>Ga0181538_10002720_pt1 | contig 17939 bp, 14 predicted proteins | sample PEATcosm2014_Bin_40_FD_119773 | JGI IMG/M metagenome (GOLD analysis project Ga0181538, IMG submission 119773) | Peatland microbial communities from MTU Mesocosm Facility, Houghton, MI, USA - PEATcosm2014_Bin23_30_metaG | ecosystem: Environmental > Terrestrial > Soil > Wetlands > Peat | place...
CGATTTCTTGGCTTTTTGACGATAGCGGGGGCCTTGGTGATGCTGGCTCTGACGATTCATGAGACGGAGAGCTTTCCGAGGACGGACGACGCCACCGTACGCGCGAACTTTATTGAAATTGTCGCCGAAGTGAGCGGTCGCCTGATTGAGTTGCCGGTAAAAGACAACGCGCAGGTAAAGAAGGGGGACCTTCTCTTTGCGATCGATCCACGACCCTACGAATATGCCCTCCGCCAGGCGTTGTCTGACCAGGAAGATCTGGAGCAGCAAATCATAGATGAACAACGAAAAATCGCCGCGCAAAACAGCGCTGTGGAGGCAGCGCGGGCGACTCTTTCGCAGACAACAACCGCGATCAGAACATCGACGAGCGCGGTGGATGTGTCAAAAGCAACGGTTTCTCGAGCACAAGCTACCGTGACTGCTGCCCAGGCGGAATTCACGCTCGCCACCAATAACTTGAACCGTATCGAGCCTTTGCTCGAGAAACAGTACGTCACAGTGGAACAAGTCGACACCGAACGAACAGCAGTTAGGGTGGCCCAGGGAAATTACGAAGAGGCGCAAGCTGCCCTCGTCCAGGCCGAGGCTCAGCAAGGCCAGGCCGAGTTTCGGCTTCGCGAATCAGATTCCCTCGCCGCGGAAGCGCAGGCAAAGCTTGCGCAGTCCATTCACGCGATCGATCGGATCGAGACGCTGAAGTCCCAGCGTCCTGCGAAGGCGGCGAAGGTAGACAGCGCGCGCCTGGATCTTGAGCGCTGCCACGTTTTCGCCCCATTTGATGCCTATGTCACGAGCATGAATATTTCTGAGGGCGCCTATGCCCGTCCGGGCGGTCCAATGTTCACACTGGTCGACGCGCGCACCTGGTGGGTTGTCGCAAATTACCGGGAGGCGGAGTTGAGAAGCATTCGCAAGGGCGATCGCGTGGATGTTTATTTGATGGAACACCCGGACCGCAAATTCCGAGGTGTCGTAGAAAGCGTCGGATACGGGGTCTTCCCGGAGGACGGGAAAGTCTCGGACGGACTTCCCGATATTGAAAAGACGCTCAATTGGGTGCATCTCTCCGCGCGATTTCCGGTACGCATCCGAGTCGAGGATCCTGACCCCTCTCTCTTCCGTATCGGTGCCTCGTCTGTGACGGTAGTGAGATGACAAGGTGGTGGCATTTAAGTGACCTGGCCTAATCGACTCTGGCAGGATCTGCAGCCAACTCCAGGACGGCTGAGCACCTCGCTGCGCATTGTGCTCGCCACGGTCATTACTTTGATCCTCTTGATGACGTGGCGCATCCCCTCGTCCGCGATTGGCCTGTATCTCGTTTTTATGGTTTCCCGTGATTCTCCCACGGTGTCCCTGCGAGGGGGAATCTTGTCGCTGCTTACCCTGAGTGCGGCAGTGGGCACCGTGATCGGGGTCGCTGGTATAACCGACAATGATCCGATGGCTCGCGTCCTGAGTGTGGGAGCCATTGGGTTCGTGGTGGGAATGTGGATGCGTGCCGCAACGCTTCCCAGTCTCGGCACCACATTCGGATTCATATCCTGTTTCTTAATGGCAAATTGGGAGTTTCATCAGCCTGCGGACACACTGGTCAAAGGTGCGCTTTGGGTGATCGCGGCCGGCGCCCTCGCCATAGGGTGTTCGGTAGCGGTCGAATACCTTTTTGGCGGGGCCAACCCGGTTGATCAATTGGGGCAGCAATTGCAGATCAGGTACAAAGCCCTGGAAACGCTTTTCAAGTTAATTGCGGAAGACGCGGCCGAAGAGCAGCTGAGTGCGTCCACCAGTCAAATAACTCGCCTGGCGGCCTCCGGCCAGACAGGCATGCAGGAGCTTTATAGCGCCGTTGCCGATCGCAACCTCGATCCCTCGTCCCTTCCGATCGCATCGCGTGTGCACATCACGATGCTGGCTCAACTCATGGACCTCGCCGCGGCTCTCGCTTCCGAACGTCCCGACAGTGCCGTCCCGCAGATCGTTGAACGCTGCGCTCGAATTGCGGAGCAGTGTCATCAGTTAGCCTCGCCCGACATTACGACACAGGTAGGACGGCCCGAACAGGAGCCGAGTCCTCCTTTGACTTTGCTAGATCGTATCGAGTTCGTGCTCCGGACCCTTGCCCACATGCCTCAGCGTTCCAGCTCGATGAACAGATTGGAACTCATAGCCTTGCCGTCGAAAAAGGTGCCGCTCTTTGTTCCAGGCGGCCTCCGAAATCCGGAGAATGTTGCTTTCGCACTCAAGCTAAGCCTGGCTGCCGTCGCCTGTTACATCTTCAATCATGCGGTCGACTGGCCAGGAATCTCGACGTCCGTAGCCACCGTCTTCCTCACGGCCCTGAGCACCAGCGGCGCCATCAAACAGAAGTTGTTGTTTCGGGTGGTTGGTTCGGCAATCGGTGGGCTGGTTTTTGGAATAGGTGCAACCGCATTCCTATTTCCGCAGATGGATTCCATCACCTCACTCGTCGTTCTGGTGGCAACCGTTGCTTTCATTGCCGCTTGGTTCGCCACTGGACGATATTTCAACTACGTCGGTCTGCAGATCGCGTTGGCATTTTACTTTGCGGCATTTCAGAGTTTTAGTGCTCCACAGGAGTTGGCGCCGGCGCGGGATCGCTTCGTTGGAATCTTGGTCGGCTTGGTCGCAATGTGGTTCGTCTTCGATCAGATCTGGCCGGTACGGACGATAACAATCATGCTTCGCCGCCTTGCATCGGTATTACGCAATGGAGCCAGCCTGTTTCAACTCGGGCACAGCGGCAGCCTCCACTACGATGAGGTCCGCCAGGCGAATGCGCTGCGGGACCAAATTGGCAAAACAGTGGCAGAGCTGCGTACATTGAATGACGTAGCAGAGTATGAATTCGGCGGTGAATTGGACAGACAAACCCGCGTGAGTCAGGCGATTCTGAGAACAGCGTTCTCCGCGGTCGCGATGTTTTGGAACCAGTTGGTGGCTGTAACCACAGAAGAAGAAAATGTTCTCCGCGCACCAAAGTTAGTCGAGATGCGGGTCGCTTTCGCTGCGGAGCTAGACTCCATGGCCGAAGCCTTACCGCGAAGCCACCTCTCGTTGTTGCCAGTACTTGGAAGCAGCCTTTCAAGTAGTGTCAATTATGACAATCCGCGTTATGGGGAATACGCTCGAAACATCGTGAATCGCCTCGCCGAACTCCAGGGATTGATCGGCCGCCTCAACGACGAATTGATCCGCGATTGAAGCTGTACTGCATCCAAACGGTTGGCCGCGTCCACGGCTTGAGTCATGCTTTCGCGATGATTGCCCGGCGTGTTGGGGTCGTTTGCGCCGTGGCATTGCTGGTGGCCAGCACGGCGCTCTCCCGGTGGTCCTTGATGAGCCCCCATGAACCGCTCGCTCGAACCATTCGTGTACACGTTAGCGATGTCGATGAAGATTCCTTCGGCTTCGCGGTAGGTCTCATAAACCTTGCGGGCCTCGTCCTTCGTTGCGCCCCAGCCCTCGCCAAACGTCATGGGTGCCCAAAGCCCCTTCTGAAGCCCGCAGACCGCTTCGCCTCAGTTTCAGACGGCGGCTGGGAACCATCGTCGGACGGTTGGCTTGGCGGCAGGTCGCTTTTCCGTATCACTGGTCATGACCACTGGCAGGCGCGGCCCGGTGTTTCCAGGCTCGCCACGGCGACCGACTACAGGTTTGACTAGCGTCCACACCGATCGTTCAGAGTGATCGAATTCCGCAGAGAGGAGAACCATTGCTACCACAAGACGCAATCGTGGCAGTATACGAGGGCGTAGACGGGGCCGAGGAAGCCGTCCGCCAATTGCAACGCTCCGGTTTCGACACGAAAGAGCTATCCATCGTGGTCCATGACTACCGGTCTGAGGAGCACGTTGGCTATTACAATACCGGTAACCGAATGGAGTATTGGGCAAGTGGGGGGACCTTTTGAGGTGGCGTTTGGGGAGTGTTGTTTGGCGGCGCTTTCTTCGCTGTGCCGGGAGTCGGACCATTGTTGGTTGCAGGGCCACTGGTGAGCTTGGATCGTCTCAGCGCTGGAAGGAGCGGTCGTGGTTGGAGGCTTCATCGTGGTGGGCGGTTCACTCGGCAGCATTGGTATTCCCAAGGACAGCCTCGTGAGGTATGAAAAGTAGCGCTCAAGGCCGGCAAGTTCCTACTGATTGCGCGTGGGACTGCGGTTGAGGTCGCGCGGCTCAGGAAATCTTTAAGATGAACCCGTGAATTACGACCTGCACGCCAACGAGGAATTCCAGCCTTCCGTGGGCAAGGTGTAACGTCGGCTGGGACATACCACCTCGTCTGAATGGTTTGACCCGATCCGGCTAAACGGAAGGGGCAGGCTATGCACTGCCCCGTTCGATCGTTTCAATAAGAATTGCAGCAACGCGGAGCCGCTAGCCCTGGAGGAATTTAAGAATATCGGCGTTGATAACGTCCGCATGTGTAGTCATCATCCCGTGCGGGAATCCGGGGTACACCTTGAGCGCTGCATTCTTGATTAGCTTCGCCTGTAGCAAGGAGGCGTCTTTGTATGGCACGACCTGGTCATCGTCCCCCTGCAGCACCAGAGTCGGAACTGTGATCGCCTTCAGATCGTCGGTCTGATCTGTCTCGGAGAAGGCCTTGATGCCTTCATACTGAGCGAGCGCGCCACCGATCATCCCCTGACGCCACCAGTTCTGAATGATTCCCTGCGATACCTTCGCGCCGGGCCGGTTGAAGCCGTAAAACGGACCCGAGGCTACATCGAGATAGAACTGAGCCCGATTATCAGCCAGCGCCTTGCGGAAGCCATCGAACACTTCGATCGGAGTGCCATGGGGATTCGTCCCGGTCTTGAGCATGAGTGGGGGAACAGCCGCTATCAGCACAGCCTTAGCGACACGGCCCTGGGGCTCGCCGTACTTCGCAACATACCGCGCCACCTCGCCTCCACCAGTCGAATGGCCAATGTGAATCACATTTTTCAGGTTGAGATGCTCGACCACGGCTGAGGCATCGGAAGCATAGTGGTCCATGTCGTTACCTGTGTCCACTTGAGTAGAGCGACCGTGACCGCGCCTGTCGTGCGCTATTACTCGATAGCCCTTGGCATGAAAAAAGAGCATCTGTGCGTCCCAGTCATCCGACGAAAGCGGCCAACCGTGGTGAAAGTGGATGGGCTGAGCGTCCTTCGGCCCCCAGTCCTTGTAGAAAATCTGCGTACCGTCCTTGGTTGTGATTGTGTCCATACTCGCTCCTTCGTTAATTGCATTGTTTGAGTTCCGGTCGGCGGTTTGGCTTTCCATCAGCATAGCGTTGGACGGCGCCGCGGAAGCCACGATCAAGCCCGCCGCTCCCGCCATAATCTGGCGCCGAGTGAAAACATGAGAGCTACGATTCTGTTTTTCTATTCTGTGCATTGCATTGGCCTCACTTGCTGGTTAGTTGAGCCGATTCCTCCTCGTCCGACAGCTTCGTAACGCGTAGTAGGGGAACGCGGGGAAGCGGTGAAATCCGTCGCGCGAAACGCCCTCGCGCATCGCCCGGTCGAACGCTGCGTATGACCATGTCCCAACACCGGTTTTAGGGTGAGCCACGGTGCCAGAGCAGAGAACCCTTCTGGACCGGATCGCTCGATGGGAACTATTGCGGGTCGCCGCGCCAGGATAAGGAAGGCAGCGAACAAGAGGCATGCTACGCCCTAGGGTCGCAATAGAAATATGCCGAATCATGTTCTTGATTTCCGAATTGACGCCTTCCCTCCTGCTGATCCGGAAAGCAAAGGAAGCACCAGGCTCTGTGCGCTCCAAGTCTATGGAAATAAGAGTTCGCAAGCCTGGAATGTCGAAAATCCCGCGTCGTCCTGCCGCCGTAGATGACGTTAGATCGATTAGTCGCCCTCAGGCCGTGCTTTATGCATCCATTATGTGTGAGTAGGTTGGAGCCCTAATTGGTTGGAGGGTTGGGTCCACGTGTTGGCGGGGCCGAAGAATGCCATTTCGATGGGCTCACAGCCCGGAACGTAAACTGGAAATCGGCTTGGCGAAAGGTCAAGTTCTTCGAAACAAATTCCGAGCTTAATAGCCCGTTGGCAACATTCCAGAACGCTCGGGGGGCAAATATTCTCGGAGTCTCGATTGCGGGTTGAATGGGAGTCGAACTACGACTGTGTTGGAAGGGAAGATGAAATTAACCCGGTGCGGAATGAAGAATTCTCTTAACAGCCGGAAGGGCACTGGGTTAGACACTCTCTGGGATGAGGGCGGCAGTGCGCTCGGGCCGGCTCGGCTGCTGCGCTCCACGAGACTGGATGGCAGTGTAGACCGATGTGTCAGGAAGGGCGCCGAGAAGCGCAGAGCGGCGAGATGTCGGAGCGAGTGAAACTCCCCAGATGGTTTGCGATGCGCCAGGATGGACCCCACTCTCCGCTGGGTTGAGGCGGCCAGACGCGTTCCTTGCCAGACATCAGTCGATGGCGGACATTAAATGGAGAAAGGAGTGAATTTGCGAATTCCGAGAATTTCTGCCACACCCGATACTCAGACGGTCCCTCGGCGATGAACCGGCTAGGATCCGCAGTCGCCGGAATCCGATCTCGTTAAGCAAGCCCCGATTGCGCGCCGGTGTCCCTTTCACAGCCACTGTGAGGCGCGTTCAGTATGCCGCAGTGAGGCAAATATTCTCGGAGTTTAAGATTGCGGCTCGAATCGACGCTGAATTCAGATGCTTGCTTTTGGGCGGGACACGACGCATTCCGTCGAACGATCGACATTTGAACCGTGGGCCGTAAACGAGAATTTCCGGGAACTCAACGCCGGGGTTGCCGAGTCGGACAGCACCGTGAGAATAATGTGAATAAACTCGGCCTCAGCGTCATCTGCGGTGAGCGGAAGCAGATGTCCCGATTTGAGGTAAGCTGTTGGAATTACGGCGCCTCCCGCGCAAGTCTTCATACTCGGCGCGCTTCCGCTCGAGATCCGCCTGCGCCTGCCCGATATCGGCGGAGATGCGTCCTCCGGTATAAATTGGGACGGAGACGCTGGCGGCGACTTCATACACTTGCGTGAAATTGCCCACGTTCACCCCGCCGCCCCCGTAATTCGCATTCAGGGCGAGCACCGGCAGACGCTGTGACTTCTCGGCGCGCAGCGTGGATTCCGCGGCCTGTACGGACGCAGACGCGCTAGCGAGATCCCCGCGCTGCCGCAGGGCCTCGGCAGTGGCCGTTTCCAATGCAATGGGCGCTCCTGCCGAAGAGTTCGGACGGTCGGTGAGTTCGAAATCCTGGTCGATGGCGAGACCGGTGATGCGCGCGAATGTGAGCCTGTCTTTGGCGAGCTCATTTGAGACGTTGGTGATGCGTTGTTGCGCCGACTGTCGTTCCACCTGGGCGCGCAGCGATTCGATTTCGGGCGAGACTTCGGAGGCCACGCGATTGCCGGTCAGCCGGTCGAACTCGGCGGCTGAAGCCAGTTGCGCCTTGGCGGTTTCGAGACGTGCGGCGCTGGCGATGACCTGGAAGTACGCTGTTCCCACCGCCAGCACGACAACGTCGCGCGCATCCTTGGTGCTGAGTATCGAAGCCTTTTCGTCCTGCTTGCGTGCCTGGTAGCGATTGCGCAGTTGCATGTCGAACAGCGACTGCGACAGAGCCACCCGTGCGTCCTGATATCCAAACCCTCCGCTGCTCGCCGGAAAAGGAGCCAGCCCGGGAATCGCCGGGAGCTTGACGCCGATTTCGTGGAAGTTGACGCTTTCGAATGCCTGGCGAGCGGACGCGGAGAATTGCGGCAATAGCGCCGCGAGCGCGCGCAGGCGTTCGGCGTGCACATCGGCGGCGGCGTGATTCGACTCCACCAAGCCAAGGTTGTAGCGAAGCCCGCGGGTGATGGCCTCCGCTAGCGAAAGCTGAAGCACCGAACCCGTAGGTTTATCGGGCACACTTCCCAGAAATGGATTCAGCCGCTGTGCCGCTTGCGCGCTGGGTGTGGTGGTGCCCTGCGCGGGACTGATGGGCCGCGGTGTGGGGATGGAATAGCCCGAGGGATCGGACATTGCCGTCTGTGCGCGCGCTGCCAGCGCCGCGACGAGCATGAAGCAGAACGAAAACGATCTTATTCTCATGTTCTGCCCCGATATTGGCAATTTGGCCGCCTTGTCGAGCTATGCCGTGCGAACTCCACAAGTGCTATTTCGACAAGTGGATGCGCGGTTTGCGACGGTGGATGAAGTGCGCTCTGACTGACGACGGTCTTCAGAGGTGTCGTCCCCTCGGCACAAGCAGACTCTGGAAGCAGCACGCCCCGATTCCGCGGTTACGGTGTGACAGCAACAACCACAACAGTGGTGTCATTGAACCGCTCAGCGCCAGCCGACCACGCGGCGGCTATAGTCTTCTGAGCACCGACGCCTTCGACAGCTCAGAACCGCGACAAAACAGTCTTGCCGAAGGAGCGGCCGCTCTCCACTTGGGCGTGCACAAGTTTTAGGCTTGCGGCATTGATCGTTCCCTCGTCTTCCCTAAGGGTGGAACGCAAAACGCCGGCATCGACCAGATCCGCCACCTCATTCAGCAAGCGATGCTGCGCGATCATATCCTGCGTCTGGAACAGAGAGCGCGTGAACATCAATTCCCAGTGGACCGAAACGCTTTTCCGTTTCAACTTGACGATGTCCAGAACTTCGGGGTCATCGATCAGCGCCAATCGGCCCTGGGGTGCAATTGCATCCGCGATACCTGATAGATGCTTATCGGTCGCGGTCAGGCTTGCCACGTACTCGATCTGCAGAATCCCGATTTCGTGCAGAGACTCAGTCAGCGAACGATGATGGTCAATCACATGGTGCGCTCCCATCTCATAGCACCAGGCAATCGTCTCCGGGCGAGAGGCCGTCGCCACGACAGTTAGGCCGGTCAGCCGCCGCGCGATCTGCGTCAAAATCGAACCGACACCGCCTGCGCCGTTAATAATCAGTATTGTGCCGTTCTGAGCCTTCGTCCCGTATGGCACGCCCAGCCGGTCGAACAGTAGTTCCCAGGCTGTAATGGAAGTAAGGGGCAGAGCTGCCGCCTGACTGAAGGAAAGCGTCCTTGGTTTGCGGCCGACAATGCGCTCGTCCACTAAATGAAGCTCGCTGTTGGTTCCAGGTCGATTGATGGCGCCGGCGTAAAACACTTCGTCCCCAGGCTTGAACAGTCGTACTTCCGACCCGACCCCAATCACCACGCCTGCTGCATCAAAGCCCAGGATCCGCGCCTCCCCTTTTGGTGGAGCGGCGCTGGCTCTGCTCTTCACATCGACTGGATTGACTGAAACTGCATTGACGGCCACAAGCAGGTCGCTTGGGCCGGGCCTTGGTGTGGGCAGTTCAATGTCCACGAGTGCATCTGGGGAAGTAACTGGTTGCGGTGTATAATATCCGATCGCTTTCATATCGATACTCTTTTTCCTTGCTCGTTGTGGAATTCAACCACCACTTTTCCGAGGGCCCCCGATTCGACCAGCGCGTGCGCGGACGCTATATCGGCCGCCAGGAACCGCTTATCGTTGACCAGCGGCCTGAGCTTGCCTGCATCCACCAGCGCCGCAGCACCGCGAAGGATCTCTCCGTGATGTGCTTGGCCTAGCCCCGTGAGAAGGGGAAGTAGACTGAATACGCCGGAGTAGGTCGCACCGCGAAACGAAAGAGGAGCCAGCGAATGGGTACTCCATCCGAGGCAGCTCACGACATGACCGGTATATCGCTTCACCGCGGCAAACGATGCATCAATGGTGGCGCCGCCCACCGTGTCGTAAATGACGTCGAAACCGTCGCCTCCGGTGTGAAGAGCGACATACTGCTCCGGCGAGAGGGATAGGTAGTCGATCGCGGTCGCGCCGCAGCTCTCAGCGATCGCACGCTTGTCCGGCGAGACGGTCGCGAATACGTCGGCCCCTGCCGACCTTGCGATCTGCACCGCAACGTGTCCCACGCCACCCGCACCGGCGTGAACCAGTACCTTTTGGCCCGATCGAACCTTCGCTCGATCGACAAGGCCTTCCCATGCAGTGATTGTCACCAATGGGAGTGCCGCGGCCTCGCGCATAGACAAGGATTTCGGTTTGGCTGCAAGAAGGGCGGCGTTTGCAACCACGTATTCCGCCAATGTCCCTTGCAGGCCGCCGACGCCGCCCACCATCCCATAGACCTGGTCTCCTGGCCGGAATGAAGAAACGTCAGGCCCGACTTCTTCCACTTCTCCCGCCAAATCCAGGCCGAGCACCGCGGGCAGCGGCTGCCTGGCATGGGCCGCCTTACCGGCGCGGATCTTGGTATCCAACGGATTAACGCCGCTTGCATGAACACGGATGAGGACTTGGCCGGCTGCCGGTGCGGGACGAGGAAGATCGATGGCAGCGAAGACTCCCCCGGGATATTCGACGGCATAGGCTTTCATAATGCTGCTCCTTTCGGAAAAAGATCTCGGTCCATTGTCACGCCACCGGCGAGTGACTGCCCATGTTTCGAAAGCAGATATCGGCCTCCCGAATTAGCGAGGTCATCAGTTCTGCAGCTTTGGTCGAGCGAATAAGGCTTGAGCTCTGCCCCGCCCAAAGAGCCATCAACTCGGCTCGCTGGTCGATCGAGGCAGGGTCCGCCACCGTTCGAATCAATGCGTGCTGGATCGGGTATGGCAGAGGAGATTCCATCGCCACGGTCATTTCGGACACCAGGCGATTGTCGATTGCTCGCGCCATTCGCCCGGTCAGCGCATTTGTGAGACGCGTGTTGCCGGCTGCTTTCGACAGCAGCGCCGCTCTGTACGCCTCGCTTGCGCCCGACTCCGCGCAAGCGAGAAAGGCGGTACCGACAATCACCGCCTCGGCGCCCAGACAGATTGCCGCTGCGATGGCGCGGCCATCGGCGATGCCCCCGGCAGCTATCACGGGAACCCTGACTGAATCGACGACTTGCGGGATTAAAGAGAAGATGCCGGTCAACGAGTCTGCCGCAGAACGCAAGAAGGATCCCCGGTGTCCGCCTGCTTCCATCCCCGAGGCGACGACGAGGTCGAATCCAGCCTGTTCCAGGGCTCGTGCCTCTTCAACGGTTGTGGCGGTGCCGAGCGTGGGAATATCCAGCCTCCTGCATTCATCCATCACTTCGAGCGGCGGAATCCCGAAGGTGAAACTCAGCACGGGCACGCGCGAGTCGATCGCAGCACGAACCTGGCGATCGAAGTCCTGAATGTTGGAATGCAGTCCAACTGGCGACGTCACCCCCAACTCGTCGTAGTAGGACGCTAAACAGGAGATCCTTTTGGCGATTTCCTCAGATCTGACCTGTGCCGCACCAGGATCTGACGTCGATACCCAAAGATTAACTGCAAAGGGTCTGCTCGTCTCCTCACGGACCTGGCCGATTGCTTCGCTCAGCGCCGAGCCATCGAGACCGTGAGCTCCGATGCAACCCAAGCCCCCCATGTTCGAAACCAGTGTGGTGAGGCGGTGCGTCGGCACTCCCGCGAATGGGCCCTGGATGATGGGATAAGAGATGCCCAGTTCCCGAGTAACCCTGGTCGATATCCAGGCGGGAGGCGCTTCGCTACCACTTGCCCGCATGCGCCCCTCCGTCCACATGCAGGATCTCGCCATTTACGAACGAAGCCGATTCCAAGTACAGCAGCGCCGCCACGATCTCCGACACTTCGGCGAGGCGGTTCAGCGGGCTTAGATGCTTGAGAAACTCGTGGGCCGCTTTCGGATGCATCGGAGTGTTTACCACGCCGGGAGCGATCGCATTGAAACGGATGCCTTGATTCGCAGATTCGATTGCCAGAGCGCGCGTCGCGGACTGCAAGCCTCCTTTGGTCAGGTTAGCCAGGCCCGATGGAACACCCGCAATCGGCTGATCCACCACCGAGGAAGTGATCGTGATCACGTGGCCGGAATTCTGTTTGCGCATCTGGGTCAGCGCCAACTGGGTACAGTGAAAGAAGCCCGCGAGATTTGTTCTGGTGATAGCGCAGAAGTCGGCGACCGAATACTCCGTGAAGGGCTTGGAAATAAAGATCCCGGCGTTGTTGACCAACAAGTCGATCGATCCAAATCGGTCGATAGCCGTTGTTGTCAAAGCTTGGGCCGTGGTTCTGTCGCCGATGTCTCCGTCGACTAGCGCGAGATTTTCAGCGACCCTTAGTGTATGGGAATCACTGATGCGGCGGGCATTCGCCACCACACAGTAGCCATGTTCCAGGAGAGCATTCGCGATTCCCAGTCCTATACCGCTGGATGCTCCCGTGACGATTGCAGTCTTCATAAGGTTCGAGCTCTTAGAATCCCGTCAGGCCGATAGCCGCGTTCTCTTGCGGAGAGCCGATCCAGTATTGATATTTCGCGGCCAGACCCAACAGGCGCCGCATGTCTTCTTCGGTTGGCGGCGCAGAGGGCTCACCAGGACCGTATGGTTTTCCGAGTTCCCGGAAAAACTCGTAGATGTTCGGCGTGGTGGCGAGCAGGATCACGGTCGGGGCCGTTGAGTTATTCCGTATCGCGTGCTTGATCCCGCCAGGCACGCAAATCACGTCGCCCACCCGCGCAGTGAGCCAATGGCCGGCCTCGCCATTCCAATGCAGCACTTCCAGTAGGCCTTCCAGCACGAAGAACACTTCCGGGTCGGCGTGACTATGTAGAGGGATGGCGATGGAGGGTGGAATGGTGGCCCGCATAATTCCGAAGGCGCCGGAGGTGTCGGACGGCGCGACCAGAAATTGCTGTAGCGGCCCAAAGACGTTAAACAGCGTCGCATCGCTCGAGTGTATGATAGTTGTCTCTGTTGGCATGGTTATCCTATTGGACTGTCAATTGACTGGCTAACCGGCTTTCACTGAATAGCCCGTGTTCAAGCTGACGGACTCCCAATCTTCAAGGTCCTTGGTGACTTGTACGAGCTTGGTGCGAACACGCGCGATGGCATCTGCGCCGAGAATGAGACGCAAAGGTGGATGCGGCGATCGTGTGACCGTAATAATTGCCTTGGCTGCCAAGGCAGGGTCACCAGGTTGCTGCCCATCGCGCTCATCGGCGCTGTCTCGAGTTTTCCCGCTCGTTGCCGCGTATGCTTCGATCACGCGGCTCGCGCGCTGCAAGGAATTGCCAGATAAGAAATTCGTACGAAAGTATCCAGGCTCGACGATAGTGACATGAATCCCGAGTGGCTGGAGTTCGGCGGCGAGCGCTTCGGAAAGACCTTCGACAGCGAATTTGCTCGCACTATATAAACCGTAGCCGGGAAATCCGGCGAATCCTCCGATAGAAGAGATATTTATGATATGCCCGCTTCCTTGGGCTCGTAACCGCGGCAAAGCCGATTGAACAACGTTGAGGAGTCCGAAGAAATTCGTCTCGAATACCTGCCGAGCCTGCGATTCTTCGACCTCCTCGACCGCTCCCAACAGGCCGAAGCCGGCGTTGTTGACGACAATGTCGATATGTCCATGGATCTGCCACGCCTTTGCGACCACAGAAGCCACGTCCGGCGGATGGGTCACGTCGAGGGCCAAGACGGTCAATCGCCCTGAGGAGCTCTCCTGATCTGATTCCCCGCTGCGAGTAGTACCAACCACGAAGTCACCTTGACCGATGGCGGCCGACGCCAACTCCCGGCCGAAGCCTCGTGATATTCCGGTTATAAACCAGACCTTTGGTCTTCGGTCTTGATTTTCATTCATGCTCCTGACTCCTTTCTACGCGGGCTTATTTCACAATTTGACGAACGCCGGTCTCTGCAGCCGATTGAATTGCGTCATGCAAAGCGTGACGCTTCGTGGCCTCGACGAAATCGGGTACCAGCCGTGTGCCCTCTCGTAGATCCTTCGCAAACTGCGCGTACAGGTATCCGACGTTGCGTGGCCGGCCCTCCGGCAGATCCGGAGCGAGGGTATGGTATCGCGGAGGAATGGGGATTTCTCTAACGGCGACATCTCCATTTCGCCCGACGTCCAATTTCAAGTCCGCAACCTGCACAATTCCGATATCGGCGGTGAAGACCAGGTCTCCCTTGCTACCGTTAATCTCCCACCGGAGATTCTGGCCGCGAGAAACTCCACCACGGTAGAACACTGAAGCGACCGCTCCCCCGCGCAAAATGCCGGCGATGGCGACATGATCCGGTGCAGTGACCGCCCAGGTGGACCCGTCCTCGATAATGCGAACTTCATGCCGGCGGATGGCAGTGGACGCCGTGACGCTCTCGAAGTCCCCAATCACAAAGTTCAAGGCATCGAGTGCATGCAGTACGGGAACACTCAGCAGGGTGGCGCCGTTCGAAGCATCGAACGCGTAGGCGTATTGACGTGTTATTTCCGCGCCCCATAAGTGACCCGAGCCAACCAAGGTTGTCGCCAGCACTTCGCCGATGTAGCCCTCTGCGATGAGATCGCGGGCGTAACGAATAGCAGGCGAGAAACGAGCCTGCAGACCGCACACCGTACGGACACCTGCGGTCAAAGCGTGTTGCGAGAGACGTCCCGCATCAGCGAGGTCCTTCCCCAGCGGCCATTCGCAATAGATCATCTTGCCGGCATCCAGAGCTGCAAGAACCATCTGGGCATGCAGTAGCACCTTCACGGTAACCACCACCAGGTCGACGCCGGGATGGGCGATGAGCGCTTCGTGATTGTCGAACGCCGGAATTCCGAATGCGCGCGAGGCCGCGTCCGCCGATTCCCGGCGACTGGTGCTTGCCGCAACCAGACGGTAGTCCGGCAGCGCTTTCAATGCGGGGATATGAGCTGATACCGCCCACCCGCCGGCTTCCGGGCTGGCTCCGATGATACCCACTCCGATGGTCGCGCCTGCCATGACGTTCACCGTATAGGGGCCGCCGCAAATAACACGTTGAGGCCTTCCGCCATGGTGGGGTGCGTAAAGATGGCATCCCGAAGACTGGTGTACGGTAGCTTTCCCATCATGGCGGTCTGAACAACCGACATCAATTCGCCGGCCTGCTCCCCCAACGCACTGAAGCCGAGAATTTCATCACTCTCCGCACCGATCAGCGCCTTAAGAAATCCCCGCGTTTCCGAGAGGGTCCGCGTGCGCAGCACCGCCGCCATCGCAATTTTGGCAAGCCGATAGCCAATACCCTGCCTGCGTGCCTCCGTTTCGTTCAGTCCGATGCGCGCGAACTCCGGATCGGTGAAGAGGCAGAAGGGAACCATGCGGCCCAATGTGGTTCGATTCCCGCCGGTCAGATTGTCCCGCACAACCCGGAAGTCATCGAACGCCACATGAGTGAATTGCGGACTGCCGGCGCACTCTCCCATCGCCCAAATGTCCGGCGCCGTGGTCTGCAGACGCTCGTTGACGCGAATGTACCCTCGGTCGTCCAGTTCGACACCAGTGTGTTGCAGGCCGAGAGTCTGAGTATTCGGGACGCGTCCGGCAGCCACCAGAAGATCCGACCCTTGCGCGATCCGCTCACCCTGCGCGTCGATTAAACGCAGCTGCACCTGTTGACCTGAAAGGCCGCTCACTTCCGCGAGGTCGGTATTCAGAAGTACCTCGATGCCTTCGTCGCGAAAAATGCGAAGAATCTCGTCGCTCACGTCCGCATCTTCACTACGGGCGACCTGCGGCCCGCGTTCGAGGATAGTCACGCTGCTTCCGAATCGGCGCATCGCCTGCGCGAATTCGAGGCCTACGAACCCGCCGCCGAGAATGAAGAGATGCTTGGGCAAACGGTCCAGTTCCAGAGCTTCCACGTGGGTCATGGGCTTGGCAGCCTCGAGACCCGGAATGTCCGGAAGAGCGGCGTGTGTGCCGACATTCAGAAACACCTGGTCGCCTGTCAGAATCCGGGAGCTCCCGTCTTCTGCTCTCACCTCGACCGCTTTTTCGCCGACGAAGTGCGCCTCGCCCATGATCAACTCCGCGCCGCTGGCCTGGTACTTATCGAGGTGAATACGGACGAGACCATCCACCATCTGGCGCTTGCGTGATCGCACTCCGGCCATGTCGAGTTTCACACTGCCCAAGGTGAGGCCGAACTCCCTTGCCCGATGCACCAAGTCGGCCACCTTGGCGCTGTGAATCACGTTTTTGCTCGGCAGGCAGGCGATATTGGGGCAGGATCCGCCGATCAGGCGCCGCTCCACGACTGCCGTGGTCCGGCCGTCTTTTGCCATTGCCCAGGCAAGGGACTTGCCTGCCTCGCCGCTGCCAATGATCAGGATTTCATAATGATCTTTATCTGGCATGTTAGACCTCATAGTTCGGGCCGGTGCTCGCGAGCGGCGCCGAGATTGCACTCGCCGGTTGAAAAGGAGGGACTGTCGGGTTTTTCTCCAGTCTGATTCCGAGTTTGCGCATCCTGTAGATCAAAGTCGTTCGCGGCAAACCCAGACGGGAAGCCGCGCCGTTACGTCCCGCAACGATCCAATTGACCTGCCGGAGCGCTTCCAATATGTGCGCCCGCTCGGCCTCAACCAGAGTCCGGACTGGCTGTGGCGCGCCGTTCTGTACCAACCTTCGGAGTTCGGCCGGCGGCAGCTGCAGTTCCGATCCGGATGACATAATCACTGCGCGCTCGACGAGATTTTGCAATTCCCGGATGTTGCCTGGCCAGTCGTGCTGCCGGAGCATTTCCATGGCTTCTTTTGACACCTGGCAAATCTCACGATTCATGCGGAGGGCGAGCTTTCGAACAAAGTGATTGACCAGAAGCGGGATGTCCTCCGAGCGCGCGCGCAAGGGGGGAAGATCAATCGGGAAGACGTTCAGGCGGTAAAACAGATCGGCGCGGAAACGGCGCTCGCGCACCATCTGCGCCAGGTCCTGATTGGTGGCCGCCACGATCCGCACGTCGACGCGAGTGGTACGCGCACTACCGAGCCGCTCAAATTCCTGTTCCTGGAGAACCCGCAGTAGCTTAGGTTGCAGTTCCAGGGGCAAATCTCCGATCTCATCTAGAAACAACGTTCCGGTGTGGGCAAGTTGAAATCGGCCGACTGTCTGGGTCAGAGCACCAGTGAAGGCCCCGCGCTCATGGCCGAACAGTTCACTTTCGAGGAGACCGGCAGGTATGGCAGCGCAGTTCACCCGTACGTACGGACCGCGCCGGCGCAAACTCTCTTCGTGGATGGCCTTGGCGACGAGTTCCTTGCCCGTGCCGGTTTCACCGTGGATCAGGACGGCAGAATCCGTCCGAGCCACCATTTGCAAGAGGTTCCAGACGCACCGAAAAGCGCGACTGGATCCGATCATTTCGCCCTGGGATGTCGATTCCAACGGGATACAGGTTATCGCGGTAGCAGCCATAATTACTCCAATGCCCGACGGCTTGAGATTTGTACCCGGCCCGAGGCGTTTGCCCACGTGGCCTATCGATAACCAATCGTATGCTGAAATGGAAAATCGCAAAACACCATAACCTGGAAACCCAATCCTATATTTTTCTAGAGTCGGAAAACTACCTTTTGGAGGAAGCGCCGAATTCGACGGAATCGCAGGCGCTTCCCAGAATCTGTCTGGCGGAAGGCAATGCGGCCTGGAACCACAAGCTTTACCTCCGTACCCGCGCCCGGAGAACCCGAAACCGTGAGGCGCCCGTCCAGCCGGGCGGCGCGTTCGTACATCCCCGTCAAGCCGAAATGCCCGGCTTTTTCCTTTTCAGCCATGTCTGGGTCGATCCCTTTGCCGTTGTCGGTAACACACAGGATCAGGTCATCGAGGTACCTAAGTTGCACGCTCAACCGAGTCCCGTCGGAATGGACGCAAGCGTTTCGAGTCGCCTCATATCCAATTCGATACACCTCATCGCGCACAATCGGGTGCATCTCCCTGGGGGCGCCGTCCACCGAGAGAACAAACTCGATAGGACGCTGGAACTGGCATTCTTCACCCGCACGCCGTAGCGCCTCGGCCATGTCGTTGCGCTCGGTGATGGAGCTTCTAAGGGAACTGAGCGCC
>Ga0181538_10002722_pt1 | contig 17930 bp, 16 predicted proteins | sample PEATcosm2014_Bin_40_FD_119773 | JGI IMG/M metagenome (GOLD analysis project Ga0181538, IMG submission 119773) | Peatland microbial communities from MTU Mesocosm Facility, Houghton, MI, USA - PEATcosm2014_Bin23_30_metaG | ecosystem: Environmental > Terrestrial > Soil > Wetlands > Peat | place...
ATGTGCCGAACGCCTTGCCAACGAACACACCGCCCAATGTCTTAATTATCTGCGGGCCTCCGGCCGGACCGTGTGCCTGCTCGTCAATTTCCAGAAACCCAAAGTCGAGTGGAAGCGAATTGTCCTTGGTCTTCCCGACCAGATTCAGGGATCAAAGACTCAGACGTAGATTAAATCGTTTGCCCAGTTATTTCTTGGACACCACTAGACTAACCGAAATTCCGCAAGGCGTTGCTTCGTGAGGCAATCGAACTCATGCTCTCCGGCGACGAGAAGACGGGCCGAGCGATCCTGCGCAACTATATCAACGCCACCGTCGGCTTTCGCCGGTTGGAAGAGGCGACCTCCATCCCCGCCACCAGTCTCATGCGGATGTTTGGCCCGAATGGCAACCCTTCGGCCAGGAACTTGTTCGGCGTCCTGGCCCATCTTCAAGCACAGGAAGGCGTAAACTTCGAGATCCGTCCCCGCCGCGGTTGAGACTTCCTGAGGACCTGCTCCGCCGGATCAGTCAACGCTGGCGATTGCGCAGGGCTATCTCCACGCGCAGCGCCGCGTCAGGAGTTCTCCAGGTCAGACCAACATCCTCGTCCGTATTTCCCTGGCTGAACCCATCCGTTTGAGATGGACGCAACGCTAGTTCGCGCGGCAGTCCACTGCACTGAAAAACCCAACCCGAAAAAGCACCTGATTTCGAGCGGCCGAAATCCCCAAGCGCCACCCGCCCGTAAGCCGGTGCCAAAATCCTTCCACCTGAATTCCCCCTGTTTTCAATGCCTTACTCCCGAGCGCCCCAGCCCGCCGCTTGCCTCCATGCTAAACCCTCGGTCGTATGCCGAAATCCAAGCCATCCCCCAAACAAATCGCTGCCAACCATGCCAATGCCGCCCGCTCCACCGGCCCCCGTACCGAAGCTGGCAAAGTCCGCTCCGCACAAAACGCCCGTAAACACGGGTTCGCCTCCTCCAAATACGCTGTCGTCCGCTTCGAAGAGTACGACGCCCTCGCCAAACTCCGAGACGACGCCGTCGCCGCCTATCGACCCGTCAACTCCCAGGAACTTTTCGCCGTCGAGCGCATCGCCCTCGCACAACTCGCCCTCCTCCGTTCCGCCGCCCTCGAGGCCGGCCTCCATTCCGACGCCTTGAACGAGTCTTATACCCCCGGCAACTTCCCCGTCAAAGCCCTCAATGACGAGGTGCTCCGCGACATCGACGCCACCCGCGCCCAAAATCGCACTCTCTGCCTCGCCATCGGCTTCCAGCGCGTCGTCCGCAAGTCCGAATGCTGGAAGCTCTTCCTCCGCTACCAGGCTCAAACCGAACGCCTTTACCGCCGCGCCATCGAGGAATTCGAGCGCCTCAAAGCTCTCCGTGCCGAATTACCGAACGAACCCATTTCCGAGCTCGAACCCGAGAAAATCGAGCTCATGGATCCCCCCGATTCGCCCCCGGCGGACCTCACCGACCCCACATATCCCGTGACTTCCCACTTCCCGCCCTCCATCCTCCCCGACGATCGCGCCAGTTCATGACAAAATCCCCGGAATCTCGCCTCCCAAACTGCCCCCGGCCGATTCCCCCAGCCCGGCGTGCCGTTGTTCTTTGCGGCTTTGAGGCTTTGCGTGAGGTCGTTTTTGTTTCTGGCTGGGCCGTTGACTCTTTTTCTCTGCGTTCTCTGCGCCTCTGCGAGAACTGCTTTTTCCTGATTCCCCGAAATCCGATACACTGGACGCCGAGGACCGGGCCATGAATCGTCGTGTATTCCTCGAAAGTGGGATCGCCGCCCTGGCGCTCTCGGCGGCCGACCTGCCTCCCAAACGTGTGGGACTCATCGGGTGCGGCTGGTACGGTAAGTCCGACATCTTCCGGCTGGTGCAGGTGGCGCCCGTCGAAATCGTGTCGCTCTGCGATGTCGACAAACAGATGCTGGCCGAGTGCGCGGAGTGGGCCGCGGCGCGGCAGGCATCCAAAAAGAAGCCGCGGCTGTTTACCGATTACCGCGAGATGCTCAAGGAGCGCGATCTCGATCTCGTGGAGATCGCCACCCCCGATCACTGGCACGCGCTCCCCATGATCGAGGCAGCCAAAGCCGGCGCCGATCTGTACGTGCAGAAGCCCATCAGCGTCGATATCGTCGAGGCGCAGGCGATGCTGGCGGCGGCGCGCAAATACCGGCGCGTGGTGCAGGTGGGGATGCAACGGCGCAGCACGCCGCACCTCATCGAAGCGCGCAATCTGGTGCAGGAAGGCAAGCTCGGCACGGTCGGGCACGTGGAGATTTATTCGTACGGTCAGGCGCGGCCCACTTTGGCGCCGCCCGCGCCTGTGCCGGAAACACTCGACTGGGATTTCTGGATCGGCCCCGCGCCCATGGTGCCCTACAGTCCCGAAATTCAGCACAATTGGCGCGCGTTCATGGAATTCGGCAACGGCACTATCGGCGACATGGGAATCCACATGCTGGATATGGTGCGGTGGTTCCTCGGTCTCGGATGGCCGAAGCGCGTCTCGTCGTTCGGGGGACTGCGCATCTTGAAGGGCGGCAAGAACGACATCGCCGATACCCAGACCGCGATGTTCGAGTTCGACAACCTCGACGTCGTCTGGCAGCATCGCCGCTTCGGGCCTTCGGTGGATGCCAATTATCCGTGGGGCGCGACGCTGTATGGCGAAAAAGGCACGCTGAAAGCCGGCGTGATGAGCTACGATTTCATCCCGGCGGACCGCGGCCAGGCGATCCACAAAGACGTGACCTACGAGCTCGATCAATACCCGGAAGACCGCACCGAGCCGCGCCTCGAAAAGCACGTGGCGCCCGCCATTCGCGGCCACATGCGCGATCTCCTGGCGAACATGGCATCGCGCGGGCGGCCGGTAGCGGATATCGAGGAGGGGTATATTTCCACCTCCTGCTGCATTCTGGCGAATCTCTCCATGCAGTTGGGACGGACCCTTGCATGGGACGCGAAGGCAGGGACGGTCGCCGGGGACGAAGAGGCGAATCGCTTGCTGCGCCGGCCGTATCGCAAGCCGTGGATCCATCCCGAGGCGGGGACGGTATGACGCGCCGCGCGATTCTCGCCGCCGGCGCCGCGGCTCTCGCTGGGCGGGCGATCGGTACGGCCGATGAGCCCCGCAAAGTCAAGTTCGGGCTCGATCTCTTCAGCCTTCGCTCGCAAGGTTGGACGCCTATTCAGTATCTGGATTACGCCGCCAAATGGGGCATCCAGGTGGTGCATTTCAGCGAGGTTCGATTTCTCGGCGGCCTGGAAGAGCAGAACCTCAAGACGGTGCGCGCGCACGCCGAAAGCCTCGGCATCGAGGTGGAGATCGGGATGCTCTCCATCTGTCCCACCTCGACCATCTTCGATAAATCGAAAGGAACCGCGGAAGAGCAACTCACGCGCATGGCCGTTGCGGCTCGCACGGTGGGATCGCGCATCGTGCGCTGTGTGCTCGGAACCGCGGCCGACCGCACCAGCGCTATTCCCCTCGAGCAGAACATCGAAAACACCGTGCAGGTGCTGCACAACGTGCGCTCGCGCTTCCTCGATGCCGGCCTGAAGGTGGCCATCGAAAACCATGCCGGCGACATGCAGGCGCGCGAAGTGAAAATGCTGATCGAGGAGGCCGGCAAGGATTTCGTCGGCTCGTGCCTCGATTCCGGCAACCCGCTGTGGACCATCGAAGACCCGCACCTGACGCTCGACACGCTCGCGCCTTACGTGCTCACCAGCCATGTGCGCGACACCAATATCTGGAACGCGCCGCAAGGCGTCGCGGTGGCGTGGACGCGCATGGGCGAAGGCAACATCGGGATCGAAGATTATATTCGCGAGTTCGCCGCCAAGTGCCCCGGCCGTCCGCTTTCGCTCGAGATCATCGTCACCGGCCCGCGCTATTTTAATTACCGCGACCCCAAATTCTGGGAAGCATACCGCAAGGACCCCGCTTGGGAGTTCGCCCGCTTCCTCGCGCTCGCGGATAGAGGCAAGCCGCGCGAGGCTCCGCCGAAACTTACCGGCGAGGCCGCCGCCGCGCAGGAACTGGCCGACGTGGAGGCGAGCATTCGTTGGACGAAATCATTCCTGGGTTACTGAGCCGCGACCGCAAGGGAGCGGTGCTTTTGAATCTTATGAAAACGGTAGCTAAATTCCTCCTCGCTTTTCTCTCAATCGCTCAGTTGGCACTTGCCGTTGGGCAGACGCCATACATCCTTACAAAGCCCGCTCCCGGCGCGTTTCCCATCGTGGAAGGAAAGACCGCCGCGGCGATCCATGTGGATTCCGCCGATTGGCCCGGCGTCGCACGCGCCGCCGCCGACCTCCAGGCCGATATCGCGCGCGTCACGGGCATCACACCCACCCTCACGCACACTGCCGCTGGGAACGCCATCGTCATCGGCACCATCGGCAAGAGCGCGCTCATCGATCAATTGATTCGCGAGAAGAAGATCGACGTCACGGGCGTTGCGGGCAAGTGGGAGTCATTCGTCATCCAGGCGACTCCCGGCGCGTTAGTGATCGCCGGCAGCGACAAGCGCGGCACGATTTACGGAATCTACGACGTCTCCGAGCAGATCGGCGTCTCGCCCTGGTATTTTTGGGCCGACGTGCCCGTTCTCCACAAAGACGCGTTGTTCGTGAAGCCCGGCCGATACCTGGAAGGCGAACCGGCCGTGAAATATCGCGGCATTTTCCTCAACGACGAATCGCCGGCATTGAGCGGCTGGGTGCGCGAGAAGTTCGGTATGGCGCCAGTGACCAACAATCCCGCCAAGCCTCCCGACGTGGTCAACATGAACCACGAGTTTTATGCCAAGGTTTTCGAGCTCATTCTGCGTCTCAAGGGCAACTACCTCTGGCCGGCGATGTGGAACAACGCCTTCAACGAAGACGATCCGCTGAACGCCAAGACCGCCGACGAGTTCGGCATCGTCATGGGCACCTCGCACCACGAACCCATGCTGCGCGCGCAAAAGGAATGGACGCGTCACGGCAAGGGGCCGTGGGATTACTCGAAAAATGCCGATATGCTCCGCGCATTCTGGACCGAAGGCATCCGCCGCAACAAAGATTTCGAGAGCATCGTCACCATCGGCATGCGCGGCGATGGCGACATGCCCATGGCGGGGCCGAACCTCGACGACAACGTGAAACTGCTCGAGCAAATCGTGGCCGACCAGCGCAAGATCATCGGCGAGCAAACCGGGCGCGACGTCACCACGGCGCCGCAACTGTGGGCGCTCTATAAAGAGGTGCAGGGATATTACGAGAAGGGCATGCGCGTGCCCGACGACGTGACGTTGCTTTGGAGCGACGACAATTGGGGCAACATCCGCCGCCTGCCCACCCCCGACGAGCGCAAGCGCTCCGGCGGCGCCGGCGTCTACTACCACTTCGATTACGTCGGCGGCCCGCGCAATTACAAGTGGATCGACACCAACCCCATTCCCAAGATCTGGGAGCAGATGAATCTCGCGCTCCACTACGGCGCGGACCGCATCTGGATCGTCAACGTCGGCGATCTCAAGCCGATGGAATTTCCCATCGACTTCTTCCTCAACTTTGCCCGCGATCCACAGCGCTGGCCGAAGGAAAACCTCGGCGAATTCACGCGCCTCTGGGCGGGGCGCGAATTCGGCGGCGAGCACGCCGCGGAAATTGCCGAGCTTGTCTCGACGTACCTGAAATACGCCGGCCGCCGCAAGCCGGAACTGCTCGATCCTGACACCTTCAGCCTCACAAATTATCGCGAGGCGGAACGGGTGGAAGCGGACTTCGACTCGCTGATTGCCCGCGCCGAAAAAGTCGAGGCTGCGCTGCCGGAAACCGCTCGCCCGGCGTTCTTCGAGCTTGTGCTCCATCCCATCAAGGCGTATGGACAGGTAGCCGAACTCTACATCGCCGCCGGCCGGAATAAGCTATACGCCGCACAGGGCCGCGCCAGCGCCAACGATGACGCAGCGCGCGTGAAAGCGCTCTTCCAGGCCGATATCGATCTCGCCAACTACTACAATCACACCCTGCTCGGCGGCAAATGGGACCACATGATGGACCAAACCCACATCGGCTACACGTATTGGCAGGAGCCTCCGAAAAACACCATGCCGGCGGTGCAGGAAATCGCGTTGCCTGATGCCGCCTCCATGGGTGTCGATGCGGAAGCGCAGCGCCGCTACATCGACGTCTACAACAAAGGCAAAGCGCCATTTGAATTCACCGCGGCCGCGAGCGCTCCCTGGATCGTGCTGAGCGCATCGAAAGGCACCGTCGACAAGCAGGTGCGCCTATGGACGAGCATCGATTGGAAGAAGGCGCCCGCGGGCACGTCTGAAGGCCAAATCAAGATTTCCGGCGCCGGATCGAGCGAGACCGTGAAGCTGACCGCATCCAACCCACATGAACTGCGCGGCTTCGTCGAATCCGATGGCTACGTCTCCATCGAAGCCGAGCACTTCTCGAAGAACACCGCCGCGGGCGGCGCACGCTGGGAAAAGATCCCGGACTACGGACGCACACTCTCCGCCATGTCTGTCTTCCCGGTCGATAGCGCGAGCAAAGAGGCGGGCGCCAATTCGCCCTCGCTCGAATACCGCATGTATCTCTTCCACGCGGGCACGGCCGACGTGAACGCCATCCTCGGACCGACTCAAAACTTCGTCCCCGGCCGCGGACTCCGCTTCGCCATGGCGTTCGACGATCAGCCGCCGCGCATCATCGACACTCTCGAGCACAACACCAATCGCGATTGGGAAGAGACGGTGAAAGACAACGTGCGCTCCGTGAAAGCGAGCTTCGCGCTCGCCCAGCCCGGCCAACACACGCTGAAAATCTGGACGGTCGACCCCGGCATCGTCCTCGAAAAGCTGGTAGTCGATCTCGGCGGATTGAAACCGAGCTATCTCGGCCCGCCGGAAAGCTTCAACCCGAGGTAAACCGGCCCATCGACCTCGCTGAGCGGAATTTCGTTCTTCTTCACTTTCAACGGCTCTCCATACAAATTCACCGCCGAAATCACGCCAGCCGGCAAACGTAGAGTCATGCGCGCATCGGGCTGATCGTTCCACACCGCGAAGACGCGGCCGCCGGCGCCATCCAGACGCATGGCGTGAACGCCATCGGGCAGATTCCGCACCAGCCCTGCGAACGTACGATCTGCCGCAAGATGAGCCAGCGTGCGCACCGCCACCATCGCGGGCTTATCGTTATATTCCCAGTCCACCAGGCCGAAGTTCTTCTCGCCATTGCGCGGATCGTCGCCGTCGTCGCGCATGTCGTACCAGACCGCCACCGGCAGCCCGAGCGCCCAAACGGTGAGCGCCTCGCGGCACGCCAGCACGGCCTGGCGCTTGCGTCCGGCCGCGGTATGGCCATCGCCGCCCACTTTTTGCGAAAAATAATCGTAGGACGCGTAGCCCCACTCGGTGTCCCAGATCTCCATGTTCGGACCGATCAGGCGCCGCAGCAGCGGCAAATCCGCGGCCGCGGTCTCCGGCGGTGCGATGCGATACGGATGTACGCTGGCGGCGTCGCCCTCGCCACCCGCCGCGAGAGTCTCGGCGAAGAACGGCAGATCGAAGCGCGCCAGCGAGCCCGTCGCCACGTGCGCGCCGGGGTCCGCGCGATGAATCGCCGGTACCGCCTCGCGCGCCAGCGCGGCATACTCCTCGGCATTCGGGCGCGGCGGCCAGAAGCGGTCGATATTCGGCTCATTCCAGATTTCGTAGCGCACGTTGCGCCCGCGATAGTGCGCGGCAACCGCCTCCGCGTAGCGCGCGAACGCCGCCACGTCATTCGGCTGGCGCGGCACGTCGCCGCCATGCTGCGGATGGCCGTAATCCAGAATCCACAGCACGCCCATGCCGCGCGCATCGAGCGCGGCCATCAAACGATCGGCGGCGACGAAGCGGTAGCGCTCATTTCGCTCCACCGCGCGCCACAAAAGATCGGCGCGCACGAAGGAGAATCCGGCGGCGCGCGCCAGGTCCAACTGGCGGTCGTCGTCAATCCCATGGAGATTCACTCCGAACCTTGGCGCCAGATGGGCCGCGCCCGCCGGCGCGGGAGTGAGCGCCGAGTCCGCGTCGAGCGAGAACACCGCATCTGGCGATTCGAGAATCCGCACGTCATCGAACGCGATACTCCCGCGCACCGCCTGCGGATACCGCGGTTCCGCTTGAATTCCGAGCGAGACGATGCGGCCCTCCGGCGGGCCGGCATGGTCGCGATCGCCATACCCGGTGGATTCCGCCGCCAGCCGAATCGTTACCTGCCGCCAATTGCCGTCGGGATTCTCGAGCGTCACGGCCTCGAACGGGTAGCGCCGCGTTTGAAAGTTCTTATCGCGCACCACGGCGGCCAGCTTCACTTCCGGGTCGGCCCGAATCCACAGCGAGAGCGCCGCGCGACGCTTCACCGGCACTGGTTTGGCGGGTGTCCACATCGCCGTGGCCGATCCGCCTTTGGTGAAGTCGTAAGTCAGCACCGCGCCGCGATCCGCGCCCGGAGCCAGCGAGCCGCCCTCCGCCGTCCAGCCCGCGATGGGCACGGCGATGTCGCTCGCCGTCAGAACGCCGGCCAGAAGGCAAGCCCAGAGAACCACGCGCCCTCGCACGCCTCATGATCGCATGGCGACTCGTGTGAAAATTGTAACTTGCGAGAGTTTCGCGGCCAATCGATCCTGGTGACCGGCGCCGGCGGCTTTATCGGGTCGGCGTTGGTGAAGGCCATCGCCGTCGGCGAGCCCGACCGCATCGTACTGCTGGATTCCTGCGAGCAGAACCTGTTCGAGATCAGCCGATGCGTCCCCGGGGAAGCCATCCTGGGCAGCGTTACTGACCGGGCGCTGCTCGACGACCTCTTCGATCGCTTCCGGCCGGCCATCGTCTACCACGCCGCGGCGTTCAAACACGTGCCGCTGCTGGAACAGAATCCGCTCGCGGCCATCCGCAATAACGCCATCGGGACCTACACGCTGGCGCGGGCCATGCTGCGCCACGAGTCCGCGCGTCTCGTGCTCGTCTCCACCGACAAGGCGGTGAACCCGCGCAGCTATCTCGGCTTTTCCAAGCGGATCGCGGAACTCGCGGTCGTCGCCCTTTCGACGGAACGGCACCCGATGAATGCCGTGCGCCTGGGGAACGTGATCGGCTCGACGGGCAGCGTGATCCCCATCTTCAGGCAGCAGATCGCCGCGGGCGAACCGGTGACCGTGACGCACCCCGATGCCACGCGCTACTTCATCTCGCTCGAAAACGCAGTCGAGGCGATTCTTGCCACGGGCGCGGCGGATTGCGCGGGGCGCATTCTTCTGCCCGATCTGGGAGCGCCGGTGCGCATCGAAGATCTGGCGCGATCGATGATGGGCGACGCGCAACTTCCCATGCGCTACATCGGCCTGCGCCCGGGCGATAAGCTCTCCGAAGATTTGCTCTTCGCGAATGAAGTCAAGGAAGGCACGGCGGGACCGCTTTCCATCATCCGCACTCCCGCTCCCGACCCTGCGTCGCTCGATGCCGCCATGGAACGCCTGCGCGCGGCCCGCACCATGGAAGCGCTGCTCGCCGCTGTGAGGACGCTGGTGTGCCAATGAAGCGCACGATCGCCGCCGTCACCTCTTCCCGCGCCGATTTCAGTCATCTGTATTGGCCCTTGCGCGAACTCGCGGCACGGCCAGAGATCGAGCTGAAGATTATCGCTATGGGTCCGCATCTCGCGCCGGAGTTCGGTTTGACTGCCGGCGAAATCGAGAAGGCCGGATTTCCCATCGCCGCGCGCGTCGAGTGTCTGCTCAGCTCTGACACCGACGTGGGGATGGCGAAGACCATCGGCGTGGCGGCGCTGGGGCTCGCCGATTGCCTGGGCCAGATGCGCCCCGACCTGCTGCTGCTCATCGCCGACCGCTATGAAATGCTCGCGCCCGCTTCCGTCGCGCTCGCGCTGCGCATTCCCATCGCGCACATCGAGGGCGGGGAGATCAGCGAAGGTGCCATTGACGATGCCGTTCGCAACGCGCTCACCAAGCTGAGCCACGTGCACTTCACATCCACCGAACAGGCGCGCGCCCGCGTCATCGCCATGGGCGAAGCGGAGTGGCGCGTGCATCGCGCCGGAGCGCCTTCGCTCGACCACCTGCGGCGCAGCGTTCTGCCCGATGCCGCCATCGAGAAGCCCGCCATCCTGGTGGCGTACCACCCGACCACCATCGCGCGCGACACCATCCGTGAGGCGGACGCGGTGTTCGCCGCGCTGGAACGTATCGAGGGACACCTGGTCTTCTGCTACCCGAATGCCGATGCCGGCAGCCGCGCATTGATCGCCCGCGCCAGGGAATTTCTCGACTGCCGCGGCAACGGCCAGGTACTCGTCAATCTCGATCCCCTGGCGTACTGGAGCCTGCTGCGCCAGGCCGATTTTCTGCTCGGCAACTCGAGCAGCGGAATCATGGAAGCGGCGTCATTCGCGATTCCCGCGATCAATGTCGGAATCCGCCAGCGCGGCCGCGAGCACGGCCGCAACGTGCTCGACGCCGATGCCACGGTGGAATCGATTCTCGCCTGCGCGAGCAAGGCGACGGACCCGGAATTCCGCGCGTCGCTGGCCTTCATGGAGAATCCCTATGGCGATGGCCACGCCTCGGAACGAATCGCCGAGGTACTGGCGACGATTCCGCTGGGGGAGGAGTTGCTGATCAAGCGATGACGATCCCGCTTTCCGCGCCCGACATCGTAGAGGCCGACATCGACGCGGTGGTGGAGGTTTTGCGCACGCCGCGCATCAGTCTGGGGCCCAAACTCGAGGAGTTCGAAGCGGTCTTCGCGCGCTATATCGGCGTGCCGCACGCGGTGGCGCTCAGTTCCGGCACCGCGGGACTGCACCTGGGCCTGCTGGCGCTCGGCATCGGCGAGGGCGACGAGGTGATTCTGCCGGCGTTCACGTTCATCGCCGCCGCGAATGCCGTTCTGCACGCCCGCGCGCGCCCGGTCTTCGTGGATGTCGATGCACGCACGCTCAATCTCGAGCCCGAAAAAGTGGAGCGCGCCATCACTCCGCGCACACGCGCGATTCTGGCGGTCCACACTTTTGGAGTTCCCGCCGATATGGCGGCGCTCGCGGCCCTCGCGCACAAGCACGGCCTTCGCGTGATCGAAGATGCCTGCGAGGCGATCGGCGCGGAATACGGCGGACGGCGCGTGGGCGCGCTTGCCGACCTGGGAGTTTTCGCTTTCTACCCCAACAAGCCGATCACCACGGGCGAAGGCGGAATGGTGACCACGCGCGACGCGCGGATCGCCGATACCATCCGCGCGCTGCGCAATCAGGGCCGGCGGCCGACGGATGGCTGGCTCGATCACTCGCTGCTCGGGTACAATTTCCGCATCTCCGAGATGAATTGCGCGCTCGGGATCGCGCAGATGCGGCGCATCGACGAGATTCTCAATCGGCGCGCGGCCGCGGCGGCACAGTACGCCAACGAACTGCGCGGGGTTCCGGGTTTGACGCTGCCCGTTCCTACCATCGACGCCGGCAAGGTCTCCTGGTTCGTGTTCGTGGTGCGCGCGGCAAGCCGCGACGAAATCGCCCGCTCGCTCGCAGCGCGTGGAATCGCCACCGGAAAATATTTCGCGCCGCTTCACCGGCAGCCGCTGTTCACGCGTTATGTCAATCCCGCGGATGATTTCAGCGCCACAGAAAAAGCCTCCGCGCAAACTTTAGCCCTGCCGTTTTTCACCCGCATTTCCGCCGCTGAAATCGCTACCGTGGCGCAGCACATACAAGAGGTGACCCTGCCAACTCCATCGCCGTAGCGCGCCCGTGGCATAATCCAAAACGAATCGCCGTTCGATCGCGACTCCCGAGGCACGGCACAAACCCGCGAACTCCCGATGCGTGAATACATGACCGGCGGTCGCGATGCCTTCCGGCCGCCAGGTTACCGTCACGTCTCCGCTGCCGCCGCGCAGACATCGCCACGCGGTCGGCCATACGCCGTAATGACGGGCATTATAGCGGTGGCTGACGTCGACAAGAATCCGCCCACCGGGAGCGAGCAGGCGCGCGCATTGTCGCAGCACTTCGCTCCTCGCATTGGCGGGAAAGATATGCCCGAGAACGTTCCACAAGCAGGTGATGATGTCGTATTGTCCGGTCTGTGCGTGCAGGTCTTCGGCGCGCATGGGCCATGCCGTAACGCCCGCCGGCCAATTCCTGCGCATCTCCGCGCTCGGGTCGAGCAGAACGACGTGCTTCAACCCGGCCGTTTGCGCGATTCTGATCGCGCGCCTGCCATCGCCCGCACCGATATCGAGCAGCGAAGAAGCGCCGGGCGGAACGGCCGAAACGATCAGCCGTTCCACCGCCTCCAGGTAAGGCCGCCGTGCTTCCGAAAGCCGCGCGAAAGAACCCGCGATCCGGTCGTAAGCTGCCACCGGATCAAGCGCAGGATCAAGCAAGGCGCCATCCCACCTTCGTCAGCACGTCGCGGGCGACTTCGGCTGTGTTGGCGTGGATCGTGACCGTATCCTCCACGCTCTGCGCATATCCCCCGGCGAGCACGATTGCCACGGGCGTACCATGCGTCAGCGCCGTCCAGATCACCAGGCGGTCGCGCTCTTTCAGGCCGTCGAAGGTCAGCGCAAGGCCGCCGAGTTGATCCTCCATGTACGGGTCGGCGCCGGCCACATACATCAGCAGGTCCGGCCGGAACATGGCGAGCGCCGCGCGATAGCCATTGCCCAGGCGGTGCAGGTACTCGGCGTCGCCAATCCCATCGGCCAGGTGGATATCGAGACTCGAGGGCGGCTTCTCGCTGGGGTAGTTGTTGAACTGGTGGATGGAAAGCGTGAACACCGAAAGATCGCCGGCGAAAACGGCCGCCGTGCCATTGCCGTGATGCACATCGCAATCCACCACCATGGCCTTCTGAATCTTGCGATCATGCTGGAGTTTGCGGATGGCGACGGCGATGTCGTTGACGGCGCAGAATCCCTCGCCATGATCGGGAAACGCGTGATGGAAACCGCCCCCCACATTGAATCCCACGCCGCGCGTGAGCGCCTCGCGTGCCGCCAGAATGGAACCGCCGGCCGCCAGCCAGAACGCGTCCACCATCTGTTGCGAATAGGGGATCTCCAACCGCAGAATCTGGTGATAGCTGAGCGTGCCGTGGCGCAGCCCCGAGACCCATTCGGGTGTGTGCACGCGCAGAATGTCTTCATCGGCCGCCGGGGCGGGCTCCACGAAATCCGCGGCACTGGCGAAACGCGTGCGCAGGAAGCGGTCGTGCATCCAGCGGTATTTCTGCGCGGGGAAAACGTGCGCGCCGAGATTCAGATCGTACCGCTCGGAATAAACCAGCGGAAACGGAAGCATGACATCATCCCCGCTCCGATTGCAGCGCCGTTACCACCGCGACATTGAAAATGTCTTCCGCCGAACAGCCGCGCGAAAGATCGTTCGCGGGCTTCGCCAAACCTTGCAGGAACGGACCGATGGCCATTGCGCCACCGAGGCGCTCCACCAGTTTGTACCCGATGTTGGCCGCCGCGAGGTTCGGGAACACGAGCGTGTTAGCGTGACCCGCAACCTTCGACCCCGGCGCTTTGGACTTCCCCACCGCCTCGGAAATCGCGGCGTCCACCTGCAGTTCGCCATCCACATTCAGCTCCGGCGCGCGCGCCTGCACGATCTTTAGCGCTTCGACCACCTTATCCACCTGCTCGTGCTTGCCGCTTCCCTTGGTGGAGAAGCTCAGCAGCGCCACGGCCGGCTCGGCGCCGATGAGCACGCGCGTGCTTTCCGCCGTGGCGATGGCGATATCGGCCAATTGGCCGGGATCGGGATCGATCACCACCGCGCAATCCGCGAAAGCCATCAAGCCATTGTGCCCAAGCGCGCGATCGGCCAGCGCCATGATGAATACGCTCGACACCAGCCGGACTTTGGGATCGGGCCCGACGCTATGCAGCGCCGCCCGCACGGTTTCCGCGGTGCTGTTCACGGCGCCGCCCACGCTCCCATCGGCATCGCCCGCGCCCACCATCAACGACGCGAAATACAGCGGGCGGCGCGCGATCTCACCGGCCTCCACCTGCGTCACGCCCTTGCTGCGGCGCCGCTCATAGTAGAGCGCGGCGTACTTTTCCCCCGCGCCAGACCGGGCCGGATCGACGAAGCTGACGCCCTCGATAGGGCTCGCCGGCGCGGCGCCGAGGAGAACCGGTTTGACCACGCCTTCGGCCGCCAGCCGTGCGGCGGCCTTTAGCACGCGAGGGTCGTTACCTTCCGGGAAAACGATGGTCTTTTTGAGTTTGCGGGCTCGCGCGATGAGCCCCGCCATGAAAAGCTCGGCAGATTCGGGAATGGCGGTACCTCTCTTTGAAACCTGAGTCTAACAGGTGGCGCGCGGGCGGGGTAAGCCTTCTCGAAGCGTTTCCGTCTAGGGCCGGTCGCGACATAAAAGTGGCGATTCCGCAATGCGACTCAAGGCGATGATTGCCTCGCTCTTGGATTCATCGGCGTTGATCTGCGTTCATCGGCGGCCCATCTCCGGCTTTGGTTTTCGCGTTCGGCGCAAGAAGAGCAGATCTGGCCGCGGATGAACGCAGATCAACGCCGATAAAACAGGCAGGCGGAAAGTGGGCCTGCATCTGACGACGGGCGGCACAAACAACGGTTCTGAGGCGGTGAGCAGCCGTGATCGATTCCCACCTCGTCCGGTGTGGCGGACTGGGCGGCCTCAAGTACGGCGAAAGGACCCAGCCTGGCGGCGCGCCTTTCCACTTCTGTTTCGCGCACCCGCGACCGGCGCGCCGTTCCCGCCCGTTCTAAAATAGAAGCTGATGAGTGACGAAGTCCAAAACCCTCCCGCCGAAGACGATGCCCGCATTCCGATGCCGCCCGCTTCCTTCTCTTTCATCGTGGTATCCTTGCGCGCCCAGGCCGAAATGCAGCTCGGCCTGATCCGCTTCGGCCAAGAAGAAGACCAGCAGCCGCCCGATCTCCAACTCGCCCGCCACACCATCGACCTCATGGGTGTGCTGCTCGAAAAGACCAAGGGTAACCTCGCTCTCGACGAGCAGCGCCTTCTGGAGAATTCCCTCACCGAATTGCGTTTCCGCTTCGTCCAGGTGTCGGACGAAATGGCCAAGGCAGCGGCTCAGAAAGCCTGAATGCCGGCGCCTACCGTCAAGATCACCGTGCTCGGCTCCGGCACCAGTGTGGGCGTACCCACCATTGGCTGTCACTGCTCCGTCTGCACTTCCACCGATCCGCGCGACAACCGCCTTCGCCCCTCCGTGCTGCTAACCTACGGCGGCCGCAACATCCTGATCGACACCACGCCCGATTTCCGCACGCAGGCCCTGCGCGCGCGCGTCGAGCGCCTCCACGCCGTCATCTTCACCCACGCCCACGCCGACCACATCATGGGCTTCGACGACATTCGCCCCTTCAACTTCCGGCAGAGCGGCGATATCCCCATCTTCGCTGCCGAACACACCATGGACTCGCTCCGCCGCTCTTTCCCTTACGTCTTCGACGGCGAGGAGAAGAAGACCAACGTGCCGCACGTCGAGCCGCGCATCCTCGATGGCTCGCCGTTCGACGTCTTCGGACTGGAGTTCCTGCCCATCCCCGTCATGCACGGCCCCTGGCCGATCTATGGCTTCCGCTTCGGCAACGCCGCCTATCTCACCGATCACAGCGACATCCCCGCAGCCTCCATGGATCTCCTGCGTGGCCTCGACGTCATTTTTCTCGACGCCCTCCGCTACAAGCCGCACCCCACGCATTCCACCGTGGACCGCTCCATCCAAACCGTCGAGCAACTGGGCGTCCGCCGCGCTTTTTTCACCCATATCTGCCACGATCTGGGCCACGAACGCGCGGAAAGCCTGCTGCCGCCGCACATCCGTCTGGCCTATGACGGCCTCGAAATCGTGGTCGGGTAGCTTCCATGCGCCTCTATCGCAGCCTCGACGAAGTGCCCGCCGATTTCGGCCCCTGCACTCTCACCATCGGCAATTTCGATGGCGTCCACTTCGGCCATCGCCGCATTCTCAAACAACTCGTGGCCGTCGCCGCCGAGCGCGGATGGAAATCCGCGGTCCTCACGTTCGATCCCCACCCTACGCAAGTCGTCGCGCCTGACCGCACTCCCGTCTTGATGACCTCGCCCGCGCACCGCGCCGAGTTGATGGAGGAGGAGGGCATTGCCGAGGTGCTGATCTTGCCGTTCACACCCGAGGTCGCGCGCCTCTCTCCGGAGGATTTCGTGCGGCAACTGCTGGTGGATCGCCTCGGCGTCCGCGCCGTTCTCGTCGGCGAGAATTTCTGCTTCGGATACCGGCAGTCGGGCAATGTTCGCCTGCTCGCCGAACTGGGCGCGCGCCTCGGTTTCGAGACCCGCATCGTTCCGGCGGTCAAATGGCGCGGCCTGATGGTCAGCTCGAGCGGCATTCGAAAACTCATCAAGTCCGGCCGTGTGTCGCTCGCCGCGCGCATGCTCGAACACCCTTACGGACTCGACGGCGCGGTGGTGGAAGGCCGCGGCGTCGGCTCGAAGCAGACCGTCCCGACCCTCAACCTCGCGCCCGACGCCGGCCTCATCCCCGCTTCCGGCGTCTACGTGACCCGCGCCTATTCGCTCGCCGATGGACGCCAGTGGAACGCCATCACCAATATCGGCTACCGCCCCACTTTTGGGGCCAGCGATCAGCTATCAATCGAGACGTTCCTGCTCGAACCGCCCGCCGGCCCCACGCCGGAGCGCATTCGCGTGGAGTTCTTCTGGCGCGTCCGCGATGAGCGCAAATTCGAATCGCCGGCCGCGCTGAAGGCGCAAATTCTGCGCGACGTCGCCGTGGCGCAGCGCTACTTCCGCCGTACGCGCGCCTGGATCGCGGCGTAGCGTATGCCTCTCACCCATCTGGTAGCCGGCGTCTTCTCCATCGTATTCATCGATCTGCTATTGGCCGGCGATAACGCGCTTGTCATCGCCATGGCGGTGCGATCTCTCGCGCCCCGCGAGCGCCGCATCGGCACCATTTGCGGCGCGGCCTTGGCAGTGGCGATGCGGGTGGCGCTCACGTTCGTGGCCGCCAGGCTCCTCGATATCCAATTTCTGAAGATGGCAGGCGGGCTGCTCGTGCTCTGGATCGCCGCCAAAGTGCTGGTGGACGCCAGCGACCCGCCAGATTCCGTCCCCGTTCCCAAGAAACTCGTGCGGGCCATCTGGTTCATCGCCTTCGCCGATCTCACCATGTCCACCGACAATATCATCGCCATCGCGGGAGCTTCCAACGGGCACATCGAGCTGATTGTTTTCGGCCTCTGCCTGAGCATTCCCTTCGTGGTTCTCTCCGCCAACCTGCTGGCGAGCCTGATGGACCGCTTCCCGATCATCATCTACCTGGGCGCCGGAATCCTGGGACGCGTCGGTGGCGATATGGTCCTCACCGATGGCTTCATCACGCGCACGCTGCATCCTTCGGACGCCTTGCGATACGTCGTCGAAGGCATCGTCGCTGTAGGATTGATGGTGGGCGGAAAAATTTATTGCGACCGCCGCAGGTGCAGGAAGCCTGCATAACGCTCCTTGATGAGCCGCGACCGGCCGTTACTGAGCCGGGCCCAGGGCACCCCGCAAGGAAGCGGTGCTTTTTCTTGCCTCGACAAACCACTCCCTCGCGGTCGTGGCTGGGTGCGCGACGTAGAAGGGACCAGATCCTTGGCGGGCCTTCTTCATCCGTGTGCATCTGCGTCCATCCGTGGCCTATTTCTTGATGTCCGCCAAGAAAAATGAGCCACGGATGGACGCAGATGCACACGGATGAAACACTGGACCGTGCTGGATGTCAGCCGCGACTGGGCAAGACAGCCTAGCGTAGGCGTACGCTCAGATTCTTTCCGTTTTGTTGAGCATTCG
>Ga0181538_10002726_pt1 | contig 17921 bp, 15 predicted proteins | sample PEATcosm2014_Bin_40_FD_119773 | JGI IMG/M metagenome (GOLD analysis project Ga0181538, IMG submission 119773) | Peatland microbial communities from MTU Mesocosm Facility, Houghton, MI, USA - PEATcosm2014_Bin23_30_metaG | ecosystem: Environmental > Terrestrial > Soil > Wetlands > Peat | place...
AGTGCCAGAAGTTGTGTAGCGCCGGACGGGAGTCTTGCACATGGAGGGAAAGATGCCTCGGGCTGGCGGCCGGTTGCACACGGGAGTGCGAAAGAGGAACCCATTCGACACTTGTGCGGGGCGAGCGCCGCGGCTATAAATAATCGAGCGGGCGGTTTCATCGCGCGAATTCGCGGCGGGGGAAAAACCGAAGATGGCGGCAACAATCGAGATCTTGGCAATCCTGGGAAGTTTGCGGAAGGGTTCTTACAATCGCGCGGCGTTGCGAGCGGCGCACGAGCTTCTTCCCCCTGACACGTTGATGGTAGATTTCACGCTCGAAGACATCCCGCCGTACAACCAGGACGAGGAGGCACACCTTCCGCTACGAGTGGCCGAGCTAAAGGTTGCGATCCACACCGCGGACGCGATTTTGATCGTGACCCCGGAATACAACTATTCGATTCCCGGCGTTCTGAAGAACGCGATCGACTGGAGCTCGCGGCGCGGCGCAGACAACTTACTCGTTTGGGAGGGGAAGCCCGTGGGAATGATGGGGGCGTCGATGGGGGCGCAGGGCACTGCGCGGGCGCAATACCACCTGCGGCAGGTCCTGGTGTTTCTGGATGCGCATCCGCTGAATAAGCCGGAAGTGATGATCAGCGGCGCCGCGCAAAAATTCGACGCGGAAGGGAATCTGACAGACGAAAAGACGCGAGAGGGGATACGGAAGCTGCTCGAGGCCTTGGTGCGATGGACTCGGCAACTGCAGTCGGGGCGAGCCGCAGAGTGAAGCGATTGAGAAACGTGCGGATCGGCGGCATCCCGAGCTAGCGGCCGCGGAGTCTCTCTTCGTCCCCGGCCAAAGGGCAGAGAGACTCCCCGGCACGCAGCGTGCCTCGGGATGACAACGTCTTGTTTTTCTCGGCAGACCTCGAGACGGACTAAAGTTCGTGCAAGTGATTGAGGTTAAAACAGAAAGCCCACCCGGTGGGGGGTGGGCTTTCCAGAGGGGAGAATAGTCCCAGGCCTATGCGCGGAAGGCGCCAGAACTCTTTTTCCTCAGGGTGAGTCTATGAGAGCGGAAAAGTGGAAGTCAAGAAAAAGTAGCCGCGGAGACGAAAAGCTGCAAAGTATTTATTTGCTTATGTTTACGAGAACTTTCCTGAATAACGCAGAGAATTTTGCACCGGATTTCAACAGTTTTTAGTTGGGGGCTTCGTAGAAGTCCTTGGCCCGTATGGGTTTGCTGGAGATTCCCAATTGGAGAATCTCGACCTGCTTCTCCCGGTCGAAGACTTTGCCAGGGAACAGAAATTTCATGACGATACGGAAACCGCCGAAGCCGATCCCGGCGACGATGGCGAGCAACATAATCGTGCCCGTTCCCAAAATGGCGCCAACCACCATTTTGCTGATGCTTGGCTCGGTATAAGTCTGGTGCGGCTCGTTCCAGGTCACCTGGGATTGGTAGCTGATTTTGTCGAGCAGGGCGTCCGCGGCCGCACGAGACGGCGCGCCGAGCACCAGCGCCACCAGCGAACTCGCGCGCTTGCCATACAATAGAGCTTGGCCGCCAGGGACGGTGCCGTCCGGGGGATCGATGGGGAAGCGGCGCAGCATGGCGTCAAATTTGGCGGCAGCGATCTGCTGGGTCGGATACGAAACCAGGACCAGAACGGCGTCGTGGCTCGCGCCTGCGTTTTTCAAGTTGTAGCGGGCGACGATCACATCCTCAGTGAAATCGAAACCAACCCAATCATCCTGGGCAAGCGGCACAAAGCGGTTCAGCGCCTGGGGCCCCGCGACGTAGCGCTCCGAGCGATGCACCAGACCTTCTTGCGGCAGATAATCGCCGATCGTCGGGAAGGGCGTGGGATCGGCCTGGGGGCTTATGACTTTCGCCAGGGCTTGCAAATCCGTTTCAGCGGTATGCGCGGCGGGCGAGGCGACATCAATCAAGAAATTGCCCACGACGACGAGCGCGCGATCGCGCGATGCGCAGGCGAATGAGCCAGCGTCCACCGGCGTCAGAGCGTCGCTGCGGTAAAACGTGTAAAGACCGTAGGCGGAACTGGGGTCGCGATGACGATAGAGTGTGACGGTGGCGGTCTGCGCGCCGTGCGCGTAAGCGCGTTGCTCGGCGGACTGCACACCGTACTCCTGGAGGATGGCGGCGTCGGCGGGCGAAAGCTGGGCGAGTTGGAAGGGAGCATATCGCTGCGATGGGGCGGACGCTTTCCAATCGCCAAATGTGTCCGGCAAGAGGTCTTGCGCGCGAGAGGAGAGTGCGCCCGCGAAAATCATTGCCAGCACTAAGAGGAAAGTTTTCCGCATTGGCCGTAAGAGAATTAGATGCCGGAATTCTATCGCGGGTTCCCGGCGCGCGCTACCCGCTCATTGCCATCGGCGGGGCCGCCCTCAGAACCCCCTGCGGGGCCTTCGACGGGCTGCGGCTCATTGTACGTCAGGCTGTTTGTGCTTTGCAGATAATTGGCGACACCCTGGTAGAGCCCTTCGGCGACGCGTTGTCGGCTGTCCGGCTTCTTGAGCATCGCTTCGTCGGCGGGATTGCTGATGAAGGCGATTTCGCTGAGGATGGACGGCATCGCCGCCCCGATGAGCACAACGAACGGGGCACGGCGCACGCCGCGGTCCTTTTCGGCTTTGTTGATGCGCTCCATGCGCTTCGAGAGAGAATCCTGAATGTCGGCGGCGAGATCGCGCGACTCTTCGATTTTGTCGTTGCGCGCGATTTTCTGCAGCAAATCTTGGAGATCGTGCTCGCCTAGATCCGAGGTCGCGTTCTCGCGCGCGGCGACCTGCATCGAGTCGGGCGAGTTCGTGAAATTCAGGTAATACGTTTCGACGCCGCGGGCCGTATCGTCTGGACTGGAGTTCGCATGAATGGAAATGAACAAGTCGGCCTTGGCCTGGTTGGCGATGGCGGTGCGCTGCTCGAGTGGAATGAAGGTATCGTCATCGCGCGTGTAGATCACTTCGGCTCCGGGCAGCCGCTGCTGAATGAGTTTGCCGAGGCGCAGGGCGACGTCGAGGCAGAGGTCCTTTTCCATCAGGCCGGTGGGGCCGATGGTGCCGGTATCGTGGCCGCCGTGGCCGGCGTCAATCACGATGCGTCCGACCTTCAGGCCCAATGCGCGCGTGAGAGACGGTTCGCCGTCGCGCGGCAGCATGGGGACCGAGGGAGGCTTGATCTGCGCGATCGAGCGAGATTTTCGCGCTTCGGGCTTGGGCATATCCAGCGAGGGCGAAGAGGCGGCGCGATTGGGCTGCGCGGCCGAACTGTTCGGCGATGTGCCAGAGCTCGCGGGATGAGTTTGCTGCGATTGCGGCGGATTGTCGGTTTCCGCGACTTCGGACGGCTGCTGCGATGGCGCATGGTGTCGAGCCGATTGGGGCGTGGGCGGCTCCACATTCGGAGGCGCACTCGACGCTTCCGAGCCGGACGGACCGTACACATCCACGACCAGGCGCGCGGGATCCTTCAGCAGAAAAACAGAATAGTCTTTGACTTCGGTCACTTCCAGGACTACGCGGACGACGCTGGTCTGGTATTGCGCGACGCGAAGCGCCTTGAGATAGCCGCCGGGATCGACCTCGACGGGCGAGTGGGTCAGGGGATAAGAGAGTTCGGCGCGATCTAGATCGAAATAAATGCGGTCCGGACCGGAGATGCGCGAGGCCTTGTAGGTTACGGGCGCGCCGAGGTCGATTTCAATGCGCGTATAGGTGTCCGCATTCCAGGTGCGAATGCGAGTGATCACGGCGGGGGAACCGTCGGAGTGGCCTGGTGCTGGATTCGAGGTTGCCGCGTCGCGATCCTGATTCTGATCTTGATCTTGTTCCTCCGAACGCTTACTCACAGGTGTGGTCGCAGGCTGCGGAGATGGCTGGGGCGGGGCGGCGGCGCGCGAACTGGCTTGCGCTTGCTGCTTGTCCAGCTCGGCGAGTCCCTGCCTCGCCTGGGCTGCGCCGGTTGAATGCGGATGAAGCGTCAGGAATTCCTCAAACGATTTTCGGGCGAGGGCCGGATCGTGCAAATCATCCTTTTCCATTTCGGCGATGGCCAGGAGAGCTTGCTCGCGGTAGCGATTGTCAGGATAGTCGTGGAGCAGGAATTGATAGGCGTCCACCGCAGACTGGTAATACTTCTCATCGAAGAGATCGCCCATGGTGCGATAGAGCGTGCCGACTTCATCGAGCGCGTCGGGAACTTCAACGGCGTGCGGAGTGATCAGAGAGACGCGCCGATAGGCGAGGACAACCGCGGAGTAATCTTTCTCTGTGCGTTTGGAAACTGGGCTGGACTCGAGATCGGAGCAAAGTTTTTCGGCGCGCACGAATTGCGCGTGCGCAGTGGCGCGATTTGCATCGGAGGAATCCTGCGCGCGGGAGGCCAGGGCCGAAAACGCCACCAGGGCCAGCGTGGAGAGGGCCACGCGAGAAAAAATTCTAATTGGTCCAACCCTCAGCAGAGCTTTACCGCTCATTCGTTCGTGAACACCACACGGCCCTGATCGTCCACGCTGCGATAGATGGAACGCGGAGGCGCCATCGCATCCTGCCTGCGGTCCGATCCAGGACCATAGTATCGATCCGTGACGCGCTGTACGTAATCTCGTGTCTCGCGGATTCTCGGCACGCCGCCGGCTCGGTCCACGGCCCCTGGTCCAGCATTATAAGCCGCCAGCGCCTTATCGAGGTCGCCACCATAACGCACGAGCAAAGTTTGCAAGTAGCGGACGCCGGCGTCGATGTTTTGATGCGGGTCGAACGCGTTGTTGACGCCCAATTGCTGCGCGGTGGTGGGAGTCAGTTGCATGAGCCCTTGCGCTCCGGCGTGCGAGACGGCCGCGGGATTCCAGTCAGATTCCTGCTCAATTACGGCGCGCACCAGGTCGGGGTCCACGTTATGCCGCTCGGAGACTTCCTTCACGATCTTGTCGAGTTGACCGCGATCCATCGGAGGCCCAGCCGCTCTATTAGGAGACGCCGCGGACGCCCCAGGGGTTGTGTGCGACGAGGCCGTCGCGGTCGAGTGAGTGGCCTTGATCTGTGCCGGCGGCTCGGCGTTGATGTAGACGCGGCGGCCCTGATCGTCCGTGTAGAAGGTGACCTGGGCGCTCGCGCGCTTTGCCGATAAGACTAGCATCGTCAACAAGATAGCCAACGAGATGGAGAAACGATTTCGCATAAATTCGTCAGGAGGGGCGGAGGGCCGTGAGATGTGACAGAGGGACACAGCATCCGCCGCGGGAGAGCCTTTCGGCCCTCAGCAACGTTTCTGGCACTACAAGAAATTATAACATTCGGTCTACAAGAGGGACTACCTGGAGGAGTGCCTTTTTGAGCGCAGATGTGTCCTTTCCGCCAGCCTCGGCCAAATCGGGCCTGCCGCCACCCTTGCCACCTACCAGTTGGGCGAGTTCCTGGGCGATTTTGCCGGCGTGGAGCTTGGGGATCAGGTCTTTTGTGACGCCTGCCAGTAGGGCCACTTTGTCGGCCGCGACGGTGCCGAGCACGACCACGCCGGAGCCTAATTTCTGGCGCAGGCTGTCGGAAAGTTGGCGGAGCGTTTCGCGGTCGGCGTTCTCAACTTCCGCGGAAATTACCTTGACACCTTTTACCTCGCGGGCCTGTTCGAGGAGTTCGTCGAGTTTCGAGTGCGCGGATTTGCGCTTCAGGGTTTCGAGTTGTTTTTCGAGTCGGCGCTGCGACTGCTCGTTGCGTTCGAGAGCTGCGGCGAGATTATCTTCCGCCACGCCGAGGCGGCCGGAGAGTTGCGCGAGAATTTCTTTGGCGCGTTGAAATTCGGCGAGCGCGGTCGCTCCGGTGATGGCTTCGATGCGGCGCACACCTGCGGAGGAGGCTTGCTCGACGGTGATCTTGAAGATGCCGATGTCGCCTGAGCGGCGCACGTGCGTGCCGCCGCAGAGTTCCTTGCTGTAGAAGCCGCGCGGGGAATTGGCGTCGGGAATCGTAACGACGCGGACGTTGTTCTCGGGATAGCGTTCGCCGAAGAAGGCGAGGGCGCCTGAGGCCAGCGCGTCTTCGAGGGACAGCAGGTCTGTCGAGAGTTCGGCGTTGCTGCGGATTTGATCGTTCACCTGCTCTTCGATGTCGCGAAGTTCGGCTGGGTCAACTGCGGCGAAGTGCGAGAAATCAAAGCGCAGCCGCTCCGGCGCAACGAGCGAGCCCGCTTGCTTGACGTGCGTGCCGAGGATGCTGCGCAGAGCGGCGTGCATCAAATGCGTCGCCGTGTGATTGCGCTTGACGTGTTCGCGGCGCGCACCGTCCGCGATGCAGGCGACGCGATCGCCGACGCGCAACGTTTCCTTCGCCACGATTTTGTGGGCGATCAAACCGGAAACGGGGTAGTACGCGCCGCGGACTTCGGCAAGATCGAGCGTCTGCTCGTTGTTCCAGAGCGTGCCGACGTCCGCCACTTGTCCGCCGGATTCTGCGTAAAACGCAGTGCGGTCGAGCAAGATTTCGGCGTCGGCGTCCGGCGCGATTTCGTTGACTGCGCCATCCTTGGTGACGATCGCTTCGATGCGGCAATCTTTCGCGCGCGACTCGTAATAGAAGTCGGTTTCGGTGCGATAGAGCTCGGCCAGCTTCGCGTAGATGGGGCTGGCGATTTCTTTGTGTGCGCCTTTCCACGATGCACGGGCGCGCGTGCGCTGCTCTTCCATCGCGCGCTCAAATTCCACCCAGTCTACTTGGGCTCCTGCATCGCGGCTTACGTCCTCAATGAAATCCCTCGGCAGACCGTAGGTGTCGTAAATCTTGAATGCTTCGCGGCCAGGAAGAACAAAGGGATTCCCCGGGACCTGTGCGCCTAATCCTTCCAGCGCTTTCAATCCGACACTTACCGCGCGTTCAAAGCGTCTTCCCTCGTCATCGAGAATTTCGTCCGTGCGCTTTACCATTCCAGTCTCGAGCAGTTCAGGGTACGCGTGCCTCATACCGTTGCGAATAGTTGAGGCGATTGCTGGCAGGAAGTGTGTCGGCGCGCCAAGCCTGCGAGCGTGAACCAGAGCGCGACGAATGATCTTGCGCAGAACGTATCCGCGGCCAAAATTCAATGGGAGAACGCCGTCGCAAATCAGGAACACGGCGGCGCGGGCGTGATCAGCGATGATACGCAGCGACGGCTGAATCTTTGGATCGTGCGGATCCGCGCCTGCGAGTTTGGCCGCATCCTCCATGATCGGCGCGAAAAGGTCGGTATCGAAATTACTGATCTTGGTCTGCAGCACGGCGGCAAGGCGTTCGAGCCCCGCGCCCGTATCAATCGAAGGGCGCGGAAGCGGCGTGACGCCGCCCTCGCCGTCGCGATTGAACTGCATGAAAACGAGATTCCAGATTTCGACGTAGCGGCCGCAATCGCAAGGAAAAGTGCAATCCTTGTGGCCCGCATCGCTTGCCTCGGGGCCCATGTCGTAATGAATTTCGCTGCACGGCCCGCAGGGGCCAGTGTCTCCCATGGCCCAGAAATTTTCTTTCAGGCCGGCGACCGCGATGATTCTTGCTTCGGGTGCGCCCACTGCTTTCCACAGCGCCGCAGCTTCTTCGTCCGTGGCGATGGGATTCCCTGGTGTGAGTTCCGCGCCGCCGAAAACGGTGAAGTAGAGTTTATCGATTGGAATGTCGAACCAATCCTTTGAGGTGATCAGTTCAAAGGCAAACGCGATGGCGTCTTTCTTGAAATAATCGCCGAAGGAGAAATTGCCCAGCATCTCGAAGAAGGTGTGATGGCGATTGGTGAAGCCTACGTTTTCGAGATCGTTGTGCTTGCCGCCGGCGCGGACGCATTTCTGCGAGGACGTAGCTTTGTTGTAATCGCGCTTTTCGAGGCCGAGAAAAACGTCCTTGAACTGGTTCATTCCGGCGTTGGTGAAGAGCAACGTGGGATCGTTCGCTGGGACGAGCGAGGAACTGCGCACTCTTCGATGGCCTTTGCCCTCGAAGTAGCGCAAGAACATTTCTCGGATTTCGTTGCCGGATAGGCTTTTCATTTTATTGGGGCGCGTTGATTGTTGATTATGGCAGAGGCTCTGGGGCGCTGCAACTTGACTGCGCGGCGAAGAGCACAGGCTGAGGCCCGTTCTGCTCCAAGCTGTTTGTCTTGTTCGCCGGTGTAGTTCCGCGTGTCGGGCTTTGCGGGCCAGAATTGTCAATCCCGGAGGTCTAACTCCTGCGGTCTCAGGACTTGTTTCACATGCTCTTGTCCATCATCTGGAAAATACTTAAGCGGTATGTTGACAGTCGGTTTGCCGCTTTCCGACCTGGGAATGATCACCAATCTATTGAGCAACCGGGCGCGGCCCAACGATAGAGAGTTCCATCTGTTTGGATTCGGCTCTGAATCAAAATAATGGACAGCCGAGAGTATCTCTGAATAGGCAATTACATTCGTTCCGCGGAAGAGATTTGAGTAGGACATTCCATCCGTCCGAATTTCGATTTTTAGACGGCGGAAATACAGGGTCACCAAAACCGCGAATAGGCTGTAGGTGGCGATGCTCAATACCAGCCATTGTGGCTTTTCCAGTTTTGCCGGACCAACCGCGAGCACGACGATTGCAGGGATCAATCCCAGCCACACCATGTAGCCGGCATTCCCAGCACGATACGTCGCAGGCAGGATCGGGGCGCCCTTGTTCGGGCTAGATGGAGTCGTAAACAAATCGTCGCCCATTTTTTGTTGCAGCTTACCGTCGCCCATTCAGCATGGCAACCAAAAATCTGAGTCACGCGGTCACCTTGAATGATTACCGCACATAGGCCTTGACTCGTCAGGTTACTGACGCTAGCCTGTCCTTGCCGGACGCTCCAAATCACCGCACTTTCGGTCCGGCGCTCAGCAGTCGCCACGTTTGGAGTCTTCAGAATAGTCGGTCGTAGCAGTCATCGACAAATCCCCAGGGAAGCAAGGCGACCAAACGATGCCGTCCAAAATCAGTTTCCGAGCTCCGATTTCCTGCCCAATCCGTGCGAATCCGTTTCCATCAGTGGTTCATTTCCTACCGCGAACGCCCAGCGCGCTCCTCTCATTAAGTTTTGCGTTTTCTATCTCTTCCGCGCCATTGTGCGCTCGTCACAAGCTCGCATTGACTCGCAAGCACCTTGTTTTCTATGACTTGCGCGCACTTTCAGTTAAACACCGGGGTGGGAGGGGTGCACCCCTGCCGCCTTGCTCCCTGGGTCCCTGCGAACAACACAGCCTGTAGCCTATGCTACTAAAACCTCTATTCGTATTCCTCACTGGTCATCTCGGGGACGTCTTCTTTGGCGATGGCGCGGATGCCGGTGCGGATGGCGTCTGCGGAGAAGCCGGCTCTGAGCAGGCTACGCTGAATGGAGGCTATGCGGTGCTGGTCTAGCGGGCCGCGTAAATGTTTGATGCGGCGGGCGATTTGTTGGCGAACTTCGGCGGGCTCGTCGCTTTGCGTCGCGAGTTCGGCTAGCGCGGCCTCGATGTGCGTGTCTTGGACGCCACGGGTGCGGAGTTCTCGTGCTATGCGGTAGCGGCCTTGGTGGCGCAAGCGGGAGCGATCGGAGGCGAACTGGCGGGCGTAGCGGGCGTCGTCGAGATACTTGCGTTCCCTCAGGCGCGCTAAGACGTCCTTGACCACGTCCTTATTTTCCGCGCGGCGTTCTAGGTAGGTGCGCATCTCGAAGACGGAATGGGCGCGGCGTGCTAGCGCGCGGATGGCGGCGGCGTAGAGATCTTCTTCGGATTCCAATTTGCGGGGCGAGCGGCGCATTGCAGAAGGAGCATAGAAGCAAGGAAGCAGGGAAGCAAGGAGGCGCGCGCGAACGTCCGAATTACGAGATCGGGATCTTAGTTCGGCGTCAACGCGCGCCGCTGCAAATCAGGGGCAAGTAGTTTGTGGCAGCGGCCTATGCTCGCCCGCCATCCCGAACAGATCGCGGCTCGCCCTGTTCAGCAGATCCTGAAGCGACGGCGCGCCGGGGACTGTAGTCGGCAAGGTCGGGCACGGATTCGCTTGCGCGTATTTGATATCCACGTAGTCGAGCTCAACGTATTGCATCGGCGCTCGACCCAACTTTCCACCGTAGTATTTGGCGGCCGGCGTCCCGTAGAAAAAGACGGTCAGCACGTTGTAGGTGGACTCCTCTACGGTAAAGGTTGTGCTGCAGCCGTTGGGATCCGGACATCCTTCTTCTTGCGTAGTCATTGGGTCCGAGACAGCAAGATCAAATTCGGCGCCGCCTTGAAACGGAGGCGATGGCGGCGGCCAGAGAGAGGTGAGCAGTTTTATGCCGGGAACACCGATGTCGCCAAGAGTCACGGAGCTCGCAGCCGTCATGCCTCCGACTTGGGTGGCCTTTTCATTGGGACCATCCACGGTGATGAAGTTTGACAGAATCTCCGTTTTCGCTTCGCAGGACATGACATTCAGCTGGGTCGGCATACAGTCTTCAGCAAACAATGTGTTGTCGTGGTGGGGTGTAACGTCCGGACTGAACGAGGGGAGGTCGTTGCCCGCGTCAGGGCTGATGAACAGGGTCACACCTCTAAAAATGTTCTCATAGCCTTCGACGACCTGCTTCCACTCGTCGATGAACACTTGATCGGTGTTCTGGTAACTCTTTACAGTTGGAAAGGAATGTTTAATCAGCGCGAGCCACATATTGTCCGGCGTCAAACCCGATGGTTGCGGATCCGTGGTGTTGCCATCGGTGGGGAGAATAATTTCAGTGGAGGCTCCAATCGGACCGGCGATGGCGATGGAGATGAATGCGGGATTGAATTGGTATTTGGCGTCGAGATGCACCAGGAAATCCAGCCACGCCGCCTTGTAGACATCGTTCCAAGGCAGCGGAAGCAAGTTGCCGTCGGCACGAGTCGATTCTGGGTAGCCTACAAAGGTCACAGTGCCGCAATCAGCGGCAGCCTTACCTTTAGTAAAAAGGGGGTCGCAGGGGGGGATTTTATTCAGCAGCCATTGGGGCGAATCAAAGCCGGGCGTGATGATGAGTTGAATCGTCTTGTGCGCCGCATTCGCTTCATCGAAAGCGTCGTCCAGGTAACTCCAATCGTAACCATCGGAGTAACCATGGAATAAACTAGGGTCGGAGAGTTCGATGTTGTCCCAATGTGCTCCCAACGCGATTCCTGCGACGGCGGTGTCGGCTAACAGATCTGCGTAGAGTTGGCGAAGATAGCAATGCAATTCCGTTGCCGTGGGTGTGCCAGAACCCGGATACCTTTTTATCGCGGTCTCGATATCGAGATGAGCGTAGACGCCTAGAGGTTTGCGCACACTTCCCCAATCATCCGCGTGAGACGTTCTCGCGGACACTAGCAGGAATGCGAAACAGGCGCAGTAGAAAATAATATTTCGAGACATGGTTGACCTCGATTTAAGAATGGCGCGCCGCCGAAAATTGGCGACGAACAAGCTAACGAATTTGACCGAGAATTCCAATCCAGCTTGAATTTCCAATTTGACTTTTGGGGACCCGCAGAGTCTACAACAAATCGCCACGATGAAGAACAAATTTGGGACCACGAGGCCGGGAGGCGGGCGAGAGACGCAGATTGTTTGTGAGCGGGGGCTAGCGGCCGCTGCCGAAGCGATCGAACTCGGTCATGGCGCGTTCCATCTCTTCGCGGGCGGCGTCGGTGGCGGAACGGATGCCTTGCACGCGCAGCTTGAAATCGTCGGGGTTCGAGGCGCGGATCAACGCTTCTTCGTAGGAGATGAGCTGACGGCTGAAAAGATCATAGATGGATTGATCGAAGGTCTGCATTCCGTACTGGCTGGTGCCGGCGGCGATAGCGTCGTGGATGAGGCGCGTCTTGTCGGGATTAATGACGCAATCGCGGATGTACGGCGTCGCGATCATCACTTCGACGGCGGGCACTCGGCCCTTATCGTCGGCGCGGCGGACCAGGCGCTGGCTGACGACGGCCTTGAGCGTGGCGGCCATCTGCAAGCGAATCTGTTTCTGCTCGGGTGGCGGGAAGACGGCGATGATGCGCTGAATCGTTTCGGTCGCGTCCAAGGTGTGCAACGTGGAGAAAACCAAGTGGCCAGTTTCAGCGGCGAGCAGGGCCGTGGCGATGGTTTCAAGGTCGCGCATTTCGCCGACGAGGATGACGTCGGGATCCTGCCGCAGGGCGGCGCGCAAGGCGGTCGAGAAATTCGCGGTATCCACCTCGACCTCGCGCTGATTGATGAAGCTGTGCTTGTCGCGGTGGAGAAATTCAATGGGGTCTTCGATGGTGATGATGTGGTCCGAGCGCGTGGAATTGATGCGGTCAATCATTGCGGCAAGCGATGTGGACTTGCCCGATCCGGTCGTCCCAGTAACCAGCACCAGCCCGCGCTGCTCCTCGCAAATTCGCTCGAGGACCGGCGGCAACTCCAGCTCTTCGATCGTGCGCACTTTGGTGGGGATTACGCGCAGGACCATGCCGACATTGCCGCGCTGCTGAAAAACGTTGACGCGAAAGCGCCCGAGTCCGGCAACGCCGTAGGCCATGTCCAACTCGGCGGTCTCTTTGAATTTCTGTTTCTGCCGGTTGGTCATCATGGAGAAGGCCATGGACAGCATCTCTTCCGGCGTGACGCGAGGGACATCGGCCAGCGGCGTGAGCAGGCCGTCTATGCGCAGGTAGGGATGATTGCCGACCTTGAGATGCAGGTCCGATGCTTTACTTTCGACGGCGCGGCGGAGGAGATCGTCAATGCTGAGTGCCATGGCGGCTGAGTTCCCTTCGGAAGGGCTCTTCAACCGAGGCTAGCATCCGCGCCGGGGCCAGGCAAGAAGGGCTCAGCGGGTTGGTGCGGCCTAGTTAATGCGATATGCGGCAGGGCCGATTCAGGCCTTGCGCAGAAAGGCGGAATCGTAGATCCACGCTGCCAGGACGCCTCCGGCGAGCGGGCCGACCCAGTAAACACCGTGGTTGAGCCAGTGGTGGCTTGCCAGCGCCGGGCCGAACGCCCGGGCCGGGTTCAACGCAGCGCCGGTGAGCGGGCCGCCGAAGAGCGCGCCCATCGTGATGGTGAGGCCGATGGCAAAGCCGGCGATCTTGTTGAACGCACCTTTTTCGTCCACGGCGGTGGCGAACACGACGAAAACGAGGAAGAAGGTCATCACGCCTTCGATCAGCATGCCGTCGGTTCGCGTGATCCCGTCAGCGAGGGCGGGAGTACCCAGCGCCACGGCTTGCCAAACATCTTCGGGAACGAGTACGCGCAGCAGGAGTGCGGCGGCGGTCGCCCCGGCCAGTTGCGCGCACCAGTAGAGGAGCGTGTCCGCCAGACCCATCCTGCGAGTGACCCAAAAGCCGATCGTAATCGCGGGGTTGTAGTGGCCACCCGAGATGTGTCCCATCGCGGAAACCATAATGGCAATGGCAAGGCCGTGAGCGAGAGCGATGCCGAGCAGTCCGATGCCCGGGTCGCCTGAGGCGCGGAGAATCTGGTTCGCGCAAATGGAGCCTACGCCGAAGAAAATCAAAGTGAACGTGCCGAAGAATTCGGCGATGAGCTTTTGCGGTTTACTATACATGCGCGCCTCCGAACGTCGAGAGAACTGCCCAGCGGTCTGTGTGCGGCCGTCGGAGCGCGATTCTACTCAAGTTTACGTTGCGGCGTCAAAAATGCGGCGGTGGAAATCAACGAACGACAGCGTCCGTGGGAACACCCACTGGCGTGAGCCAGTTGTGGCGATCGGGCTTTTCGCCGCGAACGATGGCGAAGAACTCTTCCTGTAGCCGCTTGGTGATGGGCCCGCGGCGTCCTGCGCCGACGGTGATGCGATCGATCGAACGCAGCGGCGTCAATTCAGCGGCGGTGCCGGTCATGAAGACTTCATCGGCGAGATACAGCATCTCGCGCGGGATCATTTGTTCGCGAACAGGAATCTTCAGGTCTTCGCAGAGCGTCATCAGGCTGTGGCGCGTGATGCCGGGCAGAACGCTCGCGGCCAGCGGCGGGGTGGACACCACGCCGTCCATCACGACGAAAATATTTTCGCCGGAGCCTTCGCTGACGTAGCCGGCCGTATCGAGCGCGATGCCTTCCGAGTAGCCGTTGGCAATTGCTTCCATGCGGATCAACTGTGAATTCATGTAGTTCGCCGCGGATTTGGACATCGCGGGCAACGTGTTCGGGGCCATGCGGCTCCAGGAACTCACGCAAACATCCACGCCCTGATCGAGCGCTTCCGAGCCGAGATAGGCGCCCCAGTACCAGCAGGCGATGTAAACATCGATAGGACATCCTTGCGGGCTGACGCCGACATCGCCGTAGCCGCGTAGCGCAATCGGGCGGATGTACGCGGATTCCATTTTGTTGACGCGAATCACTTCCTGCGCGCCGTTGCAAAGCTCGTCGAGCGTGACGGGGAACTCCATGCGATAGATCTTTCCGGAATTCACGAGGCGCTGCATGTGTTCGCGGAGGCGGAAAATCGCGGGCCCCTGCTTGGTCTGGTAGCAGCGGATGCCCTCGAACACCGCGGAGCCGTAGCTCACGACATGCGAGAGGACGTGAATTTTTGCGTCGTCCCAGCGGATGAACTTGCCGTTGTGCCAGATCTGTTCGGTCTTGGTGATTCCCATCGTCGTCACTCCGCGCGCGAAGGCGCCAGCTCGTATGATTTGCGAATTATAACATAGGGGTTGAATCGTCACCCGAAGCCGTTGCTCTGCTTGCACTCCCGCGATGGCCAAAATGGACTGGCGGCCGAAGAGGCGTGAACGCGGGGAAGTGCTTAGTGGGGAAGGTCCTCGGGAGCGACGCGCCGCTCCATGGACTGGAAATTAGATTGCGCGTTGGCGCGCAATGAGCCGCGATGGCTTTCCCAAGCGCCCAATAGTAGAAACGGAATGATCGTGGATGCGGCCAAGAGCCGTGCTCGGCGCGGGGCCTTCTGGCCGGGATCCCAACGAAATAATTGTTGCGCGATGATGAAGGCCAGCACAGCGCAACCTGACAGCGAAAGCAAATCCGCGCCGAGGTGCAGCACGCTTGTTCCGGCGACCAGAACGTTCTGGAGTCCTGTGACCAGATACGTAGCCGGAATATAGAACGCGACTTTTTGCAGCCAGCCGGGGAATAGCGGCAAGGGCAGCGTGGAACCGGACAAGAAAAGGAATAGCAGCCAGAACGCGTTGTTGATGATTTGCGTTTCCTGGGCCGTCTCGGTCACGCTGGCCACGATGAGGCCCAGCGCGGCAAACGTCACGGTGCCGAGGGTCACCATCACGAACGCGCCAGTCAGGTTGCCCCAAGTCTGCATGTGGAAAACCCAGCGAGCGAGAAGAAATTGCAGAACCACTGTCGGCAGCGTCAAAAGATAATTGGACAGAATGCTGGAGGCGAGCATCTCTCCCGCGCCAACTGGGGCGAGGTGGAATCTGCGCAGAATTCCCATCTCGCGGTAGGTCACCAGTTGCAGACTAAGCCCCCAGAAGCTGCCCATGACGGTCAGCGCGAGGACCGACGCCAGCAAGTAAGGGATTGCCTGTGGCCGGCCGCGGCCGAAGAGTCCGCAGAATGTGAAAAGGAACACCAGCGGCATGGCCAGGCTAAAAAAAATGAACGCGGGCGTGCGGATCGCGAGGCGCATCCGGTTCACCGTTAAGGTGAGAATGTTTCTCAATCGCGCAGCTTTCTTCCGGTGAGTTCGAGGAAAACGTCCTCGAGAGACGGAGAGGAAATCTCCAGGCTGGCAAGCTCGTTGCCATCGTTCTCCAATTGCTTGACCAGGGCGACGATCGTCGCCGGCACACGCGTCGAGTGCAGGACCCAGGCTTCTTCGACTTGCTTGCAGGTCGTCACGCCCTCGAGTTTGCCGAGGACGCCGTCGAGCGGCGCACGGGCCAGGCGGACTTCGATGCGCGTCGTGCCCGCGGAGCGCTGCTTCAGTTCGCGCGGCGTGCCGAGGGCGATGACTTTTCCATAGTCCACAACGGCCACGCGATCGCAGAGGCGCTCGGCCTCCTCGATGTAATGCGTGGTGAGCAGGATTGTCTTTTTCTCCTGCTTCAACTCTTCGATGACATCGTAGATTTCACGGCGCACTTGGGGATCGAGTCCGGCCGTCGGCTCGTCGAGAAACAGCACGCGCGGCTCGTTCACGATCGCGAGAGCCAGCGCCAGCCGCTGCTTCTGCCCCCCGGAGAGTTGGCCGTAAAACGCGTTGCGCTTTTCTTCGAGGCCGAAGCGGCGGAGAAGATCTTCGATGTTGCGCCGTCGCCCGTAAAAACTGGAAAACATCGCCAGTGCCTCGCGGACGCGAACCTTTTCCGGCAGCGCCGTGGACTGCAGCGTCGCGCCAATCTCTTCCTTGAATCGCAGCCCCGCTTCGAGGGGATTGAGCCCACAAACCCGTGCGCTGCCACTGTCCGCCGAGCGGAGTCCTTCGAGGATTTCTACGGTGCTGGTTTTCCCGGCGCCGTTCGGGCCGAGCAGACCAAAGACTTCGCCCTCCTGCACTTCGAAGCTCACGCCGCGCAGCGCCTCGACTGAGCCATAGTTCTTGGCAAGGTTCTCGACTTGGATGACGGGTGAGCTCACAAGGAAATTCTATCTATAACACAGTCTATCGGCTCGCGCGAACGCCGCGGCGCACGGTTCGCTTCTGCGCGGGCTGCCATTGATGCAGTTTCAAGCTGACGCGTCCCGCGATCAGCTGTGTGCCTTCACTTTCGAGCAGGCGGCGCTGCAACGACGCATGGGGTTCACGGATGAGGATGCGGCCTCCCGCGCCAAGCACGCGGTGCCACGGAATCCCGCGGCCGGAAGGGCACGCCGCCATCGCGCGGCCTGCGGTGCGCGCGCCTCCGGGGAGCCGGAGCGCACGCGCGAGTTGGCCGTACGTCACCACGCGTCTCCGCGGGATGCGTTTCACGAAGCGATAGACGGGCTCCCAGGATGAGATTTTTCTTTTCATAGCGCACACATGATAGTAGGACAGGCATTCCTGCCGGTCCGGTTTTTTTTCGCGGCGCGGCGAAGAGAAAAGGGCAGGACAGGCAGGAATGCCTGTCCTACTTGAATCGCCCAATCGATAAAACGAATACGGGCCACGCGAATTTTACAGCCCTACGAAGGGGAGTTACTTTCTCGCCGCAAATTCGCCGGTGCCGCCATTCTTGGTTGACTCCTGTAGTGGATAGTAGTTACACTACTTACAAGTTCGTCGCTCCGGGAGCTGTTGATGGCTTTTTTACGACGCAAAGGCAACGCGTTCTACCTTGTGCACAACGTGCGCGAGAAGGGCAAAGTCAGGCAACTTCACCTGGCCACGCTGGGCGAGCGGCCGCGCATCACGGACGACGTCGTCCGCCAGGTTTCCCGCGAATACCCCTTCCTGGACGTCAATTGGAGCCGGCTGCGCGAGCAGATCACCAATCGCGTCGATTTATACGATCCGGAATCCGAAGACATTCAGAAGCTCCTGGCTCGCCTGCGTTCCCTCAATCTGGATCTGGCGGAGCTTTTCCCCCCGCTACTGGATGTGGCCCACGCGCCGGAAACGAGTTTTGAGATCGTCACGTTGCTTCGTTTGTTGCACTCCACCGTGGGAGTCAAGCTCGACCAGTTCGACCGCGCCCCGCGCCGGGGCACGTTCAGCCAACACCTATTTCGGTAGAGAGAGAACACATGAGCCCAACACGCCAGCCCATTGTGCTTGACCCGACTCTACGCAGTATGGAGTCGCAGGAATTCGAGGCGTCCCTCCGCCGCAAGATCGTGGGTCAAGAGGAAGCACTCCGCTCAGTGGTGGACCTGTACCAGGTCTTCATGGCCGGAATGTGCCCGGTGGGGCGGCCGGTGGGGAATTTGCTGTTCCTCGGGCCGACGGGCTCGGGCAAGACGCGCATCGTGGAAGCTGCGGCGGAGATTCTCTTCGGCGATCCCCGCGCG
>Ga0181538_10002738_pt1 | contig 17886 bp, 13 predicted proteins | sample PEATcosm2014_Bin_40_FD_119773 | JGI IMG/M metagenome (GOLD analysis project Ga0181538, IMG submission 119773) | Peatland microbial communities from MTU Mesocosm Facility, Houghton, MI, USA - PEATcosm2014_Bin23_30_metaG | ecosystem: Environmental > Terrestrial > Soil > Wetlands > Peat | place...
GCGCACCGTGCTCGGCCCGCGCACCTCCACCGCCACCTCGCGCGCCAGCTCCAGCATGTCGTGGTGCAGCAGGAAGAAGCCCGCCAGGCCCAGCCGCTCGATCACCCGCAGCTCCTCCTCCAGGCGCGCCAGCGCCTCCGCATACGCCCCGCGCGCACCCGGGCCCGGGTGCGCGCCGTCCGCTCCGTAGCGTTCGCCAAGACGCGCCCCGCACAGCTCCGCCAGGCGCCGCTCCGCGCCCTCGTCCTCAGCCCCCGGATAGCGATAGCCGAGGTCCCTCGTCAGGTCGAACCTCAGCCGCTCCGCCAGCTCCAGCGTCTCGCGCACCGCCTGCGGATGGTCGGCGAAGCGACTGGCCATCGCCCGCGGCGCGCTCATCACGTGGCTGTGGTTGCCGCGCCGCAGCGGCTCGCACGCGTCCAGCGCCGCATGGTGGCGCAGCGCCACGAACGCGTCCTGCAGCTCCGCCCGCGCGCGCGAGTGCGCGTGCACGTTGCCCGTCGCCACGCACCTCACCCCCAGGCGCCGCGCGTGCACCTCAAGCGCACGGTTGCGCGCGCGGTCGTCGCGCGCGTACGGGCGCTGCAGCTCCACATACAGCCCATCCGGGCCGAACGCCTCCAGCAGCCGCCTTGCCGTGAGCTCGTCCCGCGCGCCGCCGCCGATCGCCGAGCGCTGTGCGCAGCCCGTCAGGCACACCAGGCCCTCCGCGTGGTCGAGCACCGCCTGCACGTCCACCCACGGCTCCGTGCGCTCGCGCCCGGACTCCCGCTCGCGGGTGTGCGCGTGCGCGAGCGTCACGATCCTGCACAGGTTGCTCCAGCCGCGCTCGTCGCGCACCAGCAGCGTGATGTGGCGAGTCCCGATCGGCTCGGCCGGCTTGGTCACCGCGCCCGAGTGGGCATCCTCGCCCAGACACGTGGCGCCGCCCGGGCCGCTCGGCCCGAGCGCCACGTCGATCTCCGCGCCGTGGATCGCCCGCACGCCGTTGCCCGCCGCCACCTGCGCCAGCTCCATAGAGCCCGACACCGAGTTGTGGTCGGTCAGCGCCAGCGCCGTGTAGCCCAGCTCGCCCGCGCGCTGCGCCAGCTCCTGCGGCAGCGACACGCCGTCCAGGAACGAGTACGCCGAGTGGCAGTGCAGCTCGACGTACGGAGCCCCGCCCGCCCCCGTGGATCGCGGCGTCATCTCCCCGCCCCCTGGGCAGGTTGGACGAACCAGCGGCCCGTGCGCAGATCGTGGAAGACGACCACGTTGCGGCCCCGCTCGCCCACCAGCTCCCAGTAGCGGCGTCGCAGCGGCTCGGCCGTCCACCAGCGGTCCTCCACCAGCCACGACTCGCGCAGCGACTCGATCGCTTCGCCGTCCACCTCCACCGGCATCTCAGCGAGGCGGGCGGGGTCCAATCGCACGCGCGCGGGACGGGGCTCGTTCAGGACCCGGGCCATGCGCCGCCCATCACTCCGGGATCGGCGCCAGCACCACCCGGCGCTCGGGCACGCGCGAGTACGGGTCGACGCACACCGCCCGCAGCGCCGCGTCCGGCCCCGCCACCGCGCGCATCTGCGCCACCGCTTCGCGCAGGCGCGCCGCGCGCGCGGCCGAGGGCGCGCCGGGACGGATCGAACGGATCGCCGAGCCGGCGGCGCCGGCGACCGGACGGGCGGGCGCCTCCTCGAACAGCGCGCCCTGCTCGCTCGCCGGCGGCCCGAAGCGCTCTGCCTCCAGCCCCAGCACGGCGGCCGGGGCGGGCAGCGTCAGCAGGCGCAGCGACAGCGCCAGCCAGATGCGCTCGGGGTCCGCGAGCGCCTGGCGGAAGACCACGCGCTCGCGCCAGCCGCCGCCCGCCACCAGGCGCGCGGACAGCGTGGCGGCGCGCAGCGTGCGCCCGCGGCGCTCCGAGCGCGCCAGCAGCCGATCCACCAGCACGCCCAGCACCCGCTTCAGCGCCTCGCCGGAGCTCGCGTCGCCGACCTCCATCGACTCCTCCAGGCGCTCCTCCACGCGGCGCGGGCGCAGCGGGCCGTCCTCGCCGCAGGCCAGCCGGTGGGCCAGCGCGCCCGGCGCCCCGAAGCGGTCGCTCAGCGCCGGGCGCCCGAGCCGCTCGAGCTCGCCGAGCGTGCGCACGCCCAGGCGCGTCAGCGGCTCGATCAGCGCCGCCGTGTCATCGCGGAAGCCCAGCAGCTCCACCGGGCGCCCCGCAAGCCAGCGGCGCGCCTCGCGGGCGGGCGGGCCTTCAATCACGAGCGGGCGGCGCGAGCGCACCGCCATGGCCGCCGCCAGCGCGCAGAAGCGCGTCGGCCCCGCGCCGATGCGCGCCCCCCACGACGCGCGGCCGGCGGGGCGCGCGAGCGCGCGCGAGGCGGCGGCGATCGTCGCCTCGGAAGTGCCGTGGATCCCGTGCAGCCCGCCGCTCTCGAAGTACGCGAGCCCTGGGCGCGCCGGCTCGACCGCCGCGCCGATCGCTTCCAGGGCGCGCAACGCCGCCTCCCACGCCTGCGCCACCGCCACCGGGTCGCCCGGCACCAGCACCAGATCCGGGCAGCGCGCCAGCGCCTCGCCGAGCACCATCCCCCGCGCCACGCCGCGCGCCTCCGCCGCCCCCGACACCTCCCCCACGCGCTGTTCGCCGCCCACCAGCGGCGCCACCGCCAGCGCGCGTCCCGCCAGCGTCTGCTGGGCGATCTTCGCGCCCTCGCCGGCCGCCACCGACAGCTCGAAGCGAGGGATGTGGATGCACACGACCATGCGAACACACGTTCGCATGGTCGTCCGCCGGTCGCAACAGATGGCTATCTACATTCGGCGAGAACGTTCAGCGGGAACGCGCCTCGGATCCTGGCCAGCTCCATGTAGCCGCAGTGGATGCGGGCCGCTGGCAGCGTAATATGCCTTCCGACCGTGCCGCGTTTGCCGACGCCGCCTCCAGCTTCATCCCCTGCGGTACGCGCCGTCATGCGAGCGAACTGCTCGACGGACACCGTTCATGAGGTAGCACTGCGGAGCGAGCTGCATCGTCGCGGACTGCGATTCCGCAAGCACAAGGCGCTGGTGCCGGGCCTGCGGTTTCGCCCCGACATCGTCTTTCCGCGTCAGCGAATCGTAGTCGAGTGCCTCGGCTGCTTCTGGCATCGCTGTCCTGTCGACGGCGTCACGCCGCGTACGAACTCCGACTATTGGCAGGCGAAGCTCGAGCGCAATGTCGAGCGCGACCAACGCAACGCGAGGACGGTTGCCGAGGCTGGGTGGCATCTGATCATCGTCTGGGAGCACGAGGACACGGTCGCCGCCGCAGATCGGATCGAGACCTTGGTGCGCTGCGCGGCTGCTCGCGCATAGGCTGCTCAAGTGCCGATCAAGCTGCACGCCGACGACCTCGCTCAGACGCTCGAGCGCGCCTACGTGCTTGCGATAGGTGAACAAACGCTTCCCGAGATCTGGATAGGGCGTGCTGAGCAGCTTGCGAAGAGCCCGTCGGTGGCGTTCATCGCCGCAGTCGGCTCCGTGCTGCTTGCGAAGGCTACGAGTCCCGCAGTCGACGTCTTGGTGATCAAGGCGCGCGAGGGCAGCGCAGGCGCCTTCAACCTACGCGCCGCCGCCACCGCCCTCGCGGCGAAGAAGCGGGCGTTCGGCTACGACATCGGCTCGAGCAGCGACCGCGACCCTATCAACCACAGCACACTGCTCAACTCGACTCGCTGGGACGTGGCGCTCGAGCGAATTCGCGAGGACCACAAGCCGTTCTTTCAGCTGATCCTCACCTGGCTCGTCGACGTGAACCGAATGAGCCAGAACGAGGCGACGGAGGCGTTGGCCGCCTACCTCCGCGTACGGCGCTCGGTTGGCTCGCGGGCATCCGTGCAGCAGATACCCACAGAGCTGACGAACGGCCCGGCTCTGCCCGATCTTGTCGGCGTGCTCGACGGCTTCGTGGGCGCTGACCCTGAGGGCGGCGCCCGCGGCATGGCGCTGGTGGCGGCCGCCTACAGGGCGGCCGGCTTCGAGGTAGTGCTGCCGTCGCGCAACGACCCGCGTCGCATCGATATCCCCATCAAGCGCGGCGACGCAATGGTCATCGGCGCCGAGGTCAAGCAGATCGACACACGTGAGGGAACCGCCGACACCCTGGCCAAGGATGCCGCCAGCGCCAACGTGAGCCGCGCGCTGCTGGCTGTGCTGCGGCCCGGCGTGCTCGTCGACTTCGACCGCGCGGCGGTGATCCGTCGAGCCGAGAAAGACCACAACGTCGTGCTCCGCGTTGTGCAGGGCACGCGCGAGCTGCTCCACGAGGCGCTGAGCGCTGGTGACGTCGACTTGAGCGAGCTCTGCGCGTCGCTGCCTCGGCTGTTCGGCGACGCATTGATGGACATCCGGGTGGCCGAGCAGACGCTGGCGACGTGGACGGCGATCGCCAGCCGATGGCAGTGACTGAAAGTGCTAGGCGGCCTGGAGAAGCTCGCCCGTGGTGTCTACTCGGGTGCCCTGGTCTTGGCGCTCGAGCACGCTGCGAAGGCTGAGTGCGACGGCTTCGGCGAGGCGGGGCGGCACTGCGTTGCCGACCTGGCGATATTGAGCGACCCGCGGCCCAGCGAACACCCAGCCTGAGGGGAAGGTCTGCAGGGCGGCGGCCTCCTGCACGGTGATGCGACGCAGCCGGTCAGGGGCACGCTTGAGCGGTGGCTTCCCACTCTGCAAGCGCTGGTGATAGCCGACGACCCACGGCTCGGCGCCGTGCTCGAGCTCCTCCTGGTCGATGATCGGGGTAGCGTTGCCGCCCATCGAGGCGGGCAGGGTCTTGGCGAGCCCATCCAGCTTCAGCGGCCTGCCCGACCCGTTGAAGAGCAGGCTCCCGCGATGGGCGGTAGGTCGCATGACCGGCTTGCCTGCGGGAACCACGCGAGCGGCACAGGTGGCGTCGTTGCCAGGCTCGCCAAAGCGTGGCAGGTGCTCGAGCACAGAACGCACGGTCGGCGGACAGCCTGCTGTCGTGGCGAGCGGACGCTGCGGGGAGGCTCCCTGAATCCCTACCAAGAACATGCGCTCGCGTGACTGCGGCACGTCGAAGTCCTGCGCGTTGAGCACGAACAGGGAGCGCTCGTAGCCAAGAGCGTCAGCGCGTTCCAGCAACCGGGCGCGCACCGCAGCCCAGCGAGGACTCTTGGCGAGCGCCTTGACGTTCTCCATCACAAACGCGCGCGGGCGCAGATGCGCCACGACGTCGAAGAAGTGGTCGACATGCCGGGAACGCGGGTCATCCGGGTCCATGCGCCCGATGACCGAGAACCCTTGGCAAGGCGGCCCGCCGATCACGAGCGTGGGCTGCAGGCCCGACGGGGGGTCGATGCTGAGCACGTCGCCGCTGACGGCACACGACTCGAGGTTGGCGTTGTATGTCGTGACCGCGAAGGGGTCGCTGTCAATCGCCCAGCGGACGCGGAACCCGGCGCGGGAAAACCCGAGATCGAGCCCACCGGCGCCGCTGTAGAGCGAGATGGCGGTGTAGGCGGGCGCACTCACGTCGGGGATTCTCGCGGCGGCGCCGGACGCCGCAAAGCTGAGCGCCAGGCTTCCCTCTCGTCCGAACATATGTTCGAGAGTATCGTGTGACTCGGACAGTTGTCAGCGAGTCGCTTCTACCCTCGGCAAGCAAGCAACGTGGCCTGCGCGGCCACGCCCGCGCCGCCGCCCGCCTCAATCCATCGTCAGCGGCCCCTCGGCCGACCCGCTGAGGAACTGCCGCACGAACGGGTTCTCCGAGGAGAACATCTTCTCGGCGTCGCCCGCTTCGACGATCCGCCCGCGCCACAGCAGGGCGATGTATTCGCCGATCTGGCGCGCGGAGGCGATGTTGTGGGTGACGACGAGGTAGGTGCCTTTGTAGATCTGGTGCATCTCCTGGATCAGGTCGCACAGCAGCGCGGTGCGCACCGGGTCCAGGCCCGAGTCGGGCTCGTCGAAGATCACGATGTCCGGCTCCATCACGAGCGCGCGCGCGAAGCCCGCGCGCTTGCGCATGCCGCCGGAGAGCTGCGAGGGCAGGTCGAACATCGCGTCGGACAGGCCGACGTCGCCCAGCCGCTCGCGCACGCGCTCGGCGATCGCCGCCTCGGAGAGGTCCGTGTGCTGGCGCAGCGGGAAGGCGACGTTGTCGAAGACGTTCATCGACCCGAACAGCGCGCCGTCCTGGAAGAGCACGCCGATTTTGCGCCGCATCGCGAGCAGCTCGGGCATCGTCAGCTCTTTGACGACTTTCCCCTTCACGATCACATCGCCCGAGTCGGGGAACATCAGCCCGATGATGTGCTTGATCAGCACGCTCTTGCCGGTGCCCGACGGGCCGAGCACGACGGTGATCTTGTCCTCGGGGAAGGCGACGTTGAGCCCGTCCAGGACGGCCACCCCGCCCAGGCGCTTGTGGACGTCGAGGCAGCGGATCGACCAGTTCGCGTCGTCTGCCTCGCCCGCGTAGTCGACGTCGGTGGAGTGGTACTGGTGGCGATCCTCGGGGGTCTCTTCGGACATCACTTTTCCTTGTATACGACCTTCGGGAACTGGCTGGTTTCGCCGTTGAACGTGAACGGGCCCTGCTGTGTGCATCCTGGAGCCGCGACCTTGTTGGCGGTCCCCGGTTCGTTGGCGAGCGGCGATTCGCCCGGGTTCGGCGGATGCGTGATCTCTTTGAGGAGTTCTTCGGAGACGAGTCCGTTGGCCGGGCCGCTGACCGACGGCGAGGAGTTCGCGCAGGCGCTGGAGCTGAACACCGGCAGCCCGCTGGCGAGCGAGCCGTAGGCGCCCGAGTGCGGGTAGGCGTTGGCGCGGTCGGTGCCGATGCGGCTCTGGTAGATCGCAAGGCTCTCCGGCGTGAGCACCTGCATCGCGGTCAGCACATGTCGCTTGGGCGCTTCCTCTCCTGTGGGGAAGTCGGCGCTGGGTTCGCTCGCCTCCGAGGCGGCCGTGACGTTCGCGAAGAACGCCTGCAGCTCGGGCACGTATTCGCCGAGGTACTGCAGGAGCGGGTCGAGGTTGTGCAGCACCGGCCTGAAGTTTTCGAGCACCGGGACGGTCAGCTGCAGCGCCTTCTTCATGTCCGGCAGGTCGGTTTTCGCGGCGGCGGTCAATGGCCCGAGCGCGGTGAGGAAGCTGTTGAACTGCGGGGAGAACGGCTTGGCAGCCTGCAGCAGCGCCGAGAGCTGGCGCTCGGTCGGGCGGAATTCTTCGAGGTAGGGGTTGGCGATCGCGGCGAAGCGGTCGGTTTCCTTGAGCGCCACGCGCGAGTTGTGCTCGAACGTCGGCAGCGCGCGGAAGGCTTCGGCGAACGCCTGACTGGCTTCGGCGGCCGCGTGGAAGGTGCGCTCGCCGTTGACGATCGAGCCTTCGAGCTGGCGGTCGCGGCTGGCGAGCGCGTTGAAGACGACGCCCGTGTTGTGGACGATCGCTTTGACTGCGCCTTCCTGGGTGTCGAGCAGCGTCACCAGCTTGTTCGCGCTTTCGACGAACGGTTCGAGCTGGGCGAAGTCGGCGTTGATCTGTTCGCCGCGGCCGTTGATCCCTTCCGAGGCAGCTTCCTGCCAGATCTGGAAGTCGCGCCTGGTCTTCGCGTCGAACGCGGAGAGGATGTCGTCGAGCGTGACCGACGGTTCGACCTGGCTGTTGGCCAGCCGGCCGCCGTCGGCGAGGAACGGCCCCGTCCCGCCCTCGGGGATCAGCTGCACGTAGGTCTCGCCCAGCAGCGTCTTCTGGCGCAGGATCGCGTGCATGTTCGCGCGGATCGGCGCGTAGCGCCCGGCGATTTCGACCGTCGCCTGCGTGCGGCCTTCCTTGTTCAGCCCCAGCGAGACGACGTGTCCCACTTCGACCCCGCTGATGCGCACGTCGGACTCTTCGGCGAGCGCGAACGAGCGTGGGAACGCGACCTCGAAGCGGTAGCCCTTCGGTTTCAACGGCAGCGGTCCGCCGAAGGACTCCCACAGGAACATCAGCAGCCCGAAGCAGCTGAGCACGAACAGGATGATCACGAGCAGGTTGCCGAGAGTCGGCGCGCGCTTCTGCATCTCAGCCCTTTCCTCCGAACGGGTGCTCGTCGAGCCCCGAGAACGGCCCAACTGGCGTCTTCGCCTTCGTGCGGCCATGCTCGCTTGCCGCCCCGCCACCAGCCACGGGGATGCCCTCTCTTATGCATTCTTCCTTCGTCGGGGGCTTGAGCAGCCCAACCAACAGATTGACCGTCGGGTTGACTTCGCCGGCGCCTTTCAGGAGCCTGAGGACTTCGCAGTTGAGGTAGAGGAGGCCGCGGCCGAGGACGCCATGCGCGTCGGCGGTGCTGAGCACGCTGTTGAGGTCGTGGTTGCCCCAGTCGAGGAAGAACAGGAAGCCGCCCTTGCTCGGCCCGGGGTTGTACGCGAGCTCGTTGAAGAATTCGTCGAGCACCGAGAAGCTCGCCGCGAGCTTCGGCAGCGCTTTGCTCAGGTTTTCCGTCGTCGGGCCCAGTTCGTTGACGACCGGCAGGATTTCGCGCGCGAACGGGCGGATCTCGCTCTTGATGATCGGCGTCGTCTTTTCCGAGAGCTTGCGCGTCGCTTCGTTGGCGGGGCCGAGGGCGCGCGCGAACGGCTCGAGTTTGCGCACCGTCGGACCGAGCACGTGCGTCGCGGCGGCGAGCTTGCCGAGCCCGACCCCGGTCTTGTGCAGCGCGCCCGGCAGCAGCGCTAGCGTCTTCTTGAAGCTCGCATCCTCGCTGGCGAACGTCTTGAACACGGCGTTGGACGCGTCTACGAGCGCTGAGAGCTGCTGGTCCTTGCCGCCGAGCGCTTCGGTCAGCAGCCGGAAGTTGTGGATCGAGCGTTCGACGTTGCCCGCGCGGGCTTCGAGCTGCTGGGCGATCTCTTCGGTCAGGCGGGCAGTGGGGTCGAAGCGCTTGAGCGCGGCCGCCAGCGGCCTGCCGTTTTCCTTCAGGCCGATGCCGAGGCCCGCGAGCAGCTCCTGCACGTAGGCGCGGGTTTCGGCGTCGAGGCCGGCGAGGAATTCGTCGAAGTCGACGTTCGCGGCCGTCTGGGACTCGGGCAGCACCTCGCCGCTGCGCAGTTTGCCGGCGGAGGGGGTGCCGGGGTTGACCTCGACGGTGATGTCCTGGAGCTGCGTCTTCGGGCGCAGCAGCAGCGTCGCGTTGCGGTAGATGTACTTGGCGTACTTGGGGCTGACTTTCATCGTCACGAGCGCCACGCCGTTGCGCAGGTCGACGGTCGCGATTTCCCCGATCTTCGCGCCGGCGATCGTGACCGCCTGCCCCTGTCCGGGGGTGACCGCCTGCGCCGTCTGGAATTCGGCGTCGAGGTTGAAGTAGGTGTGGCCGAGCACCGGCACCCAGCTCGGCAGCTTCAGGTTCTCGTGCGCGAGGATGTAGCCGCCGACGGCCGCCGCGATCACGATCATCGTGACCACCGCGATGAACGCCGTGCGATAGCGCTCGATCTGGTCGCGGACGCTGAGCCCGCCTTCGTGACCCTCGGCGGGCGTCATCCCTGGCCGCTCCCGTCGGCCGGGCCCTGCGAGAGGGGCCCGTTGAAGTTCGGCAGCGCCTGCGTGTCGCAGGGCACGAGCGGCTCGTACGGCGGCTCTTCGGCCGGGAAGGCGGGGCGCGTGCCCAGCGGGGGCAGCGGCGAGCGCGCGAGCAGCTGGCTCCCCTTGAGGTTCGTGCCTACCACCGACGTGGGTTGCGAACGCAGCGTCTGCCCGCTGTTGCCCACCAGGAACCTGACCATCGGTCCGTTGCCGGTGAACCCCTGGCCGATGCTGTTCAACCCCACCAGGCTGTACCAAAATTCCTTGTAGTCTTCGACGCCGGTCGTGCTCGACCCGTCCTGGATCTTGGTGTTGCCGGACGGGTAGATGATCTTCGTCATGCACTCGTTGAACGCTTCGGTCTGCTTGTAGAGCGGCGTCTGTTCGCTCTCCAGGTGCGCGAGCGACGGCACCGACGCGGCCAGGCCCTTGGCGACGCCGCCCAGCTCTTCCGGCCCCAGCGAGTCCTGCACCTGTTCGATCCACGGCAGCGTCGCCGCGACCGTGCGGTTGGTGTTCCTGATCCCCGGCAGGATCTCGTGGGCGAACGCGCGCGTGGGCGGGAACGTGGAGTCGAGGCCGGCGAGGCCCGCGTCGACGTTGCTGAGGTTCGCGGGCAGCTCGGCGACGAGCGTCTTCAGGCCCGCCGCCTGCGAGGCGAGCGCCGTGAAGAACGTGTTGAAGTTGGGGAACAGTTCGCTCAGATCCTGTTCGTGGACGTTCAGCGCCGCGGTCACCTTGCCGATCGAGGCGATCAGCTTCGAGAGGTCGTGCGGTTCGGTGCCGGTGATCGCCTGGGCGTCGATCGCGCCGCCGCGCAGCGACGCGGGCCCGCGCGCGTAGATCTTGTTGAGCGCTTCGGCCGCGTTCAGGCCGTGCACTTCCGGCGCCTGTTCGGCGTCTTCGGCGGCGTCGGGCTTGCGCGTGAGCGCTTCGCCGTAGTTGATCAGGAACGTCTGCAGGTTCGCGCGCGAGTCGGTGTTGAGCGCGTCCAGTACCTGGTCGAGCTGCACCGGATCGGCGGTCTGGGCGACCGGGATCGTGTAGCCGGAGGAGACCGTCTGCGCGGAGGGGCTGCCGGGCTGCAGTTCGACGAACCAGTTGCCTTCCAGGAACAGGCGCGGGCGGATCTTCACGGTGGCGTCGCTGTGGATCGGCAGGCCGCGCGTTTCGATTTCCATCGTCACCAGGCCGGTGTTGCCCTGGCGCTGGACCGCGCTGACCTGGCCGACGCTCACGCCCGCGATCCGCACCGGCGATTTCGGGTGGATGTTGACGGCGGTCGCGAACTCCGCCTTCAGGCGGAAGCCGTGCCTGAACGGGATGTGCTTGGTGAAGCCGAAGTACACGGCGATCACGACGATCACGACCAGGACGAGCCCCGCGCGCACCGGGTTCGAGCGCTGCAGCTCGACGACCGGCACGCGCTCCTGGCGGCGCCACCAGCGCGGGCCGCTCATTTGCCCTTCCCCTTGGACTTGCTCTTGGTTTTAGCCTTGCTCTTGGCTTTCGGCTTGGGCGCTGGTGCAATGCCGAGCGCCTTGAGCGTCGGTTCCGAGTACTTGTTGCCGGCCAGGTCGTCTTCGCGGCTCGTGAATTCGCGGCTCTTTTCGAGTTCGGTCGCGTGGCCGATCTGTGCCTCACCAGCCACGTACTTCTCGTTACCCGCTTCGCACACTTCGGCGGGCTGTCCGGGGCCGGTGACGTTCGGGTAGGGGTTGTAGTGCAGATGGTTGTTGTGGACGATCGTGGAGCTCCCTGGCTGCTTTTTTTCGATGTCGGGGCCGTTGGCGATCGCGGAGGCTGGGTAGCCCTCGTTGTTGACGCCCGACGGCGAGAGCACGGTGCTCGCGCGCGCCAGCGTGCCCACGCCGATGTCCTCGGACTCGAGGCTCGCGAGGTTGCGGAACGCGAGCGTCCAGTAGTTGCAGTTGACCTGCTCGGGCGCGATCCCAGCGAGCAGCGGGTTGCCGATTTCGAGCGTCCGCGCGAAGTCTTCGAACGCGAGCGGGACCACCGGGTTCTTCGCGAATTCCTCGAGCCCCTGTGAGGATTCGGCCAGGCGCGTGTTCAGGGCGGTGGCGGCGGCGAGGTTCACGGCGCCCACGCTGAAGGCGTGCCCGAGCTGCGGCGCGACCGTGCGCAGCGCGCTCGCGCTGGGGCGCAGCAGGTGCATGAACTCGGCCGCGTTTTCATAGAAGCGCGCCTCGTGCGGGAGCGAGTAGATCCCCTGTTCCAGCGACGCCGGCCCGCCCCTGTTGGCGGCTTCGATCGAAGGTGCGACGCCCGCCCAGGCGCTGAAGAAGGTGTCCAGGTCGCTGAAGTATTCGGCCTGCGTCTGGGCGACGGGAGCCGACTGCGAGGCGACCCGGTCGAGCGCGACCCACAGCTCGTGCAGCCCGGTGGCCGGGTTGGCGAGGTTGCGCAGCACCGGGACCGCAGCCGTCACGAGCGGGCGCAGTTCGTGGATCGCGGCGTTGATGCCGAGCCCGCGTCCGGCGAGGCCGTCGCCGAAGTTGTTCGTGTTGATCTTGATCGCGGTTCGCGTCGGCTTGTTGAACATGTTGAAGAGTTCCTCGATGTTCACGGGTTCGCGCGTCTGCGCGATCGGGATCGTCTGGCCGGGCTTCAGCGTCGTCCGCGAGCTGCCCTTTTCCAGTTCGAGGTACTTCAGGCCGATCGCCGAGACCGACTGCACGGCCGCTTTCGTGTCCACGGGCAGCGGCTGCACTTTCTTTTCGAGCTTGAGCGTCGCGATCACCGTGAAGCGGCCGGTGCGCGGGTTCTCGTGGGGCGAGAGCGAGCCGATGATGCCGACGCGCGTGCCGGCGATCCGCACCTGATTGGCGGCCTGCAGGCCGGAGGCCTCGGGCAGTTCGACCTTGACGTCGTACGTCGGCACGAACGGCAGGCCGTTGTTGGCGTTGTACGACAGGAACACGGCGACGACGACGATCAGCGTCGTGATCGCGCCGATCAGCAGCGGGCTCGCGGCGAGTGAGTTGCGGCGCCTGTTCATCAGGGCGTCTCCGTCGGGTCGCAGCTGAGCAGTTCGCCGTCGACGAACGGCGAGGAGCCGTCGACGGCCGGTTGCGTGGCGGCGCCCGGGCAGCGGCGCAGCTGCCCCGTCTTGAGGCCTTCGAGCGCCGCCTGCGCGCTCGCCGCCGGGGTCAGCGTGTTGTTTTCGCCGAGCTTGAAGTCGGGGAACACGCCGGTGACGTGCGCGTAGTGGCCGTCGGCGTCCCAGTAGCCGGCGCCCTCGCCGAACGTGCGCAGCGTGCCCGCGAGGTCGGGGGCGTAGGGGCCGAAGACGGCGGTGATCGGCACCGATTCCTGTAGCGCCGTGACGGCGATCGGCGACGCCGTCGTCAGCTGCTTGGCGAGGCCCGGGAGCGCGCGCACGAGGTCGGTGAGGTCGTTGTCGGGCCCGGGGCGGCTGAACGCCTGGCTCAGGTTGGTCACGGCCGGCGTCGCCGTGACCAGCAGCGGGCGCAGGCGTTCCAGCAGCGTCGTCAGCGACTTCGTCGTCGGCCTGGATTCTTTGACGAGCTCGCTCAGCGCGTCGAACGTCGCCGGCAGTTCGGCGAACGTGCGATTGCCCTGGCGCAGCGTCCCGGGCAGCTGTTTGAGGCCGCGCGCCAGCTCGCTCTGCTCGGAGCCGATCGCCTGGAACGTCGTGTTCTGGTTTTCGACGAGGTCCGCGAGCGATTCCTGGCGCGCGCCGATCGTCGTCACCGCCTTCGCCGTTTCCACGAGGAAGCTCGTGAAGACGGGCTGGTCGCGGGTGAGCTCGGAGAAGAAGTGGCTGAGGGCGGCCAGCGCCGGCGCGAAGTATTCGACCGAGGTGCCGAGGTTCTTGCCCTGCCCCACGTACTGTTCGGCGGTCCCCTGGATGAACCCCTGCAGGCCCTTGCGCGTCTTCTGGTTGAGCGTGTTGAACAGCTGGTCGAGGTCGGTGACTTCGCCGGTGACGCTCACCGGCAGCGTCGCGCCCGCGGGATAGGCCGGATTGTTGTTCGGCCCGAGCGTCAGCGCGATGTAGCGGTTGGCGACGCTCGTCAGCGAGGGCACCCGCACCTGCGCGAGCGTGCCCTGGTGGAGCGGCACGAGCGAGGAGTCGACGTGGATCGTGATCAGGGCTCTGAAGTCGGAGGTCAGTTCGATGTTGGTGACGCTGCCGACGGGCACGCCGCCGACCTGCACCTGGTCGCCGCGGACCAGCTGGTCGCCTTCGGCCAGTTCCAGCTTGTAGTTCGAGCCGCCGCCGGTGGCGAACACGAGATAGGCGACGATCAGCACCACGAGCGCGAGCGCGCCGACGGCGATGATCCGAATCGGCCCGGTGCGCGGCGCGTGCACGCGCGGCGCCGATCCCGGCGCGCCGGGCGGGGGCGTCGGCGCCGCAGGCGGCGGGCTGGGCGGGCTAGCTGTCGCCACCGGCTTCTCCTTCCCCGCTCGCACCGGCGCCGTCGGGGATCGCCGCGCTGGAGTGCCCGCTGCCGACCGTCGGGTCGGGGATCTCGCCGAGCCGGTCGATCAGCTCGATCCACTCGCTCGGCGTGAGTCCCGAGGCGGACAGCGCCGCGGCGTGTGCGCTCTGCGTGCCGAGCGCGGCGAAGGCGACGTGGATCGCGGCGGCGGCGTTCGGGCTGTCGATCGCGGCGGCGGCGCCGGGGTAGCTCATCAGGCTGAGGATCCGCTGCGGCCGCGCGAGGCCCTGGAGCATCAGCAGCTTGCGCACGGTCTCGTCGGCGAGCGAGCCGGGGCCCTGGTGGCCGGCGATCGGGACGCCGTTGACGGCGGTGATCTCGACGGCCACGCTGCCGGCGCTCGCCGGCGCGTAGGCGGCGGCCGCCGCGGGTGTCGAGCCCGTGCACGGCAGCCCTGAGGCGGTCGGCCGCAGGCCCGACACGGACAGGTACTCGAGCGTCGCCAGCACGCGCTTGTCGACCCTGCCCTCCTGCACGTCCTCGCGGGCGCAGGCGCCGAGGCGGATGCCGGAGTCGTGCAGAACCTGCGGCTCGAGCTGCTGCTTTGACTCGAGCAGCACCTGGCCGACGGTGGGCGAGGTCGCGAGGAACGGGTTCTCGCCCCTGGCCCTGAAGATCGAGGTGTCTTCGAGCGACACCCAGCCGTCGAGGATCGGCTTCGGGTCGATCAGCGGTGCGCCCGCGCCGGCGGGGCGGATCTGGAAGAGCATGTGCGGCGCACCTTCGGCGCCGAGGTGGCCGAGCACCGTGCCCGCGATCACCTGCACGCCGGGCACGAGCGGGTACAGGTACACGTCGTTGGCGCCTTCGGTGAAGACCCGCACGTGCGCCGGCGGCTTGGGCGGCGCGGGCGCCTGGGTCGGCGCCGGAGCCGGAGTCGTGGGGGCGCTCGCGGGCGCTTCCAGGCCGGCGGCGGCGCCGAGCGCGAGCCCCGAGACGGCGGCGCTCTCGGACAGCGGCGAGCGCGGCTGCGCGCCGGCGCTCGCCGGTCCGCCAGGCGCCGGTTCGGGCTTGCCGCCCGGCTGCGCGATCCGCGGGCTGGGCGTCGTGTGGACGTGCGGCTCGAGCACCGGATAGACGGATGCGACTTCGCCGAGCTGGCCGTACACGTAGGTGTTGCCGTAGGCGTCGCGCAGCGCGACGAAGTGCCCGAGCGCCGGGGAAACGCCTGACTGCACGACTTCGCCGTCCTGGACGGCGATCACGGGCGCGCCGGCCTGCGAGTAGATCGTGGTGCCGACGAGCGTCTTCGGCGAACCGGAGCCGGTGGAGACGGTCGCGAAGCCGTCGCTGTAGTGCGCGGCGGCGTGCACGGGGAAGCGCGCCTCGGTCAGGCCGGTGATCGCGCCGAGCAGTTCGGAGGGCGTTCCGCCGAGGAGCTGGGCGCGCAGCAGCACCGATTCGACGTACGCCTGCGAATGGTTGTAGGAGTACACGGCGGCCTTGATGTTCGTGTCGCCCCCGGCGGCGCGCAGGTAGCGCGCCGCGGCGAAGATCGCGTCGGCCGGGTTGTAGGGGTCCCGCCAGCCGTCGCCGTTGGCGTCGACCCCGTACTGCGCCCACTCCGACGGCAGGAACTGCATCCAGCCCTCGGCGCCGGCGCTGGAGACGCTGAGGTCGCGACCGTAGTCGGTCTCGACCTCGTTGATCGCCGCGAGCACCTGCCAGGGAATCCCGTAGGCGGTGCCGGCAGCCTGGAAGATCGGCAGCAGGAAGGGCGGGACCTGGAAGCTTTCGATGAAGAAGCTCGGGAGGCCGCCGATCGACGACTGCAGCGAGAACGGCAGCGACGGGGTCAGGGTGCTCGGCGAGGGCGCCCGCTTGCCGTGCGCTCCGCTCGCCGCCCCGCCTTCGCTCTTGCCCCCGGGTTCGCCGGCCGGGGCTGCAAGCGCTTTCCTGTGACCGCCGCTCGTGGTGCGCGTGCCGCCTGGGCTCGCGCCCTGCGCGTGCTGCGCCTGCACCTGCGGCGGCGCCGGTTCTTCGACTGTGGTCGTTTCTTTGGGCGCTGTTTCGCCGTTGCTCGTCGACGTGGCAGGGGTTTCGGGCGCCGGGACCGAAACCGTGCCTTCGGCCGCCGGCGTCGTGGTCGTGGTCGTGGTCGTGGTCGTGGTGCCAGGTTCGCCGGCGAGGCTAGTCGCGGGCGCGCCCAGCACGAGCGCGCCGACGATCAGGGCGAGGAGCAGCGAGCGCGACGGAAGGGGGCGTGGGCTCATCGCGTCATTCGTTCCCGAGCAGGTAGTTGAGCAGCAGCCCGCCGGCTTCCGAGCCTTCGCTCGCCGGGCTGTAGTACGTCGTGCCGGAGGTCGAGCCGCCGACGGGCGCGGCGGCCGCCGCCCCACCGCCCGCGAGGCCCGGCGCGGGCGCTTCGCCGCTCGTCGTCGTCGTGGGACCCGGGTACTCGGAGAGCGCCTGCGCGGGCGTCGCGCCTTTGAGCACCGCGAGCGTGCGCGACATCAGCACGCTCGTCGTACCCAGGCCGGGCGCGTCAGCCGCGGACGACGCGCTCGCGGCGCTCGACGATGCGCCGGCCTTGTTGTTGAACAGTTTGCGCCGGCAGCCCACGGTGCCGGGCGCGATCGTGTAGGTCAGACATGCGTTCGCGACGCCCTCGGCCCGCAGGAAGTGTCCCAGCGAGTCGTAGCCGTTGGCGGAGCCGGTGCCGAGGAAGATGAAGTCCATGATCCGCTCGAGCCCGCCGGTTTTTTGCAGGCTCTCGAACAGTTCGGAGAAGTTGTTCGAGAACGGGACGGCGGCCTTGCCGAGCGTTTCCAGGCGTTTGAGCAGCGGCCGCACGCCGGTGAGCGCGGGACCCGAGACCTTCGCCGTCTGGCCGAGGTTTTCGAAGAACTTTTCGTTGCTCTTCCCGAACGCGGGCAGGCTCGTGAACGCCTTGTCGATCCCGGGCGCCGCGACCTCGAGGTTGGTGAACGCCGGCGTCGTCTGTTCGGCGAAGCGCTGGACACGTTCGAGCGCCGGGCCGAGCTGTTCGAGGAACGGCGGGAACAGCGCCAGGTTGCGCGCGAGCGAGCCGCGGGTGGCGGCCCCGGCCTGCGCGACCGTGTTGGCCTGCGTGATGAAGTCGGCGACGCGCCCGCGCACCCTGGCGAGCGGGGCGAGCGCCTGGTCGGAGTCGACCGCCAGTTTCGCGAGCACGTGGTTCTCGTTGGCGAGGATTTCGAGCACCCGGTCGAGTTCGCGCAGGGCCGGGTTGGCGCGCTTGATGACTTCGTTCAGGTCGCTGCCGCGCCCCGCCAGGCCGGCTCCGAGTTCGTTGAGGATGATCGTGAAGCGCTCGCGTTCGGGCAGGCGCTGGATGTCGCCGAGCAGGTCGACGTCGACGGGGCTGCTGGTGTTCTTCACGGGCAGCAGGTACTGCCCCGCGCCTTCCCTGCCGCCGGCGATCTTCTGCAGTGGCGGCGGCAGCGGCGTGCCTTCCACGCGCGGCTGCGTGGGCAGGCAGTCGACGTACTTCTCGCCGATCAGCGACTGCGGGCGGATTTCGCAGCTCGCGTCGTCACGGAAGTCCTGGAAGCCGGGGTTTTCGATGCTGAACACGACCGCCGCCTTCGCTTCGGGCGTGGGCGTCACCGAGGAGACGGTCCCGACCTTGACGCCGTCGATCTTGACGTTCTCGCCGGGGATCAGGTTGCCGGCGTCGTCGAAGATCGCGCGCACCGTGTAGCCGCCGTTGGAGCCGCCCGCGGCGGTCGCGAGCACGACGACGAGCACGAGCGCGGCGGCGCAGGCGACGCCGACGACCCCGGCCGCCAGTCTCCTCCACCCCACCATCTCCTTCCTCAACCCCAATCCTTCCTTGCGTTTACAACGAGCGGGCGAC
>Ga0181538_10002739_pt1 | contig 17882 bp, 10 predicted proteins | sample PEATcosm2014_Bin_40_FD_119773 | JGI IMG/M metagenome (GOLD analysis project Ga0181538, IMG submission 119773) | Peatland microbial communities from MTU Mesocosm Facility, Houghton, MI, USA - PEATcosm2014_Bin23_30_metaG | ecosystem: Environmental > Terrestrial > Soil > Wetlands > Peat | place...
CATTGAAGCATCCCAATCCCAGGCTGCCCCAATCTGTTTTGCGGGACAACCGGCCGTCACCCTCTGGCGCAATAATCACGGCAAGAGTTTTGAGCAGGTGAAGCTTCCCGAAACCAACTGGGTTCGTGCTTACGGCGTCGCCGCCATTGACTACGATAACGACGGCTGGGTCGATCTTGTCGCTGTCGGCGAGACGAAAGATGGCAAGGGCGAAGTCCGTCTTTTCCGCAATCTCGGGTCCGACGGATGGAAAGACGTCACCATCGAAACCGGACTCGACAAGATTCAGCTCAAAGAGCCGCGCGCCATCATTGCCGGAGACTACGACAACGACGGCGCTGTCGATCTCCTGATCACGCAAAATCATGGGCCGGCCGTATTACTCCGCAACGAAGGAGGCAACAAGAACAACTCGCTGCGCCTCGCGCTCAAGGGACTGAACGATAACAAGAGCGCTATTGGCACGAAGGTTGAAGTCTTCTCCGCGGGACTGCGGCAGAAGTTTGAAGTGTATGGATCGTCCGGCTACCTTGGACAGAACTCGCCCTACCTGACCATCGGTCTCGGTCAAGCGAAAGAAGCTGATGTCGTCCGCCTTCTATGGCCCACCGGCGTTCTGCAGGATGAAATCGAAGTCGCCGCCAACAAAATGCAGAATATCCAGGAACTCGACCGCCGCGGGAGTTCTTGCCCGACGCTGTTTGCTTGGGATGGCCACGAGTATCAGCTTGTCGGCGATATGCTTGGTGCGGGAGTGGTTGGGCACTGGATCGCGGAGAGTAATGGCAAAATCGAGCGCAATATCGCGAGGCCGACTGAATCAATCAAACTCGACCGCGCTGCACTTCGTGAAAAGGACGGCCTGCTGAGCTTCCGCTTCATGGAGCCGCTTGAAGAATCGGTTTACCTCGATCAGGTCCAATTGCTGGTCGTTGATCATCCCGCCAATGTCGATGTTTATCCCAACGAATATTTCGCCAGCAATCCGCCTTACCCGCCTTTCAAAGTCGTGTTCAGCAATAACAAAGATGCTCGCCCGCCTGCCGGTGCTTGGGATGAACACGGCCATGACGTGCTCCCAGATTTGCTTGCGCATCGCTATTTCGGCGATTTCAAAGTGCTTTCGTTTATGGGATTCACCGAGCCGCACAGCCTGGAACTTGATCTCGGCGAGCCGTACCGCAGCGGTCCGCTGTGGCTGCTGCTGCATGGCGAGATCGAATATTTCTCCGCCACGAGCATGTATGCTGCCGATCAAGCGCACCTGCGGCCGATTGCACCGTATGTCGAAGCGCTCGTATCGAACGCGAGTTCAGCCGGGAAAGACGCGAAAGAAAAATGGGTCCGCGTCGTCGATGACATGGGATTCCCCGCGGGCGGCGCGCGCACCATGACCTCCGACCTCACCGGCAAGCTTCCGCCGGGCACGCGGCGTATTCGCATCACCACGAATCTGCAGATCTACTGGGACAACATTCTGATCAGCCGGACGAAACAAGATAAGAGCGCCCGCCTGACCCCGGTTCCGCTCGCTTGCGCCGAACTGAATTTTCACGGATTCCCGCTGAAGATCGAAGGCCAGCCGCCGGGCAACGTGAAGTACATTTACGAGAAGGCCAGCGCCACCGGCCCTTACACGCGTCCCGCTGGCGCTTACACGCGCTATGGGGATGTGCGACCGCTGCTGGAGTCTGTCGATGACAAGTTTGTTGTCTTCGGATCAGGCGATGAAGTGGCGCTCGATTTCGATCCGGCGAAGTTGCCCGACTTGCCGCGCGGCTGGGTGCGCGACTATTTCTTTGTCGCCAACGGATACGAAAAAGACATGGACTTCTACGCCTACCACGGCGATACGGTCGATCCGCTGCCATTCCGCGACATGCGTATGTATCCGTATCCCGGGCAATCTTTCCCATCCGATGCCGAGCACCTGAACTACTTGCTCGAATACAACACCAGATTTATGTCGGGGAATGAGGCGAGCGGGTATGCGTTCCAATATCCCAGGCAATAGCCTGTCGTCCTGAGTGAAGCATGAACCGTTTTTCGTTGACAGAATATCCCTTCCGTATAAGACTCGAAGGGAATTTGTGGAACTGCGGCAGGGCAGCTCTACTTTGCGACCCCGTGAGCCACGAATGACCCTCCCCCAAGCCCCGTTATCTCCGCAGGATAATGGGGTTTAATTTTGAGCTAGTGAATGAAGTTCCGCGACATTTATGCCAGGCGCTGTAAAGCCGCGCTCCTGCAAAGCATTTCTGTTTCTGCCGCGAATTAAAGCGAGGCAAAGCTAGTTTATAATCATAAATTCCAGCTTCCAGCGTGGAGCAATCCTCCCGAGACGGGGCAAGACCCCGTCTCTACAAATGGAGTTATCCGACCATGATTCGACAGCTGCAAAATGCAGGGCCGACCGTGAAGATCGTTCTCGGCGCACTACTCGTCCTCATCTGTGCCTCGATGGCAATCACGCTGATTCCCGGCGGCATCGGCTCCAGCCTTGGCATTGGCGCGCCTCCGGCCGGAGTTCTGGCCACGGTTGGCGACCAAACCGTAACCGTGCCCGAGGTGCAGCGCGAGGCCAGGGCCATGATCCGGCGGCAGTTTCCCAAAGGCGGGCAGCAGGCCAGCATGCTAATGCCCTATTTTGCCACTCAGGCTGCCGAGCAGCTCATCAACGAGAAGGCTCTGATTTCCGAGGCACACCGCATGGGCCTGCACGCCAGCGACGACGAACTGCGCGATGAGATGCAGCACGGGCAGCTTGGTTCCATGCTCTTTCCCGACGGCAAGTTTGTCGGGCAGGAAGAATATGAAAACTTCGTTCAGCGCAACGACATGACGGTGCCTCAGTTTGAAGCGCGGGTGAAGGAGGATATTCTTACTCGCAAGCTGTACGCCCTGGTTTCAAGCAGCGCCTTCGTGGGGGACGCCGAAGTCCGCGACGAATTCAACCGCCGCAACACAAAGGTGAAGTTCGAATATGCCGTGATCACGCAGGCCGACATCCTGAAGGGATTGCATCCTGCCGATGAGGAACTGAAGGCGTTCTACGACCGGAACAAGGCGACCTACAGCAACTCCATCCCCGAAAAACGGCGGATCGAGTACGTGGTTGTCGATAGCGCGAAAATGGCGGCGACGACAGCCGTTACCGATCAGGACCTGCAGGCGTACTACGACCAGCACCGCGACGAGTACCGGGTTCCCGAACAGGTGAAGGTTAGCCACGTTCTGATCAAGACTCCTCTGCCAGCGCCCGGCGCGAAGGAGGATGAGAAAGCCGTCGCCGACGCGCGCGCGAAGGCGGAGGACGTCTTGAAGCAACTCAAAGCGGGCGGAGACTTTGCCAAACTGGCGGAAAAGTATTCTGACGACCCGGGCAGCGCCAAGAGCGGGGGCGAACTCGGCTGGATCGGCCGCGGTCGCACCGTCCCTGAATTCGAGAAAGCCGCTTTTTCATTGGGCAAAGGGCAGACCAGCGACCTGGTCAAGAGCAGTTACGGCTTCCACATCATCCGCGTCGAAGACAAGCAGCAGGCGCATCTCAAGACGCTCGCCGAGGTGAAGAGCGAGATCGAAGAGAAAGTGAAGCAGGAGAAGACGGCCCGTGCCACCGAAGCCGCAGCGAACGCCCTGCTCAGCCAGGCGCGTACCGACGGATTCGATAAGGCAGCGGCCGCCAAGGGGCAGACGGCGGTCACTACCGACTTCGTTAGCCGAAACGATAACTTGCCCGGACTGGCAGCGAATCCGCAGTTTATGGACGCCGTCTTCAACGAAACAGAGAAGGCCCCTCCCGATATGGTGCCGGTGCCGCAAGGTTACGTGGTTTTCCAACTGCTCGCTATCAAGCCACCGGCTACGCCAACCTTCGAGGAGATTCGTTCGCGGGTCGAAAGCGAATTCAAGAACGAGCGCGCCGGTTTTCTGCTGCACCAGAAAACTCAGGAACTCTCCGACCAAGCCAAGGCTGGACACGATTTGAAAAAAGCCGCCAAAGATCTGGGTGCGACGGTGAAGACGAGCGACCTGGTTGCGCCCGATGGCCAGGTTCCCGACATTGGCTCGATGTCCAGCGCGAGTGCAATCTTTGCACTAAAGCCCGGTGAGATTAGCGGACCGATCACTGCGGGCGGCAATGGTGTGGTTGCTCAGCTTCTCGATAAACAGGCGCCGACGGATCAGGAATTCACCGAGAAGAAGGACGGAATCCGCCAGTCGCTCCTGGAAGCTAAGCAGAACGATTTGTTTGGGCTGTTCGTTATGAACCTGCGCAAGGACATGGAAAAAACCAACCGGCTCAAGGTGAATCAGGAAGAAATGAAAAACCTGACCCGGCAGGGTGGGCAGGAGGGTTCGTAGCGGAGTCAGATTCCCGGTTCTCAGTTCTCAGTCGGTGCTGCGAACTGATAATTACTCACCGAGAACTGGGAACCGAGAACCGAGAACTGATTTTTGAATGTCATTCCCGCGAGCCAGCGGAATTCTGCTTCATCCTACCTCGCTGCCTTCGCGCGGCGGAATCGGTGACTTTGGTCCGGCGGCATACGCGTTCGCGGATTTTCTCGCGTCCGCGCGGCAAGGTCTGTGGCAAATGTTGCCTCTCGGCCCTCTCGGTTTTGGAGACTCTCCCTATTCTTCCACTTCGGCTTTTGCCGGAAATCCGTTGCTGATCAGCCTGGAGCGGCTCGCTGATCGCGGCTGGATTGACCGCGCTAAGATTGACGGTACTAAGATTGACCGCGCTCAGGTCGACGCTCTGACCGACGGGCCCGAGCCCGTGGATTACCCGGCGGTCTTCCACCAGAAGCTGCCGTTGCTATTTGAAGCGGCGCGCAACTTTGTGGCCTCCGCCGCACCGCGGGCCCGCTCGCGTTACGAAAGCTTCTGCCGGCAAAACCAATGGTGGCTCGATGACTTCGTTCTCTTCGATGGTTTGCGGGCACGTTTCAAGCTGGAAAGCTGGAACCGCTGGCCCCGCGAACTGACTCATCGCGATCCGGCGGCCATCGAGAGGGTGCATGCGGGAATGCTCGACGAGCTCGACGTCCGTCGCGCCGTGCAGTTCTTCTTCTACGAGCAATGGCAGGCGCTTCGAGCATATTGCGCGCAACACTCGATTCGCATCGTGGGCGATATCGCGATCTTCGTAAATTTTGACAGTTCCGATGTCTGGACCCATCCCGATCTATTTCGCCTCAATTCGGAACTCGATCCTGAATTCGTCGCTGGCGTGCCACCGGATTTTTTCAGCAAAGACGGCCAGCGCTGGGGCTGTCCTCTTTATCGCTGGGACGTGATGAAAGAGCGGGGATATTCGTGGTGGATCGACCGCATGCGCTGGGCTACGCACAATTTTGACTATATCCGGCTCGATCATTTTCGCGGGTTCTCGCAGTACTGGGAGATTCCGGCGGGCGAGCCCACCGCGATTCGCGGCCGGTGGGTCGACGGTCCCAAGGATGATTTATTCGTGAAGCTGCGCGAGGCCTTGGGCGGGCTTCCATTTTTCGCCGAGGATCTTGGATACATTACGCCTGACGTTCATGCTCTCCGCGAACGGCTCAAGATTCCCGGCATGGCCGTGCTGCAATTTGGTTTTGGCGACGTCGGCGCGCATTCTCATCTGCCACACACTTTCACAACTGAAAAGGTGGTATACACCGGCACGCACGACAACGACACGCTGCTTGGCTGGTGGGAATCGTGGGCAACGGAACACGAACGCATGCAAGCAGAGACATACCTGGGCCGATGCGAAGACGGTATCAACTGGGCGATGATTCGCGCCGCCTCCAATTCGGTCGCCAGTCTTTGTGTGGTGCCGCTGCAGGATGCGCTGGGGCTGGGAAGCGATGCGCGTATGAATGTGCCCAGCCGCGAACGGGGAAACTGGCGCTGGCGTTTTGACGCCGATTCGTTGCGCCCGGAGCTCGCAAAAAAACTTGCCACACTCGCCGAGGTGTCCGACCGGCTTCCGGATCCCTTGGCGGCGTCTACTGATGAAGAGTGGGCGGCTTGAGTAGTGTATTCTCGCTTTCGAACAAATTGATCAAACGTGTTGGAGTGCGATTCCGTGACCGAGCCCGCCATCTCAGCGACCGACCCCATTATTCGCGCCCGCGCTGTCGAAAAATTCTACGAGCAGCCGGATGGGAATCGCATTGAAGTTATTGCGCCCGTCGATCTCGATGTAGAGCCGGGCAAAATTATTACCCTGCTCGGCCCCTCCGGCTGCGGCAAGTCCACGCTGCTGCGGATTTTGACCGGACTCAGCAAGCCTTCGTCGGGCCAGGTTCTCTGGCATGGGCGTCCGATTACGTCGCAGAACGCGGGCGTGGCCATCGTCTTCCAAAGTTTCGCTTTGTTTCCGTGGCTTACGGTACTCGACAACGTCGAAGCCCCCCTCGAAGCTCGCGGAGTGCCTGCCCTGGAGCGCCATAAACGTGCATTGCGCATTCTCGATACCGTGGGCCTCGATGGCTTCGAAAGCGCCTACCCGAAGGAGCTTTCCGGCGGCATGAAACAGCGCGTCGGTTTCGCGCGCGCCCTGGTGGTGGAGCCCGAAGTCCTATTCATGGATGAGCCATTTTCGGCGCTCGACGTGCTCACTGCGGAAAACCTGCGCAATGAATTGCTCGAGCTCTGGATCAGCAAGAAAATGCCGACCAGCGCGATTTTCATCGTCACGCACAATATTGAGGAAGCGGTGTTGCTGGCGGATCGCGTCATCGTGCTGGCAAGAAATCCGGCGTGGGTGCGCGCCGATTTTCCCGTCGAACTGCCTCACCCCCGCGATCGCAAATCGCCGCGCTTTGTGGAGCTGGTGGATTACATCTACAAGATCATGACGCAGCCCCAACTCGCGCTGGCTGTGCCTGGCGCTGGAGCACCCGTCGAAAAGCCGACTCGTCAGAAATACCAGATGATTCCGCACGCACGTGTCGGAGGCATTGCCGGCCTAGTGGAGCTGCTGCAGGACCGCGGGGGAAAGGAATATCTTCATCGCCTCGCCGAAGTCCTCATCATGGACGCCGAAGACCTGCTCCCGATCATTGAAGCCTCGGTTCTGCTAGGCTTTGCCACCTTGAAAGAAGGTGATGTCGAAATCACTGCCGAGGGCACGCTCTTTGCGGAAGCCGACATCCTCACCCGCAAAATTCTTTTCCGCCAGGCCGCGCTGAACCACGTTGTGATCCTGCAGCAAATCGACAGCATCTTGCACGCCAAGAAAGATCATTCCATTCCGGAAGAATTTTTCTACGACATCCTCGACGAGCATTTCAGCCAGGATGAAGTAGAGCGGCAATTCGATACTGCCATGAACTGGGGGCGATACGCTGAGATTTTCGACTTCGATCGCGAATCGCACCGGCTGATTCTCGCCGAGCCCGTCGGAGAGCCGCATCCGCCAACCACCACTCCGGTGCAGTCTTGAAGCGTCCGCAACGGATCGCTCTCCGTCCACTGGTCCGTATCTGGTCGGTGCTGCCGCGTGCGAGCGTGTCGGGCCTGCCCGATCTCATCATGTTTTCCGGCGCGCTGGCGCTCTTCTACGGCATCGTGCAAGTCGGACGCAACTGGCTCGGTCCCTTCCATCCTCAGATTGAGATCAGCCGCAGCCTCGGCGCGCTTCCCGTCTATGCCGGGTATTCTTTGCTGCGCATCGCGCTGGCTTATGTACTGAGCCTGCTCTTCGCCGTCACCTACGGGTATATCGCCGCCTACCGTCCGCGCGCCGAACGTTTCATGATTCCGCTGCTCGACGTTCTGCAATCCATCCCGGTATTGAGCTTCCTTCCGGGCGTGATGCTGGCCATGGCCGCGCTTTTTCCCGGACGTCAACTAGGTGTCGAGATGGGTGCGGTCCTGCTCATTTTTACTGGACAGGTCTGGAACATGGCCTTCAGCTTTTATGCATCGCTGAAAAGCATTCCGCGCGAGATGCGCGAGGCGGCTACCATCTACCGCTTCAACTGGTGGCAACGCTTCCTTCAGATCGAACTGCCCTTCGCCACTATCGGCCTCGTCTGGAATTCCATGATGTCGGTCGCTGGGGCCTGGTTCTTCCTGATGGCCTGCGAGCAGTTTGGCGACTTCCGTCTGCCGGGCCTCGGGTCTTATCTCCAGGCCGCCGCGGACAACGGCGACACCCGCTCCATTCTCCTCGGCATCCTGACCATGGTGGCCGTGATTGTGCTGATCGACCAGTTCGTATGGCGTCCCGTAATCGCCTGGGCGGAGAAATTCAAAATGGAGCAGGTCGAGAGCGCGAGCGCCCCAACTTCCTGGGTACTCGATTTTCTCCGCCGTTCTCGTGGCGTCGCGTTCTTCCGCAAGCGAGCGATTCGTCCCTTCCGCGAACAGATGATTCACTTCTTTGCGCCTGGACATGAGGTTTACGCCGAATCGGCAGGTGAGAATAAAGAGGTCTTGTGGCTCTGGCGAGGTGTGGGAATCGCGGCTCTCGGCGCGATCGGCTATGCCATGGTGCGGGTCGTGATGATCTTGACCGGCCTGCGCGGTTCCGAATTCCAGCAGATCGGCTTAGGCCTTTTTGCGACTTGGCTGCGTGTGAATCTTACTCTGGCGCTCGGCGCCCTCTGGACGATTCCGGTCGGTGTCGCCATCGGATTCAACCCGCGACTGGCACGCATTGCTCAGCCGCTGGCCCAGATTGCCGCCTCGGTTCCGGCTACGGCGGTTTTCCCGGTGGTGCTGCTGGTGCTGATTCGACTCGGCGGTGGATTGGGATTGGGCTCGATCGTTCTGCTGCTGCTCGGCACGCAGTGGTACATTCTGTTCAACGTGATTGCCGGCGCCATGGCCATTCCCACCGACTTGAAAGAAGCCGCCAGCGTTTTCGGCATTCGCGGCTGGGAGCGTTGGCGCAAACTGATCCTGCCCGGAATTTTCCCGTTCTTAGTTACCGGGATGATTACAGCCTCAGGCGGCGCGTGGAACGTCAGCATCGTCGCCGAATATGCCCACCTCAAAGGACAGATCTATTCGACGGTGGGCGTGGGTGCCATGATTTCCGCGGCCACCGATGCCAAGAATTTCAATCTGCTGCTCGCCAGCACGATTGCCTTGGCCGCCGTGGTAGTTACCACCAACCGCCTGCTCTGGCGTCGGCTCTATCGTCTCGCCGGGACCCGCTTCAAGCTCGAAGCGTAACTCCTGTTTTAGTTCTCACTTCCCAGTTCTCGATTCTCAGGTAACCCAGCTCTTTTCCGGGGACTCAGAACTGTTACCTGAGGGGTTACCAAAAGAATACTTATTCACAAACCGTTAACCACACCTTCATAAACGTGCAAACAAGGCAAGGCAAGAATCAGCTATGCGTAAGTGGCCAATCGTGAGGGACCAATCGTGAGGGACGAAGAGCGTGGAGCACTAACCGAGCCGCCGGTTCTCCGCGGGCTCCCGGGATTTGCCGGCAAATTCATTCCCCTGGAGCAGGCACGCGACCTATATCAGCGCGTGCGCTCGGCGCCGCAGGGTTTCCGACTGGAAGCGCTGCTGACGGAAATGAAGATAAAGCTCGACGTCCAGCCCGCCGACCTCAAGCGCGTCCCGGTCAATGGCGCACTCGTGGCCGTGGCCAATCATCCCTTTGGTGTACTCGACGTCGCGATTCTGACTATGCTCCTATCTCGCGTGCGTCCCGACGTTAAGATACTGACCAACTCGCTGCTTGCGGGCATCCCCGAGCTCCATGAGCATTGCATCTTCGTAGATCCTTTTCACACTGCGTCTTCAGCGGATAAGAACGTGAAGCCGCTGAAGCAGGCGATGGAATGGCTGTGCCGGGGCGGTGCGCTGGCCGTGTTTCCCGCTGGCGAAGTCTCGCAGTGGAATGTGCGCGAGGCGCAGGTTACCGATCCCGCATGGAACACCGTCGCCGCTTGCCTGGTGCGCAAGAGCGGAGCCAGCGCGCTCCCAGTATATTTCTGTGGCCGCAACAGTGTGGCGTTTCAGTTGTTGGGCCTGATCAATCCGAAGCTCCGGACGCTTTTTCTGTTACAGGAATTTCTGCAGCAGCGCGACAAACACGTGCAGGTTCGCATCGGTGGCGCGATCCCGTCCGAGCTACTCGCGAGCCTCGACACCGATGAGGAGGCCACCGAATATCTTCGTCTGCGAACTTACCTGCTGTCCTATCGTGGCCAGAAGCAGGTCTCCTTACCCACCAAAATGCGTTCCGCTCTTCCGCGCAAGCCGCAAGAGCCGATCGCAGCCGAGGTTCCGTCGCGGTTCGTCATCGCCGATATTGCGGCGTTGCCCGCCGAGCGCCTACTAGTCGAAAACGCGGACTTCACGGTGTACGCGGCGCGCGCTTCCGAACTGCCCCACGCGCTCGATGAACTCGGACGCCTCCGCGAAATCACCTTCCGCGCCGCCGGCGAAGGCACCGGGCGCAGCGCCGATCTTGATCATTTCGATGCCTATTACTGGCACTTGCTGCTTTGGAACAAAGAGAAGCGGGAATTAGCCGGAGCGTATCGCGCGGGCAACACCGATGAGATAATTCGTGCCCACGGCATCAAGGGTCTCTACACCAACACTGTGTTCCGCTACGACAAACAACTGTTCTTAAAGATTGGCTCTGCTCTTGAGCTGGGGCGCTCCTTTGTGCGCCCCGAGTATCAGCGTCAGTACGCGCCGCTCCTTCTGCTGTGGAAGGGCATCGCTCGTTTCGTGGCCGCGTATCCCGAGACTCCGGTGTTGTTCGGAGCGGTCAGCATCAGCAACGAGTACAGCAGTCTGTCCCGCGAGATGATCGTCCGCTATTTTGAGCAGCGCGAAGACGGCGAGTATGCCGGCCTCGTTCAGGCGCGCACGCCCTTCCGTGCCCCCAAGCTTCGCCGTTGGGATTGCGGCGCCCTCTGCAGTTTATTGCGCGATCTCGATGAACTCGCCGAGCCCATCTCGGATGTTGAAGAAGATGGCAAGGGCTTGCCCATCCTGCTCAAGCAGTATGCGAAGGTTGGAGGCAGGTTGGTGGGCTTCAATCTCGACCGCAAATTTTCCGACGTGGTCGATGGCCTGGTGATTGTCGATCTGCGGCAGACCGATCCCTCGGTCCTCGAACGGTATATGGGCAAGGAAGGTCATCGGAGCTTCCGCCATTTCCACAAGCTCGATTAGCGCGTCTTAATTTGTCGTCGAATTTTCCAGAGTACGCCCACTTGACCGAAGGCCGCCTTTGCTAAATCCGCCCGCCTGTTGAACAATGAATAGTTACGCTAGCTGCGGCAGCCGATTCCGCTGCCGCGCCAGAAAATACGCAAGGAGCCTTCATGCCCGCAACTGGAGAACTTATCCGCCTCATGAATTACATCGACGACATCGCCACCACTCTGCGCCGCATCAGCGCCAGCATCCCGGCCATGACCAAGGAGGAGTGCGCCCGCCTTGGCGAATATATCCGCAAATCCGAACCGAGCTATGAGAGCGTGGTTCAGCACCTTGAGCAGGCGGGCAAAGAGTGAAAGAGGGCAAAGACAAAAAATGACTGAAGTCCGCACCGTGGCTGTGATCGGCGCCGGGATCATGGGCCGGGGCATTGCGCATGCTGCCGCTCTCGGCGGCTATCGCACCATTCTCGAAGACCTGCTTCCGAACGCCCTGCGCAAGGCCGAGACGGAAATTCGCGCCAATCTCGACAAGGCCGTCGAACTCGGCAAGGTCGATGCCAGCGACGCCGACGCCGCTTTTTCGCGGATTGAGTATGCCGGTTCGGTCGATCAGGCCGCGCGCGATGCCGATCTCGTCATAGAGGCCGTTCCCGAGGAAATGGAATCGAAGATCGAAATCTTCACCATGCTCGACAAGATCTGCCGTCCCGCGACCATTCTCGCCTCGAACACCTCCTCGCTCAGCGTCACCGAGATTGCGAGCGTTACCTATCGCGCCAAGAAGTGCGTGGGCATGCACTTTTTCAATCCGGTGCACAAGATGAAGCTGCTTGAAATCGTGCGCGCGCTGGAAACCGATGACGACACGCTGGCCGCCGTCGTCGAGGTCGGCAAACGCATGCGCAAGGAAGTGGTGGTGATCAAGGAGTCGCCGGGGTTCATCACCAGCCGCATCAATGCGATGATCGGCAACGAAGCTTTCTACATGCTGCAGGAAGGCATCGCCAGCGCCGAAGACATCGACAAAGCTCTCGAACTCGGCCTGAATCATCCGATGGGACCGTTCGAACTGGTGGATTTGGTCGGTCTCGACACTCGCCTCCACATCCTCGAATACCTGCACAAAACACTAGGCGAAAAATTCCGGCCCTGCCCGCTGCTGGTGCAATATGTGAAAGCTGGAAGGCTCGGCCGCAAGTCTGGACGGGGAGTGTTTGAATATCCGGAACCGCAGGGCAGCTCTTTAAAGAGCTAGAAACTTAAAGAGCTAGAAACCGCTGGTTTGTCCCACTTTCCTGACTGTTAACTCCCAAGTTATTAGCCCGCGTTCCTACTCCCCCTCCACCCCTCCCTGGGGCAACTTGGCTGTCTCGGGCGCGGCTCGCAGACCAAATTGGTGCGCTTCAGATGAGAATCTTTTCACACTACACAAGTAGGAGAAATACGTGTACAGTTGTTGCCGTTTGTCAAAAGTCAAAAGGGGAGATTCCGATTGAAATTGCTTGCAAAACTCGCCATCACGTCCGCGATGCTGTTCGCATTGCTCGGAGCCGTTGGTGCCCAAACCTGGACACCGCTCAATAATCAACCCGGGGCCAACGTCGGCGCCATGCTGCAACTCAGGGACGGCAGGATCCTGGTACATGAGGAACAATCCGGAGATTCCACCGCTTGGCATATTCTCACCCCTGACTCCACCGGCAGTTACATAAATGGCACGTGGAGTTCCGGCGGACATTTACCTTCCGGATACGCACCCTGGTTCTTCGGTTCCCAGGTGCTGTTGGACGGGAAAACAGTTGCCGTCGAAGGTGGAGAGTACAACAACGGTAAGGACGCATGGACGACCCTGGGTGCACTTGGAACCATCTCGGGAGACACTTTAACCTGGACGTCGAACTCCCCGCCGTCTGGCTGGACTACCATCGGCGACGCGGAGAGCGTGATTCTGCCGGATGGAACGTACATGCAGGCGAACTGCTGTACGGCCCAGAATGCCTTGTTTGGCGGCCCGAATTCCTGGACGCCGACCGGCTCGGTCAACCAGCCGAATAACGATGAATCAGCGTTTACGCTGCTGACCAACGACTTAGTGCTGACCGTAGACACCAAACAGGATACCAATTGTGATACCAGCGTGGGCTCGGAACTTTACAGTCAGAGTACCGGAGTCTGGTCGTGCGGTCCAAATCTTCCCGTTCAGCTCTATAACCCCAACGACGAAGAAATGGGCACTGCGGTCATGATGTACAACAACCGCGTATTTCAGTTTGGCGGGAACGTAAATGCAACTGCGATATACGACGTTGACAGCAACACCTGGTCGGCCGGTCCGACTCCCGCTAACGGTTTGGATCAGGCCGATGGTCCATCGGCGCTTGAGCCGAACGGCAAGGTGCTTGCCATGTTGAGCCCTGGCCTCTTCCAAACTGGTTGCCAGTTTGTCGAGTACGATCCAGTGGCCAATACGTTGACGAACACTGTGAATCCGACGGACTGCCCAGGTGATTCATCGTACGTCGGGCACCTGATGATTCTTCCGACCGGTCAGATCATGTTCACCGACTTCAGCGGTCTGGTGGAAATTTATACGCCAGCCTCAGGTGTGGTTGCGGGCGTCGCGCCGACGATCGATCCTGTGAGTGGATCAGTCGGCAGTCCCTCGACCAACAACGTTCTTTCTGGCACACAGCTTAATGGGTTGTCTCAGAACAACGCGTATGGAGACGACTACCAAGGGGATACCGACTATCCATTGGTTCAATTGGTGCCGGTGTCTGCCCCTGATACTATCTACTACGCCACCACTCATAATGAGAGCACGCATTCGATTGCTCCTGGCACTTCGAATTCCACCGAGTTCGACGCGCCCGCGGGCCTTGCCGCCGGCAACTATAACCTGTATGTGGTTACCAACGGCATCCAGTCGAACGCGATTACCGTAAACGTTGTAGGGGGCTTCGCTCTAAGCGCAAACCCGGCTTTCGTAAATGTCGCGCCGGGCAGCACCGCTACCTCCACCATCACGGTGACTCCCGGGAGCGGTTTTAGCGGAAACGTCACGCTGTCCGCTTCCAACCTGCCGAGCGGCGTGACCGCCGGTTTCAGCCCGAATCCCACATCCTCCACCAGCACGTTAACCTTTACGGCCAGCGGAACAGCTGCCTTGGGGACAACCAACGTGACCATCCAGGGCGTTTCCGGCAGCTTGACGAGCTCGACGACAGTAAGTCTCACCGTGGTCCAGCTTATTAACGGTGCAGACATTACTCTGACTCCGGCCTCGGAGTCGTTTGGCACGGTGGTGGTAGGAGCGACGAGCAAGGCGAAGGCGGTCACACTTACCAACAGCTCAACGTCAACGCTGAACATCACCGGCATTACGACCAGCGGCGCATTTGCGCAAACGAACACTTGCGGCAGCACGTTGGCTGCGGGAAAGAAATGCACGATCGAAGTCACCTTTACTCCGACCCAAACCGGGGCCCAGACGGGGAAGCTATCGGTCTACGACAACGCTACGAACAGTCCGCAGACGGTTTCATTGTCGGGGACCGGCGAGGCGCAAGTGACTTTAACGCCTGCGACGGCGACGTTCGCCACGACGAAGGTCGGGTCGCACAGCTCAGCGAAGGTGTTCACTCTGAAAAACAACCTGAACGTACTCCTGAACAGCATCGTAATTTCGACGACTGGCCCATTCAGCGTCTCCTCGACAACCTGTGGGTCGAGTCTGACCTCGGACGCCAGCTGCACCATCGACGTCGAGTTCACTCCAACCGGGGTGGGGACTGAGACAGGGACGTTGCAGGTGTCGGATAGCGGCTCAAACAGCCCGCAGACTTCAAGTCTGAAGGGCACGGGCAAGTAAACGAGAGCCACTCTGGAATTGGTTTACTGGCGGGGCTGCCCAAGCGGCCCCGTTTTTTTTACCGAGGATGGAGACCTTTTCTGAACGCGGCTGGATACCCCACGTCAGCTCCTTCGCAGACTCAGTCTTGTTTTGCATTCCTCTCTTGCGGAGGCTTCGCCGTCTCCGAACATGGACCGCCGCCAGGGGCCACGCACGAGCATCCCGAACCACTGTTGTACCGGCACTGATCCTGCGGATGGTCAGGTTGGTCACAAACTGGATTGCCACATCCGGGGAACTTGGGAATCTTCATGCATGCGGAGTTTTGGGTGAATTTGTGCGATTGTTCCCATAGACCGATTTCCGGAGCTTCGAATCGCAAGTCTTCGTGACTCAGCACATGAAGCTCGATCCCCTGGGGGCCTTTCACCTCCTTCACGCCTCCGTTCACATCCAGGGAATATGGGCCTGAAATCGTAACTCGCGTGTCGCCTGATTTCGCTTTGCCTGGAACGAAGTTGATTAATACCGCGGTCTTGCCGTCCGCTGCCCTGGTAACCGAGATATCGCCTGCTGTGACGATCGTTACAGTTGCGCTACTGTCTTGTTTTAGCGTTTCCTGAGTTAGTGCGATGTTTACCATGAGCAGTGTGCATATAGTGATTGTGAAACTCCATCTCAGCCGTGTTTTCATTGGACCCCTTGGTAGTGTCCCAATTTGAAATCCTTATCGTTGAAGTGTGGCATGAATCGCGCTCCGAATCCATTGAGCGCGTCAGCTGGTCAGCCTTCGCTGCCGATTCCATCGCCTTATAGATCGTCGCCAGGAGAAATGACGCGGCGCACGGGGGAGAATTCACTGACGCATCTTTGCTGGGCGAGAAGGTGCAGGGGTCCCTTCGGCTCAGGGCAAGCTCTTCGGCTTTGCGGGGGCTTCACTTCGTGAAGTTCCCGCTCCTCTCAGGATGACAACGTGGATAGGTCCTAAACATCTACCTAATTAATATCCTGCTTCGCCTCCAGCCGCTTCACCAACCCGTCCACGTAGGTCTTCTGGTTCTCAGGAGCTCCCGCCAGAGCCAGTTTCATTTCTTTTGCTGCGTCGTCGAATTTGCCCTGTGAGCAGTAGATGCGAGCCAGCCCCGAATGTATGAACCATTGGTCGGGATGTTTCTGCGCGTTTTCGCGGAAGATCGCGAACGCTTCCTCGCTGCGCTTTTCACCCTGCAACTGGCGAGCGTAGATGTGGATCTGCAGCGGGCTGGCTAGCTCCAGCGCCTTCTTTTGCGCCGCTGCGGCTTCGTCCTTGCGATTGAGGGCGGTCAGGACCTTCGCCTTCGTATCCTCATTGTCGAAGCGATCTTCATTCTCGATGGATTTGTTCACGTACGTCAGCGCATCATCGAGGCCGACCTTTTCCGCGAGCAGATAATTGGCTGCATCGTCCCCGCTCATCCACGTGTACTGCGAAAGATTACGAAGCTGTTTCTTCAGGCTGGCCAGCACCAGGTCGTGCACATCCACAGAGACCTTGAACGGGACCGCGACCTTCTCCCACTCCAGTTCAACCACCGCTGAATCCGGCTGCAGTTGGTCGAAGTCGTAGGTCAGCGCGTTGTGCATGTCCGCGGCCTTGGGCTTCACCGTCACCCGAAGCGCATCTTCCGCCTGGTCGTAGGTGAAAGCTCCCCAGGAAGTCGAGTTTTTCGAGAAAATAATTGTCCATTCATCGGCGTTCGGAATCATGTGCAATCCGTATGTCCCCTTGTCGAGCAGCTTGCCTTCGATCTGCACCGGATCGCTGAACGTGATCGTTGTGTTGATATTCGCTCCCGCGCGCCACACCTGGCCGTAAGGAACCAGGCCACCCCAAACCTTACGATCATTCACCAGCGGACGGTGATAGTTGATGGTGATGTCGGTGATTCCGATGCGTTGTGAAATTTGTGCCCGCTGGCTCTGCAGGGGCAGATCGAGTACTAACGATTGCGCCGGGCTTACACCCGACATGGCTGCCATCAGCAGGCAGAACAGAACTCCTCGCAAAGCTGCTCGAAGCGTGTTTCGAAACATGGGGAATGCCTCCTATGAAGAATTGGATCTCGGTGGTCAATTCGCCCGTACACCGTGCCGGGGCTCTCGCTTAGACGCGATGATCCTCTACAGGTGAGCAGCGTTTTTGGGAGGGAGTCGAAAAGGGCCGCTCCGGTTCATTTCCGGATGCTGTTGCCACTCAACTCAGTTTCGCGGCGACCAGGCGCCGGGCGATCTTATCGGCGATAGGATGCGACAGCTGTCCCACAGATCCTTGATAAGCATTCCCCAAAAACACCGCCTTAATAGTGTCTTTTATAGTCAAAAACCTTCTTGCCCGCGTCGTCTGTGAGCCACTAGGAAGTTAGGCAATTCCCGCTGCTCCCTGTGTGTTATATTTCAGTCCAAATTTGCAGAGGAGAATTTATGCGCCCAGTTGGCGTCGTCTTGGTGGGTTTTTACCAGATTCTGCGCGGTGTAATGGGGCTGCTGTTCGGACTCTCCGTACTGCTGTTCACCGGACTGGTCGCCAAAGTCGCGTCGTTGGCCGCCGAAGGCAACGCCATTCAACGTCTGCTGCACGGTTTCGGCCACGCGGTCGGACTGGTCATCATTGTGTTCGCGGTCGTGCACATGCTCGCCGGCTACGGCGTCTTGCAAATGCACAACTGGGGACGTCTGCTCACGCTCCTGTTTTCCGCGATTGGACTTGTGCTGGTTCTTAACGGTATGGTCCACGCGTACATTCCTTCGCTGCTCTTTGGGGTGATTGACGCGGCTTGCATCCTCTATCTGGCCCTGCCTCCGATCAAGCGCGCCTTCCACGCTGAAGGCAACCCGATGCGAATGGC
>Ga0181538_10002741_pt1 | contig 17875 bp, 8 predicted proteins | sample PEATcosm2014_Bin_40_FD_119773 | JGI IMG/M metagenome (GOLD analysis project Ga0181538, IMG submission 119773) | Peatland microbial communities from MTU Mesocosm Facility, Houghton, MI, USA - PEATcosm2014_Bin23_30_metaG | ecosystem: Environmental > Terrestrial > Soil > Wetlands > Peat | place...
ACCAATTGCTGCTGGCCACCGGAAAGCTGGTTGGGGAAAAGGTCCTTCTTGCCCACAATGTGAAACCGGTCCAAGGCATCGGCAACCAGCGCCTGGCGCTCCGCGGACTTGATATTCCGGTAGGAAAGAGGAATGTCAAGGTTCTCAGCGACCGTGAGGCCATCCAGCAGGTGATACTGCTGGAACACGAAGCCCACGGTTTGCTTCCCGATTTCCGCCCGCTGTTTTAAATTCATTTTATGCACCGGGCGCTCCGTCAGGTAGTACTCGCCTTCCCACTCGCCGTCCAGCATTCCAACGATACTCAGGAGCGTGGACTTGCCTGCCCCGGACGGCCCCATGATGGTCACGAATTCTCCTTCCGCGACATCCATGTTAATGCGCCGCAAGACGTAATATCTGCCCGGCCCGACGGGATAATACTTGTCAAGATTCCTCAAAGCGATCATTGGGTTTTCCTCGCTGTCTGTAGTCAGTAGTCAGTTTGTCGGTCTCCGCGCGGCAGGCATGCAGTGCCCGAGGCGCCAGAATGCGAAGTTCCTATAGCCCCTCGCGGAGTGCGCGCTACACAAAAAGCTAATTTGGGGGTCCAAAGCATCCATTGGGCACCCGAAATTGGGTCAATTCGGGTTCGCTTTCGCACCTTGTAAAATGTGACTTCCTTTGTTTTCAACAACTTCTTAGCTTCGTTCCCACTGTTTTGTATTTTCTGGCGTACCTCGGGGTGGCAAATTCCGGTAGCCCACCCTCGAACCTTCCACAGTGCGTCGGCACTAGCCATGGGTGGGGACGTGCGCGTTAGGAAAGCGCCGCTGTTGGGGTCGAAATCACGCATAGGGCACGCAAAACTGCGTTCATTTTGGGTTCGTTTTCGCACTAAATGAAACATGCCTTCCTTTATTTTCAATAGCTTACTGGCTTCGATCGTATTGTTTTTGTGCTTTCTCGCATACCTCCGGTTGCAAAGTCCGGCGGCCCGCATTCGAGCCTTGCCAGTCCGTCCATACCCTGCCAGGAGCATCCTATTTCCCCGTTTTCTTACGCCGTTCCTGACCGCCTTCGCCTTCGCTGGGCGCCGCCACCGCCGTTCGTCGAGGCCCCGATTCGACCATCATGATAGGCTACCATGAGCGGGCGGACTTGTCAAGCGAAAAGTGCTAGCGACAAAATGGCGGTGACAAATCCCTCCTGACGGGTTGCTGCCACGGCCAGCAAGGAGCTTCCCTCCAGCCCGCGCTACGGGTCAAATCAGGACCCGCCAACCTGGCGCCCGGCGCCTGACACCCGGCGCCTATTCGTACCGCAGCGCCACGATGGGATCAACCTTCGTTGCTCGCCGGGCGGGTAAGTAGCAAGCGGCCATCGCCACCCCAAGCAGCACCAGGCAAGTCCAGGCGAAGGTGGACGGATCGAAGGCGCTGACCTCGAACAACTGGCTGCGCAAGAGCTGCGCCAGAACGGCGGCGCCCACCGCTCCGGCCAGTACGCCTGCCAATGCCAGCCGCATTCCTTGCCGGATCACCATCACCCACACTTGTTGCCGCTGCGCGCCCAGCGCCATACGGATGCCGATTTCTTGCGTGCGTCGAGCGGTGCTGTAACTGATGACGCCGTAAAGCCCGATGGCCGCCAGGAACAGCGCCAAGCCGGAGAAGATCTCGAGCAGAGAAGCGGCGATGCGTTGCGGGCCGAGCGAGCCGGCCACGTAATGTTCGAGGGTCTTGAAGTCCGCCACGGGCTGGCCCGGATCGACGGAGGCGACTGCGCTCTGAATCGCCGAGGCGAGATTGGCCGGCACGGCCCTGGTCTTGACCACGAGAAATGCCTGCTGCAGCGGTTGCTGGAGCATGGGGTAGTAGCACATCCCTTTCCCTGAGTCTCCCACCAGGGCTGACTGCATGACGTGCGCCACCACACCCACGATGGTCGCCCAGGGGCCGCCCCTCCTGAGGCGCTGTCCAACGGGATCCTGGTTGGGCCAGTATTGCCGCGCCAGGTTCTCGTCGATAATCACCACCGGTTGTGCGCCCAAACGGTCCTGGGCGGTGAACTTCCGCCCCCTCCGCAGGGGGATGTGCAAGGCCTGAAAATATCCCGGAGTGACCCAGTTCAACATGCTATGCGGCCCAGGATCACCAGGGCCCAGGGGGCGGCCCTCGATGGAGAACGACGAGGAGGGATCATAGCCGCTAAACGGCAACGCCTCCACCACCGCCGCGGAGGAAACCGCGGGAAGCGCTTCCAATCTTTCCTCCACGGCCCGGTAGAAAGCCGCCCTCTTCTCCTCCGTGTTGTAGTGGTTATCCGGAAGCTGAACGCTCGCGGTCATCACACCCTGCGGATCGAACCCGGCGTCGACCCTTCCCATGCGCGCCAGGCTTTTGAGCAGCAAGCCGGCGCCTACCAGCAGCACCAGGGCCATCGCCACCTGTCCCACCACCAACCACTCCCGCAGGCGCAGGCGGCCGGAACTGGAGGTCACCGCGCTGGCTTCCTCCTTGAGCAATCCATAAGGTCCGCGGCTGAAGAATTCACCCATGGGCAAGATCCCCAGAAGCGCTCCGCTCAGGACCATCAGCAGTGCCGCAAAAAGGAGCACGTGCGCGTCCACATGCACCTTGAACCCGGAAGATAGGCTGCCGCCCGGGGCCAAGCGGGGCAAGAGTCCGGCGCCGTCGTAAGCTCCCAACACGCCCGCGATGGCGCCACCGAGCGCGAGCAGGAAGCTTTCCACCAGCGCCTGCCGAAGCAGGTCGCGCCTTTGCGCACCCAAGGCTACGCGTACCGCAAATTCCTTGCGGCGGGCTGAGGCTCGGGCGAGAAGCAGGCCCGCGATATTCGAGCAGGCGATCAGCAGGACGAACCCGACCGCCCCTAACAAGATCAGCATGGGGGTGCGAAAGTTGCCGGCGCCATACTCGGTAAAGGGAAGCGCGAACATTCCCCAGCCTGAATCCTTTGCGTAGGTATTCTGCGGATAGGCCCGGATCAAGCGCTCGGTCAACATGCGGACAAGGGCCTCCGCCTGGGCGCGTGCGACCTGCGGCCGAGTCCGGGCTACTACAAAAAAGTTCTCATTGAAATAGTTGTCGGGCGAAAATTCGCTCGAGGCGAGCCCCAGCGGAACCCAAACGGCCGTCCGGCGAGGCCAGTCAAAGTCCGGCGACATCACTCCCACCACGCGGTAATCCTCGCGATTCAGCCGAATGGGCTTGCCCACAATCGCCGGATCGCCACCGAATAGACGTTGCCAGGTGTCATAAGCGAGCAAGGCGACATGGTCGGCGTGAGGCTGGTCCTCTTCAGGCCGGAAAACCCGTCCCAGAAAGGCGCGCGCGCCGAAGGTGTCAAACCATTGCCAGGTAACCTTGGCCACGGTGAGCCGCTCCGGGCCTTGCGCGGCGAGGTAATTGAAGTTCTCCTGGTCTTCGGCCGCGGCAGAAGAGAACACCTGCTTGCTGTCCTGAACGTCTTTGAAATCCGGGGCGGAGATCACAATGCTCTTCAGATTCAGCTTGTCGTACTTAACTCGAACCGCAAACAGGTGTTCGGGATCGCTGATTCCGGTTGGGTGGAGGAACAGCTCGTTGATGACACTGAAGATAATCGTGTTGGCGCCGATCCCCAGCGCCAGCGAGAGCACCGCGACGGATGTAAAGCCGAGGTTCTTTGCCAGCATGCGAAGGCCATACCGTAAATCGCGAAGCAGAGTGGCCATTACTCACCTCAACAGTTAGCAAGCTCTCAGCCGTCAGCTTTCAGCTATCAGCAAGCAATTGCGGAATTGTCGATTGCTGGTGGCTGAAAGCTGAGAGCTGACAGCTTTATTCGTGCCGCAGTGCCACCATGGGATCGACTTGGGTAGCCCGACGGGCGGGGACATAACTTGCCGCCACAGCCACCACCGCCTGCAGCAACGGCACAGCGATGAACGTTAGGGGATCAAGGGGCTTGACGCCATAAAGCAAGGCGGAGAGTGCGCGCGTGCCTGCTACTGCGCCGGCGAGTCCAAGCGCCAATCCCACCGTTGTCAACCGGACACCGTACCAGAGCACCTCTCGCATGACCTGTGCCGGCGTGGCGCCCAGCGCCATGCGGATGCCGATTTGGCGCGTGCGCTGCGCCACCACGTAGGAGAGGACTCCATAAATGCCGACTGATGCCAGCAAGAGCGCGATAGCTGCGAAAATGGCAAGCAGGAACGTGTCGAAGTGCGATTCTTCGAGCGTGCCGGAAATGTTCTGCCCCACGGTCGAGAGCCGGTAGATGGGCACGCCGGGAGCAATCGACGCCACCGTAGTTCTCAACTCGCCCGCTGGAAACCTGCCATCGCGCGTGCGAACCATCAAGTCCATGGTGCGCCCGATCCAATCCCAGGCGTCCGGGGGCATCTGCGCAATCGGAAGATAGAACTCCGGCTGCACTTGGCGATCGAGGCCCCAGGCACGCACGTCTCCGACAACTCCGACCACTTCATGCCACACGGGATCCATGCGCCCTTTGGGTCCGGTCTCGCAGCACGCGAAGCGCTTGCCGATCGGGTTTTCGCGCGGCCACGCAGTGTGCGCAAGAGTTTCGTTGACGATGGTAACCAGCGTTCTATCGCGCGTGTCCTGGGCGGTGAATTCGCGTCCGGCCCTTAAGGGGACGCGTGCGGTCGAGAGATATCCGGGGGAGACGATTTGCAATTCCGAGTTGATCAGGTTTGACGGGTCGAGCGCCTTTCCCTCAGGAAGCAAGCCGTTGCTGCTGCCCCTTCCAGTCAGGGGAGCGCGAGAAACTACTGCGGCTGACTGCACAACGGGCAAGGCCTCCGCCGCGGTGATCATGCGCTCAAACGTCTGCCGCGCCACGGCCGGATCGTGATAGCCGATATCGGGGAGCCCGACTCGTCCGACGACGAGGTTGGAGGTGTCGAAGCCCGGATCGAGATGCGACACGAGTACAGCGCTTCGGATAAGCAGGCCCGCCCCTGCCATCAACATCAGAGCCAGCGCGACTTCCCCGGCCACGAGCACGCTTCGAACGCGATCGCGACCACCACTGGAACTGCCGCCTCTTTCCTGGAAGGCTTCGCTCAACCGGGTCGAAGCTGAGCGCAGTGCTGGAACAAGGCCGAACAGGAAGCTGGAGAACAGGGTAACTGCACACGCAAACCCCAGGGTCCCTGCATCCACGCTCGCCTGGTCCAGCCTGGGAACCGTGGCGGGTCCATTCGCGACAATCCAAGACACGCCCCAATACGACAGCAAAACGCCCACCACCCCTCCGGCGATTCCAAGCACAACGCATTCCGCCAGAAGTTGCCGCACGATTTGCAGGGGCGAGGCTCCCAGCGCTGCCCGCACCGCCATTTCCTTCTGTCGCGTGCGCGCGCGGGCCAGTTGCAGATTTGCGATGTTCGCGCAAGCAATCAGCAGAACGAATCCGACGGCAGCGAGCATCATCCGTAGTACCGACCTCTCATCACCCAGCAGGGCCGTCGTGAGTGGCACGAGGCGAAGGCCGCGGTCTTTGTCATCGATCGGGTATTGGTGCTGAAGCCGGAGCGCAATCACATTGAGTTCCGACTGCGCCTGCGCAAGTGATACACCAGGCTTAATCCGGCCCATTACATCCAAATAGTGGTTGTCGTGATCGGCGAGCCGCTGCGCGGTGAATGCCTCTGGAATCCAAAGATCGCTCTTGTCGAGCAGGGGATCGAATGTTCTCGGCATGACGCCAACTATGGTGTACGTCATGCCATTTACGCGTAGTGCCCGGCCCACGACGGCGCGATCTGCGTGGAGGTGCGTCCGCCATAACCGTTCGCTGATAACTACCACTTGCCCGTGTCCAGGCTTATCCTCATCGGCTGTGAAGACTCGCCCGGCTATCGGTTGAACGCCAAAGGTCGAGAAGTAGTCCGCAGTCGCATACTCACCCTGCACGCGCTCGGGGGCTTCCGCGGTTGCAAGGTTGACACTGGCGTCATTGGATGCACAAAGCTTGGTGAACGTGGTGGTTTGGCGCTGTACATCAGCAAAGTTCCCCACCGAGAGACCGGGGAAAATGCCTTTCCACTCTTCCTGCATGTGCACTACGCGCGAGGGGTCTTCCATAGCGAGAGGCCTCAACAGGACGGCGTTGACGACGCTGAAGATGGCGGTGTTTGCCCCAATGCCGAGGGCCAGGGTAATTACTGCCACCGTCGTAAAGCCGGGATTCTTCGCTAGCATTCGGAAGCCGTAGCGTAAATCGTGAAGCAGAGTGGCCATTACTCACCTCAGTAGATAACAAGCTCTCAGCCGTCAGCTTTCAGCTATCAGCAAGCAATTGCGGAATTGTCGATTGCTGGCGGCTGAAAGCTGAGAGCTGAGAGCCGACAGCTTTATTCGTGCCTCAGCGCCACGATCGGATCCACCTTGGTGGCTCGGCGGGCGGGAAGATAACTGGCCAGAAGCGCCGCCAGACCCAGCAGCAATGCGACCGCGAGGAGCGCAATGGGATCGGTCGGGCTTATGCCGAACAGCATCGACTGCATGGCGCGAGTCAGCACGAGAGCGCCGGCAATCCCAATCGCCAGGCCGACCGCCGTGGTCAGCATTCCCTGCCTGAGTACAAGACGCAGCACATGCGGCGCACTCGCCCCCAGCGCCATTCGAACCCCAAGTTCGTGGGTCCGCCTCGCCACGGAATACGCCATCACTCCGTAGATGCCTGCTACGGCAAGCAACAGCGCTGTTGCGGCGAAGACGCCCACCAGAATCAGGTTGAAGCGGCGTGTGGCAAGCGACGCGGAAAAGACATCTTGGAAAGCCTCGAAGCGCGGCGCGAGGTCGGGCGCCACGTCATGCACCAGGCGACGAACGTTTGCCAGCAACGAACTGGGCGGCGTAGCCGAGCGTATCACCACGCTGAAGTCACGCCCGGCACGCAGTCGTTGACGGTAGTTGACGTACACGGTGGGCTCAGGAGGCTTTTCGAGGCTCCGGTAGTGCGCGTCGGCGACAACGCCCACCACGGTCAGCAGGCGCATGTCGCCATCCATGTTGCCATACTCGATGGTCCGCCCCAGGGGGTCCCGGTTGGGCCAAGTGGCGCGCGCCATCGATTGGCTGACCAACGCGGCGTGAGGCGCATCGGGGCCGTCGCGCTCGTCAAACAAGCGGCCGCGAAGCAGCGGAATACCGAGCGCCTTGAAGTAGCCTTCAGTCGCCACGCAGTAATCCGCGCTGCCGCCCGGAGTGGTTGTCCAGAAGCGGTCGAAGCGCGCCTGGTCTTCCGGCTTAGTCGGGTCGAACTGTGGCTCGCGGTCGAGTAGCAGAAACTTGCCATCTGCGCAATCGCCCGCTTCCCCGAGAGGTAGATTTGAGACCCCACCGACTTCCTCGACGCCAGGAATCGAGCGCAAGCGGTCGAAGAGGTGGCTCATAAAGACGGCTGGCCTGGTGTCTTTGATCGACTCCGTGACGGAAGCCGCTGAGGTGGGCTGTGAGCCTGGCACCTCAAGCTCCATCGTTACTATGTTCGCGGTGCGGAAGCCAGGATTGACGGAGAGCACGCGGAGCAAGCTGCGACCGAGCAACGCGGCGCCGGCCAGCAGCACTAACGTCACGGCCACCTGGGCTCCAACCAGACCGCGTGCCAGGCGATGCGAAGCGGTCGAACCGGTAGCTCCGCGACCTCCTTCAGCCAACGCCGCCTGCGGATCGGCTGCCGTCGCCCGGACCGCCGTCAGCACTCCCAGTCCGACCGCCACGAGAACGCAAAGTCCCAGCGCGAACGCCAGCACCGGCAGATTGATCGAAACTTCGTCGAGCCGTGGCAAGCCGGCTGGTGCGAGCGCCAGCAGGGTGTCTACGCCCCAAAGCGCCAGCAGTACACCCAGCGCGCTACCCGTGAGCGATAGCAAGAGCGATTCTGCCAGGAACTGACGGACCAGGCGTCCTCGGCCTGCCCCCAGCGCGGCGCGGACGGCCAGCTCCCGCTGGCGTTCCGCGGCCCGCGCCAGCGACAGGTTAGCCACGTTGGCGCACGCCACCAGCAGCAGAAAGCCGACGGCAGCCAGCAGGATCAACAAGGCGGGGCGGATACTGGTGGTGAGCGCGGCGCGCAGCGGCATGACGCTGGCGTCCCTCATATCGATCTCAGGCTTGTACTGCTGGTAGAGGCCGTGCGCGAGGGTGGAAAGCTCACCGCGCGCCTGCGCCAGGCTCGCGCCGTCGCGCAGCCGCGCCACTGCCATCGCCCAGTTGTGCGAGGTGCGGCTGGGAGTCTCGCCCCAGAGCTCTGCCGGAGTCCACAGGTCGCTGCGAGCGGGAAAGCCGAACCCAGGCGGCATCACGCCCACTACGGAGACGCTCCGGTTCTCCATTCTAAGCTTAAGCTGGGAGAGATCAGTCGTGCTGCCCAGGTGCTCCCGCCAATAGCCGTAGCTCGCTATCGCAGCCGGCCTGCCCCCCTCGTGCAGCTCCTCGTCGGTGAAAGTGCGGCCCAGCATCGGCGCCACGCCCATGACGTGGAAGAAGTCGCGTGAAACGCTGGCAACACCCACCCGCGCCGATACGGAGCCGCTGGAAACCGTTATGTCCCAGCTCGACAACTTCGCCATGCCCACGAAACTGCGGTTCGCGGCGCGCAAGTCGTCAAAGTTGGGGTCTGTGAATTGCATCAGGTGGCCGTCGGCGGCTACCTCTCGGATGCTCACGAGCTGCTCGGGCTTGGGATAAGGCAGGCTGCGCAGCAGCACGCCGTAAACCACGCTGAAGATGGCGGTAGTGGCGCCGATGCCCAGCGCCAGCGTCAGCACCGCCACCGCCGTGAAGCTGGGGTTCTTCACCAGCATACGGACGCCGTAACGCAGATCGTGGAGAAGAGTGGTCATTGTTGTCCTCGCGTCGAAAAACCGAAAACGGAAGCTGCAACCGGTTGTAGGGCAACCCTTATGGTTGTCCCGGGCCAGCCGCGGCGGCCGCTCCGACAATAATCTCGTCATGCTGACAACGAACTAGCCTCTAGCCACTAACCGCTGGCCACTGCTTTATTCGTGCCGCAGCACCTCGATGGGAGCGACCCGCGTGGCTCGGCGGGCGGGGAGGTAACACGCCAGCAGTGCGATGGCCGCCGCAGCTACGGCTCCGGCGAGCAGGCACAGTGGATCGTACGGCTTGACTCCATAAAGGTAGCCGGCCACGAGACGGCCCACACCCAAGGCGCCAACCATGCCCACCAAGACGCCCGCCAAGGCCAGCCTGAGTCCGCGGAGCAAAAAGAGCGTCTTGACCTGCTGAAGACCTGCGCCAAGGGCCAAGCGGATACCGATTTCGCGCGTGTGGCTTCTCACAATGAATCCGACCACGCCATAAAGACCAACGGCGGCAAGAAAAACTCCCAGCAGGCTTAGGACGGCCAGCAACCGAGATTCGAAGACCAGGTCAAAGGTGGACAAGTCAAGCAGGCTATGGACGGTATCGACGCCGACGATGATCAGGGTTGAACGATAGTTGTGGATTTCCCGCCGCAGCAGGGAGATCACCGCGTCAGGCTTCTGCGAAGACTCCACGATCAGCGCGCCCCCGTTGTATTGCGATTGCGCGTAGGGCAGATACATGTATGGCGTAGGATCCTCGCGCAGCCAGTTGATTTTTGCATCCTCCGCGATGCCCACGATCGACGTATCCTCGTTGCCAAGCTTGATGAATTTACCTAACGCATCGTCGTGTGGCCAGAAGCGGCGCGCCATGAACCGGCTGACGATGACAACCTTTTGTGACTGGGGACCGTCCGCGAAGGTGAAGTCGCGCCCCTCGAGGATATGGGTCCCGATCGTTTGAAAGTAATTCGGACCCACGGCGTTCAAGTTGATGGGAATGCTCGACTGTCCTTCGGGAAGCTGAAAGCCAGGAATGGAAACCGCCTCGTTCGCTCCTCCACCCGAGCCGCTCAGCAGCATGCGCATGGCGTAGGTTGCGCGCTTAACTCCCGGCAGGCTCGCAGCGCGCTGCGCGAGGTCGGGCAGGAATTTCACTCCTTGCGGTCCGCCGATGTTTACGACCACAAGGTTCCTGCGCGTATCGAAGCCGGCGGGCAGGTCACGGACCGTCGAGAGACTGCGAAAGAAAAGCAGCGAGATCGTCATCACCACAACCGAGAGGGCCATTTGACCTACCACGAGCAGATTCCGCGCCGTAAAGCGGCGGCTTCCCCGCACGAGCACCGCCTCTTCACCTTTGAGGACCCCCGCCAGGCCCACTTTCCAGGCGCGGAAGGCAGGAGTGAGTGTAAACAATACAGTGGCGAGAAGTGCGATGCCGGCGGTGAACCCAAGTTCCCGCAAGTCAACCCGCATGTCCGGCCCAAGAAAGGAATAAGCTGCCGGCATGAGAGCTCTCTGCACGCTCATTAGCCAAGCGGTGAGCGTGAGGCCGAGGGCGCCTCCCGCGGCAGAAAGTAGTAGGCCTTCAGCTAGGAATTGCCGAAGGAGTTGCCATCGGCCGGCGCCCAAGGCGACCCGGACGGCCGATTCCCGCCACCGGGTTTCGGAGCGCGCCAGGAGCAAGCCCGCAATGTTCGAACAAGCGATCAATAGCACGAGGCCCGGGATTGCCATCACGAGAAGGCTGGCGAGGAGCATTTTGCGTTCGTCCATGGTTTCGGGACTGAGCTGGTAGGTTCTGCCGCGGTTGGTTTCCGGGTAAATCGCCGCCAAGCCGCGACTGAAGGCATCCAGCTCAGCGGAGGCTTGCGCGGGCGTTACCCCGTCTCGCAAGCGGGCCTCGGCTTCATACCACCGATCTCCCCGCTTAGGAGGATGCGCGGAGTCGAATGCGACGGCGTCAGAGGTGAGTATCCAGATGTCCGTGGGGACGTACCGCGCGAGCCCCTGGAAATGCGGCGTCGTCACCCCGATTACCGTTGCGGTGTGACCCGTGAGCTTGATTTCTTTGCCGATGATCCCAGGAACTCCTCCCAGGCGACCTTGCCAAAGGCGATAGCTGATCACCACACCGAGCTGAGACTGGGGCGTGTTGTCCAGTTCAGGCGCGAAAATACGCCCCAGCAGAGGCTTCACTCCTGTGACTTTGAAATAGTCCGGCGAGACTTCGTCCACAAGAACCATGCTGGACTCATCGAGGGAATTGACGAAGCGGGACTGCCGAGAGTAAACCGCCACGCCGGAGAAAGATCTCACCTGCTGGCGAAGATCCTGGTATTCGGGATAGGAAAAACCGCTTTCGAAGCCCTGAGGACTCTTGATTTGGAGCTGCACGAGCCGCTCCGGGTTGGCTACGGGAAAAGGGCGCAAGAGGAGGGCATCCAGCATAGTGAAAATCGCCGAGTTAGCGCCGATGCCCAGCGCCAGCGTCAGCACCGCCACGGCGGTGAAGCCAGGGTTCTTCGCCAGCATGCGCAGACCGTAACGCAAATCTTGAAGAAGGGCATTCATGATGCCTCCTCACCGGGAAAAGTCCGAAACTCGAAATTCGACGAAGTGCCAGGGACCGCACCGAGGCGTCAACCAAAACACTCATGCCCGTTTCCGCCGCTCTCGCTTGTAGTCAGACGCTCCCTGCCGGCAACCAGCGGAAATCCTGCGACAAGGTACCCATGTTGAGTCTCCAATCCGATAATCGGGATACCGAGCAATCGGGTGATCGGGTTATCGGGCGAACAAGAGCGCACCCAAGTTTGCACCTTGGATTCACGGCGACCCGCCTCATTGCGGCTCAATGGAGGCGGAAACCCGCGGGGCCGCAGTCGACCGCTCACCGGGCGCACACAACCAGTGCGCCACGATACGAATCGGCTTTTTGTTCACCCGATCACCGGATCACCCGATCGCCCGACTACTTTGTTTCTTCCACGATCTGACCATCGAAGAGGTGGATGGTCCGGTCGGCAAACTCCGCGTAACGCGGATCGTGAGTGACCATGCAGATGGTGGCGCCTTCGCGGTGAAGCTCACGCAGCAAATCCATCACTGCCTCGCCATTCTTCGAGTCCAGGTTGCCGGTGGGCTCGTCCGCCAGCAGAATCGACGGCTTCCCAGCCAGTGCGCGAGCCACGGCCACACGTTGTTGCTGGCCCCCGGAGAGTTGCGAAGGATAATGCTTCATGCGGTGAGACATGCCTACCCGCTCGAGCGCTTCGTGGACACGTTGTTTACGCTCGGAGGAAGGCATGCCGCGGTAAGTCAACGGCAACTCTACGTTTTCATAGACGTTCAGGTCGCCGATGAGATTGAATGCCTGAAAAATGAACCCTATTTCACGGTTGCGAATCCGGGTGCGCTGCGATAGCGACAGGTCTTCCACCCCCGTGCCATTCAGAGTATACTTTCCATCCGTGGGCGAATCGAGCAGCCCCAGGATCGAAAGCAGGGTGGATTTCCCGCAGCCCGAAGGACCCGCGATGGAAAGGTATTCGCCCTTCTTGATCTCCAGGTGGATACCCGAAAGAGCGTGGGTTTCCACTTCTTCGGTGTAAAAGACCTTCGTTACACCTGCCAGTATAATCAGCTCGGCACCATTGGATTTACTTCGCTCCGGGTTGCGTGGAGCAGTCGCTTCGACTTCCGAGTTCGATTCCATCTTTATCTCCTTTTCTAAGCTATCAGCCGTCAGCTCAATGCGAGCTGGCATACTGCCTTTCAATGAGTCCGGTCGAAAAACATCCTTCCCTCTATTCCCTGTTCCCTTCAAGCCGACTCCTGCCGCCTGCCCCCCGGCACCTATTCATACCGCAGTGCGACCAAGGGATCGACCTTCGTTGCCCTGCGTGCGGGAATGTAGCTGGCGAGCGCCGCCACGGCGAGCAGCACTGCGGAAACCACAGCATAAGTCAAAAGGTTGGTGGCGCGCACTCCCGAGAGCAGGCTCGACAGGAACTGGCTCAAGGCGAGCGCGCCGGCAAGCCCAATTCCAATCCCCACTGTTACCAATGCCACTCCTTGCGCCACCACCATGCGCAGCACGTTAGCGCGCCTTGCTCCCAGCGCGATTCGGATACCGATCTCGTGGGTGCGCCGCGCGACGTGGAAACTCAGCACACCGTAGATCCCGGCGGAGGTCAAGAACAGGGCAACGCCTGCGAATACCCCCATCAGCAGCGCATTGAACGCCGGGCGGGCAACGTTGCGCGCCACAATATCGGACATCGCCTGGACCTCCAACACCCTCTGATCCGGGTTCACGGCGGCGACGGCGCCGCGGAGCGCCGCACCGAGGACCAAACTTCCGCGAGCGCGCACCACAAACGCGGTCGTACCAAGCGGCCGGAAGAGCTGCGAAGCGGGCACATAAACGGTGGTTGGCTCCGCCTCATCGACCGCCAGATTCTTCACATCTGGCACGACTCCGACCACCTCGCGGGCAGGTTCCAAAACCTCTGGAAATTGGCGTCCGCGGTATTCACCTACCACGATGCGGTCTCCGATCGGGTTCTTCCCCTTCCACCACGCGCTCGCTACCGTTTCGCTCACGATCGCCACCGGAGTGGACACGGAGGTATCCGTTTCCTGAAATCCTCGTCCCCGCAGAATGGGAATGCGCATGGTCTGGAAATACTCTGGAGTGATGGCCCGGTACTCCATGCCGCCGATACTATGCTCTGGACGTCCTTCCTGTTGAGTCGGCAAATTGTTGGGTCCAGACAACGGAAGCTTATTGATCGCGGCGGTGGAAACCACGCCAGGCGCCATTCTGATGCGGCGAAGCACCTCCTGCTGGAAAGTCCAGATCTGGGGCGCGGTGAGCTTAGCCGCCGGTGCAAACGGTGTGGCCATAGTGTAGACGTGGCGGGGATCAAACCCCAATTTCTGCTGACGGAGGTAGTAGAGAGTCTCAATCAACAGCCCCGCACCCACCAGCAACATCAAGGATAGTGCCGCCTCGCCGACCACCAGAACGCTCCGCATGCGGTTGTGGGGCGTGCCCCTTCCTCCGCGTGCGCCGCCTGCTTTAAGTGTGTCATTCAAGTCCAGTTTTGAGGCCTGCCAGTAGGAGGTGAGCCCGAACATGAGGGTGGCGGCTACTGCTAAAAGCAAGGTAAATGTGAGTACGCGTCCATCCAGCCCAACGCTCGCAGATGAGGGAATGTCCCAAGGAATCGAGGAAACCAACGCCTTCAGCACCCAAGCGGCGGCAAGCAGCCCCGCTGCGCTGCCGATCAGGGCAAGCATCAGGCTTTCGCTCAGAAATTGCCGGAGCAGTTGCCACCGGTCGGCGCCGAGCGCCAGGCGAATCGACACTTCGCGCTGCCGAGCGCTGGTCCTCGCCATGATCAGGCTGGCGACGTTGGCGCAGGCGATCAGAAGCAGAAATCCAACCGCTCCGAACAGCACGAGCAGGCTGGTGCGCAAGTCGCCGGCAAGCCATTTCTGGTAGCTCTCGAGCTGGATGCCCCGCTGTCCTGACAGGGCGGAACCTTGCCGGCGAAACTGCTCGAAGACCACGTCGATGTTGGCTTGTGCCTGAGCGTAACTGGTTCCTGGACCGAGGCGAGCGATCCCCCGCGTGTTCATCCCGGTGTCCTCAATACCGCTCCCCAGTTGCAGTGGAGTGAGAACCTCTGCGGGCTGCTCAACGAATGTAAAACCCGGCGGCATCACTCCCACCACGGTGTAGACGTTGTTGTCAATTTCAAGCTGGTGGCCAATAACCCCGGGGTCCGCCCCAAATGAATTCCGCCAGAGCGAGTCGCTCAGCACAGCAACCTGCGCGCCGCCGGGCCGTGTCTCTTCCCGCAGGATGCCACGGCCGATGGCCGGACGAACCCCCAGCACCGGGAAGAAGCCATCCGTTACGCGCAGGAATCTGATCCACTCGCTGGTGTTGCCGCGCTTTATTGAGACCTCCCCGCCACCGCGAAATCCTGCCACAGCCGCGAAGGCGCTGCTGTGGTCCCGATAGAACTCAAATTCCGGACCGGTCAGGGTGTCATTCAACGTTCCGTCTTTCCACTCCAGACTTACTTGGACGATTTCATTGGGCTTAGGATAGGGCAAAGGTCGAAGCAGTACGCCGTTCACCACGCTGAAGATGGCGGTGTTGGCCCCGATGCCGAGCGCCAGTGTCAAGCACGCCACAGCTGTGAAGCTGGGGTCTTTCGCCAGCATGCGGAAGCTGTAGCGTACATCGTGGAGGAAATCGTTCATCAGGGTCTCTCCACTACTCATATCTCAGCGCCACCATCGGATCCACCCGCGTCGCACGGCGGGCGGGGATATATGCCGCCACTGCCGCGACCAGCGCCAGCAGAAGCGTGAACGAAGCGAAAATGGGAATATCAAGCCGCACCACACCGAAGAGCAGGCTCGAGAGAACCCGCGTGAGCGCCAGCGCCGCGGGCACCCCGATGGCCAGCCCGATGATCGTCAGCTTGATTGCATAGCCCACCACCAACCTCAACACGGAGACGCGCTCCGCTCCCAGCGCCATACGCACCCCGATTTCATGGGTGCGTTGGGTTACGGAATAGCTCATGAGCGCATAAATTCCGCAAGCAGCGAGCAAAAGCGCAACTACGCCAAAAGCAAACATCATGCGCGCCGAGGCCTCCACGCCGCTAACGTTGTCAGAGATGAGCTGCGCGAGCGTCCGCATGTCGTAAGGAGGATCATCCGCACTCACGCTGCGTACTTGCTCTCGCGCGGCCGCGGCCAAGGCAACCGGATCACGCGATGTCCGCACCACGACGCACGAAGACGCCATTGGCAATTGAGCGAACGAAAAGTAGGCGGTCGGGTACAGGGTGGGATCGAACGGCGAATCCTGAGTGTCCCCTACCACGCCAACGACAGTCCTCCATGGTTCGCCGCTTTCCGCCTGGCCGAACTTTATGCGCTTTCCCACCGCATTCTGATTCGCCCAGATCCGATTGGCCATGCTTTGGCTGACCACAACGGTGGGCGGAGCATTCGGGCCGTCTTCACTACCGAGAAGCCGGCCCCTCAACAGCGGTATGCGCAGGGCGTAGAAAAAGTCGGGCGAAACGGACTGCATCACGGCCGTCCGCATCTCGCCGGGGGCGGCGGGAGCTTGGCCCTCAGCGGTATATTCCGTCCAGTTCCAGGACCAGCCAGAAGGCAGGCTGGTGGCCGCAGCCGCCGATTCTACGCCGGGCAGGGCCCGTAACTTCTCGATCACCTGCCTGTAAAACTCCCTCACGCGCGCGTTCTCCTGATCTTTTGACGTAGCTCCGGCCTTTAGAGCTTGTTCGGAGGCTAATGAAGGCGCGGCATTTACTGGTTTTGTACTGGGAGGGACCGGGGCAGCGGGGACGAGAGCGATGCGGAAGGTTAGCACGTTATTCCGATCGAAGCCCGGGTACTTATTCAGCAGCGTGCCAAATCCCTTTACCATCAGGCCCGCGCCCACCAGTAAGACCAGAGCCAGCGCGATCTCGCTGACCACCAGCAGCGCGCGCAAGCGCTGCCGCCCCGGGCCCGCGCTCGAGCCACGAGTACCTTCCTTGAGGGTCTCATTCGGGTCAGGATTTGAAACGTGCAGGGCCGGCGCAAGCCCGGCAAGGATTCCGGTGAGAAGTGCAACCACGAGCGTGAAAGCCAGCACCGTGGAATCAATTTGCTGGTGCTTGATTCCCGGGATGTGGGCGAGGATGAAGGGCGGGATGGTGCGCTGCAGCATTTGGCTTCCCCATCCGCCAAACAGCAATCCCGCCGCGCCACCGAGCAAGGCCAGGGTGACACTCTCGGCGAGTAACTGACGCGTGATCTGCCACCGGCTGGCGCCCAGAGCGCGGCGCAGCGCTAGTTCCTTTCCCCGCGCGGTGGCTCGGGCCAATTGGAGATTCGCCACGTTCGCGCAGGCAAGTAGCAGGACGAACACCGCGGAACCCATGAGCACCGAAAGGAACTGGCGAGTGCCATAGGTCAGATCCTCGACCAACCCCAGCACTCTCACGCTGTGTCCGGCGTTCGTCTCCGGGAACTGTTGTGCCAAGCGCCCTGAGATGGTCTTAAGATCGGCCTCTGCTTGCCCCAAGGTGGTTCCGGACTTTAGGCGGCCAATCACCTCCAAATAATGGCCGCCGCGGTCAGCGTTCTCAGCGGGGGCGAGATCAAGCGGCGCCCAAGCCTCGCTGCCCACGGGATAATCGAAGTCCGCCGGCATAATCCCTATGACCGCGAACGCTTGCCCATTCAAGTGCAGGCTCCTGCCGACGATGCCCAGGTCAGCTCCAAGATGGCGTTGCCAAAAGCCGTGGCTGAGAACTACGACGGAGGCATGGCCTGGCTTAAAATCCTCCGTGGTGATGGCGCGTCCAAGCTCGGGCGACATTCCCAGCAGGGAGAAGAAGCCCGAGGTAACTTGATAGCCCTCGACACGCTCCGCAACACCAACGCCGGTCAGGTTAACGTCCCATCCGTGGCTGGCGGCGAGCATCTCGAACCCTGTATTCTGCTCCTGCCAATCTCGCAAGTTTGCCGGCGCCGCCTTGATCTGGTATTCATTCTGCCTCGGCGCCGTCTCCCACACGTCGACAATACGATGCAGGTCCTTGAACAGAAAGGGGTGAAGTAGCATACCATTCACGGAACTGAACATGACGGTGTTGGCCCCAATTCCTAGCGCCAGCGCAATCACCGCCACGGCCGTAAAGCCGGGGGCCTTGACCAGCAGGCGAATTGCGTAGCGAAAATCCTGCAGCAAAGTCGACATCACTCACCTCGATTACCAGCAAGCTCTCAGCCGTCAGCTTTCAGCTATCAGCAGGCAAACCATCGACCTCTGGCTTGCTGACGGCTGAGAGCTGACGGCTGACAGCTTCACTCATTCGAAAATCCCTCACGCCGACTGCAGGATAGGTTCGAGGGTGACTCTGTGACCGAGCCTCTCCAAGCGACGGACGAGGGAGCGGCGTATGGCATCAG
>Ga0181538_10002742_pt1 | contig 17873 bp, 17 predicted proteins | sample PEATcosm2014_Bin_40_FD_119773 | JGI IMG/M metagenome (GOLD analysis project Ga0181538, IMG submission 119773) | Peatland microbial communities from MTU Mesocosm Facility, Houghton, MI, USA - PEATcosm2014_Bin23_30_metaG | ecosystem: Environmental > Terrestrial > Soil > Wetlands > Peat | place...
ACCGCCTGGCCGAGGCCGACGACCATCCAGCGCGCGACCCCCGCCAGGTCGCGGGGACTGGCGGTGGCGCAGCCGTAGGTCGGGCCCTGGCCGTAGGCGAAGGCGCGGGCGAGGGCGTAGCGCAAGGTCAGCCGCTCGGGGACCGGATCCTCCCAGACCAGGGCGTCGGCGGCCCAGGCGAACCGGGCGCCGGCGCGCTTCATGGCCCCGAACAGCTGGTCGTCCTCGCCGCCGATCTGGTTGCGGGCGGTGGAAAACGGCGCGGTCGGATGCGGCAGCGCGGAGCGCCGCACCAGGCTGTCGCCGCAGCCGTAGTAGTCGTCGATCAGGCGGGTGTCGGCCGGCCCCAGGCGCGAGAAGAAACGCTCCAGATAGGCCCGGTGCGCCAGCTCCCCCGGCGGCGCGCGGCCTTGGACCGGGCCGAACACCGCGTCGGCGTCGAACCGGGCTTGCGCGTCCAGCAGCGCGGCCAGCCAGCCGGGCTGGGCCTCTTCGTCGTCGTCGAGGAAGGCGATCAGCGTCCCGCTCGCCCGCGCCATGGCGGCGTTGCGGGCGTTGGCGACCCCGGCGGCGGGCTCGTGGACGTAGATCACCGGAAACGGCGCCTCGGCGGCCAGGATTTCGGCGAGGGGTTCGGCGGAGGGCGTCTGGTCGTTGTCGACGATCACCAGCTCCAGGCGTCCGAAGTCGACCCCCAGCTGCCGGAAGGTCGACCGCGCGGCCGTGGCCAGGCCCTGGGGCCGTCTCTGGGTGGGAATGACGAGGCTGATCTGGGCCAAACGCGGCAGCGCCTGTGCGATTCCGGGACCCGGCTTATGCCCGGCATGCGGCCGCCGCGCGAGCGCCGGGCGCGCCGCCTTGGCGGGGGTCGCCGGCGTCCGCCGCTCGAGCCTGGCCGTCGTCATCGGGGCAATCCGCTTCCGTCGCCGCGCCAGCAAGGTCCTGGCGAGACGGGGGCGAGCAAGCTCCGTGCCGCCCGCCCAAGGTGACGCCGCCCGCCGGGCGCGTTAGAGGAGCGGTCCTTTCGACGCCAACCTTAAGAGTCCCAGCCGTGCGCCTGCCTCAGGCCAGATTGAACCAGGTTCTCGACCGCTTCCACGAGGTGGAGGCGCGGATGGCCGCCGCCACTGACGGCCAGGAGATCGTGCGCCTGGGCAAGGAGCACGCCGAGCTGCGCCCGGTGGCCGAGATCGCCGCCGAGCTGGCCAAGGCGCGGGCGGACCGGGCCGAGGCCGAGGAGATGGCCAAATCCGCCGATCCCGGCATGGCCGACTACGCCAAGGAAGAGCTGGCGGCGATCGATGCGCGCTTGCCCGGGATCGAGCGGGCGCTCGCCCTGCAGCTCGCCCCCCGCGACGCCGACGAGAACGCCTCGGCGATCCTGGAGGTGCGCGCCGGCACCGGCGGCGACGAGGCGGCGCTGTTCGCCGGCGACCTCTTCCGCATGTATCAGCGCTACGCCGAATCGAAAGGCTGGACCGTCGAGATCGTCTCGGCGAGCGAAGGCGCGAGCGGCGGCTACAAGGAGATCATCGCCGAGATCGCCGGCCGCGGCGTTTTCGCCCGGCTCAAGTTCGAATCGGGCGCGCATCGCGTGCAGCGCGTGCCGGACACGGAAACGCAGGGGCGCATCCACACCTCGGCGGCGACCGTTGCAGTGCTGCCGCAAGCCGAGGAAGTCGACGTCGCGATCAACGAAGCGGACCTCAAGATCGACACCATGCGCGCGCAGGGCGCCGGCGGCCAGCACGTCAACAAGACGGAATCGGCGATCCGCATCACCCATCTTCCGACCGGCACGATCATCTTCGTGCAGGATGAGCGCTCGCAGCACAAGAACCGCGCGCGGGCGATGGCGCTGCTCCGCGCGCGCATCTACGACGCGGAGCGCCAGAAGCTCGACGCCGAGCGCGCCGCCGACCGGCGCTCTCAGGTGGGCTCGGGCGATCGCTCGGAGCGCATCCGCACCTATAACTTTCCGCAAGGGCGCGTCACCGATCACCGCATCAATCTGACGCTCTACAAGCTGGACAAGGTCATGACCGGCGAGGCCCTCGACGAAGTGATTGACGCGCTCCTCACCCATCATCAGGCGGCGCTCCTCGCCGACAGCGAGAGGCAAGGCCCGTGAAAGCGTTTGGCGCGCCCTGGCTGGTCTTCGCGCTTCTGTCGGCGGCCTTCGCCGCGCTCACCGCCATTTTCGCCAAAGTCGGGGTCGCCAACGTCAATTCCGATTTCGCGACGCTGATCCGCACCGTCATCATCGTCGCGGTCCTCGCGGCGATCCTCGCGGCGACGGGCGAGTTTCAGCCTTTGGCTTCGATCGCGCCCCGCACCTACCTCTTTCTCACCCTTTCAGGGCTCGCCACGGGCGCCTCCTGGATTTGCTATTTCCGCGCCCTGAAGCTCGGCGACGCCGCGCGCGTCGCCCCGATCGATAAGCTCTCGACAGTGCTTGTCGCGATTTTCGGGGTCGCTTTTTTGGGCGAGCGCCTGTCGGCGCCGAACTGGCTCGGCGTCATCCTCATCGGCTGCGGCGCCCTGCTCGTCGCCTATAAGGGCTGAAACCGCGCCGCGCGAATTCGCCGCTCGAAACGCCGGCCGCATAAAATAGCGCTATAAAACAAAGAGATAGAAAAACATGGCGGCGCCCCGAAACGCCAGCCTTGCAACCAATTGCGCGTTTGCGGCGTTTTGTTCTTTAACCACCTGTGAAGGTCGCCGGCATGTTCGAAAAATCGCACGCGGGCTCGCATGAAGGCCCGCGGCCGTGGCTGCGCAAGCTAATCTATTCCGACGCCGCCCTCGACGTCCCTGAAATCGTCAGAGTCGAGAGCGTCGCTTTCGAGGATGGCGAGCCGATTCCAGCGCTTTTCGCCGCCGATGGCGAGAGGGACTCGCCGCCTCTGCGTTGGCGCGGCGTGCCGGATGGCGCCGCGGCCATCGTACTCGTGGTCGAGGATGCGGATAGCCCGACGCCGGCGCCTTTCGTCCACGCCCTAGCGGTCAAGACGCCCGGGACAGACGATGATCTCATTCCGGGGGCGCTGACCCGCGAGGCCGCGGCGACAGAAGGTCTCCTGCTCGGCCTCAATTCCCTTGGCGAGGCGTCGTGGACGCCGCCGGATCCGCCGCCAGGAACCGGTCCGCATCGCTACGTGTTCCAGGTGTTCGCGATCGATCGCCGGCCGGAGTTCGCCGCCGCTCCAGACAGGCGAGAGATCCTTGGCGCTTTGCGCGATCACGCGCTGGCCAAAGGCTGCGTCAGCGGCATTTACGAGCGAGTTGCCTAAGATATGGGCGCACGCTGGCGGAACCAGACGCCCCGGCAAGAGCTTTATGACATATCTTCAAGAGTGGAAGCGGCCGGCTGGCCGCTTTTTTCAAGACGGCGCGCGGCGGACCCGCGCGACAGACCGGGGCCAAGCCATGCTGATTCGCTACGGATATGAACTTGCCTTCAATTGCGCTCAGCCGACGCTCATGGTCTGCCTGCTCGACTCGCATCCCGAATACGACAATCGAATTCGCTACAAGAGCCCGTTCATGACCAGTCCGTCGATCGGGACGCAGACCTATGCAGACTCGTTCGGCAACAAGGTGCGGCGGTTCGTTGCGCCGGTCGGCGATCTGACCATATCGCGCGATTTCGTCATCGAGGACAGCGGCCAGCCTGACGGCTTCGAGCAACACGCCCAGGAAGTTCCGCTGGAGTTCCTGCCGAGCGAGACGCTGGTCTATCTGCTCGCCAGCCGGTATTGCGAAACCGACAAGCTTGGCGATATCGCGTGGCAATTGTTCGGGTCGACGCCGCGCGGCTGGAGCCGGGTCAAGGCGATCTGCGATTTCGTCTGCGGCCACCTGACCTTCGGCTATGAGTACGCCAGGGCGACCCGCACCGCCTATGAGGCCTATCACGAGCGCATCGGCGTTTGCCGCGACTTCGCGCATCTTGCGGTCGCGTTCTGCCGCTGCATGAACATTCCGGCGCGCTATGCGAACGGGTTCCTCGGCGACATCGGCGTGCCGCCCGATCCCGCGCCGATGGACTACAACGCATGGTTCGAGGCGTATCTCGACGGGCGCTGGATCACCTTCGACGCCCGCCACAATATGCCTCGAATCGGCCGCATCACCGTCGCGCGGGGACGCGACGCCACCGACATTCCGCTCGCGACGTCGTTTGGGCCTCACATTCTCAAAGGCTTCCGCGTCTGGACCGACGAGGTCGACGAATCGCTCGTGCGCGACCTCGAGCGGCGCAGCGCCTGACCGCCATTCGCCCCTGAACGAACGCCTCGACTGTGGCGCCGGGGCTGCACCTAAGCGCGTTTTTCGGTGTCCCGCCCGCTGTTTGCGGGTTCCCGGCTTGACGGGCGCCTCCGCCACGGCCACGGTTCGTTTCGCGCCGCCCTTCATGGAGGCGGGCGGCGGGCCCTGGTTGGTAAGATGCGTCAGTTTATGTGGAAAGAGGCGGTCGCGCCTGCAAAATGGCTGGGCCTCGCCGCTGCTTTGGCGCTTTGCGGCTGCTCCACGATCAACGGTTATCTCGAGCCCGTTCCCACCTTCGAAGGCGCGCCGGGGACCACCCATGTCGAAATGGTGGTGGCGACGACGCGCACGCGGTCCGAGAATCCGGCGCTCCTTTTTGGCGGCGGCAGGGCCGCCGAGCCCGCTTTCGCAGACATGATTGTTTCGATTCCGCCGGACGCCAATCGCACGATCGGCCAGGTGCAATGGCCAAAGCAGCTGCCGGGCAATCCGGAAACCGATTTCGTGACCCTCAAGGCCGACGTCATCAACAAAGATCAGGCCATCGGCGCCTTCGACCGTTTGCTGCGCGAATCGAACAAGAGCGAAGCCATGGTTTATGTGCATGGCTTCAATGAGCGCTACGAAAATACGGTCTACGGCTTCGCGCAGATCCTGCACGATTCCGGCGCCCTCGGCGAAGTCGCGCCGGTGCTGTTCACATGGCCCTCGAAAGGCAATGTCTTCGCCTATGGCTACGACCGCGAAAGCGCGAATTATTCGCGTGACGCCCTCGAAAGGCTGCTGCAATATCTGGTCAAGGAACCGAAGGTCAAAAAAATCACGATCCTCGCCCATTCGATGGGAAATTGGGTGACGCTCGAGGCCTTGCGGCAGATGGCCATTCGCGACAAGCGAATCGACCCCAAGATCGCCCTGGTGTTGCTCGCCGATCCCGACGTCGACGTCGACGTCTCCCGCGAGCAGATCGCGGCGATGGGACCGAACCGCCCGCATATCGCGCTATTCGTATCCGAGGACGATCGGGCGCTCGCGGCGTCGAAGCAATTGTGGGGCGCGCCCCGGCTGGGGGCGATCAATCCCGACATCGAGCCTTACAAATCGATGCTCGAGCGGGAGAATATCACCGTCATCAACCTCACCGCATTCCCCTCGCACGACTCATTCAACCACGGCAAATTCGCCGAGGATCCGAAAGTCGTCGAACTGATCGGCCGCAGCCTCGCCAATGGCCAGGCCTTGACCAACTCGCAGGTCGGCTTCGGCGAAAAGATCATGGAGACCACGGCGAGCGCCGCGACCTCGGTCGGTCACGCCGCCGGCCTCGCCATCTCGGCGCCGGTCGCCATCGTCGATCCCGACACGCGCGAACACCTTGGCGACCAGGTCGACGAGCTCACCGACTCCGTTGCGCATATCGGGCCGCAAAAGGAGCCGTGAGCCGTCGTTTGAGCGATTTGGCGCAAGCGTTTTCGCGCGGGCGCGCGGGATCTTGCGAAAGCTGTCGGGATTTTTTGAAGCGACTTAGGCCGCTACGGCCAGCCTGACCGCGGTGCCGGTCGCGAGGACGCGGCGGAGGCTGACGCCCGCGTGCTCGGCGGGAACGACGCGATCCATTTCGTAATTCACGTCGATGATCGCATCGGCGTCAATGTCTTCGGCGCGCTGGATAAGCTCGCGCAGCGCCATTTCGCGCCAATCGCCCTGATGGGCGTCGAGCTGGTGGGAGTCGACCTCGGCGGCGTGCCAGGCGGAGGCCGCCTTGATCTTGCCGATGGGGTAAAGAACACGGCCCCCCTCGATCGAGTCCGTTGAACTGATACGCATCTTCTTCTCCGGTACATTCTTTGGCGATAGCCCATGGGGCGTTTCGCTTCACTTAATTCGGACGCCGGAACCCTGGCGTTACGATGACCATGGCCTTTGGCCTCGACCACGATCTAACTATGGCTCAATCAATCTGAACCGCAGGTGTACTATCACACCTTGCTGCACTGCAATATTCAATAAAAATTGCTGATGACTTAAATGAATTAAAACAGCGATATATGGCCAAGACCTGACAGTCCGGACCGCCTGCTGCGGCGCCAGATCCCTCGGCGAATCAGTCACACTTTAGTGACGGAAATGGCGAACGCCCGTGAACGCCATGGCGACGCCCCTTTCGTCCGCGGCGGCGATCACCGCGTCGTCGCGCACCGAGCCGCCCGGCTGGATCAGCGCGGTGGCCCCGGCCTCGATCGCCGTCAGCACGCCGTCGGGGAAGGGAAAGAAGGCGTCCGACGCGACGACCGAGCCGACCGCGAGGCTCTCCGGCAAACCGGCGGCCTTTGCAGCTTCGGCGGCCTTGATCGCCGCGATTCGTGTCGAGTCGACGCGGCTCATCTGCCCCGCGCCGATGCCCGCCGTCGCGCCGTCCTTTGCGTAGACGATCGCATTCGACTTCACATGCTTGGCGACGCGGAAGGCGAAGGCGAGATCGCGCCATTCGGCCTCGCTCGGCGCGCGTCTGGTGACGACGCGCAGCTCCATGTCGTCGACGACGGCGTTGTCGCGCGATTGCACCAGAAGGCCGCCGGCGACCGGGCGGATCGTAAGGCCCGGCGCGCGGGGGTCAGGCAGCCCGCCGGTGATCAGCAGGCGCAGGTTTTTCTTCGCGCCGACGATCGCGATGGCCTCTTCATCGGCGTCCGGCGCGATGATGACCTCGGTGAAAATCTGGACGATCTCCGCCGCGGCCTTTGCGTCGAGGCGGCGATTGAGCGCGACGATGCCGCCATAGGCCGAGACCGGATCGCAGCGCAGCGCCAGCCTGTAGGCGGCCTCGATGGTCTGCGCCTCTGCGACGCCGCACGGGTTCGAATGCTTGATGATGGCGACGGCGGCAGTGCGTTCGGGATCGAATTCGGCGACGAGCTCGAAGGCCGCGTCGGTATCGCCGATATTATTGTAGGAGAGTTGCTTGCCTTGCAGCTGGCGCGCCGTCGCGACGCCGAAGCGGCGCTCCGGCGTCCTGTAAAAGGAAGCGCTCTGGTGCGGGTTCTCGCCATAGCGCAGAACCTCGGCGAGCGCGCCGCCGAACGCGCGGTAAGCCGGCGCATCGACGCCGATCTGCTCGGCGAGCCAGTTCGAGATCGCGGCGTCATACACCGCCGTGCGCGCGAACGCCTTTTGCGCGAGCCGCTGCCGCAGGGCGAGCGTCGTCGCCGCGCCGTTCGCCTGCAATTCGGCGAGCACCGGCGCGTAATCCTCGACCGCGACGACGACGGCGACATCATTGAAATTTTTCGAGGCGGCGCGGATCATCGCCGGGCCGCCAATGTCGATATTCTCGATGCACGCGTCGAAATCGGCGCCGGCGTCGATCGTCGCCTGGAATGGATAGAGGTTCACGACCAGAAGATCGATCGGGCTGATGCCATGGGCGAGCATCGCCGCTTCATGCTCCGGGTTCTCGCGGATCGCGAGAAGGCCGCCATGGACCTTTGGATGCAGGGTTTTGACCCGCCCGTCCATAAGCTCGGGGAAGCCGGTGAGATCGGCCACATCGCGGACCTCCAGCCCCGCCTCGACAAGGGCCTGCCGCGTGCCGCCGGTCGAAATCAGCTCAATGCCGAGCGCGGCGAGGCCGCGGGCGAAATCGATGAGGCCGGTCTTGTCGGAGACGGAAATCAGCGCCCGCCCGGCGCGGCGAAACTCGATCGGCATTTGGGGGTCCATCTGCTTCCTGCTCAAGGACAGGCTGTTAGCATGAAGCGGGCGGCGATCCTATCTTTGGCGCAAGGCGGCCACGGCTCAGTTTGAATTTTGGCTTTTTACAGAGGGCCGCGGGCCGTAGGGGCGCGTTTTACCCCATCCAATTGGCGGCGCGCTTTACCTCCTCCAATTGCTGGAGGAGCTCCGCGGCGCGCGCCGGCAGGAAACGAAAGAGTTCAAACTGTATAGTTTTGTTGCGAAAGTCCGTTGAACCAGCTTTAATCGAACGGAGGCGTTTTCGCTTCTTTCGCGAAAGGACAGCATAATGTCGCTCGGCCTCATCCTTGCAATCATTATCATCATCTTCTTGCTGGGCGGTTTCAGCGGTCGCTTCGGAGGCTATGGGTACGGCTATGGTCACCGTGGAATCGGCATCCTCGGCATCATCCTGATCATTGTCATCGTGCTGCTTCTCTCGGGCCGCCTTTAGGGCGGACTGGTTCGCGAACAATGAAACGCGGTCAAATTGGCGCCTAAAGCAGGAGCGTTGTTGGTCGGCATGCCCAGCGCAGACGAAATCCGGCTGGAGCTGGAAAACGCAAATCTTCGGCAGCTCCTTGAACAGGCTCTAATCAACGCTGCGCAGCATCATGTCGCGGAAAAGCTTCAGCAAATTATCCTTGAGGAGCTACACCATCGCGTGAAAAACACCCTGGCGATCGTGCATGCAATAGCAAAGCAAAGTTTGCGGTCTTCAGTAGATTTACAGCAAGCAGAGGCAGCTATATCAAGCAGAATTTTGGCTTTGGGACGTGTGCACGACTTGCTTTTGCGAACGAATTGGAACGGCGCAAGTTTGGACCATTTGCTGAGAACGGCGATTGAACCATTCGGCGCTCCCAGCGCCGAGCAATTCATGGTTCAGCCCGTGAATATAGAGATCAATCCAACCGCCGCGCTGCCTCTGGTGATGACGATAAACGAACTTTGCACGAACGCGGTCAAATACGGCGCGCTCAAGACGTCGGAGGGGCGCATCGAAATATCCGCGAAGATCGACGAAGACGAAGGGCGACTCCGGCTCAGATGGAAGGAGAAAGGCGGCCCGCCCGTTGAGACGCCTACACGTCGGAGTTTCGGCATGCAGCTCATTGAAAAGAGCTTTATGAGCCAGCTTTCGGGCAACGCGCTCGTGTCCTTTAATCCGATGGGCGTCGTATGCGAATTCGACATACCCTTGGCTGCAATTCAGATGAATATGTCAGTCTGAAACAAACCGCGATCGCCTAAAGACGCGACGGCGATCAGGTCGCGGGGGCGCCGTCGCCGAAACCGCGGCCGCCCTTGGGCGCGAATCGCCGCAGCCGCAGCGCGTTGAGGACGACGAAAACCGACGAAAACGCCATCGCGCCCGCCGCCAGCATCGGCGACAAAAGGACGCCGAAGGCCGGATAGAGCGCGCCCGCCGCGACCGGGATCAGCACCACGTTATAGGCGAAAGCCCAGAACAAATTCTCCTTGATGTTGCGCATCGTCGCCCGGCTCAGCGCAACCGCGCTCGCCGCCGCGCCGAGATCGCGCCCGCTAAGAACGACGTCGGCCGCCTCGATGGCCACGTCCGTGCCGGCGCCGATGGCGAGGCCGACATCGGCGGCGGCCAGCGCCGGCGCATCATTGATCCCGTCGCCGACGAAACCGGTGGCGCCATATCGGGCCTTTATCTCGCGCACGGCCTCCACCTTGCCCTCGGGCAAGACTTCCGCGATCAAATCCTCGACGCCGACGGCCTTTGCGATCGCCGCCGCCGTCTTCTTGTTGTCGCCTGTGACGATCACGAGCTTGAGGCCCTGCGCATGTAGCGCGGCGACGGCCGCGCGCGCACCATCGGCGACCGGATCGGCGACGACGATGAGGGCTGCGAGCTTGCCGTCGATCGCGGCGTAAAGCGGCGATTGCGCCTCAGCCCCGAACCGCGCGGCCGCTTCCGCGAAGGGGCCCGCATCGACGCCGAGCGCCGCCATGAAGCGATCCGCCCCGATCGCCACATGGCGCCCGTCGACATTGGCTTCGACGCCAAGGCCGGGCCGCGCAGAGAACGCTTCCGCCTGCGCAACGCGCAAGCCCTCCTTCACCGTCGCCGCTGTGATGGCGGCTGCGACCGGATGCTCGGAGCGCGCCTCGACGGCGGCGACAAGCGCCAACGCCTCAGCGCGCAAGAAACCCGCCGCCGGCAGAAAATCGACAAGTTCGGGAACGCCGCGCGTAATCGTTCCGGTCTTGTCGAGCGCCATCGCCTTGATGCTTGAGAGCTCCTGCAGGGCGGCGCCCTTGCGGAACAAGACGCCGAGTTCGGCGCCCCGGCCGGTGCCGACCAGGATCGAGATCGGCGTCGCAAGGCCCATGGCGCAGGGGCAGGCGATGATCAGCACGGCGACCATGGCGACCAGCGCGTGGCTCAATGCGGGCGCTGGGCCAAAGAGGAGCCACAGCGCAAAGGTAAGGAGCGCGACGGCGATCACCGCCGGCACGAACCAGCCCGTCACTTTGTCGACGAGGGCCTGGATCGGCAGCTTCGCGCCCTGCGCCTGCTCGACCATGCGGATGATCCGCGCGAGAGCCGTATCGGCGCCCGTCTTCGTCACCTTGAAGGAAAAGCTTCCCGTCGTATTGATCGTCGCGCCGACGACATCGGCGCCGACGCCCTTCGCGACGGGCAGCGGCTCCCCGGTCAGCATCGATTCATCGACGAAGGAGGAGCCCTCGACCACCTCGCCATCGACGGGGATTTTTTCGCCAGGCTTAACAAGCACGATGTCGCCGACGACGACATCGTCGAGGGGCGTCAGGGCCGCCGCGCCATCGCGCAGCACGAAGGCCGATTGCGCCTTGAGCCCGATCAGACGCTGGATCGCCGCCCCGGCGCGCCCCTTGGCGCGCGCCTCCAAAGTGCGCCCGACCAGAATTAGCGTCACGATCACGGCGGCGGATTCGAAATAAACGTCGTTCGTCCCGGCTGGGAACAGCGCGGGCGCGAAGGTCGCGAGCGTCGAATAGGCGAAAGCGGCGCCGGAGCCGAGCGCCACCAGTGCGTTCATCTCGGGCGCGCCGCGCAACAGCGCGGGAATGCCGCTCTTGAAGAAGCGCCAGCCCGGACCGAACAGAATGAGCGCCGTCAGCGCGAATTCTATGATCCGGCTAGTCTCAACTCCGATGCGGTCCATGACGAACATGTGGACCGCCGGAAAAATATGCGAGCCCATTTCCAGCGCCACGACCGGCGCCGTCAGGACCAGAGCCAGAAGAGTCGCGCGGGCTAAATCGCCCCCATCGCCGTGGTCATGCTGGCGCCCAAGCTCCTGCGCGCCGGCGCCCACATCGGGCTTGATCTCCCGCGTCGGATAACCGGCCTCGGTCGCCGCCCGCGCAATCGCCGCCGCCGTGGTCGCGCCGCTGACGAAGCGCACCGAGCCCGCGCCTGTCGCGAGATTGACCCTCGCCTCGACGACGCCTTCGACGCTCCTGAAAGCTTCCTCGACGGTCTTGACGCACGCGTCGCAACTCATTTTGTCGATCAAAAACTGCGCCGTCGTCAGAACGGACGCGTAGCCCGCCTTGTTGATCGCCTCGATCACGCCTTCAAGGTTCGCCGGTCCGAGAAAGCTGACGCTCGCCTGCTCGGTCGCCAGATTGACCGCGACCGCGCCGACGCCGGGAACCGCGCCGATCGCCTTCTCGACGCGCCCGACGCAGGAGGCGCAATGCATGCCCTTGACGGGAAGGCTGACGGGGCCGGGAGCGGATTTGGCGGGACCAGATGACATCGATCTATCCTTTACGCAGTCCGCGCGTTTTTTCGCTTTGGGAAAGCGGAAGCAATCGACATGCAAGCGACCGCCCATCGTAGTAAAAATGATCGGCCGCAGCGCGAAATCAAGTGTGGAGCCGCCGCCTCGCCAGGCGAGACCGGGGGCGATGGATCTCGATGAACTAAAGACGCTCCGCCGTCGCACCCTTTCGGACGGCGCGGCGAGACCCTAAATGGAAGTCTCGTCAATGATTGTGACTGGAGACCCTCATGCCGCAATCGATCGTCATCACCGTGCCGCATAATCTTGGCGCCGACGCAGCCAAAAAGCGCATCGCCGAGCGCATCGAAGCGTTGCGCACGGCCTATGTCGACAAATTGGCCCAATCCGAGGTCAACTGGACGGGCAATAAGGCGGATCTGCGCATTCAGGCGCTGGGCCAGAGCATGACCGCGCAGATCGACGTGATGCCCGACAGCGTGCGCATCGAGGCGCAGCTGCCGTGGCTGCTTGCGGCGCTTGGCGACAAGGCCAAGGGGTTTTTGACCAGCAACGCGCAAGAATCGCTGAAGATCGGCTATACGCCGCCGAAAAGCTGAGGCTTGGTGATCGCTGTTCAATGCCCTGTCGTTTTCGGCTTCATTAATGAGGAAAAGACAAGTCAAGACAGGATGAGTTTGGCCCCTGAGATCACGAGGATGCCCGCGAGCACGTAGCGCAGTGCCTTGTCGGGCAGGTAGCGGCTGCCGACAGTCGTCCCGATTAATCCCCCGAAGCCCGCCGCCATGAGCCACCAAGGAAGCGCTTTTGGCAGAGTGTTGAGCGTAGCATAGGCGCCTACGAGCGCGGCAGTCGAGTTCAGGAGATTGTAGGCGGCCGTCACAGCGGCGGCTTTGCGCACTTCGACCCAGTTCATAATGAGAATGACAGGCCCGAGGTAAATGCCGCCCCCAGTGCCAGTCACGCCTGAGACGAAGCCTATTCCCGCTCCGGCAAGTAGGGACGGAAGGAAGGGCGGCTCCTTTGGCGGTATCTCCTGATCCTCCGGCGCCCTGCGGGCCGATCTGACCAGCTGAATGGCAGCCAGCAGCAGCATGATGCCGACCGCCGGATAGTAAGCGCGCCCAGGCAAGTTGATCGCGCCGCCGATCAGCGAAAACGGAAACCCGAGCACGCCAAAGGGATAGAAGGCGCGCCAGGAAAACAGTCCCGCGCGCGAGAATTGTACGGCCCCGATGCCAGCGACGAGGATGTTAAGCGCTAGCGCGGTTGGCTTCATCACCGTAGGATCGAGGCCGGCGAGCCCCATCGCCGCGAGATATCCCGACGCGCCTGCTTGGCCAACAGAACCGTAAAGCGCCGCGGTGACGAAGATAAGAATCGTCAGGTCTGCGAGCTGGCCGAAAATAGCGCTCTCCCCTCCGCAGTGGGCGCGGCGCAAGGCTACGCCCGGGAGGTTTTGGCATAGCACGCCTTATGGATCAAAGGGCTTTGAAATGGATTGGGCGCGCGGGCGGCCCGCATCCGTTGAGGCAATTCGCGCGATACAGGTGAATAACTGAGAGTCGTGCTTCTTAGAAGCGCAAACGAACTTGCCGCCGCGCTTCCAATCGTCAAAAGCGCCCGCTAAAAAACGTCAGTGCACGGCGACCATTACGTCGGACGATTTGATGATGGCGTAGGCCTTCTTGCCCTTGGCGAGGGCGAGCTCGTCGACCGACTCATTGGTGATGGAGGCGGTGACGATCTGGCCGCCGCTGAGTTCGATTTCGACATGCGCCGTCGTCGCGCCTTTGACGACGTTCTTGATGACGCCTTCAAGTGAATTGCGGGCGGAAATCTTCATGGTCGTCTCCTCTGCGGGCTGACCCCGCTCGCGGCGCGGCGGGATCTCCAAGCCTTGGCGGCTTTCGATGACCGGGATTTAAACCTCCGCGGCTAGTAATGAAAGGCGCGATTGCGGCTTCGTTTGAATTTACGGCGCGGAGCGGTAAGTTGCGTGCAATTTGCATGGCTGCGGCTGGCGGAGGATCCCGCCGCGGCCTTTGCGACGATTTCCGGACGCTGAGCATGTTGGAGAAACCACGACGCACGACAATTCGCCCGACCCTCCGGACGGACATCGCCGCGCGCGTGCTGCGCCACGATCTCTCGGCGGCGATGACCACACTCCACTTCGATGACGGGGAATTGCGCGCGCCACTGGTCGATTATCCGGTCGGCGCCGGCGTCGTTATCCGGATCGAGGCGAGCGATGTGTCGATCGCACTGTCGCGGCCGATGGACGTGTCGATCACCAACCGGCTGCCGGGCGAAATCATCGAAATCGCCGCTCTCGATCCGCCCTATGTGCGTGTCGCCTTCAACCTCGGCAAGACGCGGCTTTATGCGCTTGTGACTGGGGAATCGGTTGAGCGGCTGGCTCTTGCGCCCGGCCTTCGCGCCTGGGTGATGATCAAGGCCGTCGCCATCGCGGGGCAAAGCCTCAAGCCAGATCGCGCTCCGCAGCCGCGCCCCTGGCCTTTGGATCGAACGACCAATCCAGCGAAGCATTGAGCTCTTCGAGCGACGTCCGGGACGAGGCCGCGGCGTGGCGTTCGATCGAGCGATAGAGCGCGACGAGTCGTTCGCCGAATTGCGTGATTTCGGCGCCGCCGGCGCGCCGCCCCGGAAAGGTCGCGACGACCGGCGATTCGAAGCAGCGGTTGAGCGCATCGACGGTCAGCCAGCACTTGCGGTATGACAGCCCGATCGCGCGGCTCGCCCCGATGATCGAGCGCTCCTTGCGAATCATGTCGATCAGGGCGATTTCTTCCGGCCCCAGCGCGCCGCCATTCGGCAACTGCAGCTCGATCGCAACCACGGCGGTCTGGCGCTTGCTTTCCGGCATGGACGCTCCGTTGCGGGGCCGCATTGGGTGCGAGAAGACGCGCGAACCGGCGCCGCTTCATTAACAATATAGCTTTTTATATCGCAAAAGGCAAAATTACGCGGCGATAGCCCCGCGATTGCCCCGCTTGCGCCTGAACCCGGCCCCGGCCCATATAGAGACCATGACCGCCCATCCCTTTCGCTCATTCCCGCGATGAAGACCGTTGCGCCCTTCGGCGCCTGGGTTTCGCCCGTCACCACCGATCTCATGACCGCCGCCGCGATCAGCCTCGGCGCCCTGACGGTCGACGGCGATATCCTCTATTGGCTCGAAGGGCGCCCGAGCGAGAGCGGGCGCAGCGTTCTCTGCCGGCGCGGCGCCGATGGCGCCATCGAGGGACTCACGCCCGCGCCGATCAACGTCGGCAGCCGCGTTCATGAATATGGCGGCGGCGCCTTCGGCGTCGAAGGCGGCGTCATCGTCTATAGCGAGCGCAAGGACGGCTCCGTCTGGATCATCGAAGGTGCGCCGCCGCGCCGGATCGCGACGCCGGAGGGCTGCCGCTACGCCGATTTCGAGTTCGATTCGGCGCGTCGCCGCGTCCTCGCGGTGCGCGAAGATCATCGCGGACGACCGCCGACCAATCCGCGAGCGGCGATCGTCGCCCTGCCCCTTGATGGCGAATCGGCGGAGGTCGTGCTGGTCGAAGGCCCCGATTTTTTGAGTTCGCCGCGCCTGTCGCCGGACGGGCGAAAGCTCGCCTGGATCGCCTGGGATCATCCCGACATGCCCTGGGATCGCACGCGGCTTTATTGCACCGCGCTCACCGCGGATGGCGCGCTGGAGGCGCCGGAGCTGATCGCGGGGGCCGAGCCCGAAGCCCAGAATCCCGAGGCCATCGTGCAGCCGTCCTGGTCGGCGCAAAACATCCTGCACTTCTCCTCGGACCGCAGCGGCTGGTGGAATCTCTACGCACGCGACGGCGGCCGGGATTTGCCCCTATGCCCCATAGAGGCCGAGATCGGCGGCCCGCATTGGGTGTTTCGCCAGCGCTATTACGCGTTTCTCAAGGACGGCCGCATCGTCGCCTCTTTCGTCAAGGATGGCGTGCGCCGCGCGGCGCTGATCGCGGACGGCAGGCTGACGCCGCTCGACATCGGCCAAGTCGCCGAATCGCCGCAGCCGCTCGGCGACGGCCTCGCCTATATCGCGACGCCGCCGACCGCGCCGCCCTCGATCGAGATCAAGCCCGCGCTCGGTAGCGAGCCCCTCCTCGTCAAGGCGGCGGCACCCTCCGTCCTGCCGCCGGAGACCATTTCGATCGGCGAACCGATCGAATTTCCAACCTCGCACGGGCCGGGACACGCGTTCTGGTATGCGCCGAAGAACCGCGATTTCGAGGGGCCGGCGGGCGCCTTGCCGCCGCTGGTGGTGCTATCGCATGGCGGCCCGACCAGCATGACGACCAATCATTTCAATCTCAACGTGCAATGGTGGACGAGCCGCGGCATCGGCGTCGTCGACGTCAATTACGGCGGCTCGACGGGTTATGGGCGCCCGTTCAGGCGCCTGCTCGATGGACAGTGGGGAATCGTCGACGTCGAGGACTGCCGCGCGGCGGCGGAATATCTCGTCGGCCGCGGCCTCGTCGACGGCGCCCGCCTCGCCATTCGCGGCGGCAGCGCCGGCGGCTTCACAACGCTCGCGGCGCTGACGACGGGGACGACATTCAAGGCGGGGGCGAGCCTTTACGGCGTCGCCGATTTGAAGCTGCTCGCGAGCGACACGCATAAATTCGAATCGCGCTATCTCGACCGACTGATCGGCCCGCTGCCGAAGGCAGAGGGGCTCTACGCGGAGCGCTCGCCGATCCATCATCTGGGCCAGCTCGCCTGCCCGGCGATCTTCTTTCAGGGCGAGGACGACAAGACCGTGCCGCCGAATCAGGCCGAGACCATGGTCGCGGCGATGAATGCGCGGTCCCTTCCCGTCGCCTATTATCTCTTCGCCGGCGAGGGCCATGGTTTCCGCAAAGCCGAGACGCTGCGCCGCGTGCTTGAACTGGAACTTGATTTCTACGGACGCGTCTTCGGCTTCACCGCGCCAAACCTGAGCGAGCGCGTGAAAATCGCAAATCTGGGCGAGGCCGCTGAAAGGCCGCCCAGGCTCAGCCCTTGAACCATTTCTCGACGCCCTCCCGCGCTTGCGCGGCCGCCGCCGCGACGCTGCGCCCGCCGAGCCAGAGGTGAGGTGCGATCTCGGCCAGCGGCGCGAGCACAAAGGCGCGATTGAACAGCTCCTTGTGCGGCAGCACCAGTTCGGGCGAATCGAAAACCTCGGCGCCGAAGAACAGGATGTCGATGTCGATCAGGCGCGGACCCCATCTGACGCCGCCCGTGCGTCCCATTTCGGCCTCGACCGTCTTGACCTCGGCCAGGAGCGCGGCCGGCTCGAGCGTCGTCGTTCCCAGCGCGCAGGCGTTGGCGAAATCCTCCTGGTCGAGATAGCCCCAGGGGGCCGTGCGATAGATCGAGGAGACGGCGGTTACAGTGACGTCGCCGCGCGCCGCAAGATGCGCCAGCGCGCGCGCGATATTGGCCGGCTTGTCGCCGATGTTGCTCCCGAGGCCGAGACCGATTTCGACGGTTTTGGCTGCCCGGCGATCAGGCCCGGCGGATGGCATCGAAAACCTTGAACGCCGCCAGATGTTCGGCTGCGTCATGAACCCGGAAGATCGAGGCGCCGTTCGCCGCGGCGACGAGGTTGGCCGCGAGCGTCGCGACGAGGCGCGGCTCGATTTTCATCGCGCCAATCGGCGCGTCGCCCACAACGGCGCCGAGCAGAGATTTGCGCGACAGGCCGACGAGGATCGGCAGGCCATAATCCTTGAAAGCGCCGAGGCCGTTGAGCGCCTGCAGATTCTGCCGCGCCGACTTGGCGAAGCCGATGCCGGGATCGAGGATGATGCGCCCCGCCGGAATCCCGGCCGCCTGCGCCAGCTTCAGCGAGTGGTCGAAGAACCGGCGCATATCGCTGATGATGTCGCAAGCAGGGTCGGCCGCCTCGCGATTATGCATGATGACGACGCCGGTCTTAGTCTCCGCGACGACATCGGCCATAGCGGGATCGCGCTGCAGGCCCCAGACATCGTTGATAAAGGCGACGCCCTGCGCCGCCGCAAAACGCGCTACGGACGCCTTCGACGTATCGATCGAGACCGGCTGTGC
>Ga0181538_10002744_pt1 | contig 17871 bp, 12 predicted proteins | sample PEATcosm2014_Bin_40_FD_119773 | JGI IMG/M metagenome (GOLD analysis project Ga0181538, IMG submission 119773) | Peatland microbial communities from MTU Mesocosm Facility, Houghton, MI, USA - PEATcosm2014_Bin23_30_metaG | ecosystem: Environmental > Terrestrial > Soil > Wetlands > Peat | place...
GTGTCATTCCTGGTTCTCCTCGGGGTGCCAGGCAGTCTGAGGAAATTTATGCGCGACGTGCTTTCCAGACGCAGGTTTCTGAAAGCCTCATCGGCCGCCGCTTTGGCCGGCACTGGAATTGTCTCCAGCGCCATTCGCGCCCGCTCTTATGTCCCTGCCCCCTTTCGCGGCACTGTTTGCTTGTTCTCGAAGTCCGTTCCTCATTTGAATTGGCAAGAGCTGGCCATAAGCTCGAAGCGCGCCGGATTTGGAGGGATCGACCTTACCGTCAGGCGCGACGGGCACGTGATGCCGGCGCGCGCGGCGGAAGATCTTCCCAAGGCGGTCGCCGCAGTCCGCGCTGAAGGCTTGGAAGTCCCGATGATCACGACGGAACTGGTGCGCGCCGACGATCCCACTGCCGTACCCATCATGAGCACCGCCTCGCGGCTTTCCATTCCTTACATGAAGCCGGGATACTACCATTACAAGTTCGTAGACGTGCGTAAAGAGGTGGAAGAGGCCGGCAATCAATTCCGGGGCCTGGCCAAGCTGGCGGAGCAATATAAAATTCAATTGGGTTTCCACAATCACGCCGGGTACATCGGATGCCAGCTTTGGGATTTCGCACCGGTGATCGATTCCTTGGACCCGAGGTGGGTGGGATATTACTACGACCTCGAAAACGCGGCGGAAGAAGGCGGCGCCCAAGGCTGGAGGATCGACGCCAACCTGGCGATGCCCCGGCTGAAGATGCTGGCGGCCAAGGATATGTATTGGAAGAAGACTGAGACCGAAGGTTGGCGCGCCACCACTTGCCCGCTGGGCGAAGGGATGTGTAATTTCAAAGTCCTGTTGCGAATGGCGGCGGAAGCCGGGTTCCGCGGCCCCATCTCGCTCCACATGGAATACCAGATTCCCGGCGTGTCTGACGAGCAGGGCATCGCACTGTCGCGAGCAACGGACGACGCCCTCATGGCCGCCGCGCAGCGCAACCTTGACACTTTGAAGGCGCTGCTTGACGCAGCCTATGAGGCCGGTTGATTGAAGATGCCGTCGGCTGGCGCAGAGCGAAGCTCTGCGGGTTTCGTCGCTTAGAGCCTCGCTCTGCGCCAGCCTGATTGAATGTAAAGAAGTGTTCGACGAACAACACTGGAAAGGGTGATATTATGAGTGACTTATCTCGCAGAGAATTCGGCAAGCAGGCAATTGCCGCGGGCCTTGCCACAGCGCTCAGCGCCACGCGCGTTCAGGGCGCGAACGATCGCATCCGCGTGGGCTTTATCGGACTCGGAAATCGCGGAGACCAGGTGCTCGACGGATTTCTCGTGCATCGAGACGCGGAGGTGGTGGCGATTTGTGACCTGCACCAGCCCTACCTGGATTTTGCGGCGCATAAAATCGGAAACAATCCGCGGCAGTTCAACGATTATCGCCGCCTGCTTGAACTGAAGGATATTGATGCGGTGGCGATCTGCACGCCTGACCACTGGCACACACTGATCAGTATCGAGGCCTGCGAAGCCGGGAAGGATATCTATGTCGAGAAGCCGCTTTCGCTGGTGGTCGCAGAAGGGCGCAAGATCGTGGAAGCCGCGCGCCGCCACCAGCGCGTCACTCAGGTGGGACTGATGCGCCGCTCGAGCCCCGTCATGAAGGAAGCGGTCGACCTCTTGCGCAGTGGCGGCATCGGGAAGATAACCGCCATCCGCTCCTTCCACATCCAGAATGAGTGGCCGAACGGCATCGGAAATCCCCCGGACTCAGATCCGCCCGCTGGTTTGGATTGGGACGCATGGCTCGGCCCGGCGCCCAAAGTTCCGTACAATCGCAACCGCGCCTTCTACCGTTTTCGCTGGTTTTATGACTACTCGGGAGGCCAAATCACCAACTTTGGCACGCACTTTCTTGATTTCAGCCACTGGGCTCTGGACGCCGACGCGCCGCTGGCTGTGACCGCGATGGGTGGAAAACTGGCGGTCCAGGACAATCGCCAAATTCCCGACACAGCGGAGGTGATGTGGACCTATCCCGGCGGCACGCTTGTCACCTTCTCGCAGTTCAACACCAACGCTTCACCCGCCGACCGCCGCGGCAGCACCATCGAAGTTCGCGGCACCGAGGGCACGATGTTTCTTGACTGGGACGGCTACGAAGTCATACCGGAAAAAGTGTGCGAAGTGGATTTCCCCGCTTCGACGCCGCTCGACCGCAAGGTCGATGAGCCGTGGATGAAGCAGCGGCATACCATGATCAAAGCCAGTAAAGTCGAGGGCAAGGACGGCACACCTGAACACGCGCGCAACTTCCTCGATTGCGTGCGCAGCCGCAAGGCGTGCCATTGCGATATCGAAATTGGCCATCGCAGTACCACCACAACCCTGATCGCAGATATCGCGCTGAAGTCCAAAGCGTATTTGGAATGGGATCGAAGCGAGGAGTGTTTCACCAACAACTCGGCGGCGAACAAGTATCTCCGCTACGAATATCGTCCGCCCTACCGATTCCCGAACTAGAAATCTGAATCCAAAGACTATTGACCGTGGCGCACGTTACCACCGGCGTTCGTACGTGAACATATACTCGGTGCGGTCGGGGCTGCGCGCGAAGATTTGGGTGGTTTGGAGCGAATCGGCGAGACCATCGCCGGGCGAACCGGGCAGCCGATCGTTCGAGAGAACGAAGCCGCCGGGGTTGAGCATCAGCGCTATGTTCAGGCGCGCCAGTGCCTGTTCGAACTCCCCGAAGTAGAGAAAGACATTCGTGCCGATGATGAGATCGAAACCGCTTTGCGGCACCAGCACGGGACGCTCGACGACAATGTTCGTATCCAGAGGGGTGATGCGAAGCACGACGGCGGGGCGAATCTTCACGGCGCGGGTCTTCGTTTCAGACGCCGCGGCGGCAGGGACGGGGATGGGTGCGACGGGTTCGCCGATGGCCGAGCCGAGTCTCTCCCAGTACTCGGTAAAAGCTTGGCGATATTCGTCCGTCATCCGGGCGGCGGTGTTCCACGGAAGTTGTACGACGTAGGAGCGCCCGGCAGCCGCAATTTTTCTGGCTCGTGCGATGTGAAAGTTAACCTCGGAACTGATGTCCAGGGTGTAGAGTTCGACGGAGGCCGGGCTCGAAAGGCCCAGGCGGAAGAGAGAATCGAGAACTGCAAAGGGCTGAATCGTCTGCCGAGGGTAAAAATCGTTCCCCATTTCCTTGTTGGCAAAATCGAGCCCCGGCCCGACAACCGCCACGCGGCGCACGGAGCCCTGCCTCAACAAGCCCTTCTGGAGCATGTTCGCCATGTGCTGGTCAATCAGAAAGTCAGGCCAGAGGTTGGTATCGAGGGAAATGCCGCGGTCCTCGAAAAGTTGGAAGCGCTCGCCAGCCTGCGTCTGGCTGATGTAGCGCCGGATTTCGTCGCGCATTCTGGCAAGATTCGCCAACAGATAACCCTTCACTCTCGCTCGGTCTTGCGGCGTTGCGAAGGAGTAGCCCTTTTTCTCAAGAAAGGCACGCATGTGCGCAACGCCTTCGTTGGCATTGCCGGAAGACATGGCGCGGACGAGGTCGTTGGCGCGATTCGCCGCGAAAGCGTTGACGAGCGTGCTTTGGCCATATTTGAAAAGATACTGGTCATCGATGCGGTATTCCTTGGTGAAAGTGACGCCGAAGCGAAGCAGGTTTATAAGCGTGTCCTCTTCGCCGCGGTCCAGCCGCGCCCGGATCTCCGCGTCCTTTTTGTGCACCCAGTTGGCCCAACGGACGGCGTTAAGTGGGCTTGGGCGTGTCAGCTCCGCGGGAAGCTTCGTGGTCATGGCGCGGAGCGCGGGCTGCGCTTCTTCGAGAGACAAGTATAGTAGGCTATTGACAGATTGCGCAACCGCGCCTGCCGCAACGCACAATGAAAGGAGGATGAGGAGAAGAACGGAGCGTGTGAAATTCAATCGAGTCCTCCAGGGCTGCGGATCAGTGAGGCTAAGTCAGTGTTGGCCGTGTCGAACTCATAGGATAACGCGATCGAGGGTCGCACGGAGATCAAATCATGACGCGCCCGGCTTCTGTCCTATCGATCGCGTTGCTGAGGATGGCCGCGGGACGCCTTGTGACCCCAGTACTGGTACCCTCAAGACAGGGTCGGATTACCTTCGTGTTATTGCGCGCGGATATTTCAAGCGGGTAAAATGCGGCTCAATTAGACAGAGGCTCGGGTGCCCGAGCCCATAGTGTTAAGACAGTGAAAATCCTTGGGAGGAGGGGCACACCCGGGAGGAAGACCCGACCCGGGTGCGCCCCGAGGCAGAGCAAATCAGAGGCTCGCAAGGTAGTCAGCAGGTAAACTCCCGAAGCCTCCCGTGTTCACGCGTTGGCCAATCACATTAGCGAAATAACTCAGAACGGAAGCCAGCCTGAGGGCTGCCTTTTTCTCGTCCGCTTTCAGAATTCGCCGCGCGGCCAGCGAAATCAATTGCCAGCGGAAATACAGCATGAGAAGGCGTTCTTCCCGGGCCGAGCGCCGGCTCGTGCCGGCCGTGTTCTTCAGTAGATAGGTCAGGGCATTGAAATCGCATTTGAGCGCCCTGGGTAGACGAGAGTAGTCAATCGTGGCGCCGGGTTCCGCCAGAGCCCTTTGTACGGAAGGAAACTCCAAACGGATCACGTTGGCAATGGATAGGTAATACTCTCGCTCAAACTGCCGATGCAGAATCTTTTCGCAGGCAGCCTGAACGAAGAAGAGGAATATGGCCATCGAGAGCGCCAAAATCAGCCAAGACATAACCATTCGCCCAGCCTCCTCCTCTGAAATTCTTTCACGTAACTTATGACATAGTCAGGGAGAGGGAGCAATGGTACTGGAGTACGTTGCTGCGGACGTGATGTGTCTGTGGCTCAGTTGCCGGCCCTTCGATAAAACCAGATGGCCCCGCTGCGCGCCGGAAGGCTGAAGGTGAAGCCGCTTACCACCAAGTCTTTCCCGGTGATCTCTCTGCTTTCGCCACTTTCGCCGTTTTCGAAAACGTACGTCACGTTGGAATCGAATCCCGCCGGATGGATCGTGAGCGTGGCTTCCTGCGATGCCGGCAGACGGATCGCCTGGACAAATCCCTGGCCTTTCTCCGAATTGTCAAACTGCCAGGCGACCCATTGGTCGGGGCTGCGGCGGAAAGGAGTATGAGGATAGTAATCACCATACAGGATGAGGCCGGCAGCGCGGCGCCAGACGGCGATCATCTTCTGCGACTCTGCGAAATCGTAATCGTCGCGTTTGATGTCCAGCCCGAGCGCCAGCATAGGAGCCATGGCGCAATGGTAGGCGTAGCTGTCGACCTGTTTGTCGAACCGCCCCGGCTTGTCGATGTCCCAGGAGAGCGTGACGTCCTTGAAATAGGGCAGCCACTCGAAAAGCGTCTGGTGAAATGAGAGTTTGATGGCGTGATACCCGTAGCCGTAGTCGGAGTAGTGCAACGGCACAGCACGGCGCATGGTTTCTAGATCGTTGCGGCGGCCGCCGCTCGAGCAGGAATCGATCCACAGGCCGGGACTCCTTGCCAGCAAGTCGTCCCAGTACCGGAGGTAGCCCTGCACATGCAGGTTCTCGTTCATTCCCTGGCGGTCCTCAGCCTCATTCTTGCGCCAGTATTCCAGCGGCTCGAAATTGAAATCCTGCCGGTAAACCTTGATGCCATTTTCCTTGATGAGCCGGCACACATGCTCGGTCAGCCACGCACGGCATTGCGGGTTGCCGAGATTCAAGAGGCTATTCTCATTGCCCTCGAGCGTGAGCAGCCATTCCGGGTGTTCACGACTGAGTTCGGTGCCCTGCCGCACTCTTTCCGGTTCGAACCAGACCAACAGACCGGCGCCGTACTTAGTCGCCAGATCAGAGACCGGCCTCAAGCCGTGGGGAAACCTTGCAGGGTCGGGCTCCCAGGTGCCGGTGTTCGGCCAGTGGCCCCGGCAGGGATACCAGCCGGCATCGATCCACCAGATGTCAAAGTTAAAGCCCAGCCGCTTGAACTTCTCCATATACCGGAGCTGGTTCTCTTCCGTCGCGCGCGTGAATTCTTCGCCCTCATCCGTGGCAGCCACCGCCAGCAGGGGTTTCAGCGGTTGGCCGTTGGGCCGGGGCAGAATGTGGGCAAGGTACCAGCGACGCCACAGATTTACCGCTCGGGACGCGTCGCCTGACCACGTCAAGACGGTCATCCTTGGCGTGCGGATGCGTTCGCCGGGTCTTAGTCGCAGGTTTGTCTTCTGTTGACCGGCTTGTACGTGTACGCCGTCCGGCACTCCATCGAAGTGGATGGCCCACTCGCCCGGCCAGCCGATGGCGAGCGACATTCCCCAGCTATCGAACATGATGCGATAGTAAGGGAACGCGCCGTCGCTGGGTCGGCCACCGTTGGGTGCAAAACTGAGCGAGGCTCCGTTGTTCAGGCCTTTCACGGTTGGCGTGTAGCCTGTGTCGCTGTAGAAGTCGCCATTGTTCGAGTACAGCAACGGTTTGGTTCCTTGAAATCCTCCATCCAGAGCCAGAACGTCGCGAACGATCGGCGTGGCTTCCCGTCCTTCGTTGCTAAACCACGCCACCCACTCCGTCACCGGGAAATCTCTGTACTCCGTGCACTCCACTCGAACGTGCAGGTGAGTCTTGGGATCGGTGCCCTCGAAGTCTGTTTCGACGCCCGTGTTGTCGATCAGGCGCCGGAACACTTCGGGTCGCCACGCGGGCGGAATGCCGTGTATGGGTTTGCCATCCAGCACAAAAGAGATGGGAAGATCGGCGGCGCGGGTAAAGAAGCGCCTGACCAATGACCGGCTCCTCAGCATATCCGCCGGCTTGGGCGCAGCCGGTATTCGGCGTGTCGATTTGCCGGCGGCATTCGATTTCGTCGACGCCTGCGTAGTTCCCGCGTATGCCGGCCGGCCGAGGTAAATGCGGGCGAGCACGATCATCCCTAAAATGGCTGCAACTCGCGCACAGGTGTTTACAAATGCATGATTTCGTTTGCAGTTGGTATTCATGGCGAGTAAGACACTACTGCGAGAGCCCGCCTTTGTCTATGGGGAACTTGCGCCAGCTCAAGAGATTGTAAACGTAGAGCGCGATGCAGAAGAGATTTGCGGGAACAAAATCAACCTGAGCGGTTCTAATGCCGATGATGCAGATAATCACGCGGCCGGCGCAGGGCGAAGCCCTGCGAATAGTGGAATCCCATTGCCCGGAGACGCAGGGCTGCGCCCTGCGCCGGCCTCGAATTAGTAAGCGAGCCTATTCGTCGGAACCGGAAGGGCGGGGCTTCAGCCCCTGAAGCAATTTGGCTTCAGGGCCTAAAGGCCCAACTAGTCGCGCTCCCGGAAACGGCGGGGCTGAAGCCCCGCCCTTCCAAATCGCCCCCGTGGTGACGAGGATTTCCGTCATAGAGCATTAGGGGTCCTGCTTCACCGCCATTCCAGTCTGCCGCGCCGCGAACGCCCAGATGTCCGCAGCCTCAGCGATTGCGCGGTCGAGCGGCCGATAGCCATGGCTTCCCTGAGCTTCGATTCGAATGAGAACAGGTTTGTCGCAACCCGGGATAGCGCTTTCGACGCTCTGCAAGGTCGCGGCAAATTTGAACGAGTGGCTCGGCACAACACGGTCGTCATGATCTGCCGTGGTAATGAGGGTTGCCGGGTAGCAGACGCCACGCCTGATGTTCTGTAGCGGCGAGTAGGCGCGCAGATAGGCGAAGGCCTTGGGATCACTGGACTTCCCATACTCGGTTGCCCAGGCTGCGCCGCCGGTGAACTTGTCGTAGCGCAGCATGTCCATCACCCCCACTTGAGGAACTGCCGCGGCGAACAAATCCGGACGCTCGGTCATCACCGCGCCCACCAGAAGCCCGCCGTTCGAACCCCCGTTGATGGCCAGCTTCGCCTGCGAAGTGTATTTCTCCCGGATGAGGTATTCCGCCGCGGCGATGAAATCGTCGAACACGTTCTGTTTCTTTTCGAATTGGCCTGCACGATGCCAGGCCTCGCCGTATTCGCCGCCGCCCCGAATATTCGCGAGCGCGTACACGCCCCCCTGCTCAACCCAGGCGATGACGGAGGGACGGAAACCCGGCAGCGACGAAATCGAAAACCCGCCATATGCAAAGAGCATCGTGGGATTCTGTCCGCTCTTTACCAGGTCTTTGCGGTGAGTAAGGAACATCGGCACGCGCGTGCCGTCCTTGCTCCGATAGAACACCCGCTCGTTCACAAACAACGCGGGATCAAAAGTGAGCTTCGGGGCATTGAACGGCTGGCTCGTGTCCGCCTGGGCATCGTAGACATAGGATGTGGTCGGCTGAAGCGGCGAAGTGAACGAATAGAGTATCTCCGGCCTGTCGAAGCGCCCCAACAAACCCGAGGCCGCCCCCAGTCCGGGCATCTTCAGGTTGCGCACCAACTTTCCATCGAGCGTATAAAGCCTCACTACCGACGAGACATCCTGAAGAGAGAGCAACCCGAGTTGCCCCGCGACCAGCGACGCGTCCTGGATGGGCATGGTCCCTTCGGGAATCACCGTCGTCCAATGCTCGGACTCCGGCGTCGCCACCGGCACCGCAATGATTTTTCGGTTCGGGGCATCCTTGTCGACGGTCATGAAAAGCTTGCCGTTCACAACGCCCAGGGGTGTGTAATTCGCGTCCTGCCCCGTGACGACAGATCGAATCTGAGCGTGCACATCCGGATGCTTCGGGTCGCCGAGGTCGGCAAGGTACACTTCATTCTTGTCCGTACCTTTAGTTGTGATGACGAACAGATAGCGTCCCGTCTCGTTGATGCCGCCAAAGATGAACCACGACGGTTGGTCAGGCCGCTCGTAGATTTTAGCGTCGGCAGCCTGCTCGGTTCCGAGCTTGTGATAATAGAGCGTCATGTGCTCGAGCTTGGCTTCAAGCTGCTTGCCTTTCGGGGGCTCGGGAAATCGCGAGTAGAAAAAACCCTGCCCGTCTTTCGTCCATGCGACATTGCTGAACTTGACCCATTTGATGGTATCCGGGGTGTTCTTGCCCGTCGCGAGATCACGCACGTATAGCGTGACCCAATCCGACCCGCCTTCGCTCAGACCGTAGGTGAAATGCTTGCCGTCCGGAGAGGGCCTGAACTCGGAGAGCGCCGTCGAGCCGTCGGGCGACAACTGATTCGGATCGATGATCATCTCTTCGGCGCCGCTCAGTGTGACGCGTGAATACCACACGTTCTGCTTCTGCAAGCCCGAATTGTTTGTGTACCACCAGCGCCCGCCTTCCCAGAACGGCACGCTGGTACGAGCGTAGTTAAAAAGGGCAGTGATGCGGGCCCGAAATGCGTCGCGTCCCGGCAGTGCGGCAAGATACGGCATGGTGATGGCGTTCTCCGCCTTCACCCAGTCTACGACTTCCTTGCTGTCCAGGTCTTCGAGCCAGCGGTAGGGATCCCGAACTTTAACGCTGCCGTAGGTGTCGACGGTGTCCACGGTGCGCGTGGGCGGATATTCGATGCGCGTCTGCTGCGAGAGAGCTGCGATCGCTATCAAGCCTGCGGACGCGAGAAGCAGGGAGAACTTAAAACGGCGCATGGATTCCTCCATATTCCGGGTAGGCGGTCTTTGGTGCGGGGAGGAGGGTAGCGTAGGGTGGCAGCGAGATTCGTGTGCTCGACCTCATACGCCACATCGATCCCCGCCAACTGATACTTCGATCATGCGGCAGTGGGATAGTAGCTGACCCATCACTTTCAGCCGGCCCCCGAACGTTGGGTACTGGATATCCTCTTACGGCCATCATAGGGCGCAGTCTCTGCCAAGTCAACGTTGGAGAGTATTCCGTGGCCGAAGCTCGCGTCTTGCACTCACTGCGCTCTCTTCGGATGTTATGTAAAAGGGTAACCTGATAGTGGTCAATTAGGCGGAGGGTATAATTTCTGTTAATACTTGGGTGCGCGACTTGTGCGTGGCTTATTCGACTTCACGCGGGCCGCCTGCATGCTTCGAGTCCCCCCGCAGCGCGTTGCCGACCACCCATTCCACCCCATCCCTGTAGTATGGGTAGGTGAAGTAGTCGAAAGCGCCTAGCTCCATCGCTTCCAGATACAAGCGCGAATCGTAGAAATCCGCACATACGATGACGGGAACTTTTGACCCACTTCCCAGGGAGCTCAAGAGTTCGCGAAAAGTCCCATCCCTGGGACTTGCATGACATATCGCCAGGGCAGTCTCCTGACGCGCAAGCAGGTACAGTGTCTCCTTCAGAGAGGAAGAGGGGATAGGTACTAAGCCCTTTTGCCTCAGCAGGTTAATGAGCAATTCTTCGCTCTTGATGTCACTGCCGGCAAGCACGACGTAAAAGGGGTTCTTTTCAGCAGGCTCTGGTTTGGGAATAAGGTTGAGTGGGGTCATTTCCATTCACCTCCGGCTAAAGACGAGGGCAGCTATCTTAACTTTCATTAAATAACAAGTCAATTGAAAAGAATGCATACCTTGTGGCTATCTTTAGGTTCATACCAGCCGGTAAGTTCTGACATAGGCTAAAGTCCAGGGAATCAGGAATCTGCGATTGAGAAAGCAGGAGGCGGCATTGAGGTAACAAGCCAGCCAACAGACGTCAACTGCCAGCATAAAACGCCCCCTACAACCTATTCACCGTGCCTTCGCTAATGCGAAGCAGGCTGCCGATTTCCCGGTTGCTGTTGCCGTCCGCCACCGCGCCCGGCAATTACAATTCGCGTTCAGTCAAACCAGGTCTGCTGAGCGGCTCGGCTAATCTCGCCGCCACTCCCGGCGCAATATGTGACTTCCCGGCGCGAACGGTGCGGATACACTCGAGCAACTCCTCGCGCGACGCCCCTTTAACGACGTGCCCTTTTGCGCCCCACTTCAAGGCCCGGTAGACGTCCTCATTGTTTTCGAAGGTCGTCAGCACAACCAATCGGGCTTCGGGGAAGCGCCGGCAAATGACGCGGATCGCGTGCAGCCCGTCCATTCCGCGCATCCGCAAGTCGATCAGAGCGACATCGGGACGGTAGAGAGAGAATTGCTCAACCGCCTCGCTCCCATCGCCCGCTTCGGCCACAACCTTCATGTCCGGCTGCCGATTAATCAGGGCGGACAAGCCCTCCCGCACCACGGGATGATCGTCTGCGACGAGAACGCGAATCGATTCAGGACCACTCATGATGTCCGGCCCTCTGCGGCGCCCGAAGAGGTTCGAGCCGCCACGGTCAGCCGTGTTCCCTGACCCGGCTCGCCTGAGATTTCAATTCGCGCCCCAATGCGCTCCGCGCGCTCGCGCATGCTGATGAGGCCGAACCCTTTGCCGCCCACATGGGCCTTTGGGTCGAAACCCCGGCCATTGTCGTGCACACACAGGTCTACACCCGATGGCTGGTAAGTTATCTGGACGCGAATCTTGCTCGCTTGCGCGTGACGAAGGGCATTCACGACCGCTTCTTGACAAATACGGAGAAGTCCCAGCGCCTTATCACTGGGCAACGGGTAGGGTTCGCCGCGGAGTGAAAACCCGATCGCGGTGGGGTTGCCGACTGCTACCCGGCTGAGGAAACTCTGCACCGCCCCAACCAACCCCTCGGCGTCCAACTCCGGTGGACACAATGCCCACACCGAGCGTCGCGCTTCCGCAAGACCACTGCGTGCCACGGCCTCGGCGAGTTGAATACACCTGGCTACCTCGTCAGGGTTCGAGCCATTGAGTTCTCGGGCGGCTTCCAACTGAAGCAGAATGCCCACAAAATCTTGCGCCAGGATATCGTGGATCTCACCCGCAATCCGGTTGCGTTCTTCAACAATCGCCGCTTCCTTGAGCTGCGCCATTACTGCTAGTTCTGCTCGTTTACGTTCGATGGCGTAGCGAATAGACCGCCCCAGCGCAGACGGCGTGAAACTGCCTTTTACCAGGTAGTCTTGCGCGCCCAACTGCATGGCAGCAATTCCCACAGCTTCGTCGTCCAATCCTGTCAACACCACAACCGGCACCGCGGGTTGCGACTGGCGCAAACGGGTCACGGTATCTGGGCCGTGAGAGTCAGGCAGACCAAGGTCCAGAAGCACCACGTCGTACGACGCCACCGCAAGGCTGGCCAGTGCATCCTCCAACCTCTCGACGTGCGTGGTCTCGAACCGCGCGTCGCGGATCCTCACGAGGACCTCGTTCAGCAGGAACGCGTCTGCTGGATTGTCTTCGACCGCGAGAGCGCGAAAATGAAGCTCGTCATGATTCATAATAGCCAGGGTAGGCATGACCCTGTGGCTGCCCATAGGCTATGACCCCGTTACCCTGCAATCCCCAACTAGGCGTGCATATTCTTGGTGGCACGTTGTGTGCCAAAACGACCTGCGGCTGCTTATGCCTTTATTTTCCTGTGAGTATGAGACGGCGTTGAAATTGACAACCGGCGCTCGTGCCTTGAATGGGCGAAAACTCCCGCCCGATCTGCTGTAACTGCGTTGAATGTCAATTAGCGGCGTCAGAATGAGGCAGCACAGGCAACTCCTGCCTGTGGATTGGACTAATCGCAAACCCTGCCATGCACAGGCAAGAGTGCCTGTGCTACGGAACGATCATAGGCTGACCCGATTTCGGCCTGACTGCTTGCTGGCATACAGCTTTTGGTCCGCTCGCTTCAAGAGGGATTCCAGCGAGTCTCCGGAAGCAACCATTGCAGCCCCCACCGAGATCGTCACATGTATCGCCGTTCCACTCACAGGGACGGTAGACTGTGCCACCAGTTTCCTGAGTTTTTCGGACACGTTTTCCAGGAACTGCCGGGTAATGCCGGGAAGAATCGCCAAAAACTCGTCGCCGCCCCAGCGGCCTACCACGTCGGATGCGCGCAGACAATTTGACATGGTCTTTGCGATGGTCACCAGCACAGTATCTCCGGCGGCGTGCCCGTAAGTGTCGTTGATGTTCTTGAACTCATCCAAGTCGGCCAGCAGGATTCCGAACGGAGTGCCAAAGGTTGAGAGCTGATCGAGATGCTGCGATAGTTGCTGCTCCAGGTAGCTGCGGTTTCCCACTTGTGAGGCCGGATCAAGAAAGGCGAACTTTGCGAGATCCTTGGCTCGCTCCCTCACTGCCCTTTGGCGGGAATTGTCGCTAAAGACCTCGACCGCTCCCACAACCTCGCCGTTCCCGCCCCAAATCGGACGAACCCTGACTTCCACCGGAACTCTGTGTCCGCTCTTATGGTGAAGGTATACATCCGCCCGATGCGGCAAGCCGTCCTCGAGCGTGCGGCTGAGAGGACAGTCTCCTGCACAGAGCAGGCATCCGGCATCGTCGACGTGCATCAGGAAGTTGTCGGAGCATCGTTTACCCAACACTTCCTGGGCGCTGTACCCCGAGAGTTCCTCCGCTGCGCGGTTCCAGTAGGTGATCCGGCGCTCCCGGTCGGTGACATAGACGCCGTCAGGCAGGCTGTCTACGACGTGTTTAAAAGGCGGTTTAATTTCGTCGGGGGAAGGCGCCGAAAGAACGGGGATTGGGGAGTCCATAGGTTTTTTTCTACCTCATCCGGCACGATAGTCTGCCCGTAGAATAAAGCCTAACATCCGATCCGGACGGCCGCTGGATCGGCTGAGACCAGAAAGCGCTTCCCCACCCGGTGATGTCCAATGTGGAATCCAGCTTTTTAGTATACACCTTCGGAAATGATCTGGCATCGGCCATGACCGTCTGCCCCGCAGAAAACAAGATGTCCCTCCAGATCCTCAATATATATTGATAGATGAGTACATAACCACATAGTTTATACCGCGCGCCCAAGCCCTGGATCGCGACACATTCATGGCGATGCCGGATGGATGATGATGGCCCTGCAATGGGGAAATTCCGTGCGCCGATCCTGAAATGCTTTGTGATTTTACGCCGAGCGGATTCTGTGCAACGAGGCCAGGGCCTGTGGTTACTCTTTTGAAAGCTATGCCTTGACGCGTTCCAAAGAACGTATTCGCCTTAATTCTGCCGTCGGATATCGTCTGCCATTCGAACCTGGCCGAGAAAGGCCACTACGACTTGGGGGTCGAATTGCGTGCCGGAGCAGCGGAGTACCTCGGCAACGGCATCTTCGTAAGTCCGCTGAGCCTTGTAAGCTTGTTCGGAAACCATGGAGTCGAAACACTCGGCCACCGATACAATGCGCGCCCCCAGAGGAATCTCCTCTCCTTTCAACTGGTCGGGGTAACCATTGCCGTCGAATCGCTCGTGGTGGTGCAGCACGATTTGCTCAATGCCTTCCTCATTCATCGGTTCCAACATCCGCGCTCCCCAGGCCGCGTGGCTCTTCATGATCTCAAACTCTTCCGCCGTCAGCAGGTCGGGTTTCGAGCGTACCTGTTCGGGAATATGGGTCTTGCCAATATCGTGAACGATGCCCGCCACGCGGATTTCTTCGACTTCCGCTTCAGATAACCCCAGCTGCGAGGCAATCTGGCATGCCAGCCTGGATACCCCTTGGAAATGCTCCAGACCATGGGGAGGTCTGGCCTGAACCTCGAAAGCAAGGGCAGCGATCGTTTCCCAAAATGAGGCGTCCTCGTCTCCGCGCCCCATCGTCATTTCTTCGAATTTGTGCTTGTAGCAAGCGAAGGCATGAGTGCCGGTGGGAAACCTCCGGTTCGCGGGGACTCCTCGGAGCGTTTCCGGTGGCCGCCGATAACTTTCCCGATCGTTTATTGCGGCCACGGTCGGGTGCGCGCTTCGCACAGGAGAATCAAGTCTGTTTACGAGGCGCGGCCGTTCCTTCCAGCATTTAAATAAGACTGCTCCTAGCACCGCAACCGACGCCACGATCAACCAATCCAGCCAAATCATTCGTTCCTCCGTCCTATTCTATCGGCAGATCGGGTCAATCTCTCAATAACTAAAGTAGTGTATTAATTCAACTCTAGCGCCCAGATCTTCTGACGCTGTCCTAATTTGGCCGTAGCGCCGGCATCTTGGCGGCTCCAGTGCCGGCTGGAAGCCGGCGTTACAGCGCAAACTAGAACAGCACCGATCTTCTGCCACATTTACCGCCACCCATCGCGGCCCCATGTGCGAACCAGCACACAACTCGAACTGCCGAACGCGGCATTACTCTATTCCTGAATGCTCGTACATTCAAGTACCAAAACCGTTTTATAACATCGAGCCTATTACTTATTTCATCATTATCCTGTGGAGAATCCGTTTTGCCGCGGCCCTGACCGGTCGGGGCCTAACCCTGACTTGACTCGCTGCGCCGTCCTTCAACATTTATCGACCGCTCGCTTCGCCAGCGGCATTCCCTCATGGCTGGCCTTAAACACCGATCAACGCACCGCCCGCGCGTCCACTAACCCCCAATCACAAACACTAAGGTATAATGAAAATCTGGTTCACAAAGTATTAATGAGGCTCGGGCAGGGGCGGCATGGCAACAGTGGCGTCGAGGGAAGCGTGCCCGAGCTTTCGAATGATGCCTCGCTTCTGAACTTGGCCGTTGGGGATGGGAGTCACATCGATGGGGCTCGGAAAACGTATCGCTTATTCTCTGCGCTGTTTTTTCTCTCTTCTGCTCTATGGTCAGATTCCGCAGAGCCTTGCCCAGGAATTGGGCATGACGCCGGCTGCTGGGGCTCCCGTGGCGCCGGTTGCAGAACCGAGGCCGCCGGATTACGACCGCGCGATCCAGATGCTCGCCTTGCTGCAACGCGAGGGGCGGCTCATCGATTTTTTTGCAGAGGATGTGACGCCGTATCCGGATGCCCAACTGGGCGCCGCCGTGCGAAGTGTCCATCAAAGTTGCCGGCAGGCGCTCGAACGCTATGTCAAGCTCGAACCGATTATCTCCTCTGAGGAAGAGCGCCCTGTCACTGTGCAAGCGGGGTTCGATCCGGCATCCATCAAAGTCATCGGCAACGTCACGGGAAAACCACCACTCAGTGGCTTGTTGCGGCATCGCGGATGGCGCGCCACACAAGTGAATTTGCCATCTCTGCCCGAAGGTAAGGGCCGGTCAGTCGTGGCCCCGGCGGAAGTCGAGATTCCGTAGGGGCGGTTCGCGAACCGCCCCTACGCTACTCGAAAGCGGAGGCCTATTGGACGCAAAGTACATTGTTGGCATCGACTTGGGAACCACGAATTCGGCGCTGGCGCAGTGTGACGCCGATCTGGAAGAAGCAACAGGGCAAATCGCCATCCAGCAAATTCCTCAGCTCGTGAATCCCAACGAAGTAGCGGATCGCACCCTGTTGCCGTCTTTCCTTTATCTCCCCGGCGAATTGGATTTCCCCAAAGACAGCCTGGCACTGCCTTGGGAACCGGCGCCCCGATTCGTGGTGGGCGAACTGGCGCGAAAACGCGGCGCCGAAAGCCCCTCGCGGCTGGTCGCTTCGGCCAAATCCTGGCTCTGTTATGCGGCGGTGAACCGAACTGCGCCCATCCTGCCCTGGCAGGCTCCGGAAGAAGTGCCCAAGCTTTCGCCCGTGGATGCCTCTGCGCACTTCCTCGATTACTTGCGCCGGGTGTGGGACCACCACCAGGCGAAGGGGAAGCGGGGTCTGGCTCTCAGCGAGCAGGACGTCCTGCTCACTGTGCCCGCTTCGTTCGATGAAGAGGCGCGGGAATTAACGCGGCGCGCCGCAGAACAGGCAGGTTTAAAAAACATCACCCTGCTGGAAGAACCCCAGGCTGCCTTTTATGCCTGGCTCGAAAGCCAGGGTGATGGATGGCGCAAACGCGTCAAGGTGGGCGACCTGGTTCTGGTGTGCGATGTCGGCGGGGGGACAACAGACTTCAGCCTTATAACAGTATCGGAGGAAGGCGGCGATCTGGTGCTCAAGCGAGTCGCCGTGGGAGAGCACATCCTGTTGGGCGGCGATAACATGGATCTGGCCCTCGCGCGGCTGCTCCAGCAACGATTGGAAGCCAACGGACAGCATATTGATATCTGGCAGTTGCACAGCTTGTGGCACCAGTGCCGGCTGGGCAAGGAAAGGCTCTTCGAGGAACCGAAAAGCCATAAGCACCCCATTGCCTTGCTGGGCAAGGGCTCGAAGCTGGTGGGCGGGACGATCAAAGCTGAGCTGACGCGCGAGGATGTGAAGCAGGTCCTGGTGGAAGGATTCTTCCCCAAAGTTGCGAGCAGCGAAATGCCCGCGCGGCAACGGCGCATTGGCATTCAGGAGCTGGGCCTGCCGTATGCAGCAGACGCCGCCATCACCAAGCATCTGGCGCGATTCCTTTCGCGGCAGGTTCAGGATAGCCCGGAACTCGAAAAGATCCGCCGCGGCCGGAGCGGCCTGGCGTGTCCGACGCACGTGCTGTTCAACGGCGGCGTGATGAAGGCAGCGGTGCTGCGCGACCGCTTGATCGAGGTGCTCAACGGCTGGCTGCGCGACGAGGGTTTTGAGCCGCTCGGAGCGCGCGAGGTTCTTGATGCCCCCGATCTCGAACACGCCGTGGCGCGCGGCGCAGCCTACTACGGAAAGGCGCGGCGAGGGAAAGGCGTGCGCATCCGCAGCGGCGCCTCGCGTACCTATTACATCGGCATTGAGAGCGCCCTGCCGGCGGTGCCCGGCATGGAAGCACCGCTCAAGGCGCTCTGCGTGGTCCCCTTCGGCATGGAAGAAGGTACGGAGGCGAAGATTCCCGACCGGGAGTTTGGCTTGGTGGTGGGTGAGGCGGCGGAGTTTCGCTTCCTGAGCTCGAGTGTGCGCAAGCAGGACCAGATCGGCAGCTTGCTCGAGGACTGGGGCGATGAGATTGAAGAGTTGAGCCCGCTTGAGGTGACGCTGAAACTGGATGGCCAGGAGGGCACGGTTTTGCCCGTGCGCCTGGAATCACGCGTCACTGAAGTCGGCACACTGGAAGTCTGGTGCGTCTCGCGCGACGGCGCGCAGCGCTGGAA
>Ga0181538_10002746_pt1 | contig 17865 bp, 14 predicted proteins | sample PEATcosm2014_Bin_40_FD_119773 | JGI IMG/M metagenome (GOLD analysis project Ga0181538, IMG submission 119773) | Peatland microbial communities from MTU Mesocosm Facility, Houghton, MI, USA - PEATcosm2014_Bin23_30_metaG | ecosystem: Environmental > Terrestrial > Soil > Wetlands > Peat | place...
ATCATAGCCTTGATAAACATGGCAGCCCATACAGCCGCGCCACTCGAAGAGTTGCTTGCCCTTGGATAGCGTGGGAGCATGGGCGAGCACCATGTCGCTCGCGTGGCATTGCTGGCACCCCGCATCGACGTTTTCCATGGGATGGAGCGGCCAGAGCCAGTGCTCATCATGCCCGTGCGCCTTTTCCACGCGGGCGATGTCCATGCCATTGCCGTTGTGGCAAGGTGTGCAGCCGTATTTGTCGGGGTCGTGAATGGTGAGCAAGTCCGGATCAGGATGGGAGGTAAAGGCGGCGGACATGGGATCTTTGCTTCCACCCATGTCCTTGCGGGTCATCACCACCGGGTCGCGAATGCCGACGTGGCAGCTCTCGCAGCGGTCAACAACCCCGGCGTCGGGGTTGTTGATCTGCTTAATTTCCACCGTGAAGTCAGCGTTCTTTTTCTGCAGCCCCTGTATCGCCTCGACCGTGGGTCCGTCCATGTGGTCCTTCACATAGGAATCGACCTGGTTTCGCAGCTCCGAGACAGGGTGGAGCAGACTTGCCTTCTCGAGCAGAAGATCCCCTTTCTGCTTTTGCAGGTCGGTGAATTTGCCTTCCAGTTGGTCGAAAGTCAAGCGCACCATCTCGTCGCTGCCTCCGGACTGGGAAGGAGGAAGGGTGATCTGGAAGGGGCCGCGCTCGTAGGCATCGAGGTCTTTCTGAAGCGATTGCTTGCTTCCCCGGCTGGAGGTGTGTTCAATGATATAGATCTGTGATCCGACGTAAGCCCGCGCCGTAGTGAGCAGGTTGAGGACGGCGGCAGTGCGGGCGTCCACCTGGGCCGCCTTTGCGTCCAGTTCCTTAATCTTGGGCGCTGTTTCCTTCTCGATCTCCCCAAGCTTCTGCTTGAGGGCCAGATAATCCGGAGAGTTCTCAATCGCCTTTTCTTTGGCGCGCTGAAGAGGGACCTGCTTCCTCAGGAAAGCCCCGTAACGCTGCACAAAAGCCCGCTGATAGTCTTTCCAGGGCCGCAGGCCAAAGAATTCATCGTAAAGAGACCACCACAAGGTCAGGAGCAGGAGTACCGAGGAAATAAGCAGGTACACCGCTAGAGATTGGCTAACGACCGGGTCTTTGTCCGGTGAGTCAGGCAAGTTGTGCCTCCTGAAGCAGTTGGGGATGGCGCCTTAGACGTTGAACCATGGGGTGACCCAGATGTACTTGATCCGAAATAAATGACGAATCAAAATCTTGATCGGCAACAGCAGCATCATGATCAAGAAAACTTGCATGGTGGCATACTGGAGGAAGCTCATGCGTTCATAAACCTTCCGGTTGAAAGCCGTCGCCGTGATGATCTTGTGCAGCCCATATCCCGCCACGGCGAAATAAAGCCCCATGGCTATTGCCCCCAACACGACTTTCCCCCACATGGCGCTAATGCCGAAAAGATCGGGAAGGTCCCGGTTCACCTCGAACACCACGCGGCTGGGGTCCCAGGTCTGCCCCGGCCAGAACCACATCCATCCCGGACCGCGAATAAACGTCCCGATGACAACCATCAGCAGCCATAAAAGCATGAACCCGAAGCAGAATGCGGCGATGGCGAATTTCCTCTGTTTCAGTGTGTAGTAGCCCGAACCCAGCGGATTGGCATCAATGTAGGGGATAATCATCAATCCGACAATAATCAGTGTAGGCATCACTACTCCGGCAATCCAGGGGTCGAAGTAGACCAGCATCTCCTGAAGTCCCAGGAAGTACCAGGGCGCCTTGGCCGGATTCATGGTCAGATTCGGATTGGCCAACTCCTCGAGCGGGGCATTGAGGGTCAACGACCACACCATCAGAATAACCGTGAGAATGATCGCCGCCAAAAACTCGATGCGCATCAGATAAGGCCAGGTTTGCACTTCGCGCGTCCAACCGGATTTCCAAGGCTGCGTCTTGCGGTGGTGAGTCTTGGCGAGTTGGGGGTCGGCCTCGAGTTGTTCAATCAGGCGGTCATTGGCGCGGGCTTGCCGAATCGCGTACCAAGTGTAGAAGGGAACCAGGAAAAGGATGGCGACAATCGGAACGTTGTCCGGAGCAGAGACGATATCCCAGAGTTGATGCCAGTCCATGAACAAACCCATTCAGAGTCGAGGGTCGAGAGTCGAAAGTCGAGAGTCAAGTATCCAAGCCCCGCCCTCTCTGCTCTCGACTCTTGACTTTCGACTCTCGACTACTCCTAGAATTTCCTCTCCGGCTTAATTTCACTTTCCAGCACCATGGGTGCGGGGCCGGAGATTCCCCCATCTTTTCTCACCCGCCAGAAATGCACGCCCATAAACGTTGCGGCAATGAGAGGAATAGCAAGGCAGTGCCAGATATAAGCGCGCAGTAAGGCGTTGGCGTCCACGATCGAGCCGCCCAGCAAGGCGAAGCGCACGTCATTGTAAGCGGTCATTCCAAGCTGCGGCCCAAACGGCCCCTCGTGCCCAAGCAGTGGGGTGGCCCGCGCCATGTTTGTTCCCACCGTCACCGCCCAGAATCCCAACTGGTCGTCCGGAAGCAGATAGCCGGTGAAGGAGAGAAGCAGGGTCAACACCAGAAGGATCACCCCCACGCACCAGTTGAATTCTCGCGGCTTCTTATAAGACCCGGTGAGGAAGACCCTGAACATATGCAGCCAGACCGCAATGATCATCAAGTGCGCAGCCCAACGGTGCATATTCCGGAGCAATCTGCCGAACGGAACGTCGTTCATCAGATAGATGATGTCGCGATAAGCCTGACCCTTGGTGGGATGGTAATAAAACATCAGCAGCACACCTGTGATGGTCAGCACCAGGAAGAGATAAAACGTCATGCCGCCCATGCCCCAGGTGTAGTTGTAGCGCACGGCGTCGCGGTTGATCTTGGCCGGATGAAGATGGAAGAAGACGTTGGTGAGGACGCTCAGGGCGCGGCTGCGTTCGCTTTCATCGTGCTTAACGCGGAACATCGACTTATAGAGCTGAGTCTTGGTGGGCTTCTTGAGGCTCTCGAGGTCCTCCTTGGCTTTCTCCCGGAGAACTTTGACATCCCGCTGGACGTCTTCCAGTAGGGCGGTCAGCCCTTTCTTTTCCGTCTTCCCGTTCTGCTCGTCAGCCATCCAGCTCTCCCAGTGGCCCGCAGGTAGCGCTGACCTTCAGGTCGGCAGCCACGATGCTGACCTAAAGGTCAGCGCTAAAATTCTTACACTGTAATAAAAGCGCCCGGATCCTCAAAGTTGTCCGCGCCACCCTGGCTCTTGAACCACGAATACAGCCGCGCCGTGTCCACCACAATCTGCCCGTCGGCGCTCAGCTCAACGTGGGCGCGATCCATCGGCCGCGGCGCAGGCCCTTCGAAGTTAATCCCCTCGGGAGTGTATCCGCTCCCGTGGCAGGGGCATTTGAACTTGCCCTCCGCGGGTTTCCAATCCGGCGTGCAACCCAAGTGGGTGCACTTGGCAAAAATGCAGAACAGGCGAGGTGGCTCCTTGACCACCCAGATCCGGTACGCCTGCTTGTACTTCTCATTGACCCCGATGCTGAAGTCCGAAGAGTAGCCGATATTATGGACGGTCTCCGGCTCGAACAGAGCGCGCGGGAAAAAGAAGCGAAGGAACATGAGGAAATTGGCCGCGACGAATCCCCACACGCTGGCCCAAATGATGCGCCGTCGCAACTTGCTTGGGCCGGCCGGCTCTGCGGGCGAAGCGCTTGCCGGTTTGGGAGGTGCGGCGGGCCTAGCAGCCGGCTTGGCGGGCACGGCGGCAGCACTAGCTGCTGGAGCTTTCGCTGAAGTCGTGGAAGGGACATCATCCGCATTCGCCATGCCCGAGATTCCTCCGGAACCGAAGTAGATACGCTGAGTTTTTCCAGAAAAAAAGCCCAAAAATCCACTATAAGAGAAAGCGCAAAGAGGTGTCAACAGCGAGCGCAAGAGAATCGTGGAGGGCGGCGTGCCACGACATTTTGTCACCTCACCCCGGAATCGCGGCACGCTCCATTCTTATCGTAGAAAATGCGCGAGCGTCCCGGAGGGTGATGGGCTTGGTCTCGCGGGCACGGCATGACGGTGCGATGGGGACGATCGCCGAGGTCGCCCCCACGTGCGCACCAAGAACCACTATAGAGTTCCTTCGCTTCGCTCATGATGAAAGTTTGAGCGTGCGCTAGATGGTGGACAGAAAGCCGTTTCCCCCCTACCAGGTCAGGATCACCTTTCCGGCTTGGCCGGAGAGCATGGCGTCGAACGCGTCCTGATATTGGTTGAAGCTGAAACGGTGCGTGATGACGGGTTTAATATCGAGGCCGGAATGGAGCATCACCGTCATCTTGTACCATGTTTCATACATCTCGCGGCCGTAAATGCCTTTCAGCGTAAGCATATTGAAGATGACGGTATTCCAGTCGATAACGAACTCTTCGGAAGGAATGCCCAGGAGCGCGATGCGGCCGCCGTTCGCCATGTTCGCCAGCATGTCTCGGAGGGCCGAGCCGTTGCCCGACATTTCCAAGCCCACATCGAAGCCCTCCTTCATGCCTAATTCCTTCTGCACATCTTTCAAGTCGGTATCGCGCGGGTTCACGGCCATCGTCACGCCCATTTTTCGCGCCAGCTCCAACCGCCACGGGTTGACATCGGTCTGCACTACAAAGCGTGCGCCGGCGTGCCGCACCACGGCCGCCGCCATCAGCCCGATGGGCCCCGCGCCCGTGATCAGTACATCCTCGCCCAAAACGGGAAAGGCGAGCGCGGTGTGCACGGCATTGCCGAAAGGATCGAAAATGCAGGCGACCTCTGGATCGATATTGGCGTGATGCACCCAGACGTTGGTCATGGGCACGGAGATGTACTCTGCGTAACTCCCCGGCCGGTGCACGCCCAACCCCTTACTGTGCGCGCACAGGTGGCGTCGTCCGGCCAGGCAGTTGCGGCAACGTCCGCATACGACGTGCCCCTCGGCGCCCACGAGCTGACCGGGAAAGAAGTCAGTGACGTTCGAACCGACTTTCGCCACCTCGCCCACGAACTCGTGGCCCACAACCATCGGCACAGGGATCGTTTTGCTGGCCCAGGCGTCCCATTTAAGGATGTGCAGGTCGGTGCCGCAGATGGACGCGCGCTGCACGCGAATCAACACATCATTGATGCCGATCTCCGGCGTCGGCACTTCCTCCAACCACAGCCCCGGCTCCGGCCGGCTCTTCACCAGGGCCTTCATTGTCTTGGGAATGTTTTCACTCATTCGTTTCCTCCGAACTCTGTCGGCGGCGTCGATATTACGAGTTTGCCTCGCGATGAGTTTACCTTGCGAAGCTGCCGGCGTAAAGCCACGCGCCCACGGCACAGATTGTAGGGGGACGGCTTGCCGTCCCCTCGTTGTTCCGCTGCAATCGCCGTGGGTAGGGCAAGCCCTACCCCTACGCCGTCTCCGCCAAGGCCGCCGCGTAAGCTGCCAGTAGCGACCGCTTCTCGATTTGCCAGTTGAGACTTTCCTCGATGCGTCTTCGCCCGCACGCGCCCAACTCTTTCCGCAAGCTCTCCGAGTCCAGTATCCTGAGCATGGCCCGGGCGAAATCCTCTGTGTCTCCAGGGCGCGCGTACAGTGCTCCGCCGTCCGCCGAGCGCCGGCCTTCCGTGAGGTCGTAGAGCACAACCGGAAGGCCAAAGGTCATGTATTCGAGAATCTTGTTCATGGTGGACTTGTCGTTCATGGGCGTGAGTGGGTCCGGCGCCACCCCCAGGTCCGCGGTCGAGAAATAGGCCGCAACCTCAGCATCGGAGAGATGCCCCGGAAACCTGACCAGTCGCTCAAGACCCTTCAGCGCAGCCAGGGCTTTAAGCCGCACACTCTCGGTCCCGGTCCCGATCAGAACAAACAGAATGTCCTGGCGATTCGAGCCGTGGACCACCGAGTCAACGGACTCCAGTAGCAGATTGAGCCCGTCCTGCGGCCCCATGACACCCAGATAAACCACCAGAAAACACCGGCCCTCCTTGAGTTCGGGCTGCGCAGACCGCTTTTGCATTCTCGTGAGGTCAGGGCAACTTCGCACCACGAAGGTGCGTTCTCGACGCATCTTTCCCCGCGCCAATGCCACTTCACGGTAGGACTCGTTGGTGGCTATTGAGACGTCGGCAGTCCAGAAGGTCAGGCGTTCAGCCCAGCAAACCAGCTTATATCCAAAGTCTCGACGACCGAATTTGGCTTCGTACAGCTCAGGATTGAGATCGTGATGGTCGAAGATGAAACGCACGCCAAAAAGCTTAAAGAAGATTCCCACAAAGAAAATCGTGTCGGGCGGGTTGCAGGCCTGGAGGACGCGGAAGCGTGTGCGCGTGTAAACCCGGAGCGACAGGAGGAACTGCGCAGCGAGCGCCAAAGCGTACTCAACGAAATAGCCGAGCGGCCGTGCGGCCTCCCAGACGCGATATCGGTAGATCTCGATGTCCTCGAGGGTTTCACGGCCTCGTTCGAAGCCTCGGGCTTTCGGGCAGATCACTGAGACGCGGTAACCGGCGTCCCGCAACGCACGGGCCTCCTGCCACACCCGCCGATCGACTGGAACCGGTAAGTTCTCGATAATAATGCAGACGCCGGGTTTTCTATTTTCCATGCCGGCACCACCGCTCAGAATTCAACCAACCCCTTCCTCGAGAACGGATAGAGCAAATGAAACAAGGTCATGATCTGCGGTCGCGGGTACGAGCGCGCGTCGCGGAGGAAGACGTAGTCTCCTGTGGTGTAGGCAAAGCTTCCGTCAGGCCGCTGCCGCGCCAGAATCCGATCATAGCACCGCTCACTGAGACCGGTGTCCCCGATCAGCTTCTGATCGGCAGCTTCCCGGAGGGCTGCGGCGAGCGCGGCCGTATAGTAATCTGTTTCCGGCATGCGGCGGGAGCAGTCCACGGCACAGGCGCCGGTGGCCGTCACACCCCCGGCGAGAAACCTGGCCAGGGGGGCAAGAATCGTACGCGTGCGAGAGTCGGGGAGCAGAGGCGCTGACCAAGCAAGCTTCAGAAATTGAAAGGCATTGTATTGATAGCAGAGATAGTGAATGCGTGGGCGCTCGTACGGACCCTCGACGATGTAAGGAAGTTCGCCCGAGGGGAGCTGAACGGCGGCAAGGAAATCCAGCATCGGCTCAACATGGTCGACATAGCACGCCTCACCGGTCGCGTGCCACAGGCGAAGAAAAAACCAAACAGCCTCGACGGAATTATTCGGGATCTTGCCGCGTGGCTTATCAAAGTAGTTAATGGCTTTGCCGCGCCCGTGCTCTTGGAACCCTATCGTATTCACCAAATAACCGTACCATCTGACGGCGCCTGCAAGGAAGTCAGGGCGGGCATCGCGGGCGTAGGTGGCCAGCAATCCGATCGCGCCCCAGTTCCCCTCGACTGTGGCGATCAAATGCTTACGCTCCGGAAGCGGGTAAATCCAATAGCCTCGGGGCTGCTGAAGAAGCAGCGTGGCTTGCGTGGTCTCGAGGGCGATATCACGGTAGCGGCGCTCGCGGGTGGCCTCGTGGAGCATCCAGTTGGCGAGAATCCAGTAGCCCTGGCTCTGGATGAAAACATAATCGTCTTTCCAGGGGAAGAATCCGAGCGCGCTCTTGCAGAATCGCCAGAGGCGAAGGTTGAAGCGGACGCCGGCGTCCGGGCCGTGCACCAGGCCCCCCGAATAATGACGGCGCAGGATGTGCGCGTGCAGGCGCTCGGCGGCGGCGAGGAGTTCTTGGCGTGTGGCCACGTTGGCAGACCAGTATAAACTAGATTCCGAACCTAATCGGCTTGATTCCAACGTACGCTCTAAAGACAGGCGAGCAAATCAAGTGGCAAACGGCAAATATCAAATGGTTTCCCATTTGCCGTTTGCCATTTGAATTTCCTTTCCACGCCCGTGCTGGGGGCGAGCCTGGCTCCGGTCAGCCGTGGCCGACCACAGTCGAGTAGACCTGCACGATCTGGTTGGCGACGTTCTCTATGGATAGCCGTGCGATGCTGTCGCGCCCGCGCGTGCGCATGCCTTTACGGCATACCTCCACGATCTTTGAGGCAATCTCTGCGGCCTCGCGCCGCACCAGGTGGCATCCTTCCGTTTGGCCGATCAACTCGGGGGTGTCGCCTACTTCCACCCCGATCACAGGAAGATTGGTGGCCATGGCCTCTTTGACCGCATTGGGAGAACCCTCGAATTGCGAAGCCATGACCAGGACATCCGCCGCGTTCATATAGAGCGGCATGCGAGACTGAGGAACGCCGAGAACCCGGAGGATCTCCAGCTCTGGAATTGCTTGCCGCGCTCGAGCCACGGCCGACTCTACCAAGTCAAAACGCTTCCGTGTGTCTTGCGGGTCATAAGGAAACAGGACGAACTTCTTTTGCGCGTCAAGGCCTAGTTCGCGTCGTGCCTCAGCTTGGTCGATAGGCCTGAAGAGATCCATGTCAACGCCGTTTGCAATGACCTGGACCGAATTCAACTTTAGACGGCGCTTCATCTCGGCGGTTTTCACGATGACCGCGGAGGCCATGCGCGCCAGTATGAAACTCGAAACCTGGTAGAACCGGCCGAAAAGCGTGATGTGGTCACTACCTCTGGTTATCCCCGTAACATCGTCGCCCATAAATGAGACGACGAGAGGAAGGCTGATTTGGCATCGGGCCACCAGCCCGGACAAGCCCTGGTGGGCGTGGATCAGATCATAGCGCCGGTGGCGCAGCCGATGCCAGAATTGCGGGAAGGCACGCAAGTAGTTCCAGCGGGATTCGCGGCCATTAACATAAAGGAGATCGTAATCCACGCCCAGCAGCCGCAAGGACTCCATCTGGGCTTTCACGAAGCAACCGTAGCTCGGATCGTCTTCATACGGCCAAAGGTTGGTGACCACGAGGACGCGATATGAAGTCATACTGCGCGGCGGCTGGCAAGGATTGCCCATTGAAGATTGCCGATTGTCGATTGCAGGCCGTCGATTAAGGGGCGATGCGGCATCTTCCGATCTATCGATCCGCAATGGGCAATCGAAACTCGGGAACTCCAGCCACATCGTCCAACCGATCACTGAGATTCTCCGCAAGCGGAGGATTATGCCCCAAACGAAACCCGTGTACAATGGTCACTTTGCGGGTGGATCCCTTTCGTTTTGCTATTTGTGTTATGTGCGGGTTCGCAGGGTTCATAGGGTCGGCGCCGGAACAGGAACTGCGGGCACAAGTATGCCGCATGGCCGGCGAACTTGTTCACCGCGGCCCAGACGACTCAGGCTTCTGGGTGGACGCGGGGGCCGGCATCGCAATGGGATTCCGACGGCTGGCGATTGTAGATCTTTCGCCGGCCGGCCACCAACCCATGACCTCTTCGAGTGGCCGATTCGTCATTGCCTTCAACGGCGAAGTTTACAATTTCGGAGAATTACGACAAGACCTTGAACCACTGGGACACAACTTTCGCGGTCACTCGGACACGGAGGTCATGCTGGAGGCAGTGAGCGAGTGGGGCCTGGAGGCGGCAGTCAAGAAATTCGTCGGCATGTTCGCCTTCGCTCTTTGGGACAAGCGCGAGCGAGTGCTGCACCTGGTGCGGGATCGGCTGGGCATAAAACCACTCTACTGCGGCTGGCAGGACAGGACATTCTTCTTCGGGTCGGAGCTGAAGGCGCTCCGCGCACACCCTGTCTTCAGCCCGGAGATCAACCGTAGCGCCCTGGCTTTGTATTTGCGTCTCGGCTACATACCACACCCCTACTCCATTTATCAGGGAGTCTGGAAACTGCCTCCCGGCCACATTCTCAGTCTCCCGGCCGGCGCACAGCCCACCTCGGAGTTGCCGGGGATGGCTTGCTATTGGTCCGCGAAAGAGGTTTACGAGGATGGCGCTGCGGACCCTTTTCGAGGCTCCGAACCGGAAGCGATTGAGGCACTGGATCGGCTCCTTCGGGAATCGACTCGGCTGCGGATGATCGCGGATGTCCCCCTGGGTGCCTTTCTCTCCGGCGGCGTCGATTCCTCGACTGTAGTCGCCCTGATGCAGGCGCAGAGCCACCGCCCGGTGAAGACCTTCACGATAGGCTTTCGCGAGCAAGAATTCGATGAAGCGGCGCATGCCAGAGTCGTGGCGGCGCACCTGGGGACCGACCATACCGAACTGTACGTAACCGCAGAACAAGCCAGGGATGTCATCCCCAAGCTGCCAACTCTCTATGACGAGCCCTTCGGGGATTCCTCCCAAATTCCAACTTACCTGCTTTCCGCCCTCACGCGCCGGCACGTGACAGTGAGCCTTTCCGGTGATGGTGGCGACGAGCTCTTTGGGGGGTACCCGCGTTATGCCCGCACGCGTAGGTTTTGGGAGATTATCCGATGCCTTCCGTACACTTCCAGAGATGCGATTGCCAGCTTGATGCGCACCTTCAAGCCCGCGACGTATAACCGCCTGTTAGGTGGGTTGAGTCCGTTACTACCCCGCTTGGCGCGCCCGTCTACCTTAGGGGACAGAGTGTACAGGCTTGCCGAGGTGATGACGGCCAGGAACCCCGGTGAGCTCTATCACGGTTTGGTGTCTTATTGGAAGCGCCCCGCGGAGCTTGTGCTCAGAGCCAACGAGCCACCAACCATTCTGGCGCAATCTTCAGGTTGGGCCCACCAGGCTGACATTTGCGACCGGCTCATGTTTCTCGACCTCGTGACCTACCTGCCGGAGGATATCCTCACCAAAGTCGATCGGGCCAGCATGGCGGTTAGTCTTGAGGCGCGTGTCCCGATGCTCGATCATAGGGTGGTAGAGTTTGCGGCTCGCCTTCCAATCTCCATGAAAATTCGCTCCGGCCAGGGGAAATGGCTGCTCCGCCAAGTCGTTTACAGATACGTCCCGCGGGAACTGGTGGAACGCCCCAAGATGGGTTTTTCAGTCCCCATTGAAGACTGGCTGCGCGGGCCTTTGCGCGATTGGGCCGAAAGCTTGTTGAATCAGGAGCGCCTGTGCAGCGAGGGATTTCTCCGCGCCGAACCGATCAGGGAACTCTGGGCGGAACACCTTTCCGGGCATCGGAATTGGCAGGGTCACCTGTGGAACGTTCTCATGTTTCAGGCCTGGCGTGAAAAGTGGGCCTGATCCGTTGATGGTCCGAAGATTACTCAGGTTTCACAGATAGCCATGGCCGTCTCCGTGCGGCCCCTTAGGCAGGTCTATTCCCGCGCATTGCCACCGGGCGAGGCAGGAGCGTGATGTTCTCGAGCCCAGCCTTTTCGAACCAGGCCTGAACCTGCGGGTACGTATGCTTCCACTGGTAACGCGGAGAGTACCAATCGAAGGTGTCGAGCACACGCCGCTCGGAATCGGGATGCATGGCGATTTTAGCCAGGAGGCGCAAGGGGTAAAAGACCGGAACGCGATACAGAGAGTAGAGCGGAACCGCGACGTGGCAAAGAGCATAGAGCCATCGGCTGGGCACGCGAGTAGTGAAGCAGCGCTCGAAGCGGCTGGAAGTCTCCCTCGCCCAATCCAGCGCCGGGGCGAGGCGGGAAACCAGCTTTAGCCAACTGGCTGGAATCTGATCGTAACTATCCTGAGCCAGCACCTCGTTCACCTGATCCGGAAAGCATTGGAAAGCTTCGGTCAGGCGGCGCCGAGGATAGACCCAGATGGCCACCGCGCCCCCTGGCTTCACCGTCGCAGCCATGCGCCTAAAACCTTCGCGGCTGTCGGACGTGTTCGTCAGCGCACCGATGCTGTAAGCGAAATCAAACGTCCCGGGGCGAAACGGCGGGAACAGGGCACTCGCTTGAATGAAGTGGCAGTTCGGCTGGCTGCGCAGGTGTTCTCTGGCGACATCGACCGCCTGACTGGGGTCGAGTCCCACAGTTTCGGCTCCAGACCGCGCGACGACATCCACGAAACGACCACTCCCGCATCCTACGTCGAGGACGAGCTTTCCGGCGAGCTCTTCCGGCCGCGTTCCGGTTGAAACTGCAAACGTGGACCCACTGAACTTTCTCGACTCGGTGTCGAATTGTGCGGGCCGCCGGCGCTTCGACTCGAAGCCGGACCGCGCCGCGTGCGAGTCGCTGGGCACGAAGCGCGGAATGCCGTCCCGAATGGGAAAGTCGCAGCGGCATTTCGGGCAACCGAGCAGGCCTGTAAGAATCTCCGCATCGTCTCGGTGCTGGACGTCGACGCGCAGCGGACCTGCGCATTCAGGACAGGCCAGCAACTCAGCCAATCGGGGTTTCACAGGAGATGCACCTCAGCGGGCAATAGCCGACTACCGGCGAGATTTCCGTAGTCTTAGCGTAGCGCCGACCCTTAGGTCGGCAGCGGCCGTGCTGACCTGAAGGTCAGCGCTACGTGCCGAACCCTTTAGACGTGATTGAGTGGCTTTCGGCTCACACAGCAGATAAATGGAGAAGTCCACCGGTTTTGCGGGAGCCGAACGATGTGGTCATCAACGAACCACACGGCGCGGGATATAGCGGTGTGGGAGCGGATCGTGAACCAGTAAAGAAGATTTCTGGGCCACCGTTCCACGTTAATAACCTCCAAACAAATGGGCATGAAATAATCGCAGCTCTCAATCTCCAACCCGGCCTCCCGGTGAGCGGAAGCCAGCTCCTCGCGGCTCATCGGCACATGCGCGTCGTACATACCTCGATCCAGCAGCTTCTGGTATCTTCCCAAAACACCCGCGAAATTCGGGATATCGTCAAACATTCTCCCGCCGGGTTTCAACAGCTTCGCCAGGGCCCCCAGAGCTTCCGAGGTTTTCTCAAAGTGCTCTATAACTCCGAACGAAATCACCACATCGAATCGCCCGATGAGCTCCGGGGGAATTGCGAAGAAATCCGCACAATAGATTTCCCCATTGACTCCTTCTCTCTTCAGAATCGTGCGAGCCCTTCCGCAGCCCGTTTCCGAGCGATCGATCCCAGCCACCTTGAACCCATAGTTCTTGGCAAAGTAAGGCAAATAAACCGACTGGGCGCACCCGACCTCTACCAGTTCCATTGATGAGGTGTCGTAGCCTTTGAAGAGTTGCTGGAAGGCCTGATGAAATCTCCTTACCTCATAATTCTTCAGGCCAGGGCGGTGGGGATCAAGAGCAGGGGGCAGGGGCAGGCGAGTCCGTTTCCACCATTCCTCCCAGAACTCTTCACCTGCTATGTCGCCGCCGGGTAGCTTGCTTCTCTGGGTTTCTATCAATTCCCTGTCCTCTCAGGACATGGTATCACGTCAGAAGCCATCCTTCCTGCGAAAGCCCGAATCCGCGCCATGAGCCCTGCTTAAGTGCCGAGGATGTCCTCGTATTCTCGCATCACGCTCTTCACGTCGAACCGGCTGAGAAAAGAGTCTAGACCCTGGTGGGGCTGCAATCCATTCCGTGCAGACGTGAGGGCAGCGATGATTCCTCGCGCCAGCGCCTGCGGATCGGAGGGTGGAACAAACTCAGCCAAGGGGCAGCCGGCGAGGATCTCTCGCACCGCGCCCGGGCAGTCTGTGGCCAGGACCGGCGTCCCGACGGCCAAGGCTTCGATTGCGACCAGCCCAAAGCCCTCCCAACGTGAGGGAAGCACGAACAGATCGGCGTGCTTGAAATAAGGGTAGGGATTAGAGAGATACCCGGTGAGGTGAACCGCCCCATCCAGCCCTAGTTTGTTTCGCTGGTCCAGCAGGCCGGATCTGAGCGGTCCCTCTCCCAAAATCGTAAGCTGGGCATCCGTAACGGCAGCCCGCACTAACCGCATGGCGTCCAGCAGCACATCGAATCCCTTCTCCTTTGCGAGTCGCCCTGCGGCGACGATATGGGGACCGTTGCCGGAATAAGGATATCCGCCCGCCTCAGCCAGTCGTCTGATTAGATCCAAATCCACGGGGTTATAGATGCGCGCGAGTTTGCGTCGAGGAATGCCGAAGTTCTCCGCCAAGTCGTCGACGATGTGGTCTCCTACGCAGATGATCTTATCTGCCCGCGGGTATAACCGTCGATACAGCCAATTCCAGAAGGACGGACGGTTGCGCCCATGAGCGTTTAGAGCGCTGGGCGAAGTATCCTCCCGTATCAGCACCCGTATAGCCGGCGGGAAGAAAGCCCTTACCAAGACCGTGGCCATATTCAGCTCGACCATAGCTGAATGGATGACCTGCGGTTTCAGCTTCCACGCCAAGCGAATTATGCCCGGAAGGGCGCGTCGGACCCGTCCAGCTCTAAGATCATGCAGCGGGATATCCGCCGGTAAGTCCTGGAAAAGTGGACCTACCGCGTCGATCAACGCCAAATGGGGCTCGAAGCGGGAGCGGCCCAGGTTCTGGAGGAGCGTCACTGTCACTCGCTCCGCTCCGCCGCCGCTGAGGGTCGGCAGGAGAAACAAAACTCTTTGGCGTGTTCGCTTCGTCACTTCCACGAGTTTCGCTCTCAGCTCCCCTCATTGGTTATGGAGGTCGTAGGGGGCGGTTCCGGCATTTGCGGAAGCCCGCCCTGTCTCCACAACGACTTGGCGATTGAAGCATAAACCAACGCGCAGGAGACAAGGTAGACGAACGATGTGGAGAGAGCGATCCCTGCCACACCGAGGTACCTCATCAGGATGAGATTGAAAACCACATTGACGACCATGCTTACGCCGGCAATCACCATCAACACCCAGTTCTTCTTCAAGGCGCTGATGAGCCGGACACCGAGTTGAGCAAGAAAATAGAAGGGGATCTGAAGCGAAAGGAGGGCTTGAACCCGGCTCACTACTGCTGTGTCCACGGCAGTGAAGGCCCCGCGCTGGAAGACGATCCTGATCAACGGATGAGAAAGAACTACCAGACCCGCGGTGATTGGAACAGTGAACAGGACAATGGCCCGCAAGTAGACTTTCAACGTGTGCCGGCAACCGCTCCAATCCTGGCTCGCAACCATCTGTGAGAAATAGGGAAGCGCCGCCGTGCCCAGGGGTGTGGCGCCGATCACGATGAAGATGCTGACAATCTTTCGAGCATAATTCAATGCTGCCACGCTGCCCGGCTCGAGCATGGCGGCCATTGACTGATCCACCAATTCGGTGCTGCCCATCAACAGCGCCCCGGCCAGCATGGGTGCGTACTGGCCCACGACCTTGCGCAAGCTGGGCTCCAAGCCGTACCAGCGAGGCTCCAGCCGCACGCCCCGCACTTTCAACATCCAGCCCAACACACCGGCTTGCAAGCAGACTCCCGTCACTGTCCCCGCGGCCAACGTATAGATTCCCCAAGCGTTGCCCAGCAGTTCGAGAAAGGCAATTATGGAAAGCGGCGTCAGTACGGCTGATAGAGCGGGCAGGCCAAAGTGTTCCCCGGCATTCAAAACCGCAGTCCATGCCACGGCCAGCCCGCTCAAGGCGATGAATGGCAGGAGAGCGTAAAGAAGGTGCCGGGTCAGCATTAACTTTGCCGGACCAAAACCTGAACCCAACAGCGGCAGGAAATATGGTGCGAGCACACCGACCAATAGCGACACTCCCACCAGAAGCGCCAGGCTGGGCACCATCACGCCGGAAAAGAGTCTTTGAGCCGCCTCTTTTCCCTCGCGCTCGCGCACCTCGATGAAGGTGGGGATCATGGCCGCGTTGAATGACCCCGCGATTAGGTTAACAAGGAAGGACGGTAGCAGGTACGCGATCAGAAATGCGTCCAGCGCGTCGCCCCGCCCGAACCAGCGTGCCACGGCCAACTCTTTTGCCGTGGAGGCGAGGCCCGCCACCGCCGAGCATGCGGCAACGCTGGCGGCAGCATTGAGAATCTTGCGGCCAGGCGTCAGCATCGCAGAAGCTTGAGGCGGTGAAGTGGTAGGCTGCATGCGGTTAGGACGGGACCTTCCACTACTCGACCGTGGAGGCAGTCGCCAGGTCGGGGAACTCGGATTCAAGCAGATAAAACAAACCTGAGGCCTTTATAAACTCCCATTAATAAACCGCCTGATGCCGTCTTTCAGTATGGTAACGTTGAAATTGATGAGCAGCGCCAGCTTGCATCCAGACAACCTCAGATAAGAGAGAGTTTGTGCCTCGTGAATGGGCGCCAAGGCATCGATGGACTTGACCTCGACAACCACTGATCGTTCCACTAACAAATCCATCCGGTAACCACATTCGAGCTTGACCTCTTCATAGACGAGCGGTACCGGCTTCTGCTGTTCAACAACAAGTCCTTTCTTGCCCCATTTCGTACGACAGACAGGCCAAGTAAGCGGATTCCAGCAGCCCAGGGCCAAGGGTACGATGGACCTGGATCGCCGCGCCAATGATGGTCTCCGTGATCTTGTTTAGCCGTTCCCGCTCGCTCATCAAAGAGACAAGAGTTTAACACAGAGGGCACAAAGAAGAACTCGCCGAGATCACGGAGCGGCCTCCGCACCGGTTGTTTGTCTCCGTGCTCTCTGTGTTGTGCCTATGGACGCTCATTGGGACTGTTGGCTCTTCGACCTCTGTGTTAAATGTTCTTCAAGCTCTGTCCTACTCCGATCGGAAGCGCGCGCAGGGCGGCCAGTGCCGCGAGGTAGGCGACGCTCCCCGCTCCGCAGAGCTCGCAGAGATAAACGAAATTCCCAAACCCGGAGGGAGGGGGCGCAATCCAGAGGCGCAAGGCCCACACAGCCAAGGCAGTCAGGACAGCCCCAAGAATATTCCTGGTAGCATACCGCACCTCTTCCCGGCCCAGGGCTTGACGAAGGTCGCCCAGATTCCTGTTAATCGACAGGGCGCAGACAATGACCGACGCCACCAATAAGCCCAACGGTATGCCCTTCGCCCCCAACCGCAGAACCCCCACGTAAAACAGATCGAATCCCAAGTTAAGACTGTAAAGCAGGATTGAAAGGCGCAGAAAGGCTCCGCCCTCCCCCCGCGCAAAAAGGTAGAAAGTCAGCAACCGAATGAAAGACAGGGAAAGCAGGCTCAGACAGTAGCAGAAGAAAACTCGCGACATCAGGCCGGTGGCGGCGGGCGTAAAGTTGCCGCGCTCAAAAACCAGCCGGATGATATTGTGAGCCAGCAGGAGGCAGAAGACCACCGCAGGCGTCGTAAGGAAAAGGCTGATTTCCGAAAGATCTTTGAAGATTCGTCGTTCTTCCGCGTGGGCTTTGTTCATCGCAGCTCGCGCCAGCCGCGGCAGAGCGGCCGTGCCCACGCTGCCGCCCAGTAATTCCACCATGGTGTAAAGAATCTTGGAGCCATAGGTTACGGCGGTGAGGGTTCCGGCGGGCAGAAAGGAGGCAATCATCCTCTCCGCTAGCACCACAACCTGCCACGCTGACGCGCCTCCCACCTGAGCGGTTCCGGCGCCACGCAATCTGCGAAATGCTTCGCCGCTTCCCGTGAGCGTCAGGGAGTAACGGACCGGGAAGGAGGTCACAATTTTTGCGCCCAGCACCAGCACTTGAAAAAGATATCCCGCGATGTAGCCCAGCACGATGCTGAAGGGGCCATAGCGGCCGAACTCCCGTAGGATGACCGCGATGACCACGATGTTGCGGATAAAGCCCGCCGCTGAGGAGAGGACGAAGCTATGACGGCTTAAGAGGAACGAGCGAAAGGTCTCTGCGATGCCTGCCGGTACGATGATCAGGAAGAGCCATCGGCTAAGCTGGGTGGCCAGCTCGATTTCCGACCGCGTGAAACCCGGGGCAATTCCGCGCATGAGCCAGTGCGCCGTCAGGGCGCCCACGGCTGCAAACAACCCCAGCCCGAGGAACACCAGGTTGACCACATAACTGACGCCCCGCCCCAGGCCCTCTCGCGAATCCGACGGATCCAGCGTCGAGAAGAAGGGTACCAGGGAGAACTGGCTGGTCGCGGAAAGCAGATTGGTGATGATGTAGGGGATCGTAAATGCGGCATAAAAGCTGTCGGAG
>Ga0181538_10002755_pt1 | contig 17837 bp, 7 predicted proteins | sample PEATcosm2014_Bin_40_FD_119773 | JGI IMG/M metagenome (GOLD analysis project Ga0181538, IMG submission 119773) | Peatland microbial communities from MTU Mesocosm Facility, Houghton, MI, USA - PEATcosm2014_Bin23_30_metaG | ecosystem: Environmental > Terrestrial > Soil > Wetlands > Peat | place...
CAGGTAATCCGCGATAGGATCACCTGAGTGCACCCCGGAGAAGGAATAGCTACCCTCGGTAGTGGCGAAATTGCTCTGGCGCTTGATTCCCCAGATCAGCATCAGTCCGGCTTGCAACGTGTGTCCGCCCTTGATCTTGGTAAAGTCCTCGGACATTACGTTCTCCTGGTCGCTGGCGTTGATGGGGAGTCCGCCATTGCCCGTTCCTGACCATCCTTCGGCAAAGCTGATGTCAGGAGCGCGATTGGTCTGGTCAGCCCCATACCCAAAGGGCAGATTGATGGAGAGGTTCAGGCCGTTGCGGAATGCCGCCCCTTTGATGCCCAGCCGAGGCTTGTCGTCAGTTTGGGTGAAGGTGAATTGATTGATGGTCGTGGGATTGATATTGGTGGTCAACTGCAGCACGTTGTTCCAACCGGTCTGTTTAAAGAAGTTCGATTCGGAGGGTTCGGGATTCGACGCCCAGGACAAATAGGGGAAGGAATCGGTGGCCGTCTCGTACGAGATGCGCGCCAATAACAGCCATTTGTCGTTAAAGCGATGGTCGATGCGCTCCGTGTAGTCCTGGCCGTCGTTGATCTCGGCGCCAGTGTCGATGAAGTTGTTAAATCCGCTCTGGTTGGGAAGGTACGGCCAGAAGTGCTGCATCATGGCCACGGAGTTGGGGTCCATGCAAGCCTTGTTGATCGTATCGAGATTTGTCCCGTTCAGCCCGCTGGCGGAGAGGCAAGACACCCCGGGATACTCGCTCGACAAGATGGCTTGCGAGGCAGCATCTAGGCTGAGGCCATTCTTGTTAATCCCAAACAGCGTGGGATCGTTGCTGAAGTCTCCGTTGCGCATCGCTTCGGGAATGATCGCGCCGACGTTCGACAAACCGCCGTGGCGAATGCGGAACTCTTCGTTGGTGAAGAAGAAGGTCTTCGACTTGTCGGTGTTGTAGTGCCCGGGAATATAAACTGGGCCACCCAAGCTGCCGCCAAAGATGTTCTGCCGCAAGCTGGACAACGGTGCGTTGCCGGCGTTGTTAAACCAAGTGTTGGCGTCCACCGCCTGATTGCGGAGGTAGTCGTAGCCGTTGCCGTGGAAATCCTTGGCTCCGGATTTCGTGGCCACCTGGAACTGCGCCCCGCCCAGCCATCCGTACTTGGCACTGTAGTTGTCCTTGAGGACCTTAAACTCGGAAATGGAATCGACGGGCTGAAGCACATTTTCTCCCTGCATACTGCCCGTGTTCATATTGTAAGCGCCGTCGGTGGTGAACAGGTTCTGATATTGGTCAAGTCCGTTGACGCTCAGGGCCTGCTCGCTGGTGAATCCCACGCCTACGGCGCCTTTACCGGCATTCATGTCGTTAATGCCCGGGACGATCGCGGCCAGATCGCGGAAGTCGCGCCCGTTCAACTGCAACTCGGAGACTTCTTCGCCGGCGATCACGCCGCTCGATTCGCCGGTTTGAGTATTCACCTGAACGGAAGTAGCGGTCACGGTCACTTCTGTCTGGGCCGAACCCACGCGGAGAATGGCATTGACCTGAACGTGAGAACTTGGGTCAATAATCACGTCCTGAGAGACATAGGTCTCGAAGCCCTGCTTGCTGATCGTCACGTTCATGTGGGCTTCGTTCGAGGGGAGCGCCAGGACTTCATAGCGCCCGGCATTGTCGGTTTTGGTGGTGTGCTTGATTCCAGTGGCAACTTCCGTGATCGTAACGGTTGCGTCTGGAACAACCGCGCCGGTTTGGTCGGTCACCACGCCGAGAATCGTGCCCGTGGTGGCAGCCTGGCCGTGCGCGGGGCGAGCGGCCGGGCCCAGTAGACAAGACAGGCATACTCCTACTGCAAGCAATGCAAGAAGCTTACTTCTCATTTCCGCCTCCTTTAGGCAGGTTTGCTCGATGCAGTCGCAGAAAGCTTGTAGTGTGCCATAGCTCCGGCACACGAATATGCTATGGAAGCTCAGCCCTAGTTCAGAACCCGACGGAAAAGGAGAATCAGCAACCCTACCCCGGTTGCCTGCAAGTCTGGCCGGCAAGGACGCCAGTCGGACAAAATGCATATTAAGCGTACAAACTAGTTTGTGTACCACAAAGGAGCTATGCTGTCAAGAAGAATCCGTTATAAGAATCCCATCCGTCATACGACCGCCGTCTTCCGGCATCGCGGGTGGCGGGGGGCTTTTTACCGCAGGCAAGGATGTCTGTGCTCTCACGTCATGTGCTAAAATCGCGCCATGAGGGCCGCAACAGGTGCGAGAAAGACGACCTTGGGTAGTTCCTGGCTCTGGGTGTTTGCGGTGCTGGCTCTAGGAGCAGGCTTCGCAACTTGCCAAGAGCCCGCTTCCCAGCACTTTGCGCGAGCCAACCAGCTAGCCCAAAGCGGCAAGATCGAGGACGCCGTGCGGGAGTACCGAGCAGGCCTTGCCCTCGATCCCAAATCCGCGGCAGCCCACAACAACCTGGCCGCCCTGTATTTTCAGCAACATAAGTTTCGCGAAGCGGCGGCAGCCTTCCAGAAGGCACACGACCTGAAACCGCAGGACCCGGCCATCAGCTTCAACCTAGGGCTGGCTCTCTTCAACGCCGGTGAACCGCGAGCAGCGATTGCCCCTCTTGAGGAGGGAAGGGCCGATCCCCAGCACGCCGTCGATGCCCTTTATCTGATGGGGGTGTGCTACTTCGATCTTAAGCAGTGGGACCACTCGATTCAAGAACTCGAGGTCGTGCGGCGGTCACGCCCTGACGACGAAAAAGTCCTCTTCATTCTTGCCAAGGATTACCAGAACGCCGGAGCGCCGGCGAAGTCCCTTGAGGCAGCGGCGCAACTGCTCAAGACCCACCCTGATTCCCTCTATATCCATGAGATGCTCGGCGAAGCCTACGACACGGCCAGTCAGCCGCAGAAAGCCGAAGCGGAATTCAAGCAGGCCATTGCGGCGTCCCCGCAAGTCCCTGAACTGCACTTGATGCTGGGATACCTGTATTGGAGATGGAAACGCTACTCGGAAGCCGTGGAACCGCTCCAGGTCGAGACTCGCATCTCCCCAAATCTTGCCGAGCCCTACTTTTACCTGGGAGACATCGCGCTGCGGAACAAGCAGTTCGTGCCGGCGGAGAATTACTTCCGCACGGCGTTGCGCTTGAAGCCCGCTTACGGCGAGGCAGACCTGGACATGGGACGCGCTTTGGCAGAATCCGGACACTACCAGGATGCCATCCCTTTCATGCGTCTGGCGGTCGAAAAAATGCCGGACCGAGAAGAGACACATTACTGGCTCGGCAAGACCCTGATTCAGGCAGGCCAAAAGGCGGAAGGCGAGAAAGAACTGGCAGAAGTTGAGAAGTTGAACAAGGTCAAGCGGCAGACAGCTTCGGAGATCTTGAATCAGGTCGTATCTCCCACGGCCGCCGACAGCCACAAGACCCCATGAATGGTCAAGTTGGGCTTTGCGCGAGCGACAGCGCGGGTTGGCCGCACAACTCGCCGCACCGTCTTAGGGGTGGCTGGTCTGCGCCTGGAGCCTCTCGTAGGCTTGGCGGAATCCAAGTCCTTGAGGGTCGAGTTCGTAGGCGGTGCGATACTCCTCTAACGCTTCCGAACGGCTTCCCTTCGACTCAAACGCGAAACCCAGGGTGAAATGCGCCTGCGCGTTCCGGGGGTTCAGGCGTAACGCTTCGCGCTCTTCCGCGATGTCGCCCTCCCAATCGCCTTTCTTGCCGAGCACCGCGCCCAGGAGGGCGTGAGCCTCGTCGCGCTTGGGGTTCAGGCGTAATGCCTCGCGCTCTTCCGCTATGGCCCCGTCATAATCTCGCTTCCAGGTGAGCGCATTGCCCAGCTCCCAGTGGGCAAAGTCGTCATTCGGGTTCAGCTTCAGCGCCTCTCGGTCTTCGGCAATCGCTGCGTCCCAGTCGCCCTTATGACGAAGCGCAGCACCCAAGTTGACGTGCGCTAATTCACTCTCGGGGCCCAGGCGCAACGCTTCTTTAAACTGTGCGATGGCGTCATCCCAATCTCCCTCCTGGGCGAGCGTCTTGCCAAGGACGAAGTGAGCAACGACGTCTTTGGGGTTGAGTTCCAATGTCTTTTCGAATTCCGCTTTGGCCTCATCCAGTCGATTTTCGCTGACCAGTGCAAGCCCCAGGTGGTCGTGGAGGTCCGGTGACTCGGGGTAAAGCTGCAGACCTTTCTGGAGAATCTGGATCGCATCATCCGGCCGTCCCGCCGCCAGCAGGGTGCGGCCGAGGTTGTGGTAAATCTCCCGGTATTGGGCGTTAAGCTCCAGCGCTTTCTCGAACTCGGGGATGGCCTCCGCGTACCGGCCCACCTGTGCCAGGGCGGAGCCCAGGTTGCTGTGAATCCGCGCGTCGTCGGGATTTGTGGCCAGCAATTCCTTCCACTCGGTGATGGCCGCTTCGTACTCGCCCTTGTCAGCCAATTCCGCGGCGTGGTCGAATTTCTTATACATGTCGACGGCGGGAGTGGCGATGGCCATGAGGCCGTCTTGAGGGATGTTCACGAACTCGGGGATGTTGACCGCACGATTGGCGGCGGTGGCGTTGTCAATGAGGATCGCGGGGCTGTCGTTGCCCTGCTCATCGATGTGGGTGAGATACATCTGCGTGTAAGGCGACCGGCTCTTCGAGGAAAAGACCAGCCAGCGCGCGTTGGGCGAGAAGCTGTGCCAGGAATTCATACGCGAGGTATTGCAGCGCATGCGCCTTGCTTCCCCGCCCTGCGCCGGGACGATCCAAAGCTGGCTGTCGGGACGCATCAACTGCCCGTTGTGGCACTTCACGAACACGATCCAGCGCCCGTCCGGCGAGACTTTCGGAAACGTGTTGCTCATGCCATTGTCGGAAGCGCCCGCAATGGCCTCGGCTTTTCCCCCTCGCCCCCCATTAAAGGGAACGCGATAGAGGTTGTACTGGATCGGTAACTCAACCGGATCGTTGGCGTATGACGCCATTTTCCCGTCCGGAGGGTAGGGGTCCTTGGCCTCCGCCCGGGCAAAGACCAGGTAACTGCCGTCCGGGCTCCAGACACCATCCGTCTGGACGTATCCGGGATCGTCTGCGCCCGGCAAAGGTTCGCGGCGGCCGGTCTCGCGGCTGTACCAGGCCAGAATCCCGCGGGTGGGATAAAACACCTGGAGGAAGCGATAGTCTCTGAAATTGACCACGTAGTAGTTGCTTTGTGTAGACCGTTCCGCAGTGTTGACCGTGGTCACTACATACTTTCCGTCCGGGGAAACCTGCGACATGAATCCCACACGATTCAGGCTGACCTGCCGGTCGTTGGAGGGATTCCATGTAACCATGTCGCTGGTGTTGATGCTCATCTGCGGCTTAACCGGCACGATGGCGTACAATCCCTTGTCATTCGCGGGGCCGTCCATGTCCATTCCCATGGTTCTGCCATCCCTGGAAAAAGAATGGCAATTGGCGCAGGTGGGCATGTTCTTCAGGACTACCCGGCTCTGGGTTTTCCCGATGTCGCGAAGCCGCCATTGGATGAGCGGTATTGCCGCCGGATCCAGAGGCTTGATGATCCCCTTTTGAGTTTCGGAGGGCATCAGGGGCACGTCGCGATAAAAGACGGGTGCGCCAACCGGGTCCTTCGACGTGCGCATCGTCATGCGGCCGCTGGACACCGCATGCTTGGCATCCTGCGCGCTGAAACCGCTGATGGTCACTACCGCGGGGCCCGCGACGGAGTGTTTCTTGATCGCCTCCCAGACCCCCACTTCGGGAATCCAGGTGTGGGCTGCCGCCTGCTCCGGCGTCAGCTTCGGCAATTCATTCGTGGAAGAGACACAGCGCTGATCGATCTCGCCGATGGCCAACCGCTCCCCGGCAGATTCGGCTCGCACGTGAGCCGATCCATCGGCGAACGCGAAATCGATCTGCCAGTGGGTGGCATACTTCACCGCATCGTGCCAGATGAAAGTGGGTGGGGTAATCTCCGGTGGGAAAATCGAACCGTCCTGGGGATAGTCAACGGTAATCGGGGCCAAACTCGCCGCCGAAGCACTCCGCGCGCGATTCGTTTGCACCGCCGCGCGCCCGCTGAACATCGGCGTGGCGGCTACGATTGCGCCCAGGAAAAGCAGGGTGACTCCGGTGCGATACAGAGTAACTCCCCACTCGCCTTCCCCCCGGGGCGACACCGGACTCCGTCCGGGCGCTGCCCTACGATGAACGGACGCGTTTGGCCTTTCGCCTGCCATTTCAATAGGGGGCGTTAACGCTCCGGACTCTTGCACGAGTTTCCGTTTAGGAATCCTGCCCCAAGGTGATTATACAATGACGGCTCACGCGGTGGGTCGAACTCCGTCGCCCGTAGGGTGCGTTAGCGGCGCTTCCTCTCCTGTCACTTGCACCGCGTCACTCGTAGTAACCGTACTTCTCGATCTCGTCCCACATCGCCAGGACGTTTTCGAGTTTGGCGGCAGGATGAATCTCGGTGGTTGAGCCGATCCAGAATCGTCCGTTGGCCCCCGCCTCGTCGATGGTCTTTCGCACGGTCTGGCGGACTTCAGCTTCGGTGCCAAAAGGCAGCAACTGCGAGACGTCAATTCCCCCCATTAAAATCCATTCCGGGTAAGCCTTTCGCACGTCGCCCGCGTACATTTTGGAGAGTGGTTCGAGCGGATTGATACCCTCGATGCCGGCTTGGCGGAAATCATCCAAGATAGCCCACAGGTTGCCGTCCGAGTGGTAGATCACTTTGATGCCGTGCTCGTGCCACGCTTCGACCAGTTTGATCAGTCGCGGGAAAAACTCCTTGCGCAGAAACTGCGGGGAGAAGAAGATCTGCTCCGTGCTGGCGATGTCCGCAAAAACCAGGGCGACGGGAGACAGGGTGGCGTCCGCCGTCTCGTGGACGCGCTGGATCTCCGCCCGGTTCAGCGCTTCCAGCCAATCCGAGACGAGTTGAGGATTCTCCGCGTAGGCATAAACCAGCAAATCCAGGCCCGCACGCACGTGCGCGGTGTCCAGCCCCACCGGGCTCTCGTTAGGAAAAATCACCGTATTCTCGCCAACTTTTTCCTGCAACTCCAGGAACTGCTCGCGCGGTGATTTGGAAGAAGCTCCCCAGACGTTGCTCTTCCCGGCAAAGGTAAACATGTCGCCGAACTTGCGATTGTGCAGCTCCTCGATGTTGCGAGGGATGTAATTGAGCAACCCCTCCACATCGTTGAAGGGACGATCGATGAGCCAGGTGGTCCACCACTCCTGTTTGTAAACGAAGCCATCGTCGTGGCGGATGAGCTTTTCTTCCGCGGGAGCCGCAATCCCTCGCGTGATATCCAGCCGTTCGCCGATGGTTCGGCAAACCAGGTCCAAGCCATTCTGCAAGGTCACCTTCTCACCGGTGACATATTCAATCAGCGGTATGTGCTGAATGAGGTCGAAGACGGGTAACCGGTCGGGCAACTCACCCCGCAGCGTGCAGTCAATGCGCCGGCGCGCGGTCATTCGATCCCTGGGAAGTTTGCGCATCGCACATCTCCTCTTCAAACCATCGGGCGACCGCCAAGGTGCCCGTCGGACGCCGGGACAAGGAGCGCTCATTATACCCCGAGTCGGGTTTGTATTGGCGAGTTCACTTGACGAAATGGCGGCGGGAAGCCACTTCGGCATCCAACCGGCTCGCCGCGTGGCGCCGATGAAAGCTTTATGCCGCGATTGGCGTTGGCCGATAGAAGATGAGGAAGGAGAGCATGGTCGAACTGCAAACAGACCTCAAGAGCATTCTGGAAAGGGAACTGGAATCCTGCCCGACCCTGCGGTCGGCGCTGGGTGACAATGTCCTCCTACGCCAGGAACTGTCGCGCCGCCTCGAAGAACTGGAGACAATCCGTGCCGCGCTGGTCCGAGCCGAGGCCCATACCCGCGCCATCATTGACGCCGCCCAGGAGGGGGTAGTCCTTTTTGATACCAAAGGCATTGTGCAGGAATTCAATCCCCAAGCGTCGGCTATCTTCGGCTGGTCTCCGCAGGAGGTGGTGGGTCGCAACTTGGCGGATTTTGCCGTTCCACCCAGATTGCACCACGTCTTCGCGAAGCACCTAGAGTCAGCATTCCGGCAGGGAAGAGACCCCCTGCACGATTTCATGGAGGTCTATGCGCTGCGCCGGAACGGCGAAGAGTTTGCGCTGGAAATCTCCACCTCGGTGATCGAGACACCCCGAGGTAAACTCCTTAGCACCTTCTGCCGGGATATTACCGAACGCAAGCGGGCGGAGATGGCCCTGCATGAGAGCGAGTCCCGGCTCCAGGCGATCTTCAATTCCGTCGAAGCAGGAATCTTTGTCATAGATCCGGAGACGCACTGCATTGTGGATGCTAACCCCCCAGCCCTAAAGATGGTGGGGTTGCCCGACGAGCGCGTGATCGGCGTCGAGTGCCATAAGTTCATCTGCCCGGCGGACAAAGGGCGCTGCCCGGTCACCGATCTTAGCTTAACCGTGGACAACTCCGAGCACATTTTGCTGACCGGCGAGGGCAAGGAGCGCGCGATTATCAAGACCGTGCGGCCCGTGGTCATCGCGGGCCGCAAGCTGCTTCTGGAGAGCTTTGTCGACATCAGCGACCGCAAACGCGCGGAACGCGCCTTGAAAGAGCGCACGTCCTATCTCAACACCCTCATCGAAATCAGCCCTCTGGGCATCGCGGTTCTCGACACCGAAGAGCGAATCCAGATGTCGAATCCCGCTTTTGAACGGCTGTTTCTATATTCCGGCCAGGAGTTGCAGGGCGCCAATCTGGATGAGCTCATCGTTCCCACGGAAATGCTTTCCGAGGCCAAGGAATTAGCCCAGCGGTGTCTGATGGGTATGAATGTGCACGTCACCAGTCGCCGGCGCCGTAAGGACGGCGCCGGCGTCGAGGTGGAGATTTACGGGGTGCCGCTGGTGATGGAATGCAAGCCAAAGGGGTTGTTGGCCCTCTACCAGGACGTCACGGAGCGCAAACGCGCCGAACGCGCTCTGCATGAATCCGAGGAGCGCTACCGCCTGCTGTTTGAAACCAACCTGGCGGGGGTTTACCGCACTACGCGCGGAGGGCGCTCTCTGCACTGCAACCAAGCGCTGGCCAACATGCTCGGCTACAGCTCACCTCAAGAGGTCTTGGCCCACCCTGTCCTGGACTTCTATTTCACTGACCAGGAACGTTTGAAGTTCCTCGGTGAACTGAACAAAGCGGGAGGCCTCAGCAACTTCGAGATGCGGCTACGGCGTAAGGACGGCACTCCCCTCTGGGCGCTCGCCAGCGTCAACCCGGTGGCCGATGAGGCGGGCGACGCACAGGTGATTCAAGGAACCCTAGTCGATATCACGGAGCGCAAGTGCGCGGAAGCCGCGATGGCCGAACGGCACCGCCTGGCAAGCCTCCTGGCGGAAGTGGGCAGCGCTCTCACTGGGCCGGAGAGCCTGCGACAGGGCTTACAGCGCTGTGCTGAGATCCTGGTGCGGGACATCGGCGCCGCCTTCGCACGGGTCTGGACGGTCAACGAAAAGGACCAAGTCCTCGAGCTGCAAGCCAGCGCTGGGCTGTACACCCACATCGACGGCGGACATGCCCGTGTTCCGATGGGCAAATTCAAGATCGGACGCATCGCGGAGAACGGTGAACCGCATTTGACGAACACGGTACTCGAGGATTCTTGGGTTGGTGACCCTGAATGGGCGCGGCGGGAAGGCATGGTGTCGTTTGCGGGCTATCCTTTAAAAGTCGAGGAGAAGGTGCTGGGAGTGGCGGCGGCATTTGCTCGCCAACCCCTGTCCGACGCCACACTGCAAGCCTTTGCGTCCGTATCCCACAGCATCGCGCAGTTCATCGAGCGGAAGCGCGCGGAAAAGGCTCTTCAAGAGAGCGAAGAGCGGTATCGCGTGCTTTTCGAGCGCAATCTCGCCGGGGTCTTCCGAGCCACACTGTACGGCCGGCGGATCCTCGACTGCAATGACGCGTACGCGCACATCCTCGGATATAACTCGCGCGAGGAAGTCCTGGAACACGGGCGGCTCCACGACTTTTTCGACCCGGCGGAACGTGAAACCGCTAGGGCGCGCGTGATCGAAGAAAAACGGGTCACCAACTTCGAGGTCTGTCTCTGCCGAAAAGACCGGTCACCGGTGTGGACACTTGAGAATGTCAGCCTGATCGAGGGAAACGAAGGAAACCAACCACTTATCGAGGGCACGCTAATTGACATTTCGAAGCGCAAGAAGGCAGAGGAGGCGCTTCGAGAAAGTGCGGAGCGGTACCGCTTGCTCTTTGAGCGCAACCTCGCCGGGGTTTTTCGCGCCACGTTGTTTAGCCGCCGCATTCTCGATTGCAATGACGCCTACGCGCGCATCCTCGGATATGACTCTCGACAAGAGGTCCTGGCCGGCGGGAAAGCGCACGAATTCTATAATCCCGCAGACCTGGACACGGCCAGAGCCAACCTACTCGAAAAAAAAGGCTTGACCAACTCTGAAATCTGTCTCCGCCGCAGGGATCAGAGCCTCGTATGGGCCGTGTCGACCGTGAGCCTGATCGACGGGGGAGATGAACACGATCCCCTGTTTGAAGGAACGCTCATCGACATCACCGAGCGCAAGCAGGCGGAAGCCGAACTCCTGAAATACGCTCAGGACCTGGAAGTGGCCAAAGCCGCTCAGGAGCGGCACGCGGAGGAATTGGCGCGTCTGGTCGAGGAATTGGCCCGCGAGCGCGAACTGTTGCGGGCCTTGATGGATAACATTCCCGACCACATTTATTTCAAGGATCGCCAAAGCGGCTTCCTGCGCGTCAACGCATCGGTCGCCCGGATGTTTGGACTAAGTGAGCCTGGCCAGCTGGTCGGCAAGACTGACTTTGATTTCTTCACCCAGGACCACGCTCAGCAGGCTTTCGACGATGAGCAAGAAGTGGTCGCCACGGGAAAGCCTATGATTGCCAAGGAAGAGAGAGAGACTTGGCCCGACGGGCGAGTGACCTGGGTTTCCACCACCAAAATGCCGTTGCGAGACGCCAATGGGACCATTGTCGGGACATTTGGCGTTTCCCACGACATCACGGAGCGCAAGCGTGCCGAAGAGGCCATCCGAGCCTCGGAAGAGCGCTACCGCGAACTTTTCGAGAATGCCAGCGACCTGGTCTTTACCACCGACCTCAAAGGCGGGCTCACCTCCCTCAACCAAGTGGCCGCGAAGACCATCGGGTATTCGCGGGAGGAAGCGACGGGGATGAACCTGCGTCAGTTGGTTGACCGCCGGCAATGGCGCCTAGTCGACGAGACCCGCGAGCGGCTCCTAGCCGGCGATTCTGCCATGAGCGTTGAGCTGGAGGTCAGAACCAAGGATGGCCGCCGGGTAATCTTGGAGGTGAAACCCGGCCTGATTTACAAGGACGGCAAACCGGTGGCGATGCAAGGAATCGGGCGCGACATCACCGGGCGGGAGGCGGCAGAAATGGAGTTGCGCCAGGCGCAGAAACTCGAGTCCGTGGGCCGCCTGGCGTCCGGCATTGCCCACGAGATCAATACTCCCATCCAGTTTGTGGGCGACAATACGCGATTCCTTCAGGACTCATTCGCGGGTTTGCAGACCCTGCTGGCCAAATACCAGGAACTCCGGGACGCCGCAACTGCCGGAGCGGTCAGCCCTGGCCTCCTGGACGAATTACGCGGCACCGAAGAGCAATCGGACTGCGCCTACTTGCTGGAAGAGATTCCCAAGGCCCTGACGCAGACGCTCGAAGGCGTGACTCAAGTCGCAACCATCGTGCGCGCCATGAAGGAATTTGCTCACCCGGAAAGAAAGGAAAGGGTTGCCGCCGACATCAACAAGGCGCTCCTGAACACGCTCACCGTGGCGCGGAACGAGCTCAAATACGTTGCCGACGTCGAAACCGAATTCGGCGACCTGCCGTTGGTGGTCTGCAATATCAGTGATCTAAACCAGGTTTTCCTGAATCTGCTGGTCAATGCCGCCCACGCGATCGGCGACGTCGTGAAGCAGAGCGGGAAAAAGGGAAAAATCCGCGTTCGCACGGCGGCGGAAGGCAAAACCGTTCTGGTGGCCATCTCAGACACCGGTTGCGGCATTCCAGAGGGCATCCGCAACAGAATTTTCGATCCCTTTTTCACCACCAAGGAAGTTGGCCGGGGAACAGGACAGGGCTTGGCAATCGCGCGCTCGGTGGTCGTCGAGCGCCACAAAGGAAGCTTGAGTTTTGAGAGCGTGCTGGGCGAGGGGACGACTTTTTATGTTCGCTTGCCGATCCAATCCGGGGACTCTTCCGAAAACGGGTAGGGCTGGACGGCTCTGAAGGCCGACGATGACTGGAGTCTGATTATGAGGCGCGTGCTTTTTGTAGACGACGAACCGCGGATATTGGAGGGGCTGCGGCGGATGCTGCGCTCCCAACGAAACGAATGGGATATGGCCTTCGCGCCCGGCGGCGAAGCCGCCCTGGCAATGATGGAGGCTACATCCTTCGATGTCATTGTCTCCGACATGCGCATGCCGGAAATGGATGGCGCCACGCTGCTTACCCAAGTGCGCAATCTGTATCCCCAGGTCGTGCGGATCGTTCTCTCCGGCCACACGGAACTCTCCACGGCGCTGCGGGTCGTTCCCGTGGCGCACCAGTTCCTGGCGAAGCCTTGTGACGCCGGAACGCTGCGGGTAGCGGTCGAGCGCGCTTGCCACCTTAAGGGATTGCTGAGCGACGACTCCATCCGCCGCACGGTCGGCGCCTTGCGGGATCTCCCCTCACTCCCACGGACTTATGAAGCCCTAACGCAGGGCTTGGCCGACCCCGACACGTCTCTTCAAAAGCTCGCCAAAATCGTCGAGCAGGACGTCGGCGTCACCGCCAAAATCCTGCAATTAGTCAATTCCGCCTTTTTCGGGATCGCTCACTCCGTCACCAATATCGAGCACGCGGTCGTCTACCTCGGCATCAACACGATACGGAGTCTGGTCCTTTCCCTGGAGATCTTCCGGGTCTTTGCACCGGAGGCGCCCGTGCCGGGATTCCACCTGGAGAGTCTACACACCCATGCGCGGCTCTCTGCCTACATCGCAGCTCGTTTGCCGGTGCCGACACACCTGACGGAAATCACCATGGCCGCAGGCATGCTCCACGACGTGGGGAAGTTGGTCCTGGCCTGGAAATTCCCCGACCGGTTCAGGCGGCTTCTAGCTCAAGCCGCCGAGGAACGGCTCCCGCTCTACAAAGTTGAAGAACGCGAACACGGGTTCAGCCACGCCGAAATCGGTGGGTATCTGCTGGGGTTGTGGGGCTTGCCCTATATCCTGGTGGAGGCCGTTGCCCTTCACCACGGCCCGAATCGGGTGCCGCATGAATACTTCGACGCGGTTTCCGCCGTACACGTGGCCAATCTCCTGGCCCATGAACTCGATCCGCCCTTGCCGGAAGGAAGTCTGGAAAACGACACGATGCCCAGCCAGGAGGAGCTGACAGCGCTGGGCGTCGGTGACGATCTTGCTGCCTGGCGCGCCATGGCAGCGGAGACACGACCACTTGTAGCGCAGGTATGACCATGACACAACCGGGACGGGCACGAATTCTGATTGTAGACGACGAGGCACTGGTCCTCGAGGGCTTGCAACGGCACTTGCAGGCGCTGTTTGACCTGACGTTGATCAGCAACCCGAAGGAAGCTCTGAAACTTGTAGTGTCTCAAGGACCGTATGCGGTGGCCGTTTCTGACCTGCGCATGCCGGGTATGGATGGTGTCACCTTGTTGTACAGCATTCGAAGCCTCGCCCCGGACACGGTGCGAGTTTTGCTGACAGGCTTCGGGGATTTGGATGCGGCCATCACGGCAGTCAACGAGGGGAACATCTTCCGCTTCCTCAGCAAGCCTTGCCCGAGCAAGACGCTGATCCGAGCGCTTGAGGACTCCGTCCAACAACACCAGTTGGTCACGGCCCAGCGGGTGCTGCTGGAACAGACGTTGCGCGCCGGCCTCAAAACCCTTTCCGACATTCTGGCCATTGTCAATCCGGTGGCCTTCGGGCGCGTCCTCCGCACCCGCAAGCTGATCAGTGAATTGGCAGCCTCGGACCCGGTGGCAACCTCCTGGCAGTCTGAAATCGCAGCCATGCTGGCGCCGATAGGTTGGGTAACGCTTCCGGGTGAGACCGCCAGCAAGCTCAATCAGGGCAGGGCGCTCATCGCCTCCGAACAAGCCATCGTGGATAAGCTCCCTACTCTGACCGATCAACTGGTAGGCGACATTCCGCGCCTCGAATATGTTCGAGAGATTCTCAAGTACCAACATAAACATTTCGACGGACAAGGGCCACCTCCCAATGGGGCCAGAGGCGGGGCCATCCCTTGGGGCTCGCGCGCCCTCAAAGCCGCCTCGGATTTCGACCTTCTTGAATCCCAGGGTTACTCAGCGGAAACGGCGATAGAAACCATGCGGGCCCGTACGGGGTGGTATGACCCTGCCATGCTGGAGACAATCTCGCGACTTCGAAATCATCCCTGGCGCGATGCGAGGATTCTCCACCTCCCTCTCCGCGCGGTGCGGCCTGGAATGGTCTTCACAGAAGATGTCATGACCCGTACCGGCCAGGTAGTGTTCGCACGCGGCCAGGAGGTAACGCCGAGTCTGGTGGAGAGAGTGAATAACCTGGCGCTCGATTCTGAAGTGGATGACTCCGTCGTGGTTGCGCTTCCGTAGGCAGGTAGAGGCTTCGCCTAATATAGAAAAGGCTTTCAGTTCCAACCATCCGGGCCTCTGCGGTGCGACGAGTCTCGGGGATCCCTTGCTGATTTCTCAGGACCGGGATCGCAATTCTCCCGCCTGCTGCTGGATCTTCCGGACTGCCTCCGCGATGTCGTCCATATCGCGCCGCGGACCGAGCAACATGGTCTGGAAAAACCATACAGCTTCCTCGCAGAGCTTGTCGTTCTCCGGGCAGGCGTTGTGCTCTTCCCAGCCGGCAAGGTCGCGTTCCGAGTACATCTTGCGGTAGACGCGGGAATTGAGTGTCGCCTTGATGAAACGCTCTTTGTTTAGCGGCGAGTAGCCGCCCGAGCAGGGAATTCCCTCTTTCTCTAATGCCTGTAGAAAGCGCGTCCGCGGCAAACCGTCAAAGTGCGCTTGGTCGTAGCGGAACATGTAGAGGTGATAACCGTTCCTCGTCGTGCCGTCGTACATGAGGGCAGGAGAGATTCCCGGAATCTCGCGTAACAGGCTGGTGAGGTACTGGGCATTCTGTTCGCGGACCCGCGATTGCTCTTCTACACGCGTCAATTGCTGCAAGAGCAGCGCAGCCTGAAATTCCGTCATGCGCAGGTTAGAACCCTGACGCGCATACGCGAAAGCGGCTCCGGCCGGGCCCCGGCCCTGGTCCTGGAAGCTCTTCGAAAACTCGTGGAGGGACGGATTGCTAGTTAGGATGGCGCCGCCCTCGCCGGAGTTGAGGTTCTTGGAGGCTTGAAAGCTGAAGCAGCCCAGGTCGCCCAGAGTGCTGACACGGCGTCGCCGCCACTCGCCCGTATGGGCCTGGCAGGCATCCTCGACAACCGGCAGCTTGTGTTTCTTGGCAACCTCGAGCACAAGATCCATATTCACCGGGTTGCCACCCAGATGCACCGGCATGATGCACCGCGTCCGGGAAGTGATCTTCGCCTCGATTTTGCGGGCGTCGATCTGAAAACTTTCCCGGTCACTGTCCACGAATACCGGCAGCGCGTGTTGCATCAGAATGACGTTGAGAGTAGCGACAAAGGTGTAGGGGGGGAGGATAACCTCGTCGCCGGGTTCCACACCCACCGCATTGAGCGAGGCGTAGAGCGCGGTCGTCCCGCAAGAGGTCACCACACAGTACTTCGCACCCAAGGTCTCCGCCCATTTCTCCTCGAACTGCGTCGTAAAATGGCCGTTGCCGGCCCGGCACCACTCGCTGCTGTGCAGCACTTCCATCCAGCCTCTTTCGTCGTTCTCACGGACGATGGGCCAAGCCGGAAATGGCTCGGTCCTAACCGGCCTGCCCCCCAGGATCGCGGGCTTCTCTCCCATCGAACCTGATGCGACGGCCCGCGGCACGAGCCCCGCCGTGAGCCCCAGTCCCGCCGCGCCGGCGGAGATTGTGCGAATAAAACCACGACGCGTGACTTGACTGCCCATATGCCCTCCTGGAAACCTGCCTTGATCTAAGTTGTAGGTTCGTCCTTTGTGGACACCCATGGGCAACCACAAGGGTTGCGGCTGCTACGATTTGCGAACCTGTGCGATTAAATCATGTACCTTTTCGATTATCGTTTCCTCGATGCTCGGCGCAAACGGGCCGGGTTGGCCGTAATACACCATCGCGCCCCCACCTTCGTAGCCGCCTTCCTTAAGCACGCGCAACGAAGGGATGTAGGCAAATACGTCATTCGAGTAGGCCGCTACCCAGAGTTTTTCCCCGCCCAGTTCTTTTTTCAAGCGCAGGTCGTAATCCACCACGACTTCGCCCCCCAGCGCGATGAACGTCAGGTCCCGGCTGAACTGCCAGATTTCCAGCGGGTAAGGATACTCGTTGGGTAAGTGGCCGTCGCGATCCAGAATCTTGAGCATCGCCGCGGCCCAGTTGCGATGATTCACGTCCTGATTCTCGAGTTGGGCCTGCAACTCCTCCCGGCCGGGCGGAGTTCCGAAAGCGACTGGAAACTCCTCGTAAGCCGTCTTTATCGGACTGCGGACCGGCTGAAGTTCCCCGGCCAACACATTCTCCACCGCCGCCGCTAATTCCTCACCGTGTTGCTTGGCCAGCTCGATCGACCCACGCGGATAGGGGTTGGCGTCGCCTCCGCAACCGGTGACGAAAAGAGCCGTCGCGCCGGGATGATGTGCTTCGAGCCAGGCTTGCGTGAAACCTGCGTAATCGCCATTAATCTGCAGAATATCCTTCGCGGTGGCGTTGTGACACGCATACCCCAACACGACCGCCCGGAGCTTTCCGTGGCTGTCGTCGATCCGTAGCACCGGAACATCATGGTCGACCGGTCCATCTTTATTTACTCCGATAGCGATCTCTTCGTTCGTTCTGGCGCGGCGATTCATAGCAAAGCCGGCATTGCCGTGTCCAAAACTCAATCGGGCGGGCCGCAGGGACTTCAGTGATGTTCCGACCAGCGCGGCAATTTTGTCCTCGAGATTGCTGGTGTACTCCTCGACGTCAGCCCACTGCTGCGGATTCATCGGGTACATCGTCCCGAGCATCTTGCCGATAACCGGGGCGCAGTGGGTGTGAGAGGAACTCAGCAGCAACTGGTCGCGCTTCAAATGAAAATGCTTCTCCGCCCGCTCGGCGATGTTATGACTAACCGCCGCGGGAAACCCCAGCAAATCGCTCGTCACCAGGACAACTCGCTTGCCGGTCTGGTCCTCCAGCGTCAGGGCTTTGGCGTAAAGTTCCTGGATAACACCCTCAGAGGGCTTCTTGCGGCTCGCGTAGCCCGCCATCCAAAGGGATTTCTGCGGCGTGATGATCGTCCGTGCCACCCCGGCCCTCCACCCTGGGCTCGAGGCATGCGCGCGCAAGGAGAGTTCCGTCGTCAGAACCAGCCCCGCTGCTCCTCCAGAGACGGCGCGAAGAAAACTGCGGCGTGTAAAAGGAGTGTTCATAGTTTCATCCGAAAATCGCGCCCATACTATACCCGGGAGCATGAAAGAGCAAGACAACGATGAATAGCGCAGCAACTTCGGAATGTTAAGGATAGGATTCGCGCGGGCGGCAGAGACGGTGCGGTTCGGGCGCTTCGAGTGGGGCGATGCTAGCAGGGAGGCATTTTCAAGAACGCTTCGCCGGGTGAGCGG
>Ga0181538_10002766_pt1 | contig 17779 bp, 23 predicted proteins | sample PEATcosm2014_Bin_40_FD_119773 | JGI IMG/M metagenome (GOLD analysis project Ga0181538, IMG submission 119773) | Peatland microbial communities from MTU Mesocosm Facility, Houghton, MI, USA - PEATcosm2014_Bin23_30_metaG | ecosystem: Environmental > Terrestrial > Soil > Wetlands > Peat | place...
CATGTCAACTTTATCATAAATCTCATGACCTGCTCTTAAGATAGCATCTTGTCCCAAATCACGGGCTTTTTCTGCACTCTTTTCTGGAGCCTCAATTACAATCTCATCATGAACCATATTTTCTAGCATGGCTCCCGTCTCAGATTCAAGGCTGTGCCATAGAAATGGTTTACCGTTACTGTCAAACCCACACCCTATAGCAAGCTTCATAAGATCGGAATTTCCCCCTTGGATAGGTGCATTCATACCTTCCCGCCCGATTGAACTCCACATACGGGCCAGTTCCTTACGGACCTCAACATCGTAGGGCTCGCGCTTTAATCGGTTACGCAGATTGTTGATGGCCTTCTCAGGAGTTGGACGATGAAAGGCCCGGCGTCTACCTAAGCGAGTGCGAGACTCCAGCTTCCAAGTAGCGTCATCGTTAAGCTTCTTAAGATGCTTCCACAAAACAGGTATCCAGTTGGCATAGTGCCTAAGGTCTTCTCTAGCTTCAAGCCTTCCCTTTCCAGTATCTCTAGCATACCCTGTTTCAGATAAACCATATATGACTCCAAAATTTAGACTCTTAATAGGTTTTCTGATTTTGCCGTGGCCTTTACAGTCACACTTAAGCTTCTTACCGCCCAAGTAAAACAGGCAGATGGGCTCCGCAGCTTCTTTCCACTTCAAAGGATAAACGTATTCGGCTCCCAAGCTATGAACATCCCAATCTTTGTTAAAAGCTTCAAGCCACACAGGTTCACCTGAGTCACTGGCGCATATACGTAGCTCGCACCCTGACACGTCAATAGTGATCGTCTTGTAGCCGGGGCGAGCTATAAAACAAGACCGGTATTCCTCGTCACCCGGAATATTTTGAATGTTTGGGTTGTCAGAGCTAGTGCGACCAGTTTCAGCGCCGATCTGATTAATGTTGCTATGTAGCCTGCCGGTGATCTTTGACCTGTACTTGGTAAGAAAGTTTGCACCGTAAGTTGTAATAGCCTTGTTAACCTCACGGTACTTTCTGATAAGGTCAATTACCGGGATGCCCTTTAACTTCTCAAGAGTTTTGTCATTGGTGTCTTTAAGCTTTTTCCCTGCTAGGCACTTGAACTTTAGCAGGGCAAGACGAAGCTGTTGGTTGCTGCCGTAGTTAATCGCAGCCTCACCTTCCCACGTCTCGGACAACTCTTGCCAGTGGCTAATCGCGCTCCTAGCCTCCATGAACTCTTTGCGCTTGGCGGCTCTCAACGTCTTGTCGTCTTCGGCTCTCCAAGACATTTCCAAAACGCCTAGGTCATGGACTAGTTTAATTCGTCTGAAACCAAGCCCAACAATAGGAATGAACTGTGCATCAAGATTCTTGATTATTTCTCTTAGCTCACCTTCCTTTTTACGGGCTAGAGCCAGCCAGGGTTCGCTGTCAACATAGAAGCCGTGAACCCGCATATCACCAAAGGCGGGGATGGCGTCAAACTCAACCTGAGCCGTTCGCATTAAGTTGTCTTTTAGGAGAATCTTGGTTTGGCTTTCCTTGACCTTTAACGGCAGCCGGGTATCCAAGGCGGCATAGATAAGCTTGTCTTGGGTTATAGGTTGGTCTAACTCAAATGAGCGTTGCAGAGACTTGTCAATAATGACCCGGCCATACTTGAGAAGAACGTCATCCAAAGCGAAGTAGCCCTCGGCCTTGGCAGAAACCAATCCGCATAGAATAACCCGCTCAGCAAGGCATGTATCCCAAAAGTGCCAAGCACGTAGTCCGAATCCCATGCGTAGGTTTTCATATTCAAACTGTAGGTTGTGGCCAATCTTAAGCCATTCCCGTGACTCCAGGGCCGGGCGAAGAACTTCAATTACATGGCCATATACGGCCTTACGAACCCCATCAAGCCTCTGTGCCTGTTTCAGAGTCTCAACACACTTGGAAAAGGCCAGCAGGTCAATTACGTATTGCTCGTCGCGGTCACCAACTTGAATGCAGCGAACGAACCTTTCATTAAGGTCCGAGACTACGTTGGTTTCAAGGTCAAGCCCGAACTCTTTTTTGCGTGTAAAGAAGTTGCTTACGCAGCCAAGTCCGTAGTCATCTTGAACCAAGGTGACGTTCATTCGCGGGTTAAGATCATCTAAAACAAGTGGACGGGCTACAGGTGTTTCATTCATATGGGTATTGTATCACTTTTGATTTTGTTAGTCAAGTAAATTAAACAAGACCTAGGAACATTGCACGCTCAGCCTCGCGCCTGCGAGTAAGGCCGGGAGCCACTACACCCTTAACCTTGTTGAACAACAGCATAGAGTCAGCAGCCGCGTCATACTTCTCGTTGTTAAGCATGCGTAGGCATGTAGAGCCTGCAAAACCAGTTCCCTTTTCTTTACTTCCACACCCAATATTAAACACAAAATCTACTAGAGCATTAAATTGGAATTGCTCTAAAGGCACTTTAACTAGAGAATTAATTGCCGATACTGACCCTTGGACATCCTCTTCAAGCCATACATTAGCTTGTTCTACAGAACAAGTTGTTGTTGACTTAACTCCTCTTGTATGGCCATACCCGCAACTCCAAACGCCACCTTGATCTTGATAAGCTTTCAAGCGCAGAGATTCAAAAGATTTCGTTAGATTGTATCCTGGCTCTGTATATTGCATAGTTCACACTCCTCTTTTATTTTTCCTCTGTTCACATGCCATCTAATGTGCGTACTAAACTTTCCTCCTAAACTTGCTATCTTTTTACAATGATCTTTCTGCTTAGGAGAATGCTTGCTAGCCCCTAAATAACCAGCTTTTGATTGGTGTTCTTTAGTTCGTAAAGAAGCTAGCCTACCACTTTCAACATTATATTTTCCTATGATTTTTCCTTGTTTAGAAGCTTTTAATTTTTGAAGTTTTGACGTTGGATGCCCTGATGAACCTTCCCCGCCATCAGTTAGATTTCTTAAACAGCCGGTGCCATTGTCAATCCTTCCATACATAGCAATAAGAAATTTCTCTCCCTCAAACGCAGAATTTTCATCTGGCCACTCCTGAATTATAATAGCTTCTTTATTTTTAGGTGGTCTAAATCTATGTTGAGTTCCTCCACGAAAAGCTCTTCTACCTCGCCCTTTACCTACGTAGTAAGGAGTGCCAGCAGGGAAAGTGCTGTCATACTCTCTAAGCCATAGGTAGGTATAAAAACTCATATGTTTTTCTCAACGTCCTCAGCTAAGATTAAGTCCTGCGGGGTTACTACTGTTTCCTTTTCAATGCTAGCTATGAACTTTGAAATAATACGAGGAGTGAAGTTTTCATACTCTAATGACAGTAATCGGCAATGAGGGTATTTACGCCACCCACGCGGGACTCTATTATGAATATGACCATGGACGTTAATTCCTGTTTCGGCTTCTTTAGGAACAATCTCAGAGGGTCTATGAGTAAACCAAACATTACTCATAACTAAGCCATCGCAAGCATACTCAAAACCATTCCTCATATACCAGCTTACCGAGTGAGAATCATGATTTCCTCGGACCAGAATCTTGTGACCCGGCACGTCTGAAAGCCAGTCAATCAGCTTCACGAACCCGAAGCAAACATCTCCCAGGTGAAGAACTAAATCATCAGGCTCAACAATGGCTTTCCAGTTGCGCTTAATAAGGTAGTCAACATTCTCTGGCCGTCGCGTGTGCTTCTGAATCGCGGAATGGCCTATATGAGTATCGGTAATTACCCAATATTTCATTATGATTCACACCACCAAGGAAGTTCATGAGGAGAAACTTCTAATAGTTCATAAACATAATTAATATTAAACAAACTAATATGAAACCATTCTGGAATAAAGACTACAATAGACGTTTTTCCTTGGTTATTAGTTCGTTTTATAAACCAACTACCGTTACCATCGTAATCTGCTTCATATGTTCCAGACTTAAGAATTTGAAATTTGCTAAGCATTATATGGCTCTCCGTTTGAATAACAGTCTATTAAGGCAGGCTTACCAGGGCAGAGTTTACAAACTTTTTCTCTGCACTCTTCCAGACTGCGCATTATGTGAGAGCAAACCGGGCACATCTTAGTTAACCATAAACTTGATCTATTCTGACGCTTCACTTTTTCCCGCTTGCCCTTGGTCTTCACTCGCTTGGCTCTTGCTTTGTTGGGCATTCTTTAGCTCCTCTGAAAATTTAATAGACTTGATTGGCTTCATTCTTAGCTGAGATATTTGTCTGAAATCCTTCATCATTTTTCGGACTTTTGCCGCAGAAGACCTCTGCATATGCCTATTAACGTAGCCAGCTATGATGGGCTGTTTGTTTTCATCCAAAGCTGGAGCACAACTGCATTGTGCATCAGTAGGAGAATACCTTAGTCTTTTGCATATATGGCAATAAGAAATCGCAATGCGTGCTAGTTTGCGAAACTCTGCCCACAATACGGCAATCTTACGAGGAGCGAAAGCTTCGTCAGAATCAAACTCTTCAATTTCTTGCAAGATGGCAGCACGAGCTAAATTTTTTCCACAAACCCTATTCATTTCTCCTCCAGAGATTTGATATTTGGTAATTAAAGAACCTCTTAAAAGCGTTGTACAAGACTTTAATAAAGTGAACCTCTGTTCTTAATGGGTGTTCTAGCCTATCGGCAATTTCATTAAGCTTATCGGCTAGGATATCACAAACTAATTCCTCAACTTGTTCAGACATTATATCTTCCCAATACTCAATCGGAATGGGAATAGAATTCCAGGCGCATTCGAGAGCGGAGGCTTGAAGTTCAAAAACTACATCGGCAGAAATCTCCTTAATCATCTTCTGGTATTTAGGATTAAAACCTTGTTCTTCATTTTTCATAACTTAATTATACCATCCTTTGAAAATAAAGTCAAGACTAATCTGAATTGCAAACCCCAATAAGTTCTTCTTCTGAATGTGGGGTGGCATCAACCACTTTATCAAGAAAAGTTTTATTCAAAAGCGTATCAGTCAGTATGATATGCTGAGGATCGTCTTTTTCAAACGAGGCTACAACCTTATCCGCACTTTCTAGATCAAAGATTACGCATCCTGGCTCAGTAATTTGGTGAGAGGCAATTATTGACGTTAAGGGGCTAGTTATAGTTTCTGCCACAACTTTACGTAGGCCACGAGCGCCCTCATTAGTTATTCCTTTGTCTATTAAAAAATCACTTAGGCGTGGAGTTATTCTAAGAGTAAAAACCATTTCTTTAGTTTCAGCAGGATTCGTTACGATGCATCCTAAAACTCTTTCCCACACCTTAGCAATCTCTAAGCTAAGAATTTTTCTGAGTTGTTCTTTGCCTAAAAGATTAAAGACTACAGTTTTATCAATACGGCCTATAAACTCGGGAGCAAAGAGTTTTTTAGCACCTGAAATAGCCTCGTTAGAGATTTCCTTAAATTGGTTAACAGGGCCTTTCTTTGCAAAACCTATATGGTCCTGGTTAATAGACCGGCTTCCGATATTAGAAGTCATAAAGAGCCAGCAGCAATGCAGGTCTAACCTTTGATTTTTTCCAGTAGTAATTTCGGCTCTATCCATAATGCCAAGCAATAGCTGCCACAATTTATAAGACGCTTTTTCAATTTCGTCAAATAATAAAATACAAATTTTAGGCCCGTTTTCAACCCATCCCCTTACAACCGAGGACGCATTGATTAAAGGTTCAGCAGTATCATGACCAACGTATCCAGGAGGAGCGCCAATAATACGAGCTATTTGATGTTCTTCTGAGTATTCTCCACAAGCCACCTTAATCATGTGTCGGCAGTCCTTGTGCAACGCTTCTGCAATAGACTCTACCAAAAGTGTCTTGCCTACTCCGGTAGGCCCCAAGAAAAGAAGGTTGCCAACAGGACGAGTCACGTCACACATTCCTGCTACATAGGATTCATAAATTTCAGAAACCGTTTTGATAGCTTCATCCTGAGCTACTACACGACTCCTAAGAAAGTCTTCAAAAGCCATACGCTTATCAGACTTCGCTTCAAGATTTAGATTCACAGTAGTTCTCCAAGAAAAACAAAATAAAAAATATCTTTAGGATATTGTACCTTACTTGGGCGTGTTCCATCATTTTCCTGAAACCCAGGATGAATATACAAATTCAAAAAATAACAACGATCACATGCACGATAGGCTAAGCCTTTGAACCTACAACTAGGAGCAAATTTGTGGTCATAGCACAGTCCACAGTAGGGGCAAACGTGATTATGACATACATCATTGCTGACTTCCTTTGTCTTTTTTGATTTTACGTCGCTAGCTAGTTTTGCTTTTTTTGACATGTTTTGTTTTCCTATTTAATTTAGTCGTTAATTGCAATATAACCTTCTCCTGGAGTATGAGGTTTTGGCACAGTGGGGCTAAAATCATCCATGTTAATAAGCACCGGCCTGCCTATGTTGTATTTCAAAACTATCTTAGACAACATACGTTCATAACCAAACATAGCCTCGATTCTTTTCTTGCCTTCTTCGGGGGTTTTGCATCTGCAAGTTATTCTTACTGGAAAGGTCCAATCACGGACGGTGCTTTTAAATATTGTCTTATCTTCCATTGGTTTCCTCAGATTCGGCATCAAATTTAGAAGACCAGTGTACATAAACCTTATTTACCCAAGTTGAAAATTCTTTAGTAGTCATAGTACGCTTTGAAATATTGCAGATAGTGCAACACGGCCTTACGTTTTTTAAAGTATATCCTTTGTTAGAATCAATTCTATCTAGGCCGTGCCCAGTTTCGGGAAGAATTCCTCCACAATAATAACAAGAATTTAAGGAGATAAGTTTACTATATTCTACAAAGGAAATATCACTATGTTTACCGTTTTTAGTTCTAATAAATTTTTTGTACCTTACTAAAGGCCGCTCATTATACCCTCTAGAATAAGTAAGAATTTCTTTTTTATGCCGTTTTCTGTATTTTACTCTGTAGGCATTTAAACTTTTTCTATTATCTTTATTATATTTCTTCATGTAAGCAATGCGCTCTTTTCTGTGAGCAGCATTCCATACACTCATATATTTAGACCTTTCTTCTTTTGTCATAACTTTCTCCTATTGTTATAAGTATAACAAACTTTAGAAAGAAAGTCAAGTAAAATCTAAACTTTAACCATATTTTCTTTTAAGTCTTTAATAATGTTAGACTTAAGAGCTTCGTTTTTATTTAATTCTTCTTTAGAATTAGCCTTTCCTTGCCCCAATCTTTCTCCTTTGTACGAAAACCAAGCTCCTGATTTTTCTATAACTCCCGCTTCAACAGCACAATCAATTAAATTTCCTGTAGTATCAATACCACTTTTAAATAGAAGGTCCACAAAAGTTTCCTTATATGGTGTTCCTACTTTGTTCTTAACGGCCTTAACCTTCATGATGTGGCCCACAATTTCTTCGCCCTCTTTAATCTTGTCAGCCTTGCGGATATCCAGGCGCACGCTTGCAAAGAACTTCAGGGCACGGCCTCCGCTTGTAGTCTCGGGGCTTCCAAACATGACGCCGATCTTTTCGCGAATTTGATTAATAAAAATCAATACAGCTTGAGATTTACTAACCTTGGTGCTAAGCTTTCTCATAGCCTGTGACATTAGCCTAGCTTGTAGACCAGGAAGAGAATCTCCAAATTCACCTTCTAGCTCAGCCCTGGGAACTAGTGCGGCCACACTGTCTACTACGATTACAGAATAAGCTCCAGACTCTATCAGCATTTCAACGATATCAAGCGCTTCTTCACCATTATCAGGCTGACTAACTACAAGAGATTTAGTATCGACGGTATTTTTAGTTGCCCAAACTGGATCAAGAGCATTTTCAACATCAACATATGCAGCCAATCCGCCTTCGGCTTGTGCAGCACCAACAATCCTAAGAGCTAGAGTTGTCTTACCGGAAGATTCAGGACCGTAGAATTCTAGAATACGCCCTTTTGGAGCCCCGCCTATTCCAAGCACGTTGTAATCCAGGCCATAAATGCCGGTAGAAATGTGGGGCATTACGTAGTTAGTTCTGCGAGCCAGAGAAAATAGAGAGCCCTTTCCGTACTTAGTTTCAATATTCTTTGCTGCTATTTCAGCAGCCTGCTCTTTTTGTGCTTTCGTTACCGGCAATTCAACTGGTACAGTACTCATTTTTCCTCCATTATTGATCTAATAAGCTTAGTTATAAACTCTTCTACTTGTTCCTTAGTATTAGCTCTGCATTCATAAGCAAAATCTTTGCAGGCCATAGGAAAAAGTTTGTGGGCTAGTTCAAGTGTTTTATCCTGGCTAAGAATCAGGTCTTCCAGAGTACCACTTGGTTGTGAATTGTCAGCTACGGTAATAATATGAGCTTGACTATGCTTGTCAATCCTAAATTCAACTTTCATTTTTCTCTCCTAGGTATGGCGTGTTTGGCTCTGAGATAATCTTTGAGTGGATAAATACCACGCTTTTTAAACTCTTCTCCAAGCCTCTCTGCTATGTTGGCATACTTAGTAGTGTCCGGTATGAATTGCATTTCAACCATAGACCTGAATAAACGTTGATGATAAGGTACAAGACATTCTTTAACAGTTATTTCAATGTCTGCAATAAAGTCAGAACGTGAGGCTTTTACTTGTCCTTTAATACTTCCTGCATTTGACTTAAGTCTTCGACTCATATCTAGGGATGGTATGGCCCCCGTCAAGTAAAGAGCTTCCTTATAAGGATAGAATATTGAATTAAATATTCCTTGATAACGATATCCTGACTTGGCTGCAAGCTTTTCTTGCAGCCTCTTCAATTGTTCTTTGGGGTTTGGTTTTTTCTTCATTTAAATTCCTTTGTTAAAAGATACCATATACCTTGTGAGCCCCGGCAAGGAATAGGAGGGTTAAGTAGAACTATGTCTTTAAGGACAAGCCCATAACGTTTAGTCTCACATTCAATCAAAGCTTCTTTACTATCTTCATTTCTAAGTAATCTAAAATCTTCAACAAATGAAGTGCATAGTATAGTTCCACCGGCCATCCATTTCCCGTTTTGATACCAAGTTTGAGTGCTGATGTCTTGCTCTAGAGTTAGGTATGGGCAGGCTAAATTAAGGGCATTTTTATCCCACTTTAATCCAGCGTGAATGCCTATACGTTTGCCTTTAAGACAAGCAAACCGCATATGTGTGCGGGTTTCAATTGTCTTCCAACCCTGAGCAACCCAATTCGCCCATGGCATCCAGAGAGTAATAATAGGCGTAGAGGAAGTAATTTCATTCATTGCTTTGGCCTCAAAGTGTCACCGTTACAGTTATGATAGCAACCGCTATCCAGTAAATTCCACGTTTATAATCTCTTTGATAGAAATAAATTACACTTGCTCCGATGGAAAGTATGAACATTGCTAACGGAAAAACATACTCAAGCTTGAACTTCATTTTTATTTAATACTCCTTGTTGAGCAGGAGGGTTTTTAAGGTAAGAAATAACATTTTCCAACCATTCTATGTTGTCAATTCTTCCTAATTTTCTATTACAGCCTGCCCATCGGCCTCCACATAACAAACCTCTAACTGTATCTTTTTGAGAAATGCCTCTCTTCTTCATTAAACTCTTGAGGATGTGTTTATGGTCAACTTCTATTCTACACCCGTTACCCCATCCTGGCTTCCCAACTCGGTATTCTCCTAAAGGTTTTTTACATATCGCACACAAACCTTTTTGTTCTTTGTATAAGTTTTCAAAATCTTCAAGAGTAATGCCATAATGAGTCTTTAAATGTTTGTCTCTTACACAACCCCGGCAAGCGTAAGAACTGGTTCTTCCCCAAATTTCTGTGTCATGATTATTTATACAAAACTTTTTTCTTGATTCCCCGCTTTTACAGAATTTACACTGTGTAGACTTACCACTAATTAGAGATGTACTAGACACAACAACCCTTTGCCCACAAACACATTTACATACCCAATATGCTCCTCCATTAGTTCCTCTTAGGGAACTAAGTTTATCTACGTGCCACTTTACAAAATCCATACCGGACAAGTCTTTAAGATTTTTTGGTAATTTCATAAACCTTCCATCCCACTTGTCTTCTCTACCGGCACAACTCCAGGTTGAGATTCAATAACGCTGTCCAGCTTAGCCTTGGCCTCTTCTGGCTTCAATTCACGGACTGTTGACTTCGAACCTTCCATATAAAAAGTCTTGGCTCCTCCAGCAGAATAACGAGACAAGTCTAAGCGCACTAAGAGATAAGGTGAGAAATTTTCCTCTTGTTCAACTAAGCCTTGGAAGTCAGCAGCCTTAATTACTCCTATACGGTTACGGTGTAAGCAGGCCATGTAGTCTACATCTTTTTCAATTGCACTGGAGTTGGCAGCATGACGAGCGGCAACAATTTCATTTTCATTAACTCGCTTTGGTTGAATTACTAAGATAATAAATATACCTAGTTCGATAGCCATCTCTTTAATGCGTTTGCTAAGCACTGATGTTTCTTGTGCTGAATGCATTATTGACCTTACCAAGAGTTGAAGGTTGTCAAGTACTAGAACTTTAATTCCATAGCGCCTTATGGCCTGTTTAATTAGATCAAACACTTCCTCGGTCTTTTGAGCACAACAATGCCCTAAGATCATATCAGTAGTTCGTTCTATGATCTTATCACGAGCTATTTGGACAGTATCAACAGTTATTTGGTCATCATCTGTTTGAGTAACATGAGACACCCACTTGCGAGCCACCCTCTTTTGTGGCATTTCCAAACATAAAAATAGGCTAGGCAGCTTTTTAATGTCAACTAGATATTCCATCCAGTTTAAAGCAAACGTTGTCTTTCCTACTTTTCCTTCCGCAATTATTCCAAATACGTCACCAAATTCGCAAGTCCCAAATAACTCGTTAAATGATGGCCAGGGGGAATCAATACCAGTATTGTTTGTGTTTCTTCCTTCAATTTCCTCTTGTAATTCATCAAGTACATTGAGAATTGATTTAGCTCCCGGCACGTCAAGCGGCTTAGCGGCATTCTTAATTGCCTCAAACTCTTCTTTCGTATGCCCTGCAACGAAGAACTCATTTATATCCTTTCCTGGTTTTCCATCCTTCTTTGTGAACGATGGTAGCTTAATAACTAAAACTTTTTCAATTCCAATGCGCTTAGTAATCTCTGAACAAGCTTCTTGTCCAGGCTTGTCACTATCATAGAGTATATAGATGCGTCTAGGCTTGCCAGAACGAAGCTCCCACCATACATCTAGCCTATCTATCCAAACCGCTTTCTTCATGCCTGCACCAGGAACTCCTACAGCGCATTCATAGCCTTGATTAATAAGTGCAAGGCAATCAGCTTCTCCCTCTGTAAGAATTATTTCTTCGGCATCAGGCTTAATAGCGTCGGCATGATATAAGGGATTCTCTCGGCCTTTACTGCCATGAAAAGCTTTCTCACTTGGGGGCAACCTACGCATTTTGGCATAGACATACTTTCCATTGTTTATATAAGGATATATAACCCATAGTTCTTGAGTAGTAGGATGCTTCCAAAGTCCCAGGCGCATCTTTTCTATTAATTCTATGGAATATCCTCGTTCATGGGCAAGGTAATCTAAAGGCTCAGTACTAGCCATCAGAGCCACATGGTGCTCATTAAGGTCTGGTAAAGGGGCGGCAGGAGTAGCAGCGTTAACTACGTCTTGCACAGAAACAAGTCCTGGGATAGGATCGCCTAATTCTTTCTTAAGAGACTTTAAAGTACCGGACCTTCCACATACTTTGCAGTCCCAACAAGGGCCAATATTAATCCCATCCCTAATCTTGCTCTCAACAGAAATATAGAACTTGCCGGTACGCGAGCATAGTGGGCAGTCAGTTACGATCTGTCCGTTAGTAATTACATGCTTCCAGCCTTTAGCCAGCACATACTCGACTGATGCGGATTCTTCAATGCGAAGTTCTTCTTCCATCATTACTCCATTATATCACAAGGTAGGCTAAAAGTCAAGACTACTCAATAGGAAAATAAGATTGATTTAGCTTTGAAAACTCTGGATTTGACATCAAATTTTTTAGTTTTAGTTCTGCATCCTTGCCCCTCTTTACAGCCCCTTTAAGAATAGCAATTAAAAGTTCTTGTGAAGTAGGCTCTACTCTTGCTATGCCTCTTAGTATGTCCTTTTTTTCTTTAGGAGGTAGCTTGGAAAAATTTTCATAAGTAATTCCTTTTTTGTAAAAATAACTATCTGATGCTTTCGCATTCATGTCAAGAAAGCTTCTATATTCATCTCTGCGAACTACTCCAACAACTACTTTAGAATATAAGTCCCATTTTATCTCTGGAACCGGCTTGCTTTTTCCAAAGAAGACATAGATAGCCTTTAAACCTTTAGGACGCTTACTTTCTATAAAACTATTGCCATCGTGTTTCCAAGTATTAGAATCTGTGTATTTAATTTCAACTCCAAATTCACCATTATCAAAGTCTGGAAATTTTCCTTGTGATCCTACAGCATTCCAACCATCACAATTACTAGCTTGGATATGTTTTTGGTATGTTAGTGAACACAGGGCTTTAGTTGTAATTTCTTCAAATTTCTCTGATCTAAATTTTTTCTTAGCTACAAACTCCTTCATAACAACAGTACGTACTTTATCAAGAATTTTTTCAAATTCTCCCTGTGTCATTTTCCCCTCTTTCTCTGGTAGCTCCTGCGCAAGTTATGTACATATTTCTCAAATTGTTCTCGTAAATCAGCAGTGTCATCTGAGTATAAGGTTCGGCTCCCTATGCGGATATGATAGTGTGGACCTTTAGGAGGAGCGTCTTCACAGTATTGGGCGAAGTTCTGAAAGTATTTCCAACGTTCTTCCGCTGTCATTCTAGCTACTGCCGGCCCATCTAGTGCTGGCCCCGCCATATATTCTCCTATCTTGGAACTCTTTTAAGAACACGGCTTATAGCAAGCTGTGCTTCACCTTTTGTAAGTCCAGGTTTAATTGGAATACGGAACTTATTAAGAAGCCTTATTTGACCGTCACTAGCAGGGTCTTTATGCCAACGCGCCTCTCTACGAAGAAGAGTAACCTCTTCGGGGCAGGAGTTACGAACAAAGTCTTCGGCATCATGCAGCGCAGTAGGAAGATCATTTAGACCATGGCGATCAATATTACCTAGCTCATTAGGGGCGGCGTCACCTTCAATTCTTAGTACGCCAATATCATCATTAGTTGTGGCCTCTACCTTACCAACTACGTTCCACTTTTGTAGTAAATCTTCGTATACGTCAACCCTACCATGTCGCAGGTATAGGACGTAGTGACCATCTACTGATTTATGCCATTGGAATTTGGAACCAGCTTCCAGAATTTCATTAGCCCAATTCATGCTAAATAAATCAACACTTGTAGCATAGCTGTTAAGCTTAGTGATGTCGGCGGCGGCTGATAGATCAGCGTTAGGATGGTCTTGTTGAACTTTATTGAAGTAGTCTAAGGACGTTGTAATGGTGCGTCCCTTCATATCCATTTTGTTTCCCATGCCGAATAGACTAGGCAAGGTAACAAGATTATGCTTAGTGGTGCTGTCAACTACGTCTAAAAGAATGCAGTCTTTCTTTGGTATAGGAATACCAGCCTGCTCAGCTTCAATTAGGTTATTAATATTGTCTGGTATTCTTAAACCACGTCCAATGCATTGTACAAATAGAAGACTACTCTTCGTTGGCCTCGCCATGCAAATACAACCAACAGACCAAAGATCAAAACCCTCCGTTAAAATATTACAGTTGCAAAGCACTTCTATTGCGCCTGTGCGGAGAGCGTTTAGCTTCGCTTCTCGGTTAGGATCATCACCCCAAATCGCTCTAGCTTTCACACCTTGTGCTAGGAATGTTTCTGCCATTGACTTAGCGTGTGCTATGTCAGTACAGAACACTATTGTTTGCCTTCCCTTAGCTACTTCCAGCCAATGTTTAACTACTAGTTGATTCCTTTGCTCATTATTAACTGCGTTGGAAAGTTCACTAACTTTAAAATCACCAGCTTGGACGTGAACATTGTCTAGCGATTGGGACGTTGTTATCCTGTATCCACGAATGTTTGAAAGCCACCCCTGTTTAATAGCGTCAAGGGTAGACATACTGTAAACAATCTCATCAAAAACATCATGAAGGCCCTCACCGTCGGCCCGATTTGGTGTGGCTGTGCATCCCCACAAAAGAGTTTTCTTGGCGTCAATTTGCTCTTTGAAGTGATTGAATATGGTCTTGTAACTATCGGCAGTAGCATGGTGGCTTTCATCGCAGATTATAAGACCAAATTCAGCAGGGTTTAATTCACCTAAGCGCGTGCTGCCCTGCCTTCCTAAAGTAGGTACACTGCCTACGATTATCTGAGAGTTTTTTGAAGCTCGGCGCTCAGCCATCTCCACGTCAATGTGGGCCTCAGGATTCCACCGCTTAAACTTATCAACAGCTTGCTGAATTAACTCCTCTCGGTGGGCTAGTATTAAAACCTTTCCCGATATACCTAGATGCTTTTGAAGGTTAACAAATACCACTGTCTTGCCACAGGCAGTAGGGATGGTGATAAGCTGCCTAGAAACACCGGCCTTAAACCTTTTCTTTGAAGCGTCAAGAATTTCAAGTTGATAGGGCCTAAGCGTTGGCATGTAGTTTCCTTAGCTTATTCATTCTCTTAACCCATTGGTGATTCCAGCATAGGGTCTGGAATTCTTTAGGAAATAGGTGGTTTTTAACCCAGGAATAGATAGCTTTACCAAAGGGTTGTTCCCCTTTATCTCTCTTAATACCGCCATCATTATTTTTATGGTCAAGAGTAAGCATATCAAGGTTTGTAATCCTACATCCTCTCCAGCAGCACATTGGCTTTCCATCTTTTCCATAGTGAGTTAATACTAGTCTTTTTATGTAGGTGTCCCACCTTCTCTTAGTTGCTCTACCCTTTTTGCTATGATTGTATTTAGTTACGCTCGCCCTTCTTCTCGGGCTCATATGTTGTACTTCAACCCTCTCGCTTTGTCAGTCAGAACCAGAATTTGATTAGCGTCTCCTACTAGATAATAGGCATGGGTATGAATCTTCTCATGACATAGGTGGCAGACCGTCACTAAATTAACCGCTGTATCGTCTCCACCTTGAGAGCGAAAGAGAATATGGTGGGCGTGTAGGTTGTTGCGCCGACTACATACACGGCACTTCCAGCTATCACGCCCCATCACTCCCAGGCAAAGGATTCGGTATTGCTCTGGTGGAAGTCGGTTAAACACAGGGCTCCACTAAGCATTCAATTTTGTAGTTACGAGAAACCTCTATGTAATTATAAGCCAAGTCTTTTGAAACTCCAGAAACGATTGTAACTGGATGGCCAGGACTGCATAGATCACATAGGTCTTTCGCTTCTTTCAGTCCAATGTTTGTCATTTCACGAACGGCTTTGATAGCATTAATTATGTTGCCGTTGTAGTTTATAAGAACAACTTTGTAGGTGATTGGGGAAGATGAAGCAACAGGCATAACAGTACTAGCTTGGAGATTCATTAGCACGGTTTCCAGAGTCATGACTACGCTTTCTTCTTCCCCTCCGACGAAGCTTTCATAAAGTTCGCGGTAAGGAAGGTTGCTTTTAGATGCCTTGGCGTGGGCCTCCTCCATAGCCCAGTCCCACGGGTGATGGAGAAGGTGTAGGCATTCATGCAAAGCTGCCTTTTCCAACTCGTTGTCTGTCGGCAGAAGTCTTTCCCACACCGTTGCTAGCTGAAACTTTGCCGACCTGTGGCGAACGTTGGCTCCGATGGACGCCAAGCAATCCATCTTTTTGAGCTTGAATGTCAGAACGTAGCTCTTGATTCCGAAAATTTCCAGCCACTTTTCAACGAATTTCTTGAATGTGGCTAAGTGATTTTCATTTAGCTCGGTTATAGGTTTCTCGTGGCGTTTCACAATTCCTCCCCTTCTTGAGTATGAGTTTTGAAATACTTGTACAAGCGTTCAGCACGTTCCAACCCGATGTTGAATATGTTCTTAATCCTTTGAGCCGATGCCGACTCAGAAAACTTGGAAACGTATTCCTTGACTTGCTCAAAGATCGGGTCATGAGTTGGGTCTAGGTCAGGACCGCTGCTAGAGATTTCCTTGAACTTCTCAGCCCTACGAGAACACCCTTCTGAGATTTGTTCTACTACGTCCTTAACATCAGGTTTTTGTTCAGCCTTAAGAGCAGCTAAACGTTCCTTGATGCCGCTAGAATCAATTTTAAGGCCCTCTCCAGCGAGTTTCTCTACCAATTCGGGGGTTTGTTCTACCTTGTCAGTGATAGCGATGGCCTGCTCCAACAAAGCTTTTTCATCTGCACAAGTATGCGGAGGCTCTGGAGCAATGACTTCTTCGTCTTCATGCGCTCCCTCAAATGGTAGATCTTGCTGAGCACAGTCCTCACACACATATTTATCAATCTCATCATTTCCATTGCCCCGGTGGAGAATAAGAGGGGTTCCATGGACTTGACAAAGAGGATTTATGACTTCGGAAGTAACTTCTCCAGGGGCAGCAGGCAAAGCTTTCTGATTAACTTCTACCGGTGCAGCTTGAGTATGTTCCTCTGCATGAACTCCTGAGAGGTAATCAGCGCAGATCATTTCAATGGCTCGTCCAGGGGAAATATCTACGGGTTCCTCATTTCCAGACAAGTCAACGGTACTTCCATATTCAGCCCTCATCATTTCAATAGCAGGGTCAATGACTTGTTCTTTGGCAGTCTTCGTAAGTTTCAAAGTGATAAACACGAATGTATCAACTTTATCACTTCCACCCTTAATTTTTTGTACTTGTTCTCTTACGTCATCAAGAGTAAGCTCGTTGCCATCCTTGTCAGGAATGCAGCCATCTACAAGCTGCTTAATCTTCTTACCGTCTTTCTTGAAGTCCAGAGTCGTCATTTCCTTAAGCTTGCTTAGCTTGACGTTCTCCAACTTCTCACGCGGAATCTTCAACTCCTCGCCCATCTCAACGATTCTAATACCATAATAAGCAGCCCTTTCACTCATATCTAAGCCGCTTTGTTCTAACCACAAACCAAAAGTTTTGAAACCCCAGGGATCAAGATGATACCCACGGTCCCTGATCTCTTTTAGAAGTTCAAACAAATCCAGAAAATGCCCCGATATATTTGCTTTTAGCTCTTGTATTCGCTTCTTTACGCTCTCAATATGCTTGGGCGTTGCTTTCTCTATTTCTTGGTTCATAAATCTCCTCTCATTGTTAAATCATACCATAAAGATAATTGCTTGTCAAGACAAATTTAAAGGTGTGCCCAATGATTAAAAACTTTTCTAACCCAATCACGAAAAACCTTTACAGAAAATTTATTTTTTGAGTTGTTACACATTTTACAGCATGGTCTTACGTTAGCTTTAGTGTATCCTTTTCCTGCTACAATTTGGTCTAATCCTCCACCGCACTCAGGAAGCGGCTCGGGCCGCCAGGCCGCCCGGCGGCGGAGTCGTAAACGCGTTGGGGTTGAACCACTCTGTGCTCTTCGACTCTCAACTCAGCGTGAAGCGACGCGACATCGAGACTTCGTGCATTTTGAAGTTTGGCCGGTGCCGGGATTTGAACCCGTGAACGTCCAGACCCATCGTCCTCATACTTTGACAAATTCACCACGAGCGCTTTGCATCTGACCAAGTTGTAGCCGAGTTACCTGCCCCGGAGTCTTGATCGAATCGCCCATCATTAAGGCATCTGAACTCAAGAAGTGCTTGGTGCGAAAGGGGGGACTCGAACCCCCACCCCTTGCGGGACCAGATC
>Ga0181538_10002767_pt1 | contig 17762 bp, 16 predicted proteins | sample PEATcosm2014_Bin_40_FD_119773 | JGI IMG/M metagenome (GOLD analysis project Ga0181538, IMG submission 119773) | Peatland microbial communities from MTU Mesocosm Facility, Houghton, MI, USA - PEATcosm2014_Bin23_30_metaG | ecosystem: Environmental > Terrestrial > Soil > Wetlands > Peat | place...
CCATCGTTTCTCGCTCTGCCTCTCCTACCTTACCCTGCTCAACTCCAGTGCGTATAAATTCGGCGCCGCGGCCAGCCCGGCCTTGCGCTTGCCGGCATTTCCGGCGCAAACTGCCTAGCCGACTATCATCCCACATTTAATTCTCGAATCTAGCGTAGGTCCCCTTATAATCGCGCAGATCCCAGCATTCGTGCGACTTTGAAATCGACTTCGCGGAGGCCCTATTCAGTGGGTGAGAAAAAGAATCAGCCCTTTCCGCTCCTGCTTGGCCCTTCTTTGAAAGTTGTTTTCCAAGGTTTTCGCGTCACCTGCGACGGTGGTTTGCTTTTCGCGCGCGAGCTAAATGCGAGTTTGGGATTGGGTGGGCTCTTCGCCGCTGCATTTCGTATCCGATGACGGCAACGCCGAAGTAGTTAAGCTGCTGCAAGAGGCAGGGGGAACTGTCGTAATGTCGCGACGCCAAGGGAACTGACCCCGTGAATCGACTCCATGTTTGACTGATAGTCCTCGGGCCTGGCGCTAGTCCGCTGGGTAGAAGAGCCTTGGTCTAGTCTGCTTGTTGTGTAGATTTGATTGCTAATCCGCGATGAAAGGAATGTTGAATGAGAGGAAATATTCTTAAGTTAATTATTATAGTTGGATGTTTAGCAGCATTCTCCACCGGGATTGCCATCGCGGCGGGCGTGCCTAGCACTGCCAGTACCGATACGCAGGTCACTCTCACTGTTGAGGAGACCGCGACCTTCCTGGTCAACGGTGCAGTTCCAAGAAGTATGGTCTATTTTGCCAAAAGTTGGTCCGGGCGCGAATATGCCAAACCGGGGCTCACGGAGGCCAGCAATGTCGTTTTTCCTGAGGTGGCCCAAACGACAGACGCGCTGGGGGCCAGAATGATCAAGTTCTACTCGGGAGTTCCGTCCCGAGTCACGGAATTCCAGCAGGATAAAGTCGAAATCCATGACCCAGTGGTGCTCGAAGTCAGTGTGGATAAGGTTCTACGTAACGGCGAGCCTTCAGCGATTTCGGACGCTGCCCAGCAGGTGAGTCCGGGGAATATGATTGCGTATTCTCGCTCGGAGCGTAGCCGCGGCACCAGTACAACCCGGATAGGGCCGGCGCCAGGGCATCAAGGACTCACAATCGGGGGAGATGCCAGTGAGGTTGAGGATTACAAGTTGAGTCAATCGGTGGAAGTTGCTTCATACAACCCAAACCTTTGGGTCTCGGCCACTAGTATGGTCCCGTTTGAGTGCGATGATGAGGGGCTGCCGAACCGCGCAATTCCGACAGCCATCGGCGTCACATGGGAATTTGCAAAGAAGGGTATGAAGGTTGAGATCGCTGGCCTCGTGCTTACGGCAACTAAAGATGGAGGAACAGTCCAGTTTACGAAAGACGGGCCTGTTTTGAAGGGAATTGCCAAGGCCAAACCTTGAAAGAATTCCAAGCTCTCTGAGGTGGCTAGTTATCGTGAGACGCAGCGCAATTATGTAACATCAACATGATACCTACCTTGTGAACGCGCGTGTGACACGCACCATGACACCGGAAGAATTTCGCAAAATCGGCCACCAACTGATTGACTGGGTCGCGGACTACCGCGCTGGAATCGCGGCGCGTCCCGTTAGGGCGACCACAGAGCCGGGCGAAATTAAACGACAGCTCCCGGCTGCGCCGCCGGAGACGCCCGAATCGTTTGACGCGATCTTCGCGGATCTCGATCGCGTGATTATGCCCGGCCTCACGCACTGGCAGCATCCGCGGTTCTTCGGCTACTTCCCAGCGAACTCCGATTTGGCGAGCGTGCTCGGCGACTACCTCAGCACCGGCCTGGGAGTGCTGGGAATTACCTGGCAATCGAGTCCGGCGCTGACCGAACTGGAAGAGGTGATGACCGATTGGGTGCGGCAGATGGTGGGGCTCTCCGCGGAGTGGAGCGGCGTCATTCAGGACACCGCTTCGACCAGCACGTTGGTGGCGCTTATCGAGGCGCGCGAGCGAACGACGAAATACGGGCTCGCGGCGGGCGGGCTGCAGGAGGAAGAGAAGCCGCTCACGATCTACGTCGCGGCACACAGCCATAGCTCAGTGGAAAAGGCGGCACTGCTCGCGGGATTTGGCCGGCGAAATATCCGCGTGGTGGCTCACGACGCCGAGAACGCGATGCGTCCGGACGCGCTGGAGGAGCTGGTGCGTCTGGATTTGAGCAGGGGCCTGCGGCCATGTGCCGTGGTTGCGACGACGGGCACGACGACCACGACGGCATTCGATCCCCTCGACGCCATCGCGAAGGTTGCGCGTGTGCACGGATTGTGGCTCCACGTGGATGCGGCGATGGCGGGTTCGGCGATGATTTTGCCGGAGATGCGACGCCTCTGGAGCGGAATCGAGCAGGCGGATTCGCTGGTGCTGAACCCGCATAAATGGCTCGGAGCCCCATCCGATTGTTCGCTCTACTATGTACGCGATCCGGAGCATCTGGTGCGCGTCTTTTCGACTAATCCGAGTTACCTGCGTTCGGGCGTCGATGAGAAGGTGAAGAACTTGCGCGATTGGGGCATCCCACTCGGGCGGCGTTTTCGCGCGCTGAAATTGTGGTGCTTGATTCGGAACGAAGGAGTGGTCGGCTTGCAGGCGCGCATCCGCCGCGATTTGGAAAATGCGGAATGGCTCGGCGAGCGCGTGATTGCCACGCCGAATTGGCGCGTGCTGGCGCCGGTGCGGCTGCAAACGGTGTGCGTGCGGCACGAGCCGCCGGGCGTGACGGCCGAGGCGCTCGACCGGCACACTCTGGCGTGGTGCGAGCGCGTGAACCGCTCGGGGAAGGCCTTCCTGACGCCCGCGATGCTGGATGGCCGCTGGATGGTGCGCGTGTCCATCGGGGTGCACACGACTGAGCACGAGGATGTGGCGGCGCTGTGGGAGTTGCTGCGCGTGGAGGCGGAGCGGCGCTGAAGAAATGTTGGCAGGGATGGTTCCCCTTGGCGTTCTTCTGTAAGTTTCGATTCTAAAGGGCGAGCGGACTACCCCACATTATTTGTCGTGTATAGCTTTGGGGTTGCACAGGAATGCTGCAAGTTTAGGGATGCGATGGAGTAAGAGGGGAATGAAACCACGGATGAACACCGATGGGGAAGGGATCGGGCGGGAGCCGGCCAATAGATTGGGGGAGCCGTGCGCGGGCAGGGCGAAGCGTTCTTGCGAGCCCGAGAAGCTGACGGAATCCTCTGGCAGTGGCTCGAACATGGAGGTCGTACGGGGAATCCCAATAAGGTATCGCACCGATTCCGGCGAAGGGGCTGCAATGAAATATTCTCTGGGGCGTAACGTCTATGGTTTGGCCGCGATAGGTTCCGGTATCTGTGCCTTGGTGTGGCGTGACTTCGACGCACTTGGAAACGTTCCGCACCGCGAGATTCTCATCTACATTGTGGCCACCATCGAAATTCTCGGAGGCGTAGCCGTTCAATGGCCTAGAACGGCCCGAGCCGGTGCTGTCGCACTGGGCACAATCTACTTTATCTTCGCCTTGCTGGGCGTACCGCTCATCATTCAGCATCCGCTCGTTTACAATGGCTTTGGCAACTTTTTTGAACAATTCTCATTCGTCTCAGGGGCCATGATCCTATACGCGTGTTCCGGGCCAATCACCCCGGCTCGAACGGCAAGATTGGGTCAGATCGGGTACTACTCATTCGGGATTTGTGTTGCCTCGTTCGCACTGGAACAGCTTTTCTATCTCTCTGAAACAGTGAATCTTGTTCCGAAATGGATTCCGCCAGGACAAATGTTCTGGGCGGTGGCAACCACCGCCGCATTTGCTCTTGCCGCTATCGCTCTACTCACGGGGTTCGTGGCCCAGCTCGCGTCTCGCTTGAACACGGCGATGGTTGTGGGTTTCGGGTTGCTCGTATGGCTGCCCGCGCTCTTTGCCGATCCCCATAGCTCCACGAACTGGGCCGAAAGTGCGGAGACGCTCGGGATCGCCGGGACGGCGTGGATTGTCGCGGACTTTCTCGGCCGCCGCCGCTCAGCAGAGTCTGCACCCGCGAGTCTGGGGCAATGACATTCGCTCTCTTGGTTATCCGCGCTCAAATTTGAAACTGGAGATTTGAGCTTGTGCAGCGGAAAATCGACGTCATGAAGCGCACTCTCTGAGACCGAAGGGCGCGGCACCCGCGTATCGAATATGAACACTTGGGAGTGAAGCGCTCAAAGGCACAGGATTGACCGGAGCTCGCGGAGTTCGTAGATTGAGCAAGATTGTGGGAGGGGGGGCGCATGAGAGAATCGAATCGGAATAAAATGGTCGTCGTCGCGCTTTGTGTTCTGGCACTTGCGATCGGAGCGTTGAGGGCGGGTGCTCCGACTGGCGTTCTCGCGGGGGCGACTGAGGCCAATCCTGCGGTTGATACTGGCACTGATGCGGCTGTTGCTGCCGGACAGGAATGGTCTAGACAATGGAGCGCGGGACATCTTGAGGAGACGCTTGCGCTGTACACGCCGGGCGCAGTGTTTTTCACGGGCGAGGGCGGGCGCGTCGTGGGCCGTGCGGCGATTCATGATCTCTTTCAGAAATGGATTGACTCTTCGACGGCTACGATCCAACTGCACAGCCTGAACTCGGAGAGTTCGGGGGACCTTGCCTACGACAGCGGGGATTACACGGAGACGATCACCTTCAAGACCGCGATGGGGTCAACGCCCGCGGGGACGAAGATCAACTACGCTGGATGTTTTCTTCTGGTGCTGAAGCGCCAGGCGGACGGAAAGTGGCTGATCGTGCAGCACATGTGGACGGGAGCGCCGGCGGACTCCAAATGAAATCGGCGCTCACGGAGACCCGCGTGCGAGCGGAAATTTCAAATTTGAGATTTTGAGATTTGAGATAAATGCGGGGAGGCCGACGCAAGAACGGCGGGGCGTTGATGTTCGAGATAAGACCGGCCGAGAGATTCCTCACTCCGTTCGGAATGACTACGTAGAGGAGCGGGGAACCCAGGTGCAAGAGCGTCACCTGGGGCGCCCGCTGAATTAACAGGGTAAGGGTTCGGCTTCCAGTGACTTCGAGTCAGAGGCGCCACGCCGGACGCGCGCCGCGTATGGTTGTTCTTCGCGCGACCAGGTAGCCAGCAGGACCACGTTACGGCTGCCGGGCAATATGTAAACAAAATAGACGAGGGACTTGCCCTCGATTTCAAAGAAGTCTGCGCGCTGCGGATCGGGATGCGCGGGGGCGTCAGACGCCAGCAATTGACGCAACTCTTCGATGGCCTCCGCGGAATGATCACGCAGGGCCTGAACTTGCGGCTGCTTGAGAATGCTAGACACTTTCTTTTTTCCTCACTTTCCCCACTCGCTTACTCCTACATAACACTACGCGCCAGTACGCGAAAAAGTTCGCGTCTTCCGAACTGTTTCTATGCCCCGACTTGGGAGCTGAGGGAACCGGAAGAAGGCAAACCCTGCGGCCTGAACATGCGGTGCTCGCGTACTACTATACAGTTGAATTAGATGATTCGGAGGCCGTAAGGATGCCAGGCTGGCAGGCTCCGGTGGTGATGGCTGCTTAACTTCTGTAAATTCAACACGATAGGGGGTTGAGCGATTGGCAACGCTTGGCGCGAATTGCTCGCGCATCCAGTTTGCAGAGAGCGCCCCCCTGTCCTTCGACTGTACTTACGTCCAATAGCCGGGGAAGTGACGCGAGCGTAGCTTCGTGGGCATGAGCGCGGCCGGCGTAAACTCGCGAATATCCTGGCTACCGACGAGGTTGGCGATGGCCCTCGCAGCTTCGCTTGCTATCGTCGGGCCTGCGGCCGCGCAAACTCATTCAATGCCGGGACAGGCGATGTTGGTCGCGGAGCTTCAAAGCACCGCGCCACCCGCGCCAATGGATTGGAATGCGGCGAGGCTTCAGTTTTCCCGGCCGGATCCAATCACAGCGGAGTCACCGGCAATTCCGGAATGGATCGCTGCGCCGGAATCCTTGCGGACCAGCATCAGCTTTTGCAATACGCCGTTCGTGCAGGAAGTTCGCCTTCCGATCGGATCGCTGCTGGGCGGCCGCGTGCATATCTCGGGTTTCAGCGATACGATTCTCATGGCGAATTTCAAATGGGGATTGTACGAGCCGGGCAGCGTGAGCGGCCTCAATCTCAACCGGGGAATGGTGCCGGGGCTCGCCGAGCCGGCGAATGATTCCTCGTATGGATTGGCGATATCTCTAAGCGGCAAGGGGTTCTGCGAACCTGGAATGGCTTCAAGACTTCTGCATCGGGCGGGACGCCTCGCCGAGCGAACAGCGCATTAGTTCCTTCCTCGGGCTTACTATCTGATATTATAATGGCTGTGGACTTATTGGGACGTAGAATACTTGCGCCCTGGGGTCTCAAGTTGAGATAGTTTTCCAAGTTTAACCGGAGAAACTCTTGAAACCCAGAAAAAGAACCAGCAAGCCAAAATTTGGACGCGACAAACGCCGGAAACATCTTCATTGGCAGGCGACGGTTTTCTACACGGACGGCGAGAAGTTCGCGCGCGTTTATACGGATCGCGATAAGGCCGCGCGGTTCGCAAACCGGCAGAAGCGCTCGCCCATGGTGAAGACTGCTCGGGTATTGCAGGTCGACTGACACCTGAAGGGGATCCTGCCAAGGGCGAGGGCGGCGTGCGCGACGCGGTGGTCGCGCACCAAGGGTGTGGCGCGCGTAGGATAGTGCCGCCGCTCTGGGGACCAGACCATCTCTGACGATTCTGCATTTTTGGCGAGGTGGGCCGTGTCAAAAGCAGCGCCGCCTGCGTTCTCGTTACCTCAATCCTTTTTGGCCGCCTTCGACACGAACGACCGCATCAATCAATATTTGCTCGAGAATCTTCCTGCCGCGGCGTGGCGGGCCGAGCCCCCGGATGGCAAAGGGCGATGTATCGCCGCGATCGTGGCTCATATGCACAACGTGCGCGTGATGTGGCTGAGAGCAGCAGCCAAAGAAAGCAAGATTCCCGAACAACTGGACAGAACCAGTGTGACGCAGACGCAGGCCGCGAAGGCGCTCGATGCGAGCCGCAGCGCTTTGGGTGCAGTTCTCAAGTCGGCGGTGGAGAGCGATGGCCGCGTGAAGGGATTTCGTCCGGATGTGGCGGGGTTTTTCGGCTATCTCATCGCTCACGATGCTCACCACCGCGGACAGATTTGCATTTTGGCGCGGCAGGTGGGACATCCATTGCCCCAGAAAGCGATGTTCGGCATGTGGGAGTGGGGAACTAGGGGAAAGCCCTGATTGGGTTTCCGTGGCGCAAGGATGTTTGGCAACCGCTCGATGCCGAAAGTTGCCGCCCCCGCAGCGCCGTGCTATAAATGAATTCGTTTCGGGCGGCCGTAGTATAGGGGTAGTACGACAGCTTGCCAAGCTGTAGGCGGGGGTTCGAGTCCCCTCGGCCGCTCCAGATGATCTAGTTCCTATTTTCTCTAGATGCCGTCGCAGGCCCTCATGCTGGCGTATCTTTGCGGACCCATCGAATACTCCTCCGACGGCGGAAAGATGTGGCGCCGCAAACTCACCCCGTTCCTGCGCGATTCGCTTGGCCACCGTGTGTACGATCCCGCCGTGGATGAGAAAAAAAATCTGACCGACGAAGAATCGACCAATTTTCGCGCGTGGAAAACGGCGGACACCGAGCGCTTCCGGCGCACGGTGCGAAAAATCATCCAGTTTGATTTGGATCAGATCGAGAACAAGGCCGACTACTTGATCTGTCATCTGGCGGGAGGGGATGCCGCGGCGGCGAGCGGCGGAACCGCGGCGGAACTGACGTTCGCCTACCGGCAGGGCATTCCGGTTTATCTGGTGACGGATTTGGCGCCGGAACAGATCAGCGGGTGGATGCTGGCCTGCGCCGATCAGACATTTCCGAACGTGGATGCGCTGAAGAAATTTCTCCTGGAACGTTACGGCCGGGAAAAACAGGCGCCACTCTGGAAGGACTGACGCGGATGGCGGGAATCGTGGTGGCCGTGGGGAGCACGCGCCGCCCCAAGCTGGATGCTGTGCGCGCGGCGCTCGACGAGATCGGCGGACGGCTGGCGCCGGCGGGCGAGCAGATTGAAATTATTGGGCGCGAGGTTGCGTCCGGAGTGACGCACACGCCGACCAGCCGCGCAGAGTTGATGCTGGGGGCGCGGCAACGCGCGGAAGCGTTGCAGGAAACTGCGCGCGCGGGAAATCACGAATGGAATTATTGCGTGGGACTCGAGGGCGGGTTGGACGTCGTCGCGGAAGGCGGGCGGCGGCACGTATTTCTCGAGAGCTGGGTGTACGTGCTCGAGACGGGCACGCGCCGCGGCGCATTCGGCCAATCCGGCGGAGTGCTGCTGCCGGAGGCGCTGGCGAAGGAAGTGCTGGAGCGCGGCGTTGAATTGAGCCGGGCGATTGATGCGTTTGCGGGAAGCGCGGGGATTCGCGATGGGCAGGGCGCGTGGGGCATCCTGACGGACAATCTCATCACGCGGCAGGACGCGTTTCGCATCGGCGCGATCCACGCCTTTGCGCCGTTTTTCAATCGTGAGATTTACGCGCGCAAGTGAGCGCCACGCGCGCGCAAATTTTCACGCCGGGCTGTGGTAGGCTAACGCCGCAGGCGGAGGCGCGACGTGGACATCGTGAAGGGCAATATGGGCTGGATCGAAGTAATAGTCGGCCCGATGTTTTCGGGCAAGAGCGAAGAGCTGATTCGCCGGCTCAAGCGCGCCGAATATGCCCGGCAGCGCGTGCAGATTTTCAAACCGCTGATCGATCGCCGCTACTCGGACAAGGAAATTAAATCGCATTCGGGATTGGGGATTCGCTCGGAAACGGTGGAGAGCGCCGCAGACGTGCTGGCCAAGGTGGAAGGGCGAACCGAAGTGGTGGGGATTGACGAAGCGCAATTTCTGGGCGAGCCGATTCTCGGAGTGTGCGGCCAGCTCGCGGACCTGGGCAAACGCGTGATCGTGACGGGGCTCGACATGGATTATCTGGGGCGTCCGTTCGAGCCGATGCCGCGGCTGCTGGCGCATTCGGAGGAGATCACGAAGTTGCTGGCGATCTGCGTGCAATGCGGGAATCCGGCGGTGTACACGCAGAGGCTGGTGGCATCGGAGGAGTTGATCGTCGTCGGCGCAGGCGGGATGTACGAGGCGCGCTGCCGGAGATGTTTTGAGCCGCAACTCGCGCACGACAAAGTTAAGGCGGAGAAGCGGGCTGCCGCCGGCGGGATGTGAAGGGCTGACGCCAGCCGCTTCGCGTATCCTTGCTCCCCGCCAATTGTGATGCCCTCTGGGGGCCGGCCGCATACTTCTTGCTCACTAGCCATTCGGCGCAAACCGGCGTAAAATGTGCGAATCGGGCTGAGTTATGAATCGATTTCCCTGCATGGCCGTCTTGATCGCGATCCTCTTCGCGGGTGACGTGCAACAGGCGTTGCCCTTGCGGCCGACGTCACCCGCAGGCGCAGTTGAGATTCCCGCCAGCGCCAATTTGTCTCCACTGCCGGCTATGCCGGAACCCGCCGAGCAGCAGCCGGCTCCTGCGAAGAAAGCCGACACTTTGCAGCAAACTTCCGAACTTGCCCTGGTGCGTTACGTGGACGGCGAGTTCGCGAAGGTTGTTACGCCAATACCCGGGGGCAGAAAAGGATTTCATTTGAAGGCGGGCGCGCCGCTCGACTCAAGCGCGCTGCGGATGGCGATTGGGAGCAACGGTTCCGCGGCGAATCCCGGCGATAAGGTGCAGATCACGAAGCTGACGTTTCGTCCCAAAGAAATCATCGTGGACATCAATGGCGGCGGCCATAAAGGTCAGAGTTGGAGAGACCGCGTCCATCTTGAAGTCGGCGGAGACATGCCGCAGGTGGGCGCGCAGCAGCAAGATCCAGTTACCTCGGTACAGAATTCGCCAGGGGCCACGCTCTATCTTGATTTCGACCACGCCCTGCCGGACATGACCCCCGACGAACTGAAGGACTACCTTTCCGGGATGCTCGATTTCAAAGAGGAGCGCTCCGCGGCGGTGCAGTGGGTGGACACGCTGCCGCCGGAGATGAAGAAGGCCATCGCCGAGAAGCGCGCGATCGTGGGAATGAACCGCGACGAGGTGATCGCGGCGGTAGGGAAGCCGGAGCAGAAAGTCCGGGAAACGAAGCCGGATGGTTCGGAAACGGAAGATTGGATTTATGGCGCGCCGCCCGCGAAGACAGTCTTCGTTACGTTCGAGGGGGAATTGGTGGTGAAGGTGGAGGAGTTTCCAGGAGGGATGGCCGTTTCGCCGGAGTGAGGTTTTTCTGGCAACATCGTCTCGAGAATCCCACGATTTGGAAGCCCCCTGAGCGTATTGTTCCCGCCGTTCGGTCTGTTCGCATCAAACAACTTCTTGGTGTTCAGGCGATTCGATCTCTGAAGGGAATTAGGCAGTGAGACGAAGGGAATTTATTGCGAGGGCCGGTTTGCTTGCGGGCGCCGCTCTGCCAATTTTGTCGCGTGCTCTTCATGGAAGTTCGCAGACGTCTGATTCATCGGCCGCAATCCTAAACTCTCGAATCTCTTTCGAGACCACGGATTCGCTATTGGCCAACACCTATCGCCATGCGCTGGAGGTGCTGGCCGCCAACGTGATGGTGTTGCCGTACTACCCTCGCCCCGTGCTGATTGAAGGCAGCGTGTATCAGCGGCTCTCCGGGGAAGGCGGGCCGCATGAGGGTTTGATTTACAGCGTGATTCGGCCAGACGTAGCGCGCAACAACCAAATGGCTTTCTTCGCGCTTCAGCGCGAAGACGGTGAACTCCCTCACGCGATGAAGAGCGATGAGATCGGCTGGCGGCACCTCCAACTGGCGGTGCCTCTGGTCGCGACGGCGTGGGAGCTTTCGCAGAAGACCGGCGACAGCGAGCTGCTGGAAACAGCTTACAAGGGTTGGAGCCGCTGGGATACGTGGCTGCGGCGGTATCGAAACACTCGGCATACCGGCCTGTGCGAGGGCTTCTGCACGTTCGATACGGGGCAGGACAAGAGTCCGAGATGGGCGGGGATTCCCGATAGTTGTCCCGATGGGGACGCGCGCAAATGCCCGCCACTGCCGTCCTTGCCGCGGTTATGCCCCGATCTTTCGGCGACAGTATATGGCGGGCGCGTGGCCCTCGCCGCGATGGCTCGCGCGTTAGGCAAAGCCAGCGAAGCCGATCGGTGGCTCGCGGATGCGGACGCAATCCGATCCGCAATTTTGAATCGGCTCTACTCGGCCGACGACGCTTCATTTTACGATTTGGACGCCCAAGACCAATTCGTGCGCGTACGCGGAGAAGTCATCTGCCGCGTTCTCGGCGAACATGTTGTGGACAACAATCTCTTTCAGACAATTTACGATCGGCAGATCCACAATCCCGCGGCCTTTTGGTCGCCCTATCCGCTCCCCTCTATCGCTCTGGATGATCCGAAATTCGTTCGCCCGATCCCTAAAAATTCCTGGGGTGGAGCGTCGCAGGCACTGACGGCCTTGCGAGCGACGCGTTGGATGGAGTATTACGGCAAGCCCGCCGACTTTGCGCATCTGATGGAGCAGTGGGTCGCGGCAAGCTGTCGAGCGGACAATTTTTATCAGCAGATCGACCCGCTCAGCGGTGCGACTACGCAGGATTCCGCAAAGTATTCGCCTGCCGCGCTCCTGATGATCGATTTCACATGGAGGCTCGCGGGCGTTCGCCACGTCGAAGACAATCTGGAGTGGAACGTGCGTCCGCCCTCAGCGTCAATCCGATCGAGCTATCGTTTGCAGGTAACGCCTGCGCGGATCGCCGAGATGCGGTACGACTCCGGCAATGCGGAGCTCATGCTCAACGATAAAGTGATTTGCCGGACAAGCAGTACGGTTCGCCTACTAACCGATCTCGACGGAAAACTTCGTGGCGCGGTCGGCATCGCGCCAGACGCAACGAGCGTGGTCCTCCAAAATACGTTGGAACGAGATCGCAGATTTTCAATCACGCCGAACGCCAAGGTCGACGTGGCGCATCTGCCGTCTTGAGCGGAATGACATTGTCGGCATTCGCCATTTGGCTCTACCTCCCGCCCCGGCCGTCCGTTTTGAGCATGCCGCCCTTCATTCCTCCATCACCAGCTTTGAGGCTTTGACTTTTTGACAGGAGAAACATAGCATCGTAAGTTCGTTGCATCATGCTTTTGGGCCGCGTCGCCCCGCGAGTTCTCAACTGCAAAATTCTCTGGAGGAAATATGCCCATCAAGGTAGGCATCAACGGATTCGGCCGCATCGGACGCAACATCGTGCGCGCGTCGCTGGGGAATCCGGAGATCGAGTTTGTGGCCGTGAACGACATCACGGACCCGAAGACGCTGGCTTATTTGCTGAAATACGATTCCATTCTCGGCAATCTTGCGCAGGAAGTGTCGCATACGGACAATTCGATTACTGTCGCGGGGAAAACGTTCAAGGTATTCAAGACCAAAGACCCGGCCGAAATCGACTGGTCATCGGTAGGCGCGGAGATCGTGGTGGAATCCACGGGGCTCTTCACGAAAGGGTCCGACGCGAGAAAGCATATGCGTGGAACCGTGAAGAAAGTGATCATCTCCGCGCCGGCGACGGAAGAGGATTTGACGGTGGTGCTGGGCGTGAACGACAAAGTTTACGATCCGGCGAAGCACAACGTGATCTCGAATGCGTCGTGCACCACGAACTGTCTCGCGCCGGTGGCCAAGGTGCTGCAGGACACGTTCGGAATCGTGCACGGCACGATGACGACTATCCACTCCTACACGAACGACCAGAAACTGCTCGACCTGCCGCACAAAGATTTGCGCCGCGCGCGCGCCGCGGCGCTTTCGATGATCCCCACTTCGACGGGAGCGGCGAAGGCGTTGCAGCTTGTCATTCCGGAGTTGAAGGGGAAACTAGACGGCTACGCGATGCGCGTGCCGACGCCAAACGTCAGTGTGGTGGACTTGACGGTGACGACCGAGAAACCCGCGACGAAGGAATCGGTCAACGCAGCGCTGAAAGCCGCGGCGGACGGCCCGATGAAAGGCATTCTCGCTTATTCGACAGAAGAACTCGTGTCCGTGGATTTCCGCGGCAACTCGAATTCCTCGATCGTGGACGCGGGATTCACGCGCGTCGTGGCGGGAAATTGCGTCCAGGTGCTTTCCTGGTACGACAACGAATGGGGCTACTCGTGCCGGGTCCGCGACCTCATCAAGTTTCTCGCGGCGAGGTTTTAGAGCGGGAGTTTCGCGCGGGACTCGATGAACAGAATCGGGTCCCGCGCCCATTTACCATGAGCAAACTATCCATTCGCGATCTGGAATTGTCGGGGAAGCGCGTCTTCATTCGCGTGGACTTCAACGTGCCGCTCGACGACGGCAAAGTAGGCGACGACACACGCGTCCGCGAGACCCTGCCTACATTGCAACTGGCGATGTCGAAGGGCGCGCGCGTCGTTCTCGCCTCGCATTTGGGGCGTCCCAAGGGCAAACCAGATCCGAAATACAGTTTGAAGCCTGTGGCCGCGCATCTCGCGGGGCTGCTGGGGAAACCGGTGGCGTTCGCGGAGGATTGTGTTGGCGCGGCGGCGGAGGAAAAGAGCCGGGCGCTCGGGGACGGTGACGTTCTGCTGCTTGAGAACGTGCGCTACCACAAGGAGGAAGAAGCCAACGACGAAGCTTTCTCACGGCAACTGGCGGCGCTGTGCGACGGCATATTCATTCTCGATGCGTTTGGATCCTCGCATCGAGCCCACGCTTCGGTGGTCGGGATAACGAAGTTCGTGCAGAAATCAGCGGCGGGATTGCTGATGGAGCGCGAACTGACTTATCTGGGCAAGGCCATCTCGAATCCGGAGCGGCCGTTCGTGGCAGTGCTGGGCGGCGCGAAAGTTTCGGACAAGATCGAAGTCGTCGAAAACCTGATGCGCATCGCGGATGCCATGTTGATCGGCGGCGGAATGGCGTACACGTTTCTGAAAGCGCAGGGATTGCCAGTGGGGAATTCGCTGGTCGAAGCGGACAAGATTGACCTGGCAAAGCGGCTGATCTCCGACGCGGCGAAAAGCAAGTTCCGGCTCGTGCTTCCTGTGGATCATGTCCTAGGCGCGGAGTTCAAGGCGGGCACTCAAACGAAGACCGTCGCGATCGCGCAGACGCCCGACGGTTGGATGGGCCTCGATATCGGCCCGGCCACCGTGGCGCGATTCAAGGACGAGCTTCTTTCGGCCAAGACAATTGTGTGGAACGGGCCGATGTGCGTGTTTGAGTTCCCGGCGTTTGCGAACGGCACGGTCGAAGTGGCGCGGGCCGTCGCGCAGGCGACATCGGCGGGCGCAACCTCGATTATCGGCGGCGGAGATTCGGTTGCGGCGGTGCACCAGGCTGGCGTGGCGGATAAGATCTCGCATATTTCGACCGGCGGCGGAGCGTCGCTGGAATTTCTGAGCGGGCGCAAGCTGCCGGGCGTCGAAGCATTAACCGATCGCTGAGGGGTACATGGCGCGAAAACCAGTAATCGCAGGCAATTGGAAGATGTACAAGACGCAAGCGGAAGCGCGCGCATTCTTTGAAGCGTTCGCACCTCTGGTCGCGAAATCGGTTCATTGCGAAATTGTCATTGCGCCGACGTTCACGGCGCTGGGCGCGGCAGTCGAATCGACCCGTAGCACGAATATCCAGATTGCGGCGCAGAATTTGCATTGGCAGAACGAGGGCGCATTCACCGGCGAAGTTTCGGCGGGCATGCTCGTCGAGGCGGGCTGCAAGGGCGTGATCATCGCGCACTCGGAGCGACGCCAGTTCTTCGGCGAAACGGACGAATCGGCGAACAAGAAAGTGAAAGCAGCCCTCGCTGCGGGGCTCAAGCCCATCTTGTGCGTTGGAGAACTCCTGCAGGAACGCGAGGCGGGAGAAACTAACACCGTGCTCGAGCGCCAGCTTCGCGGGGGAGTGGTTTCGTTGACCGAGGAGCAGTTCTCGCGTATCATTTTGGCGTACGAGCCGGTGTGGGCCATCGGCACGGGCCGCACCGCGACGCCTGAACTTGCTTCCGAAGCGCACAAATTTCTGCGGGAAGTGTCTGCGAGTTTGTACAGGCCCGAGCGCGCGGCCGGATTGCGAATCTTGTACGGGGGCAGCGTCAAACCGGACAATATTCGCGGTTTGATGGGGCAGGTGGACATTGATGGTGCCCTGGTGGGCGGCGCGAGTTTGGACGCGAAATCCTTTGCCTCCATCGTAAATTTCTAGTGCGGGAGTTTTTGGGGAGCGTTCGGAATGCCGAAGGAAGTCAAGTGGGCGATTTCGTTCCTTGTGGGCGCAGGCCTTCTGTGGGTCGGATGGCGTGTCTACGCCGTGCTGATCATCCTGCACATCATTGTCTGCTTCACGTTGATGATCGTCGTGCTGCTGCAAAGCGGTGAAGCGGCGGATTTGGCGGGCGCGTTCGGTGGCGCCGGCAGCCAGACCGCATTCGGGCCGAGAGGCGCCGCAACGTTTCTCTCTAAGGCGACCACGTGGAGCGCGGTGATGTTCATGCTGACTTCGACGGCTCTCACCATTCACATCAGCACAGGAGGCAGCAGAACTGCAGGGAACTCCATTCTCCAAGAGTTCTCGAAGCCCGCACAGAAAACGCCCGCACCTGCGCCAGCGCCAACCTCGCTGCCCTTTACCTTGCCTACAAGCGGGATTCCTCCGGCACCGGCTTCGGGAGGGCAGACCGCTCCTGCGACGACTCCTGCTCCGGTTCAGGCGCCGCCACAGTCGCAATCTCAAACGCCCCCGCCGAAGCAGCCTTGAGCGCCGCGCGAGTAATGCGCGCTCCCGGAGGGCTTGCCGCATTTAGCGCATGCGGCTAGAATTCACCTCGTAGCAACCTACGGTCCTACAATGCGGAAGTGGCGGAACTGGCAGACGCACCATCTTGAGGGGGTGGCGCCGTAAGGCGTGTGGGTTCGAATCCCACCTTCCGCACCAAACTTTTAGATGAAAATGTGAGCGGGAATCCGGATTTCAACCGAGCCTGACGACCCGTCCGAAAGCAAGCGACGGATCGCTCTCTGTCCTCCCCAAAAATTCGAGAATTACGCTGTACCGTCTGTGCAAATTGGGGCATGTTTACCCGACCTCAACCACACTACAAATTGTTGGATTCCGCTCTGTATCCCCTTGATTTACTGGGAGTCCCGGCGGAAAGGTCGTCTGAAGGGTTGGTGAGCGTCCGCCGTACTCGGTAGTTTTCGCGCAAATTTGTGAAAAAGTTTTCCCTCGTGGAATCCTAGGTGCCTTCTTGGCACGCTCCACAAAAGCATATATTTTGCATGTGATAGTAAAATAAGGAGTTAGTGTTGTATCCTGCTGCGCTTTCCGCTTCAAGTTGGCACGCAGCTTGCGCCTACCGTTCCGGAGCGACCCTCTCTCTTGGGCAGGTGACAAATGGCGAAGTGTCTCATATTCCGGTCGGTCGGGTTACATCCCGAGACTGTCGTGGATGTCTGCCGTGTATGCGCGGCCTTTGGGATTTCTCATGAATTCCCGTTGACACCCGGACCGCGATCACGACTTCTTCGCCCTTTTGGGATCTGGACACTTTCCACACCTCACACTCTTTCGTAGACGCTCGTCCGCGCCCTTGACTCGGGCTTCGGACTCTCTCTAGCGATGGTGTCGATCCGATAGAAAAGTGACCGAACTTCGAACGCAATCTCGACGGGACCAACGGGTCTCTCCTCGCCGAATCATCGCGGCGCTGCTGTGCGTTGCGGCTGCGGGCTTTGCATTGGCAGGTTGCGCTGGAGGCGGCAGCGGCAATTCAGCCCCCCCCGATCCACCTGCTCCCACTTTGGTTTCGATCGCGGTGATGCCGCAGAATCCTTCGATCCCGAAGGGTGCCGTGCAGCAATTTACGGCTATTGGGACTTACAGCGACAAGAGCACCGAAGACCTGACAACGCAGGTGATTTGGGCGTCCTCGAATCTTGCTGCGGCCACGATTAACGGCAGTGGGCTCGCGACAGGTGTTAGCTCAGGGCAAACGACACAGATCACAGCGACGATGGGGACGGTGGTGAGCCCCGGAGATTTGGTGACCGCTGTCGCGCCGGCCCTGGTATCGATCGCCGTGATGCCGGTGAGCCCGTCGATCGCCAAGGGGACGACCGAGCAGTTCACGGCAACCGGGACGTATTCGGACAGCAGCACACAGAACCTGACGACGCAGGCGACGTGGGTGTCGGGCACGACTGGAGTCGCAACGATCAGTTCAGCGGGTTTGGCAACAGGCATAGGAGTCGGGACGTCGCAGATCACGGCGGCGTTCAGCGGGGTGACGAGTCCGGCGGACACGTTGACGGTGGCGGCAGCGACGCTGGTATCGATCGCAGTGACGCCGGTGAGCCCGTCGATCGCCAAGGGGACAACCGAACAGTTCACAGCAACCGGGACGTATTCGGACACGAGCACGCAGAACTTGACGAGCCAAGCGACGTGGGTGTCGGGCACGAGCTCGGTAGCGACGATCACTTCCGCAGGCATTGCGACGGGAGCGGGAATCGGCACGTCACAGATCACGGCGGCGCTAAACGGGGTGACGAGTCCGGCGGACACGTTGACGGTAACGGCAGCAGCGCTGGTATCGATTGCGGTGACGCCGGTGAGCCCGTCGATCGCGAAGGGGACGACCGAGCAGTTCACGGCGACGGGAACTTATTCGGACACCAGCACGCAGAACC
>Ga0181538_10002769_pt1 | contig 17757 bp, 16 predicted proteins | sample PEATcosm2014_Bin_40_FD_119773 | JGI IMG/M metagenome (GOLD analysis project Ga0181538, IMG submission 119773) | Peatland microbial communities from MTU Mesocosm Facility, Houghton, MI, USA - PEATcosm2014_Bin23_30_metaG | ecosystem: Environmental > Terrestrial > Soil > Wetlands > Peat | place...
GCCCGCCGATCCGAGGTCGATGTAGGTCCCTCCCGTATAAGTGCTTTGTCCGGTCAGGTAAACGATCCCGGCCCCGCCGGTGAAATCGACACCCTGAACCGGGTCAACCGTGCCGGAGATCGCACTGGTAATCGTCAACGTGTTTGCGGAGTTGGCGGCGATATCGACCGTGAAATTGGGCTGGCTGTTTTCGTTGAGCACGATCGGGTTGGAGATGGTGGTCGCGCCCTGCGAAACGATGCCGGTTCCGCTGTTCGGAATGCGAATATTCCCGCCGCCGCTGAAAACGCCGCCTTGGATGCGCGCTATCATCGAGCCGCTTTCGAGGATAAAGTCGCCGGCGAATGTCCCGCCGGAAGGCGACGCGGAAAATCCGAAGGGCACGGGGGCGTTGAGGGTCAGCGTGCCCTGGAGAACACCCAAATCACCGATGACGTTGGCGGCCGCAAAACCCGTGAACGTCAAGTCGCCGCCTCCGGTCTTGGTAATGCTTCCCTGGCCCGTCAGCACTTCGTCCATGGTCACGTTATTGCCGTCGGTATCGATCGTGCTGGTTGTTCCGGAAGCAAAATTGATTTGGTTGGGGTTGGATTGGGTGAAGGTCATCGGCGCGGTCAATTGCAACGTGCCGCCCGTGAAGTTGATGCCCCCGGCGCTGCCCCCGCCGCCGGTTCCCAGCGCTCCGGGGCTGTTAACGCTGAGCACCCCGGATTCGACGTTGGTCGCGCCGCTGTAGGAATTGGACGCGTTGCTCAGCGTGACCGTGCCCGTGCCGCTGATCGTCACCGCGCCGCTTCCGCTGATCAGGCCCGAATAGGTTCCCGAACTGCTCTGTGTGAATTGCAACGTGGCGGCCGAACTGCTGATGTTGGCGCCACCGGTTGAAGGCAGTGAAGAGGTTGTCGTTTGCAGCGTGCCGTTGGAAATGACCGTGCCTCCGGTGTAGGTGTTGGTTCCACCCAGCACAACGGTCCCGAGATCTCCCGTGGTCAACGTCGTACCGCTGCTCGACTGCGAAATCCCACCGCTGACGGTCAGGGTTGTGCCGGAAGCGGCGGTGAACGACTGCGAACCCTGAAGGACGATCGGGGCGGTCACGGTCGCGCTCGACGAGCCGGCGATGCCGCCGACCAAGGTCAGCGCATTGGCTCCGCCGCTCGATGCGATGGTGTAAGGAGCAGCCGAATTAACGGTCGAGAAAACCAGTGCCCCGCCCACGGTCACCGGCCCGGTGATCGTTACCGTTCCACCGTTGCCGCCGTTTCCAAAGACCACGTCGGCGCTCGAGGTGCTGTCATACGGCGCGCTGGCCTGACTGGTCCCAGGAGCCGGGACACTGTTGTAGAAGGACGTGGTGCCGTTTTGCCAGCTTCCCGAGCCGTCCACCGGCGGAGATCCCCCGCCAATGGACCAGTATCGTTCCGTGGTTGTGGCCGTTATCGTCAGCACCAAATCCGTCCCGTTGGTGCTCAAGCTATAGGCTCGGCCTCTTCCATTGGGCGTCGTTCCAAGAGAGAACTGCGTTCCCGTCCCGGCCACGTTCGAATAGTTCATCAAATCGTAGGTTCCCTGTGCCAATTGTGAACCCAGCACATTGACCGTTTCGTGTCCCGATCCGTCGAGAGTGACTGCTCCGGTGGAGTTGATGACGCTGTTGGTGGCGGCTTCGCCGCCGGCGAGGGTGAAGTCGAAGATGGACCCGGCGTTGGCGGTAATGCTGGGCACGTTAAGGGTTCCCACCAGCCCGCTGCCGGGAGCGCCGCCGGGGCTGACCGTCCCGCCGCTATCGACGATTAATGCACCGGCGATTGAGCCGGTGGTGATGACGGGGTTGGACCCGCCGGGTGCAGCCTGAAACTCCAGAACGTTGCCGCCGGTGCTCAGAACGCCGCCCCTGACCGTCACGCTCCCGGTTCCGGTGGCGCTGCCGTTGGTGCCGTTGGCCAGGTTAAGGATACCTCCCGTCACGGTCGTTCCGCCCGAATAAGTGTTGGGATTGGTCAAGCTGAGCTGCGCGCCGGTGGCGCCGTTGTAAATGACGGTGCCGATCTGCGTCCCCGAGCCGTCCGCAATCTGGCTCTGTAGCCCGCTTACCGCTCCGTAGCCGAAGACGGCGTTGGAGTTTTGATTGATGGTCAGCGTGGTGCCCCAGAGACTCAGAAGTTGTGTGTTGGTGCCGGTCGTTGCCGAGAAAGCGCTCGAAAGACTTCCGACGGACTGGGTGGCATTGTGGAGGTTAAGAATTGCCAGATCGCCTGACGACTGCGAGAAGAATCCCAAATTGCCCGTGCCGATGGCGGAATTACTGTCAACGATGACCGTGCCGTTGCCGATTTGCAGGCCGCCGGTCCAGGGATTAGTGACGCTGGGGTTGCCGGCGAATACGAGGGCGCCTCCGCCCTGTTTCTGGAGGCTGCCGCTGCCGGTCACCGAGTTGGATAAGGTCAATGTGCCGGTGCCACCCGCCGCGGTGATCACGGTGTAACCGAGGGCCAACGTATCGGTGATGCCGGTGCCGAAGTTCACGATGCCAGCGTAGGTGAGGTTGCTATTGCTGGCTGTTCGCAGGGCGCCGCTGCTGCCCGCCGACACGCCAGGCCCGATGCCGCCGCCGTTGAGATCCAGAGTCGTCCCCGTTCCGAACGTGCCGGACGAGGCGTTCAGAGTCAACTGACTCTGCTCATTGACGACGATCGTCCCGGTGCTGGGAAGAGAAGAAGTCGTGTTCGCGTAAACCTCAACCCCCTGCGTACCCAGCGTGTTCGTGGCGGTCTCGCCGAGGACCATTCCGCCCGTAAAGGAATTGGTCCCGGATAGAATGACGTTCCCGCCGGCATAGTTGATGTTGCCGCCGCCCAGCAGCGTGAGTTGAGCCGGCGTGGACGTCGCGTTGGTAATACTGCCGCTGAGAACCACGGTCTGCCCCCCAGGAGTTCCCTTGGCAATGTTACTATTTGCCCCGGTGATGATAACGTTTTGAGAATTCTCCAGCGCCAGGTTGTCGGCAATTGTCAGCGTATTGGTCTGGGTTGCGGTGCTCTCCATCGCCAAAATGACGTTCGAACTTGTCAACGCACCGCTATATGCCACAGAACCGGATGTGATAGTGCTGGTGCCCGGATACTGCGGCACCGTCAGGGTCTGTCCGTACAACGTCAAGGTGTTCGATTGTGCGATGGTCAAATTGCCCGTGAGGTCGTCCAAGAGCGCGCCGAGACTTTCATTGGCGTTGAGGTTGACGGTGTTCGATGGGGGGGCGGCGTTGAAGAACGCAATGTCGCCTGAGCCGGGAACCGTGCTGCTGCTCCAGTTCGCCGTATTGGACCAATTCTGGTTACCGCCGGACAGGGTGGTCAGCCACGTATAAGTGTTTGCCAACGCTCTTGGGCCGAAAGCACCAGCTATGAGAACGCTGCTCGCGGCCAATCCAAGCACCTTCTTTGTGGAACGCTTCATTGTCATCTTCTCCCGCCCCTGAGGGCATTTCCAAGGACTATAGAACCGACACCGGTACCGTCCGCCTGACACAGGTCCAACGGACATTAGACTCATTCATCGCAAGCGGTTTGTTAGCCGCGGATCATTTTTGGGTTAGCGACCCTGAATTCTCGCCATCGCAACTCGCGCTCTGATATCTGCCCGCCCCATTCCAATTCCTGAATCCCGATCCATCAAGCGACTCCCAAGCAGTCTCCTCACCATCAATCCGAGGACCCGCCATTTGCCACGGCCCCGTACGGGCACCAGATCACGTGATTATCGGGGCGGTTGATATCCTGCACCTTGTGTGTTTGCGGATCGGGAATCCCCTGAACCTGCGTCCAGGCGAACCAGGCGACGTGCCCATCGGCAAATAGCAGGAAACCTCCGTGCCGGTGCCGGGTGGTGAACCGTGTGTTGCATGCCTTCGCCTGCCCAATATTGCTTACATATCCCTGAGTGATAAGGTTATAGCCCTGAGGGTTAAGGTAATAGTTGTAGACCTCAGGCTCAGAGCTAAACTGATATTCTCCATACTGCGTCATTTTTTCGGTCATGATAACCACGTCAGACCCCGGCCTGAGCTGCGCCAGCTTCACGTGGGTAACGTTTATCCCGTTGGTCAAGCCTGTGAAGAGTTTCGAGTTCATCACGTAACTTTGAAAAAATGGATAGGGTATCACTGTGTGCCCATAGTTGTTCGGGGGCTTGGGCGTAGTATCCGTTCCATAGAGCCCGAAGAAATCGCCCGTAGTCATGTTGGCGGGATCACTAGGGGTGACAGTGGGTGAAGGTTTGTAAAAAATCTCGGCCGATTTGGGGCTCGTACCCGCCGCCGACGCTGCCGCCGCCGCCAACGCCGTGCCCGTCAACGAGGCCGGCGGGCCCGCGGTTGGACACACCCAAATGCTGTTCCCCCCCGCGGTCGGAAGATTCTCCGGCCTGCCGTTGAACAGGTAATCAGCCATCATCGAATAGTAAGACCGATTGTTGACCAGAGGAGGCAGTGCGTTAAACCACAGCGACGTGTCGTTTACGCCATATGGAATATAATTCCCGTTGGAGTCGTACGCGGCGGCGCTTGGGGTCTTCCGCCCAATCAGGTTCGAACCCGTGTTGCTGCCATCCGGGCCATCCTCCGGCAGGAAGCCTTGGTTGGCATCCGCGTAAATCTGGAAGGCGAATCCGAATTGCCTGAGATTACTCGAGCATTGAACTTCCTGCGCCGCCTGCCGTGCCTTGTTCAACGCAGGCAGTATAATACCAACCAAAATCGCGATAATCCCAATAACAACAAGCAGTTCGACGAGGGTGAATCCCCAGCGCCCCGCTTTTTCTCTCTCGTTATCCAATAGCCTTCCCGGTCAATTCAGGCGCGGAACATTAGAGCGGTGCTGTTAGCAAATAATTAGCGGCGGCCTAAGAAATGGTCAGCACGGAAGAATTTTGGACCAGATTCATTTATCTTTCATCCCCAGCCGGTTTCGGCCCCGCCAATCAGGTCCTTGTAAGCTACCGGGATATCCTATTATTGCTCTTGCATTGTGCCCGACCGCGTTCGCCGCATCGAATCCGTTTCGGTCGGAAATCGCTTCCCAAACTTCCAATACCCCCCTTATATCCGGTACAAACGGTACATCCGCTCCAAACCAACCCCATTTTTCCGTCGATGTCTGCGGAATCTCGCCGTATGTTGGGCATACTCTCTGGCAAACGTGTTCCATATTGGCCCGGGAAAAATGGTTGGCGATCTGGCAATACAAGATGAAAATTTGCGCGCTCCCGCCGTGGCCCCCGTCCGGACCGCGCCCTCGGTTTCCCCATCCCCGTCGCATCTGCGGCATCTCGAGGGCCTCCGCGGCCTGGCTGCCATCATCGTCACCCTTCAGCACGTCTACTTTCACACCCTTTGGGGCGCCAATCTCACCGGATGGCGGGCAAAACTCAGCACGGGTTTATGCTGGCTGTTTCCCGGCCGCGCGGCCGTCGCCGTCTTCATCGTCTTGTCCGGCTATCTCCTCATGCGCCCCGTCGTTCGCCAAGGAACCGGCCAAATGCCCGGCGGAACCTGGGCCTACCTTCGTCGCCGGGCCAGACGCATTCTGCCTCCCTATTACGCCGCGCTCGCCTTTTCCATCGCTTTGATTCTTGCCGTCCCATTGTTGAAAACCCCCGTTAGTCCCGAATGGGCCGACGCACTCCCCGCCTTCGGATTCAACAACCTCGCCGCCCATCTTCTGCTGATTCACAATCTCTCCTGGTACTGGGCCTCCAAGACCGATCCGCCACTCTGGACCATCGCCACCGAATGGCAGATTTATTTCCTCTTCCCGCTGATTTTGCTGCCGGCGTGGCGGCGGTTCGGCAACGCCGGCTCCGTTGGAATCGGCCTGGCGCTCGGATTGGGCCTTTATCTGTTGACCGGCAAGGGACACGCCGCCGCCCCATGGTTCCTTGGATTATTTGCCCTCGGCGCCGCCGCCGCTTCCACGCCGGCACGCCCATCCGCCGATCGATCCGTCCGGCTCTTCGGCTGGCTCGCGGTAATCCTCCAAACCATCTTTGCCGTCATCACATTGGAATGTGCCTTCGGAATGCTCCGCTTTCTCACTGTCGAGGGATTGCCCGGACTCTGGCCCGATTACTGGGCCTTTGACCTGCTCATGGGGTTCTCCTCGGCTTGCTTCCTCGTCTTCGCCGCTTCCACCAAATCCAACTGGCTGGTGAAATTGCTGTCCTCCCGCTTTTTCGTCCGCGTCGGCGTCGCGTCCTATTCACTCTATCTCATTCACGATCCCATTCTCGCGGCCCTAAAAATCCCCCTGGACCGCATTCACTTCGGACCTTGGCAGCAATTCATCGCCATGATCCTGGCCGGCGGATCGATCGTCGCCCTGGCAACCTATCTCTTCCACATTATTTTCGAGCGCCCCTTCATGACCGCCGCCCGCGTCCGCAGCGCGGAAAGCTGAGGTGAAATAGGCGACGCGGTCGCGCCGTTCACCCGATCCAAAGGCCTTCGATACGGATCTGCATGCCCTGAGGCGTGCGATTGAGATAGTTGATCAAACCGCTGTGCCGCCATTGCAGCATGCACATCCGCGGCTGGAAAAAGTAGCGGGCGCCGATGCGCAGTTCTGTGCGGGATTCGGTCACAAGGCCTTCGTAAGCCTCGGCGACGTAGTAGCCCAGGTCTTTGAATCCGCTCTCGCGCGGCTTTAGCGGTCCGGTGACGCACCAGGCGATGACGCCGGTGCGGCGATCGACCTCGGTGGCAATTCCACAATGGGTAATCGGACATCCGCACGACATGCCCAGCGGCCGGCCAATCAGCACGTCGCCGGGACATATCTCCATTTCGCGCGTCAGAATCGGATTGTGAGGGAGGATGATCTCGCGCGGGCCGGGTTCCTCCGGGAACTTCTCCAGAAAGAAGTCAAAAGGCCGGCTCAGCGAATCGATCCAGTCCGGCGTCCCCGCGGGGCGGTCCTGCTCCAGCACCGGCAATCGCACCGGTTTTGCCGGCGGCGCGTCGGGTTGGTTCTTCAGATGCACGCAGCGGCGGATCATCTCGGGCCGCCGGCCGAGGCTTTCGGCCAGTTCCGAACAATGTCGATATCCGCACAAACCGCAGTCCAGTCCGGGCAAGGTTATTGTGCTGGTCGAGTTCATGGAAGCATTTCTCCTCAAGGAACCGCGACGAAACTCGGTTGCGGGACTCCATCGCGCCTGAGATCGCGCACCAGGCCGGCGAGGAGATCGACGAACAAATCAACCTCCTCGCCAGTGCTGAACCGGCCAAGCGAGACGCGGAGCGACCCGCGGGCACGCAGCGGGTCGAAACCCATGGCGGAAAGAACGTGCGAGGGTTGCGCGGCCCGATTGGAACTGCACGCGCTGCCCGTGGAGGCCGAGACCCCGGCCTCGTCCAGGGCAAGCATGAGTCGGATGGCGTGGCCTTCCAGGCCGTCGAATCCGAGGCACGCCAGACCCGGCAGGCGATAATAGCGGTGGCCGATGAGATACGCTTCGGGCACGGTCTCCAGGAGATGGTCGGTGAGGCGTTGGCGAAGCTGTACGATCCGCGCCGATTCCTCCGCCATTTCCTGCCGGCACAGTTCGGCGGCCGCGCCCAGGGCCACGATGCCGGGAACGTTCTCGGTGCCGGACCGGCGGTCTTGTTCCTGCCCTCCGCCGCGAATAAGCGGACACAGCCGCGTGCCTTCGCGAATGAACAAGGCGCCGACCCCCTTGGGACCGTACAATTTGTGCGCCGAGAACGACAACAGATCGATCTGAATCCGAGTCATATCCAAAGGGATCTTGCCGACCGCCTGCGTCGCATCCACGTGGAAGGGAATCCCGTGTTCGTGAGCAATCCGGCCGCATTCGCAAATGGGCTGAAGCGTTCCGATGACGTTGTTCGCGGCCATGATGGAGATCAGCCGGGTTTCGGGCGTGATCGCGCGCACCAGGTCGTCGGGGTCCACGATGCCATCCTGGCCAACCGGCAGCCGCGTCACTTGAACCAGCGGCGGGCTAAAGCTGCGGCACACTTCCAGCACCGACGGGTGCTCGATGGCCGTGGTTATCAGATGGCAGGCGCCGCTTGAAAGGGAACCAACGATGCCGCGGATCGCCAGGTTGTTTGATTCGGTGCCCCCGCTGGTGAAGCAGATTTCCGCCGGCTTGGCGCCCAGCAGCGCGGCGACGCGCGCGCGGGCCAGATCAATGGCCTCCCGAGCCTGCCGCCCATCAACGTGCACGCTGGACGGATTGCCAAACAGGCGCGTAAAAGCGGCGCGCATGGGCCGCAGAACGCGCGGGTCCACAGGCGTGGTCGCGGCGTTGTCAAAGTAGATGCGGCGCGCGCCCATGGTGCTTTACTCCCCTCTATAAAAGACCTGGTTTTCCAGCGGCCGCACGACCCCGAAATGCGACTGCCAACCAATGTCCTTCTTGCCCACGCAGATCGTGCAGGTGCCGACGGGGGGGTTGCCGCGAAGCTGAAGACGTGCCGGAGTCTCGGGGAACGACTCGATCGCCTGGAGCAGCGGATCTATGCCGATCCCGCGCAGGCCGTCCACCTCACGGACCTTAACCGCCGGGGCCGCGTCCATAATGCGGGCGCGAAACACCTCGCGCTCGGCCTGCGACACCAGGTCGATCTTCGTCACCACCGCAATGTCCGCCAAGCTCAACATCGGGCCGATCTTCCGCGGCAAATTCATGCCGCTGGTCGCTTCCAGCACCACGATTCCCAGGCCGCCATCCACGTAGGGCGAGCAGCGAAGACACAGGCCCGCCGTTTCCACCAGCAGCACGTCCGCTTCCGCTTCCCTAGCCCATCGCAGCGCGTCGCCAAGCACCATCACGCCGCAATGATCCGGACAAAGTTCCCCCGAGTAGACCTTCTTGGTCGCAATGCCGAATTCCTCGTGCAGTTCGGCATCCTCAGTGGCATACTGCACGTCGAGCTTCAGGAACGCCACGTGCTGCTCGCGGGCGCGCAGCGACCGGATCAGGTGACGCAGCACCGACGTCTTGCCCGTGGTCGCCGGTCCCGCACAGACAACGAGTTTCATACCAATACCTCCAGTTCGCTTGCACCCAGCTCCTCGCCCAGACGAATCTTGTTCCGCAGGTTCGCCAGTGCGTCATCCAGGCGATGCACCTTGGCCGAAAGCTGCCGTTCCTGGTCGCTGAGATGCATCACCTTCATCATCATGCCGCCCGACATGACCACGCGCGTGTCCGAAAGCAGCGCGATGTACGGATCGTGTGTGACAAACAGAAAAATCTTTCGGTATTGCCGTAGAAGCTGAAGCGCGCGCGAGCGGTGGATGCCCGCGTTCTCGATCTCGTCCAGCAGGATGATCGGAGCGTTGCCGATGATCACCGCGTCGGCGATGAGCATGGCGCGGGTCTGACCGCCGGAAAGTTCCGTCATGCGCGAGGTATCGGAAATCGGCTCGCCGGTCAGTTCGTTGGCGAACGCCACGGTCTGCCCCGACAGGTCCTGCGCCTTGGAGCGGTCCGTTTGGCGGATGCCGGCATGAATCGAGAGGAACTCACGCACCGGCAGGTCGGAGAGAAAGTTGGTGTGTTGCGTGATGATCGCCACCGGGTTGCGCGCGGGGTTCTCGCGAAACTCCGCCGGTGGAAGCTCCCCATCCAGCAGAATCGTCCGCCGGCTTGGAGTCTGTCCGTCGGCGAACAGAGCGATGTCGTTGATCAGCGTCGTCTTGCCCGACCCGGTGGGCCCGACAATGCTGATGATGTCGCCCATCTGGAAGTCCAATTGTTGGATCGGCTCGGAATGACCGGCCTTGCCCATGCCGCCGCGGATGGTGATGCTCGTGATCAGTTGACGTCTCCTTACGCTCTCATCCAACGCAAAGTGTGCGCCGTCAAACCAAACAGCGTTGGCGGTCCAAAAACGCGGTTACAGTAAAACGATGTGCAAACTCCCATCATATATCGCGGAATATCCGTTGCTTTAGATAGATTTACTGTTATACTGAACGGAAATACCATGTCGCTTTTGCTAATGGCTTGGCGGGAAATCGGCCGTCATCTGGAGCTTCCAGAGGTTCTGCGCTGCCTATTGCCGGATTTGCGGAACCAGCTTGGCGCTGGGATGGTCTTGCTTCAGCGACTGGACGTACCCGGCGGGCGGATCGAGACGGCGGCCTGCGCGCCGGCCATGGAATCCAGCACGCCCGGCGGACGCCCGCCTCCGTCGCCCCAAATCGTTGCCGACCTGGCGAGTTGGTGCCGGCGCGGACAACTCGTCCATGGACTGGATGCGGTGCGACAATTCGAGCTTGATCCGCTTTTGCCTCCCTGCGACGAGTCCCGTGACCTGCTGGTGGCTGGGCTGCACCAGTCGGGCGAGCAAGACGAGAGCAACGAGCCGCACCCGGGGGCGATGGTCCTGCTCAGGGGTGACACCGGCGCCTTCACGGCCGAGCAGGTGGCAATCGTGCGCGAGCTCGTCGAGCCGTTTGCCGCCGGTCTCCACAACGACTACCGCCTCCGCGAACTGAAAACGCTCCGCGAGGCGGCCGAAGCCGAGAACCGCGCGCTGCTCACCCGCCTGGGTCGCAAAACCGTCAGCGACACCATCGTCGGCGCCGAAGCGGGTCTGGCCGCCGTGATGGAGCGCGTGCAATTGGTCGCGCGCTCCGATGCGCCCGTGCTGATTCTGGGGGAAACGGGCACGGGCAAGGAAGTCGTCGCCCGCGCTATCCATGCCCGCTCCAAACGCTCGCAGGGGCCCATGATCCGCGTCAACTGCGGCGCTATCCCGCCGGAACTGGTCGATTCCGAATTGTTCGGACACGAGCGCGGAAGTTTCACCGGCGCCACCGCCACGCGCATGGGGTGGTTCGAGAGGGCTGATGGCGGAACGCTGTTCCTGGACGAGATCGGCGAACTTCCGCCCGCGGCCCAGGTCAGGCTCCTCCGCGTGCTGCAGGATGGAACCTTCGAACGCGTCGGCGGACAAACGACCCTGACCGTGAACGTCCGCGTCGTGGCGGCCACGCACTCCGACCTGCATCTCCTGGCGGGCCAGCGCATGTTCCGCCAGGACCTGTGGTATCGCATCAGTGTCTTTCCCATCCATCTGCCCCCGCTACGAGATCGCGTGCAGGACATCCCCGCGCTGGCCACCCACTTCGCCTTGAAAGCCGCCAAGCGGCTCGGCCTCCCGCCGGCACTGCCGACTCCCCAGGACATGCGCAGCCTGACCGTCTACAACTGGCCGGGGAACGTCCGCGAACTGGCATCCGTGATCGAGCGCGCCGCGATCCTCGGCGACGGCCGAAGGCTTGAAGTCGCCAAGGCCCTTGGCATCGGGCAGCCCACCCCTTTGCCCACGGGATCGACAACCCCATCCATTCCGCCCGCTGCCGAATCGCCCCCACTGACGCTTGACTCAATGGCCGCCCGCCACATCGAAGCGGCGCTAAGGGCGTCCCATGGCCGCATCGAAGGTCCGTTCGGCGCCGCCAAGGCCCTGGGCATCAATCCGCAAACCCTCCGCTCGCGCATGCGCAAGCTGGCCATCAACTGGCGCCAATTCCGCACATGATTTTCGCCAACGAAAAAGGCCCGTAATTTCCGAGCCTTTCCGGTGGTTCGATTTCACTCCCGAAAGCCCGCGGATAGCCATCCGCGGGTTGTCTTGTCCACAAAAAACTCCGAATTAACCCACCTCCGCCTTTCCGAGCCATGCGAACGCTCGCATGGCATTCAAGTACCCGCGACAGGATTCGAACCTGTGACCTCCGGTTTAGGAAACCAGCGCTCTATCCAACTGAGCTACGCGGGCTCGTTTTTGAAACGCTATCGCGGTTTTTGCTCCGAAGCAAGTCAGTCACTTCCGATGCCTGCCGATCAGTGAAAATCACCGGATTTTCGGGGCGATTTTGTACATTTTGGGGCGGATTTTGGGGTGCCGGATGGCTGCCGGTCAAAGTCGGTCCGTGTCCACCACGTGTCCACCTCATGTCCACCTGATGATCGCCCGAACCATTCACCGCACCGCCGGTTGCATTCACGGCCAGTGATGAGGCCGGTGCAAAATCGGTCGCGGGAAGCCGTTTTATTGCTTCGTACATCTCGGATACGCGGGCAAGTGTGTAGCCGTCCGTCTGATCCCCGCTTGCGTGCCGCATCAATGCACGCCGTGTAGCGTGACTGCATCCGGTCGCATCGAGCCGCTTGGCGAACGTGTGACGCAGCCCATGAAAATCGGCACGGCGCCCGCTCGCATCCGATTGCTTGATGCCCGCCTTCGTCAAGTCCCGCAGCATCGTTCGGCCTTCCGGCAGGCACCGGAACAATTTCACTTCGGGCATACCGGGTGTGAGGGCCTTCAATGACTGCACGAGGTACGGATGCAGCGGCAGTGCGGTCGCTTCGCCGGTTTTGGTTTGTTCGGGGCGAAGTTGAAGAATCGGGATTACCGAGTCCAGATGCAGATCGCCCCAACACACGTCCTCAAGTTCTTTTCGCCGCAGGCCGGTGAATGCGGGGAAAGCATATTTAAGCCGGCGAGACGCCGGGCAGGTTGCGAGCAGTTTGGCCAGCTCGTGTTCGGTCAGAGGACGGCGAGCACGCCGCTTGATAGCCTTCTTTACGTTGCCACGTTTCAATCGGGCCAGGGGATTCGCCAGCAGCCGATTCGGGACGCACCAATTGAGAAACGCTTTGACGCGCGTGAGATATTGATTGGTGTAGGCAACCGTTTTGCCTTGAGTCTGCAACGCCGATAGGACGCGGGAAGCGGATTGCTGATTAACATCCGCCAGGGATTTCCACCCGGCCAGGTCGATGAACTGCCGCACCATGTACCGAACGATCCGGTAATGCTCATCAGTTACCGTGCGCTTGATTTCCTCCAAATACTCCGCGACGTGCTGCAATAGTGGCTTTTGCACCGAATCCATTTGCGGCGTGATGACGCCGGCTTCGTGCAATTCCTGGTCGCGGATGATTTCAGCCCATCGCTGTTGCGATGCCCGCTGATCGGTGAACAGCTTGAACCACTTCCAGCGGCCATCCACCTTTCGCCGACCATACCAGCACGGAAGGTCCATTCGATACGTTGAGCCGTCAGTACGGCGAACAATTTTCGACCGTCTCTGGACAGCGAGCCATCGGCATTCGGTTTTTACGGAAATCATGTGATGCACCTCGCGTTATCGTGCCGGCGATTGCGTTGCAATCCAACGTTCGATTGTTTCCCGCTTCCACAGCCGCAATTTACCGCCGATGCCGATATCGGCCTTGGGAAATTGCCCGGATGACATCAACCGGAACAGGGTGCGGGAAGCAATCGGAACATAATATCTCCGGATCATCGCCAGAGTCAGCAAAGCCGGCGGATTTTCCGCCTCCAAAACCGTCGTTTCAATCTGCATCGCGCTCTCCAATCTGTGATTCTGAACGCGCGGCTCATGCGCGGCCATATTTCCTTTGACTGTACAAGCGGGTCGATTACAGCCTGTGGCCGCAGAACACGCCCACATATCTATTGGCACGAAACGCACCAATATTTCAGTGAGACTACGAAAATTGCAGTCAAAGCGGGTGCTAAGGTTGCCAGAGAGCGACGCCAACTCTCGGAGCGGCGTCGATTAGTTGTGCGTCAAGGGTGCAGAGCGGCAATCCCAATCGGCTCGCCAACTCCAAATAGCAGGCATCATAGACGGTCAAATTATGCGTTCGGGCCAATGCAAAAACGTCCGCTTCGACGGGGCCTTCGTCCACGTCCGTCAGCGGATCAACGTTCAAAAGAAACCGGGCGGATTGCTCCGGCTCGATGCGTCCACGTCGTTCGTTGATGACCAAAATGTTCCTTATCTCATACCAGAACAGCGACGGGACGATTGCCCCCTCAATGGTTGCTGCCTGTAATGCCGCCGAGGTCCATGCCGTCCGCTCGTCGGCGAGCGCCCAGGCAGCAGCAACGGAACAATCGACAACAATCGCCATCTTAGTATTTGTGCCCGGCGTGCTTGTCGGCGATTAATTCTTTAATCGTGGATTTCCCCTTCACTTGAGTTGCCAGCTTGCGGATGGATTCCGCCGCCGCCGCCCGCTCGGCGGGCGTGCTCTTGTGGAATTGTGCCCAAGATGCACCTTTCCCCTTGGCGTCCGATGCCGCCATTTCGTCGAGATAGGCTTCAAGCGAGACATGCCGTGCGGCAGCAGCAGCTTGCAGCCGGGCTAATATCTCATCGGGGATTTTCACTGTGGCCACGGTAATGTCCTCTTGTTTCCGCCAAAGCGTACCACATTCTATGCGGGTTCGCAGCAGTTTCCTTAATCGACCTGAATAGTCCGCCCAAAGGGTGGCCGGCATGAAATGCCGCGTGCCTGTTCGGATCGAAATTTCGCCTTCAGCGGACCGTCAATTTATGCGGCAATACTCTTTGCTATCGCTCGCGACACCAAAAACCGCAGCGAATTTCTCCTGGCAGCCAAGCATGGTCGGGCCATCTATCCGTATATTCCGTCCAGCCTACCGCCCGCGACCCGACAACCGCTAAATGTTCGTCGAGAATTGGAAAATGGGGTGATCCGAAGCAAACCAAAACGACACCGACGTGCGATGTGTGTTCCGTGCGTACCCCATGAAGAAGTTTGTCCACGTCTTTAGCAGCTCTTTCTATATGCGCTCCAAAATTTGGATTTTGGCGCCGGCGAATATTGCAATCCTTGTCATCGTTGGCGAACAGATTTCGCCAAGCCCCCTTGACTTCCAACCACGCCCCCCGCAGACCATTCCCCCTTACGAGTAAATCGCACTCACCATCGCTGCACGGATATCCTGGTCTGACTTCACATTCGTACCCTTGGCCGTCCAATATCTCCGCGATCCGATCATGCATCGCATTTTCCCTCGCTTCCCCGCGACCACTCTTGTACGCACGATTTCGGAAAACACTGTAGTCGCGTAAGCCTGTGGGCCAATCATCCACGACGGGCGTTGCTTCCTCGTCCATCTGTCTTAGTGCGGAAAATAGCTGTCTTGCGAGTTGCATGAATCACATTCGATGCAATGAACTTACGGGCGGCAAATGTAAGGAATTTTGGTCGGTAAAGCTATCGGAACATCGCCGAAATCAAGTCATCGGCAGTTCCCTGCCCCCAATGCCGACATTATACGCTCCACGAATCGGCCTCAAGGTACTACTCCATGAGTACATGGAGCCTCTTCTCCGACGGTTCCACCTTGACCCCGATTCGCTCCGCTGAAAGAAAATCTGTCCGCCATCGGGGGCAGGGAGAAATGCGGTTCAGGAAAGAAAACCAGTAACGTCTTGAGTGAGCCACGTTGAGGAATCGAAACCGGGAAGCGAATCGAGCTTCGTCACCCGATACGAACAGCCGATCCGTTTGGGAGCCGTCCGCCGCCGTCGCAGGCGTTCCCGGATGATGGCACGTAACCTGTCCTGGTCCTTGGCCGTAAATCGTTGTGAATGGCAGCCGCCGCCTACCCGCCCGTAGCGGATGCTTACCGTCCAATCTTCCAGCAGATCCCTGCCAACCGTGATTTCGTAGAGGCGATGATGATTCAAGTCGTCGTGGTGGGCTTCCAGGGCAATCGTGAGCAGGTTTTCCATGCGGCGATAAATTCCTTGTCCCCTTCCCGGAATCGTGATACCCCAGCCCTGACCATAAACTATAGTTTTTGGCCACTGTAAAGGGATTTCTGCAAGCCGCTGAAAAATCGAGGGGCCAGGATGGCGAGCCAGGGGGAGGTTTTTGGCCAGGGGGTGAGTGACCGTTTGCGCGTCGGACTCTACGCCCGGGTTTCGACGCACGACCAGCAGACGTTGCCCCTTCAAATCTCGGCAATGCGGGAATATGCCGAGCGGCGGGGATGGACGGTCATCATGCAGATCGAAGAAATCGGGTCGGGCGCCAAGGATCGACCGGCACGCAACGAAATTCTGGCCGCAGCCAAACGAAGGGCGATTGACGTTGTGCTGGTTTGGAAGCTCGACCGATGGGGACGGTCACTGCTTGACCTGATTACGACGTTGAAGGAATTGTACGCCGTCGGCGTCGCATTTGTATCACTAAATGATTCGCTTGATTTCACAACGCCGAGCGGCCAGGCGATGGCGGGAATGTTGGCGGTGTTTGCCCAATATGAACGCGACATACTGCGGGACCGCGTCAAGGCGGGCATTGCTGAGGCCAGGAAAAATGGCAAGCCACACGGAAGGCCAGCATGTGCAAAGATACTGGCGGATGAAATACGCCGGTTGTCTCAGCGCGGTGTCAGCCAGAGCCAGATCGCGAAACGACTGGAAATCGGAAGAACGTCTGTTCGGCGAATTCTTCAAACCAAAACCTTCGGGTCAGACAACACGCCTCATGAGATTGCCTGACATTAGGCTGGTGCTGGAGCGAAAACGTAATGATGAACTTTGTTGTCGCCAGGTTCTTGCATGTGGATTAGGTACAGGTTTGGATCGTTGACTAATTTGATTGTGTGAGAATTCAAAAGTCCAATTATCCGATCGAACCATCCTTGGATGTTTCCTTCGTAATAACCATAATCCACTTGCGATCCATAAGGGTTTCCAGCATGCATTATGGCTCCACATTTCTCGTAAAGCTTTAAGAATTCTGCCTTGGTGAGGAATCCGTCCTTCTTATCTTGCAAATCTCTTTTGACACCCGGTTTGCCCGCGGGCAACTCAACGATGGGACGAGGATAAAAGTCTGGATTAACGCGCTCAATGTCCTTCAGAAGATATTGAGCGTTCCAGCACGTTGCGAATTCAGCGTAGACCTTCGAGAATTCATTTTTGTTTGCAACCAATGAGCCAAGTGCAATCAGCTCAAGTATTTTTCTAAACTGCAAATACGCGGACTCGATTGTCGACGCTTTGAAAAGTGCCGAGGCAACCCCAGATTTGAAGGCGTTAATAACAGCAATCCTATGCTTAATCTCCGCCATCAAGTTGCAATATTTGATGATGTCCGGTTCTGGCATTGAGATGGATGAATAGTCAGACATGCAGCCTCCCTGCATAGCGACAAAATATTTCCGGCCTGTTCGCTGTCACCAAACAATTTCCTCGATAGTCAGCACCAAATCACGCGATCTGATGATATTCGACCTACCTGCCTCTTGCACCCACGCCACGCGGTGGCGAGCGATTCCTTGAAACAACCGAACTTCGGGCCGCACTTCGACGTTGAGATTGCGCCCTTTAATGCGAATCGTATCGCCGTGCACTTGTAAGAGAATGCCTTCGGTCGGATCGAATTCGATACGCTCGATCCATGAATAGGCAACGGCCAGGACGTTGTCGGATTTCTTTCGCAGTTCCAGCATTGACGCCCGCTCGCGTATTCCCCGCAGCCAGCCGAACGAATGAAAATCATCGACGGCGCCGCCGTCGCCGGAGGGAGCCAAGTCGAATCGATCCTCAGCCAACCGCCCAGGACGATGATGCAGAAACTTATCTGTCATATTCGATCCCCTCGCGTGTCGGCATGCGTTCATCCCGTGCCCGCGACATTTCCGCGAATCGCTCCATTTGCATTCGGCGAACGTGGTAATCTCGATCCATGACCAATTCCGTTGCCGACAACCGCTCATCGGAACGGCTGACAGCATCGAGCAGAGATTCTTTATCGTCAGTGTAGACCGTGGCCTGTTGCCGTGCCCGTGAAACCGACACATAAAATTGCTCACGCGATGAAGCGGGGAACGATTCGGAGGATTGCCCGATGAAAACC
>Ga0181538_10002770_pt1 | contig 17742 bp, 14 predicted proteins | sample PEATcosm2014_Bin_40_FD_119773 | JGI IMG/M metagenome (GOLD analysis project Ga0181538, IMG submission 119773) | Peatland microbial communities from MTU Mesocosm Facility, Houghton, MI, USA - PEATcosm2014_Bin23_30_metaG | ecosystem: Environmental > Terrestrial > Soil > Wetlands > Peat | place...
ATCTGAGCGTACGCCTACGCTAGGCTGTCTTGCCCAGTCGCGGCTGACATCCAGCACGGATTAAGACAAGAACGAGTTGCTGAAGGCCCGCCAAGGATCTGGTCCCTTCTACGTCGCGCACCCGCGGCCGCAGCTCATTGGCAACCGCATCAATGGGCGGCGCGCTTTGGGATCGCCTCGGCGGTCAGTTCCGCCTGGCGCTCGATTTTTTCGGGCATGCCGGGCACCGGGTGAGTGTAGCGCTGCACGAATTCGAGATCGGGCGTTTCGCCCACCAGGTACAGTGCGCGCAGAGCTTCCCAGACGTGGTTGGGATCGGGCGACAGTTCCACCAGCGGATCGCCGGGTTTCACGGTATCGCCGCTTTCGCGATCTAGCGCCCGCACCTCGCCGGGGACGGCGGCGCGGACCTCGGCATCTTCGATGTGGCCCACCAGCGTTCCCGGGTTCACATAATCGCCGAGTTTGAGGCGGTATTTCAGTTTTCCGGCGATGGGAGCGGGAACGGTATAGGGCTGGAGCATTACGGCCAGTTCCGGGCGGGCCGCCGGGTCGCCGAACGCGGCGAGCGCCGGGGCGGCGTTGCGACGGACCATCGGCTCGGGGTCGTGGATCAGCCGCAGAAGGGCGTCGTGAAACGGCGCGTATTTGGGGTCCTGGCCCATCACCCAGGCAGCGGTCTCGCGCAACTCCAGGCTGGGGCTGGAAGCCTGCTCGACGACGTTAGGATACCAGCGCGAGACGTTCTCATGACGCGCCAGGTGGTCGCTGAGCTGCACCAGAGCGTGCTGCGCGTGCCGCGGCTTGGACTTGTCGGCAAAGTATTGATCGAGATCGCGCGCCGTGAGCGGACGGCCGAACCAGGTGTAATACCAGAACAGAAACGGGAATAGAACCAGCAGCAGGGCGAACAGGGTGATGAGGAAATAGGCCCTGGGGCCGGGACGTTTGGAGCCGGTGGTCATGCGAGTGTCATCATAGCGTAAGCTGAGGGCATGGGCGACGTGAAGCTGATTTCGGCGGGTTTGTTCGAGACCGTTGCGGACCTGGCGGCGGCCTCGCCGCGCCGGCGCAGGAATCACAATTTCCACGAGTCGGCCGAGGAGAATCCCCACCGGTTCCTGAACGTGTTGCTGCGCGGGACCTATATACGGCCGCACCGGCATTCCGCGCCGCCGAAATCGGAAACCTTCCTGGTATTGGAAGGCGTGGCGGAAGCGATCCTGTTCGACGACTCGGGAGCGATTACGGCTCGCCACAGGCTGGGGGTGGAGACGGCCGGGGGGCGCGTGTGGGGCATCGATCTTCCGCCGGGCGTCTGGCATACGGTGCTGCCGCGGACGGACCGGGCAGTATGCTTCGAGGTGAAGCCGGGGCCGTGGGTACCGGCGAACGACAAGGAATTCGCCCCGTGGGCGCCCGTGGAGGGATCGGCGGAGGCAACGGAGTATTGCCGGATGCTGCTGGAAGAGGCATAGTGGGGCAGGCAATCGTCCCTGCGGCCGCTTTTCAGCCGAGGCGCTGAGAGAACCGAGACAAAGATAAAATCCGGGTGCACGGAGACGGCGGAGATGGCCACCTTGGAAACGCAGGGAATTTCGCTTTATTAAAAACATTCGGAAGTCCGAAGAAGCCGCCGGTGCTCTTGCTGGCGGGACTGGGCGGCACGGGAAGGAGTTCGGGTCCGCTAGTGGAACGGTTCGCGCGCGAATATTTCGTGGTTTTGCCGGACCAACGCGGAACCGGACGATCGACGCACGCGGAGGACGGCTACACCATAGCGCAACTCGGGGCCGACATGGCTGCGCTGGTGGAGAGGGGGAGCGATCTGGCAGGCGATGGCACTCGATCATCCGGCAACGGTGCGGAGTTTGACGATGGCCTCGTCGTTTGCGCACCTGGATGCTTTTGCGCGCCGGGAATTCTTGCTGCGCCGAAAGCTGATGGCCGAATCGGACCTGCACACCGTATATTCGTGCTACGCGCTCTTCCTCTTTTCGCCGCAATATACGCGCGACCATCCCGAAACGGTGGCCGGCTGGATCGACTATGTGGCCGCGCAGCCGGCCGAGCGGGAGATCGCCTTGAAGCGCATCGATATGATTCTGGCGCACGACGTGCGGGCGCGCCTCGGCGAGATCCGGCAACCGGCGCTGGCGGTCTGCGGCGACGGCGATTTCTGCACGCCGCCGGCGCATTCGCGGGAGATTGCGGTGGCCATCGCTGGTTGCGAGATGGTGACGATCGAGGGCTCGGGCCATTTCGTTCACCTGGAGCGCGAGGAGCAATTCTTCGGCGCGATGGAGGCTTTTCTCAAGAGGCACTGACGGAATGGTGCGCTATTACCGGGGGCCGGGGGTCATCAACGGGGTGATGGGGCGCGCTGGTTGACATCGGGCGAGCGCCCACCGGGCGTGCTCCGCCACGACGAGGTCGCCTGACGCCGCGAGTTTCTCGAGCGGCGCGCGAAATTCCGGGAGCGCGCGATTCCCCATGGCGATCGCCACGTTGCGCAGAAATCCCGAGTAGCGCGCGCGAGTGACGGGCGTGCCGCGGAACATGGCGCGGAATTCGGGCTCGCTGAGCGCCGCCATTTCGGCAAGCGGAGGCGCGAAATGGCGCGGGGCGAAGCCGGGATCGGCGGTGACCGGCGCGCGGCGATTCCAGGGGCAGACATCCTGGCAGATATCGCAGCCGAACACGTGGGCGCCGACCGCCGCGCGCATCTCTTCGGCGACTCCGCCGCGCAGTTCGATGGTGAAATACGAAATGCAAAGGCGTGAATCGAGGGTGAAGCCCGAGCCATGCGGGACGATGGCCGCGGTCGGGCAGGCATCGATGCAACGGCGGCAGGTGCCGCAGCGATCGGGCGGGGGCGCGTCGGGCGGGAGATCGAGCGAGACGAGAAGTTCGCCCAGAAAGAACCAGGAGCCGCCTTGCTGATTGATGAGGCAGGTATTTTTGCCGATCCAGCCAAGGCCCGCCAGGCGCGCGTAGGAGCGCTCCACGAGCGGCGCGGTATCGACGCAGATTTTCGATTCGAACGGGCCGGCGAGCTCGGCGATGCGCGCCGCCAGGCGCTCCAGCCCGCGGCGCAGAACGTTGTGATAATCGTCGCCCCAGGCGTAGCGGGAGATCCAGGCGCGGTCTTCGTCGCGGAATTTGGCGGTGTGCGGCCACGGCGTCTGGTACAGTCTGCCCACGCATATGATGGACCGCGCCGACGGCAGAAGATGGCGCGGATCTTCCCGCAGGGCGGCGCGGCGGCCGGTAAGGTAGCGCATTTCGCCTGCGTTGCCGGCTTCCACCCATTGGCGGTAGCGCGCCATGTCTTCCGCCGGCCCGGCGCTGGCCACGCCGGCCAGTTCGAACCCGCATTCCCGCGCCAGCGCTCGCACTTCGCCGCCGGTCAAATTTCGAGCCCCACGGAGCGCATCAGTTCGAGGGCGTTGCTCTTGCGCACCACACCCGGACGCATCACGTAATCGAACAGAATTTTGCCGTCTTCCACGTGGTCTTCGAAGTGAACGTTGGCGGCGCGATCGCCCAGCGCTTCGACGATGTCGGCGAGCGCGAGATCGTGCGTGGTGACGAGCCCGATGGCGCCGCGCTCCACCAGTCCGCGCACGAGGGCGTCCGCGCCGATGCGGCGATCGTGCGAATTGGTTCCGGCGAGGAATTCATCGATGAGAAACAGCACCGGCAGCGCGCCCGCGGTGAGCGTGAGGATTTGGCGGATGCGCAGAATTTCGGCGTAGAAGCGGGAGACGCCCCCTTGCAGGGAATCGCTGAGCTTGATGGACGCGCCAATAGCGAGCGGCGTGAGGCGCAAACGGCGGGCGCGCACGGGAGCGCCGGCCTGCGCCAGCACGACGTTCACGCCCAGTGTCCGCAGCAGCGTGCTCTTGCCCGACATGTTCGAGCCGCTCACGATCAGCACCTGCGGCGCGCGGCCGAGGCGCGCATCGTTGCGGACAGCTTGTTCCGGCGGGAGGAACGGATGGCAGATGCCCTCGGCATCTATCAACACGCTGCCTTCCACGAACTCGGGAAACGGATCGCCGGGGTTGTCGAAGGCATAGCCGGCGAACGAGCAGAGAGCCTCTATCTCGCCCGCGGCCGTCAGCCAGCGGCGCACCGCCGGACCGGAACGGCGCTGCCAGTTCTCGACGCCGGCGGCGGTGTGCATGGTCCACAGGATGAACGGATCGAGCACGCGGACGGCGACGTTATCGCGCGAATCGAGACGCTCCACAAGCTTATTCAGGCGCGCGATGTGCCGGGAAGGCGGCTCGCCCGAGGAATCGAGAGACTGGCGGAGGGCCGCCAGCAAAGGCGACTGGAAATTCTCCCGCTCCAGCCGGAAGAGCACTTCGGAGAGCAATTCGAGTTCGTGCGCGGCCTCCTCGACGGCGGCGATTACCGTGGTGGTCGCGGCCTTATGGCGGTGCAGAAAAAGCAGGTTGACCAGCAGGACGACCAGCGCCACGTCGCGCGCCGCGTGATCGAGACCGGGACGCAGGTGGATGAATCCTCCCATGGCGACGATCCATGTGGCGAGCGCGGCAAATCCCGCCACTCCCAGCGCGGTGAGCAGCCACATGATGAGCCGGAGCTTGGGGTGGGCCATGGTGGCGGGAGTTTCGCCCCACGCCGCGAGCGAGATGGGGTCGACGCCGGTGCGCGCTTCTTCGCCGACCACCGCGAGACCTTCGCGAAGGTCGAGGCGCGGACGCAGTTCGTCGACGGCCTGATTGCGCGAGCGCACGGTTTCGGGCTCCGCGGGCGACAGCAGCCAGCGCGCCAAAGTTTCCTCGCCGATGTGCGTGCGGGCGGTCGAAAGGAGCTCGAACAGAGAGCCTTTGCCGAAGATATCGAGGTCGGCGGCGTAGGGGTGGTCGGCGGTGAGATAGCGGTCGCCCGGCTCGCCGGCGCCGGACCACTTGCCGTCGAGGCGGGCGATCGCGGTTTCGAAAAATGCCGCCGCGCGGCGACGCCGTTCGAGGTCCTTCAAGATGCGATCGTGAACCACCATGAGGGCCGCGAATACCGCGCCCGGCGCCAGCGTCCACAGAATCGAGAGCGATTGCCATCCGAGCGCCAGGAGCGCCATGACAGCCGCGGCAAGCACTACCATAAGCCGGAGATACCCCAGCTTTCGATGGCGCAGTTCGCGTCCGGCGATTTCGGCGCGGCGTTGTGCGAGCAATCGGGAATATGCCTCGCGCGGGTCGGTCATCGATAACCCAATGATATACTGCCCTTTCATTTCCTATGAGAACTCTTCTCTGTCTGGCATGCGCCGCGCTCCCGCTGGCGGCGCAGGAGCCGGTCTGGTACGTGGTGAGCTTCCCCAACACGGCGCACCATGAGGCCCAAGTGCGTGCGACTTTCGCGGGCGTGCGGCAGGCGGTGCTGGAAGTGCTGATGAGCCGCTCGTCGCCCGGGCCATTCGAGCTGCGAGTCAGGCAGTACCTCACTCGAAGGAAGTGCATCCCCGCGGCAGTCACTGAACGCTGGTAAACTATTCTCATGTTCGACCGGATCACGTTCGATCCCGCCCTCATGGGTGGACGCGCCTCGATTCGCGGGATGCGGATGACCGTGTCGCTTGTCGTCAACTTAGTAGCGAACGGGATGTCTCCAGAAGACATCATCCGCGAATATCCGGAACTCGAAGCCGAAGATATCCGGCAGGCGCTGCAATACGCTTCTGCGCTGGCAAACGAGGAGATCGGCTTTTTCAAGAGCCCTGCCGCGTGAGATTTCTTGCCGACATGGGCGTGTCGATCACGACCGTGGAGGCGTTGCGCGCGGCTGATCATAACGCCGTACATCTCCGGCAAGAAGGTCTCATTCGCCTTCCCGATCCCGAGATCACAGCGAAAGCAGCGCGAGAAGGCAGGATCGTGCTTACATTCGATCTTGATTTCGGAGACATTCTCGCCGCGGCGTAGCGAGGGACCGACCGTCATCATCTTCCGCCTGCGGAATCAAACTCCCGCTGCCGTGACCCCACGGCTGTTTCGCGTGATCGCCGAATGCGCGGAGGAACTGGTGAGCGGCGCGATCATTATCGTCGAGGACGACGGATACCGGGTCAGGCGATTGCCGATCCGCTACTAAATGCGCGGTCTCCTCTGAGGAGCGCGGCCAGCTTAGGTCGCCGCAATGTGATTTGTTGGAGAGTGAGTTGAAATTTTGTGACCTATGTGGACCTGGCGTCGGGCGCGACCACGTCCTATGCCGGCGCGTGCCGCGACATCCGCTCCGTCCGAGTTGGCCGGTTATCTTCGACAACTCGATCAGTTTGGGGAGTAACTCAGCCTGATCGAGTACAGGACACGCGCGCTTCGACCTTTTACCGCGTCCGAGAACTCGCGCGCAGACCCATTAGCGGCGTATCGCGCCGGACTCAGGGGATGCTCTGGACCGAGAGGGCGTCTGGGACCGCCTTACGGATGGCTGACAGTCTGCCCGGAGTAGCCGAATACTCGCGGAAAGGGCGGGCGCCTTCCTACCTGAGCGCTGATCGGGAAGACTACACGAGAATTTGATTAGCAACTGCGCCAGCCGGTAACCGCAGATGTCTTCGAGGATGATCCACATGAATTGGAGGGCGAACAGCCCGATCGCGACCATGTCGTTGCATTGATGGGGATCCGGACAAAACGGCCCTATTGTAGCCTCAGAGCGGGAGCCACTCCACACGGTTCATCCACTCCTCGGCCTCGGTGAGGCGCCAAATCGGCAGGAGGTCTTCGATCGCGTCCCGGATCGGGACCTTGTCGGGCACGAGAATCAAGCCCGCGCAAATTGCGTCCTTGACGCACTGATCAAACCAGCGAGCCATTGTCGTGACATCGTGGGAGACGACGATACGACCGGACAAATGCGCCAGCTCCAGGACATCCGGGTCCTTCATTCTCTCCGGAATCATTTCCTGCGGCAACGCGAAATCCAGCGAGGGTTCCCGGAGCAGCAAACCCGCCACGATCTTCTGATTGAAATTGGCATCCGCAAGGAAGCGGACTTTCAGGGCCGCCTTAGAGAGGCTTGCTCTTTAGCCTCTCGCAGCCGGTTTGTCAGAGGGTCGTCGGATTTCGGCCGCTCCCTTCGTAATGCGTCCCAGCGTTGCTCCTGAGCTCTCAGATACTCCTCGACCTTTTCCTTATTTTCGAGGTAGAACGTGATCGCCCCGTAAATCCGGACGAGAGGACCGGCCATCGGAAAGGAGCGGAGAATCCCTTCCGGCGATTCGCCGCCTTGGAATGCATGAACAATGCTGTCGAGCGAAATGCGAGTGCCAGCGATGTAGTAGCTACCATCGCGTTCCTGGACGTAGTTCTGCATATTCCGAGCTCCAATTTCCAGTCTACCGGCACTCACCTTCCGGGGGCAACCTGATGGGCAGCAGAGGAATTGATCCCGCGTGATTCTTCTGTCCGCGCGCGACGGAAAAGCAGGGCAGTCAGCCGAGCCGTCTTGTATTTGTGTATCCCAGTACCTGGGGCTGAAACTGGAGCCCAGTAACGACGTGATCGACGTGTTTGTCATCGCCGCCAAGACACCCATCGAGAATTGAGACGCGGACCTGGCTTTTGAGCAGCGCGCGAATTGGGGCGGAGGGAACTTTTGGAAGAGAGGTTCGTCTAACCTGTCGATGAAACATCTGCTTGCGCTGTTCGTGATGGCTCCCTTGTGCGCCGCAGACGCTGGAACAACTGGAGGCTCGCGGAGTGTCGGTTGCGAACGCTCTTTACCAGGGGAAAGCCGCGGTGCGCGTGGACGCGCTCCCGATCGTGGCCAACGGCGGGTCTTACGCCATTCTGAAAGGCAGCCATTTTCACAACGGAACTATCGAGGTGGAGCTGGCCGGAAAGCCTGCCGCCAGTGCGATAGCCGGGGCGCGCGGGTTCATCGGAATCGCCTTCCGGATGCGAGAAAATCGCTACGAGTACATCTATCTCCGGCCGACGAATGGGCGGGCGGACGACCAGGTGCGGCGCAACCATTCGGTGCAGTACGGCGCGTACCCGGATTTCGATTACGATCGCCTGCGGAAGGAGTCGCCGGAGAAATACGAATCGTACGTCGACCTGGAGCCTGGGGTGTGGACGAGGTACCGGATTGCGATCGACGGGACGAAGGCGCGGCTGTTTGTCCACGACGCCGCGCAGCCTTGCCTGATCGTCGACGACATGAAGCTCGGCGACTCGGAGGGCGCTGTGGCTCTGTGGGTGGGGCCCGGCACCGAAGGCTACTTCGCGAATCTCAAGATTACCCAGTGAGTCGCCGGACGGGTGTTTCTGGGACAAGTTGTCTCGGGAAAATGGCGTAACTTATTGATTCCACGGAAAAGGAGCGACGTTTTGAAGACAAGCTTGTCTCGAAAGGCACCGCTCCCTCGCGGTCGCGGCTCAGTAGGCGATGCCGTTTCGATGCATGACTGAAGAGCCGGGCCCACGGGCACCCCGCAAGGGAGTGGTGCCTAGCTTTTCATCCTAAGCAGAAAGTACAACCCCGCGAGCCCGAAAATCACGTCCGGACCCCACGCGGCGATGGCCGGCGTGAGATCGTTGATGTCCCCCACCTTCTCGAACAGCTTCGATGTCGCCTGGTAGGAGAGCGCGATGGCGATACTGATGCCGATGCCGGTGAGGGCGCCGCGATTGCCCACTACAAAACCGAACGGAATCCCGAGCATGGCCATGATCAGGGCGGCAAGCGGGAGGGCGAATTTGCGGTAGAACTGGATTTCCAGGTCCACGGTATCGTATCCGTAGCCGCTCTGACGCAGATCCTGGATGTGCTGGTCGAGCTCCAGGAAGTTCATCTGCGTCGACAGATGATATTCCTGCAGAAAGTAATTGGGCGTCTCAGTCAGCTCCGGAAATGTCTGGGCCTGGAAGTCCATCCGGTGCGACGTGCCGCTGCGGAGATCGTTGAGCCATCCGTTTTCGAACACCCAGGTGTGGTTCGACTGGCTCCAATGCGCCTGGGTGGCGCGGATCTGCTTCTCGACCTGGAAGGTATGCGGATCGAGCTCGTATACGTTGGCATCCGCCATCTCCTGGCTCTTGGGATCGAAGTAGGCGTAATAATAGATGCGGAAATCCTTGCCCAGAGTCCATTTGCGGTCGGGCCGGTAGTAAGTTTGGGTAGGACGGCCCTTGATTTGATCGCGCAGCTTATCCTGCCGCCGGTTCGCGGCGGGTAAGTAGTAGTAGTCGAAGGCGAACAGAGACCCGCTGAAAAGAAGGGCCACCAGCAGGATCGGCATCGCCAGGCGGAAAAGGCTGACGCCGCACGCACGAAATGCTGTTACTTCGTTCTGCTTGCTGAGCACTCCGAAGTTCGCCAACACCGCCACCAGAATGCAGATGGGCGCCAGGTCATAGATGGTCAGCGGCGACAGGAAAAACAGGTAGGAGAACATCGTGCGCAGCGGAATCTTATTGCGGATCATGTCCCCGGTAAGATCGAAGAAATTGAAGATCAGGAACATGAAAACGAACGTCGCCAGGATGACCGCGAAGTAGAACAGGAAATTGGACAGCACATAGGTGTCGATAATCTGCGGCAGCAGTGGAATGCGCCAGCTCGGCAGGCCGGGAGCTTCCTTCTGCTTGCGCGCTTTGGGCTTGAACCAGCCCACGGGGACCGCGGCTATCCCCTGGAGCGCGGATATGATGTCGCGGTCGCCGGGCTTTTCCATGCGCGCGAGGAAAAACACCCCGGCGATGCCGAAGATCGCGTTGGGCAGCCAGATGGCCACCGGCACCGGCAACTTCTTCTGCCTGGCGACGTTCTGCAGCGTGATAGAGGAAAGCCAATAGCAGAAGAAGCCCAGAAACAGCGCCATCAAATATGCCGCCGATTTGCCGCCTTTTCGCGTGGCGATTCCCAGTGGGATACCTACCAGGGCCAGCATCACGCAAGCCACCGGAAAGGTGAAGCGCTGCTGGAGCTCGATGGCGGCTTCGAGGATGTCGGCGCCTTTGTAATGGAGCAGCGACCGCGTGCTCATCTCCTTGGGCCGCTGGCTGCTTTGTTCGGACGGCTTCACCTGCAGGGCCTCATGGACCAGCGACGCCGCCGTGTCGTGTGAGATCAGGTCCTTGCCCATTTCGTGGGTGAAGGAGTCGTGCAGCTGGAGCTGGATACGATTGTTCCTGGGATCGGACGTGGCGATGGCATATCTCGCGGTGGTGATAATCGGGCCATCGGCTTTCTCCGCCAGGCCTTTCTTGCGCTCCGAGGGAGGGGTGACGTCAGCGAGAAAGATGCGGGTCCACGCCACCGGCGCGCCGGGGGGATGCGGCCCCACTGAATCCACGTAGAGGATGTTGTTGGGAAAATCTTCGATGAATACCCGCTCCTGGACGTCGGCCGAAGACCGGTTGGCCGTGAGTTCGGTGACGATGCGCTGGCTTTCGCGAATGGAATATGGCGTCAAGCGCAGCGATGCCGATGCGGCAAGCCCCATTCCGAGAAATGCGAACGTCAGAACCGGGGCGATGACCTTGCGGCTGGAAACGCCGGCCGCCCGCATGGCGATGATTTCGCCATCCGCCGACATTCGTCCCAGGCCGATCAAAATCCCGATCAATACTCCGAACGGCACGGTGAAGGGCAGCACCGGCGGCAGAGCCAGCATCAGCAAGGTGGCGACGGTCGCGGGCGGCGGGCTCGTTCCCACCAGCAGCTTAAAGAGAGCGTCGGCCTTATCCAGGAAAATGACAAACGTAGCCAGCGCCGTGCCCAGCAGCGAACTCGTCAGGATCTCGCGGAAGACGTATCGGCCGAGGAGGCGCACTGCCTGTCCTTACTTCACGAACTCCGGCGCCGGCGCCACCGGCAATTTCGGGAACTCCTCGTCTACGGGATGGAGTTCCAGGTCGTCGATGATAATCGAGGGCGCCACAACGCAGGCTTCGGTGGTGTATTCGGCTAATCCCACCAGAGCGAAGGGCTCGGTGCTGTCCATGAAATCGAAAGCCGTGGCATTGTCTCCGGCGGCCAGAATGTCTTTAAGGGAGCGCGCGGTGAAACCGCGGAAGCGCATGCCCCGCACCAGTTCCTCATGCCCGTCGGGAAATACTTTATAGACCAGCAGCGGCATGCTTACGGGATGCGCCGCGCCTTGCGCGTTCTGCAGCATGCGAACCACCTCGCCGCGCGTGGCGGTGGAAGGAAAATCCATCTTGCGCACGATCATGCCGTACGGCTTATTGCGCGCCTGAATCAGTTCGATGAGCTTCTTCTTCAGGTCCGCCGCGGGCATGGTATCGTTCGAGCTGACGAACAGATTGCTGATGTCCGCCACGCCCGCCGACCGGCCGGGCAGACGCGCGCGCCCGTTCGATCCTTCGAATCCGCGGACCGGCTCGCGCGTGAGCAGAAATCCCTTTAGCGTTCCTTTTTCCACCAGGTGCAGCGGCATGGGAACCACGCCCTCGCGATCGACATCGTACGAGCCGAACATCTGCTTGCCGCGCCATTCCTTTTGCGTGGGATCGTCCACCACCTGGAAGCTGTCGGGGAGAATCCGCGAGCCCATGCGGCCTTCGAACTCGCTCGCCGGCGGCGCGCCGCGCGCGCCGACTACGGGCCGCGACAAGGCCAGGTTCTTGGCCAGGATTTCGGCGAAAACCTGCGGCCCCGCATCCGCCTCGAACAGCACCGGGCCGGTGTAATCCTCGCCGACCGGCGCATGTGCCAGGGCAACCAGGTTTTCCGCCATCCGGGTCAGATCGCGAGTCATTTCCGTCTCCGATGGCAGATGGCCGGCGTCGAAAGCATGGAAGGTGACGGCGTCGTGCAGGGTCATTCCGTCGGGCGCTTGCGCGGTGGCGCGCGCCCGCACGAACACCACGTCCTCCGGCGTCCGCACCTCGGTGCCTTCGGAGTTCACCACGTAATATCCGCCGTTATCGGCGTGCAGTTCCACCTCCGAGGTCTTCACATCGGGGTATTTCAGGAAAATGGCGGAAAGCGAGCGGGTGGCGTCCACCCAGGTCTTTTCGTCCACCGCGAGCTTTTGGAAGGGCTCGACCAGGTGCACGGGCACGGCGCGCGCGAAATCGTTGAGCTGCTCATTCTGGTTGATATTCCGCATGGCGGCGCGCTTGCGCGAAATCGCCTCCACGGCGCCCTTGTAGATCGAGTCGGTCCCCAGCCATAGGTAGCGGCGCAGCACGTTGTAATCGTCGTCCAGCGGAAAACTTCCCAGGTCGTAATGCGATCCGCCACCGCCGGCGCCGGCGAAATTGGTGTTGTCGAATCTGTAATCGCCCACGCGCACGAAGATTTCAGGCACGCGGAAACGGTCGCGGCTGCGCGTGACGAGCGCACCCAGGCTCGCGGACACGGTAAAGCTGTCGGACTGGTCGAGCAGGTACTGCACGAAATAGGGCGCGTCCAGGTTGGGCAGGTTCAGTTTCACCGAGCGGGCGGCTTCGTCGCGCATCGCCTGGAGGATCGGATCGGCCGGGGGCGTTTCGGCGCACAGCGCGAGGACCGCCGCAGCGGCCGCGGCGCCCGCCAGATGGAGAATTCTCATCGCGCCCCTCCTTTGCCTTCCATGCTGGTCGGTTCGGGCAGCAGCGGCGGCCGGTCGTTGGATTTGGCCTTCTTTTCGATCTCGATTTCCGACACCAGGATGGCCGGCGAGACCGCGGAAACCGGGACGAAACCGGATTCGGCGCCGCAATATCCGTTAAACACTTCGGTCTTGTCGGAAGTGGCGAGGATTTTGGCGAAACTGGCCAGCGGCGTGCCGACGATATCCGCGCCGCGGACCAGTTCGTCCGGCCGGCCGTCGGGATAGACGCGGTAGACAATCACCGGAATCACTTTGAAAGCCTGCAATCCGCTGCGTTCGGTGGTGGTGAAACCGCCGGTGATGTCCTCGAAGTAGAGCCCGTACGGCTTGCCTTGCCGCTTCACTTCGTCGATCAGCATCTGGAGCAATTTCGCTTCCGAAACGGCGTTCGACGACTCCACGATCAGGTTCGACTGCCGCGATTCGGGCTCCCGCCCCGGCTGCCGGCGGCCGTGGCCGTTGGAGTGATCGACGCCCTTGATGGGCGAGCGCGACATGAGGAATGTCTTGAGCACGCCCTGATCGACGGCGAGCACCGGCTGCCCCTTTACGCCTTCGTCATCGTAGTCGAACCAGCCGTTCAAATCGATGCCGTTAATTTTGCGGCGGGTGGGATCGAAGAGCACGGAAAGGAAATCGGGCAGCACCTTCGTGCCGACGCTTTTGGTGAAGGTCTGGCCTTCGCTCTCGTCCTTCTGGCGGTGGCCTTCGATGCGATGGCCGAAGATTTCATGGAAGAAGACGCCCGACGCGCGGCCGGAGAAGATCGCCGGGCCGACGAACGGTTCGGCCTCGGGCGCTTTAAGCAGCTTGGAGGCGTCGTTGGCTACGCGGTCGATGGCGGCGAGCAGAGTCTTGTCGTCCGGAAGGCCGTCCGGCTGGACGGCTTCGAAAGTTTCGAACGTCTCCAGGTCTGTGCCATCGGTAGCTTTGGCGGAGGCGGAGATCACCACCCGTGCAAAGCCGCGCCCCTGGACGATGCGGGCGCCCTCGGTATTCACGAAGTACTTGGTTTCGTTCTGCGCCGACACTGAAATGTGCGACGTCAGCACGCTAGGGTAGTTCTGGAAGCGGGCCGAAAGCTTGCGCACACGGTCTCGCCACGCCTCCCCGTCGAATTGCATTTTGGGGGGCGGCACGATGGAAACCACCGCGGGCTCGCTCGAAAAGTCGTCGGAATCGTCGGCCTCCGCCACGCGCACCTGGGTGTTGGTCTGGATGCGGATCAGGCGCTCGGCGGCGCTTTGGTAAGCACGGTCGGTATCGAGCCACAGGAAGCGCTTGATGGGATTCACGTCGTCCTCAAACGGCAGGGTGATGCCGGACGTGAACCGGCCTGAGGACGCTCCCCCCTGGCCGCGCACGCGATGGTAGTTGTCGAGCTTGGGAGATCCCACGCGCACGGAAGTGTCCAGGTTGCGCGTGGTGAGGTTGTTGTCCGATTCCAGCGCTCCCAGGCTGGCGGAGAGCGTATGTTCTTCGTTCTGGGTGACTTCGTAGCTCAGGAAATAAGGAGGCGGGTCGGCCTTGGCCTTCAAGGCGACGAAATTGCGTTCCAGTTCCTGGGACATGGCGTCAAGAAGGACCGGGGTTTGAGCTACCGCCAGACTGGCCGCGGACAGCAACAGAATAAAACGGGGAAAGACTTGGGGAATCAAGTCTTCAGCATACCAGCTTTTGGCTTTTTGCCTATTGCCGGAAGCCGATGGTGCGCGACACAGAAGTTGGGGCCGGGCGAGAATTCGCGAAAAACCGCCACAATCCGAGCGTACACAGTACTCCGGGCCGCCCTGGCTCGATGTCGGCAGTCTCCCAGGCGACACGCGCGTTTGCCGACCGAAAACACAATTTGGCGCCAAGTCACCGCTCCCATGCTCGCCGAAGCGCGAGTGCGGTCGCGACTCGGTAGCGGGTTGCGAGTCATTGCGGATCGGGCATCCGGGCATGGGTTCGTTTGGGTTCGTTCGGGGCTGGGATGAGAGGGCGCCGGAATCGGAAGCGGTTGTCTTTTGTGCGTATTGCGGGAGGCGAGGGGGTTCGACAATGGGTTCGTTTTGGCGCGCGATTTTCGGGCGGGAGCTGGGCGCGGAGGCGCTGGAGGCGGTCGGCCTTGGCCTTAGGATGCAGAAAGGTAGTGAGCTTGGACTGGCGATTGACGCGATGGAAGCGGTAGGTGAGGCGGGAAGAGCGGTTCCGATGGACGGCAGGCTTGCAGCGCCGGGTGAACTGAGAGGTCTGCAGGATGTTGCGGTGTTCGGGGTGTACAGGGCGAAGTTGAGGCAGTTGCTGGAGAGGCTGGCTTCGATGGCGGCGAGGCGCTGCCGGGAGGCGACGAGGGCGGCGATGGTGGGGCGGTTGCGCGCGTTTTGGGAGCGGCGGGCCTTGCCTGCGCCGGTGCGCGGGCCAGTGGAGCGGCGGGTGTTGGCGGGCCCAAAGGGCGCCCCGACAGCGAGACGCTTGGAAGAAATTGGCATCGGAGGAGATTTAGCATTGTGGCGGGGCGAGGGTCGGGGGTGCGGGAGGTAAGTGCCTGGGGAGTATGGGATTATTTTTGTTGGCGGGCGGTGATCGCTTTACCGGCCAATCGCAGAAGACAGAGGGTGGTGAGGTAGGGTGAGACTTTTCTTCCAGATGGAAGTGCGTTTCAGTAGAAGGCGAGGCGGCCAACCGCCGAGCTGGCTTCCCAGCCCTGAGCTATGTTACTCGAAATCCATGCCCAATTCCAGCTTCAGACGGGTAACGGCTTCCAGGCCATTGTTATTGGCCGAAGGGTGGTTCATAGGGATGCAGCAACTGGCGCCGGTGGCAGAAGACCGAAGAAAGTAGGCCGGGTTTGGCCAGTAAATGATCGTGAAGCGGCCAAAGTTCAAATGAGGTAGCGGCGAGAGATGGGTTTCTTTTTCAGACGGTTCTGTTACCGCTCGGTTGGATCAGTCGATGGCCAATCCGTCGACGGGCGCATCGACAGTCCTCTCGTGAGCGCTGCAGGACTGCCGACCAACGTTCATGGGCTAGGCGGATTGGGTTCCGAATAGGCGATCAACGGGGCGGTACTGCGAGGGAGGGCGTTTCTCGGTCCTGATCTCCCAGAAAGCGACTTGGGGCCCGTCTTCGCTAAAGTCACTTTCCGATATCCCCGTGTTTCAGCCACAAACCTTTTTTTTCAAGCCGTCTTCCGAAGGTACGCGATTCAGATCGCCGGCAATCAAACTGTTGCTGCGTGGTCCACAAGCTGCTACTGGCAACCCAATCCGAACAGTGCGCCGACCACCTCTTGCATGTCGACCACGTTCACGACGCCGTCCCCGTTCAGATCATTCAGGGGCGCCGTGATCCCAAGAGCCTCATTTATTACCATCTGCAGGTCGGTGACCGATGTGGTTTCGTCCCCGCTAACGTTACAGGGAACCGAGGCGGAAGTTGTTTGACTAACTGTGAAGGTTTCGCCGGCGACTGTGATATGGCCGGTCCGCACGCCACCAGTGGTGTTGGCAGCCAGAGAGAACTGCACGGTGCCGTTGCCGGCGCCCAGGGGCAACGAATTGACTGCCAGCCAGGGCGAATCGCTCACGGCGTTCCACGCGAAGCCGCTTACCGCTGTTTGGAGGGCGACGCTTCCCACTGCAGTCCCCGCGGCCGTCGTGGCGCCGGGAGGGTTGAACGTTACCGGAGCGGTGATGGGCGAGGTTGCGCTGATGGTATCGCCGCTTTCGACAACCGAGGAACTGTAGTGGATCACCACCGGTGTGAGTGCGTCCTGCATCACTTGGCCCTGAAGCGCCGCTGGAATGCCGTACACGCCGCCCAAGTTGGGATTCTGACTAGAACGAATTACCAGATTGTTCTGGAGCGTACCTCCGTTGACTTCGCCAACCCACATCCCGGACCGGCCTGAATCGGCAATGTAATTGTTCTGAATCGTTATGTTCTCATTGCCCGGTGAGGACGAGAACCCGGAAGATTGGTTGCCAAGAGAAACAATTTCAATCGCACCCAAACAGTCCTGGATGCCAGTGCCGCAGGCAGCCGGGCCAAGATCGCTTTCCAAAGCGTTATCAGTAATCGTGAGGTTGCTTGACGGCCCGGCTAAATCGATTAGATCACCGGCCGCATTAGTTTCCTGGATCGCAATAATACCTGCCATGCCCGTACGCCGCAGCACGTTCCTCGCGATGGTGACTCCCTGAGCCCCGTCGATCCATATGCCACGGCCGCTATGGGTGTCCTCTACGATGGAGTCTTCTACCGTCGATCCTTGCCCTCGCATTTGCGGTGATGCATACACCATGATGGCTCCGGCGGGCAGAGTTGGCAGATTCTGGTCGAATGTCAACGTAACTTGACCGTAATAGCTCCCTGGATCAGGTGGGTCCTGCGCGACGATCGTTGCGCCAGCGAATTCCAGCGTCGTTGTTGGATCGACGAAGTTTACCGCTGTGCCATTCGGAAATGTCAGGTAGCCGTCGCGGGTTACGATGAGTTGTTGCGGACCGCTCTGGCTGACTACCAGTCCCGCGTAGACCGAATCGAGAATCAGCGCGTCGTCCATGGTCCCTGTTACATAACAGTTAGTGATGTGGTCATTCTGGCGAACAGAGTCGAAGTGGATGCCGTCGCCGCTTGAGCTTATGAGTCCCGTTCCCGGCCTTGGCACGACAGATACGTGGTCGACGGTAGTGTTTGTGCTGGCGTGGACACTGAGAGCCCGGCCACCGGCGGCGTAAATCGCTATATTGGAAACAGTGACGGAGTCAGACTGCCACACAATGATCGGAATGCTACCCGTGTTACCTGATACCACTACTGTATCGCCAGGTTGAAGCAAGGCAAGTGCCGGGCCTTGGGTCCATGGCGTCCCATCCTGGACCAAGGTTATGGTGTTTGCCGTGGCTTGGCCTGTCCACGACATGCGGGTCGTGCCCGGAACGATGGCTCCATTGCGGAATACCCCGACCCAGGCCGTCCCCAACCCATTAAAGACCGACGGATCCGGCCAGCCCGGCAAGGTTTGATATTTGAGAAGGCGATTCGTGGTATCGACGGACGTCAATGTGACGTGCGTGTATGGAAGATTCACGAAATCGACCTGAAAGTTGGTCAAGGTAAAATTCTTGCAAGAGAAGCATGTGATATTC
>Ga0181538_10002771_pt1 | contig 17741 bp, 13 predicted proteins | sample PEATcosm2014_Bin_40_FD_119773 | JGI IMG/M metagenome (GOLD analysis project Ga0181538, IMG submission 119773) | Peatland microbial communities from MTU Mesocosm Facility, Houghton, MI, USA - PEATcosm2014_Bin23_30_metaG | ecosystem: Environmental > Terrestrial > Soil > Wetlands > Peat | place...
ATTCGCCATGTTGCGAGAGGCTACTAACCCTCCCGCTGCTGTCAATGTCCTGGACGTTTCTTCTGAAAGTATGGCCGCTTTTCAGGTGTTCTTGTATGGCCGCTTTTGGGTGTTCACTGAGGCCGAGGAGCGAAACATGCCGAAAAACTCAACGCCCGCTACGCAGCAGTACGAACGGATAGTTGCGCTGTGCAGACAGTCTGAACCCATGTGTGAGACGTGGCTTCTCAGTGATCGTGAATCGAGTTATCTGAAGCTCAGGATGATGTCGGGCAGCACCCTTGTGTACGAGAGCCATCACTTGCAGGTGGGCGAATTGGAGAAAATGTCGGCAGATGAGTTGTGGAGCTTACTTGAGCACCTGTCGTCTCGGCGCATCCGTCGTCCCGCCGCGTGATCAAATGCGGAGATCCAAACCTCGTCACGGCTAGTCTGGATGAGCCGGATTCGAGTGCTCTTGAGAAACACGATGGTCACTGCGATGTCTCTTGTCCTGGTCAACTTGGAGCTTCCGCTTTACATCTCTCACTTCGCGCCAAAAGCTGTTGCGAACTGTAGCCACTGAAGTTCCTAGCGCCTGGGCAACTTCCTCCCAAGTGTAGCCGGCCGCTCTGAGAGCCAGGACCGTGCTGTTTCTTTCGCTGAGCCTTCGAACAATGTTCTCCAGATCCAATCGCGCATCTACTTGACGGCTCCAGCCGTGGTCTACAACACGAATCGACAGCTCAACCGCCCCGCCAGCGGGTTCAAGGCGACCAGACTTGGCGACAAGTCGCCGAAGCGCCCGCGAGAAAGCCAACAAGAGCAGTCCGTTTTTCGGTGACGACGAAGGGGCGCCGATCCGGTCCAGGTAGCGAGAAACCTGCGCAACGGAGTCTTCCATCACATCGGCGGCTTGTGCAGGATCGGCAAGAAGTGATTGAGTCCGATGGCAGGCTTCTTTCCAGACTTCATGCGCCGCAGATCGCACATCACCCCGGATTTGCCTTCCCTTACGATCGACTTCTCGATCCCACCAAGAGAGAATTCTATCCGGCCTGTCCATACTGCACCCTTGAGTAAAGACGAAGGGTAAGAGGAACAATATATCCGGGCCAGCGGAGGCGGAAACTCCGAGCGCAAACGACAACAGGAGGCTGCGGCGGGATGTCATCGCGCGGTAGAGGGAGTCGGCTTGCTCTCCGATATGGCGGTAGAGCACCAGCGTTTGCCCCAGGTAATGATGGCGGAAGAGTCGGTTCCAAAGCGGTCGGGAAACCGGACAAAACGACCTTCCTCAACCCGATTTGAGGAGTTTTCTGCGAGCCAAGAACGATTACGCGGAAGGCCCAGTCCCGTCTACAAACTGCGTTGCTGCGGCTCAATAGTCCAAACATCTCGAAGCTCCCAGCCCAATACGGAGTTTGCCGTCAAATGAAATGGCGCATTTGTAAAGACTTGCCAATGGCGGCAAGTCAGTGCCTTCAATTGGGGCCGCCGTCACCGTGCGCGCTTCTTGTTACCCATACTGTCGTCTCGCGCCTAGAGACGACAACTATCGTGGCGCACATCCGTCCACGAGTGGTGATTTTTCTTTTCGACGGTCGGAATTCCGGACAGCAGAAACGTAAGGAGGAGGAAAGGTCAAGGCGTGGAGTCGGCCAGCTGGGTGCGAGTCTGAGGCGCAGACTGCATCTGCACGTTTCAGATCGTGCTCAGCAATGTCTCAGTTGCTTGCGTGGCGCTCAGGGTTCGGCAGGTCTTCTGATACGGCCAGAATACATGTTTGGCCGTCGAACTGAATCTTGTCCGCCGAATAAGTTGTGGTCTTGATTTGGCCGGATTTTGTCCTAAGCCGGGTGACGACATTGCGAATGGGGCCGCGCTGGAGCTGCGCGACCAGCAGCGCGCGGTCGGACGGGTCTTCCCAAATCCTCAGCTCATGGACCGTCCGGCCGAGTACTTCTGCTCGGGAATACCCGTAGCGACACTCGAATGCGGCGTTTAAGTCCACGAACCGCCCATCCGCAACCGTTGTGATGGAGAACGGGACCGGACTCGAACGAAAGACCTTTTGGAACCTGTCCTCCAAGAGTCGGCGCCCCTCCTCCGATTGCACCAGTGCCGCTTGCGCTCGTCGAAGATCTTCTATACGCTTTTCAAGTTCCTCTCCATAAATCGCAGCCCGTTCGTAGAGACGGGAATTTTGGATTGCCGCCGCCGCGGGGATTGCCAACAATTCCGCTCGACGGAGATGGTCTTGAGTGAAGCGGTTGGGCTCCGCATGTCCGACAGACAGAAAACCCAGGTACTGTCCGGAAGCTACCAGAGGAACGCTGAGCCAGGAGCGCAGATGATCATGTCCTTCGAAGGTTTGCCACGATTGCTCTTCCCTCGTATCGGAGATCAAGACACTCTTCTGGCTAGCTAGAATCCGCTTCAGGAACGGAGAGTCGTCGGCATTCAGAGTGAGAGGGAATTCCGAACGCGGCTTTGGAGTTTGGGGGCAGAGCTTCTCACCTAACGACAGCACGTGGGGACCGCCCTCCGGGATTAAGACCCGAGCGCACGTGTACGGTATCAGGTCTGCCAGCGATTGGAGAAGCGCCTCGAGAACGAAGTCCATCCGGAGATCCTGCGTCAGACCGAAGGTCGCTTTGCGCAACGCTTCGGCTTCGGCCCATGAGGATCGCGCCAGGGCAAGATTGGTTGCGACTTGTTCTTCTGCTTCCTTTTGGGCGGTGATCTCAAGGACGGTGCCGACGAGGCGGCGAATCTTGCCTTCAGAATCGCGCACCGGGAAACCGCGGGCCCAGACCCAACGCACCTCGCCGGCTGGCGTTGCGATCCGGAACCTCTCATTGAACTGCCCGTTCCGTGCCGCCTCTTCGAGCTTCCCAAGCACATGGACACGGTCATCAGGGTGGATGATGTCTTCATAAGACGACGGACTCTCAATTAAAGACTGGCACGAGCGTCCAGTGATGGTCTCATAGGCCTGGTTGACATAAAGAGCTTTCTTACTGTCGGCGTCGATCATCCAGAAGACTTCCTGGATATTGCCGGCCATTTGTTGAAATTCATGCGCTGCCGTTTGGAGGACGCTGGCTGCGTTGCGTTGGTCACGGCGCAGTTGGAGCAGCACCTTGGCCAAAAGAAGACTGAAAATGCAAAAGGCGGCAGTCATGCCGCCCAACAGCACTACTGAGACCTTTGGCCTTTGGAGGTTGGAGACCAACACGGCAACGAAGAGAACGACGGAGAGCACCATCAAGGTGATCGAAGCGATCTGCCAGACGCGCCGTGACGCCCATTTAGCAAATGGCTCGCTGCGGGGTGGGTCAGCCTGATCCATGGCTCTACCAAGGATGGACTTCTGGACTCGTGGCTATCGGGTGTCCAGCAATGAGACGGTGATCGCGTCGAAACGGTCGTCTCTGCCACCTTTTCGAGCCAATGCTAACACAACAGTTTACGACTGCAGGAGTTTAGCCGACCCAGTTCAACAGGCGCAGACAGATGGGAAATTCAATACACTGGCGAGTGCCGCTGTTCAATCCATCGTGCTCCAGAACAACAGGCGCTGCCGTCGGCATGCTACGCCGCTGAGCTTGGATCTACGGTGATGTCCCACTCCTTGAGCAGCCATTCTGGGACATAGCAGCGATTTCTATTTCGCTCACACCAAGCGCGGAGCTCGGCTGACGAGGCGTACATCTCTGGCGTGAGCTGCAGTTGGCTGACCCGCAGCTCGAATTCAGTGGCGATTACGGGACCGGACGGAATAGGACGCCCCCAATTGGGATTTCCGCGTTTGCGCGCGAGAGCGACCGGCATGGCCATAGGCCCCGATCATACTCCGGGTTGGGTGGCTCCGCGGACAGAATCCTTGCATAGTGGCATGGGGTTTGCGACAGCTGGGAACACAGTGATATTTTCGGGCAGTATGGCAATTTCAGTGGAAATGCAGCACACGGGAGATTCTGCTCTGCAGGCAGAAGGTTCGAGCGATCATCGAACATGCGCTTGCCGATCGGCTCGGGGATTGGCGGGTTTCGATTGTCGGATCGCAGGCGAACGACCGATGGGAGATGAAGATTCTGGGCCCGAATGCCTTCGAGCGGTCCTATACGCTAGAGGGTGCTGCTGGCGAGCATCGGCCGGAAGTCATTCGAGTGATTTTGGGAAAGATGCTCCCGAAAACAGGCACAAACCGGGCGTGAGCGCCCGCGTGCCTCATCTAGCACCCCGCAGCGCCCTGCAACTGTTCTCCAGCATCGGCTTCGCTGTCCGCAGATGCCGACCGGAGCAGGTAGCGTTCTGCGACGGCTGCGCTGATCTGCCGATTTCTGTGGAGTTCTTGCACCGAAGACCGAAGAGTGTGCACGCGAGAGCTGTCCACCTCGAACAACTGCGCAATCCGATGCAATTGTCCCGGGTCCGCGAAGACGGAACGTACTTCTTCATCGACACGCAAAACTGCGGTTGCCGGGACAACGTGACTGCCCGCGGCAGACTCCAGACCCGTCACCGCCACCACGCCGGCCAAACTCGAGGCTATGCGCTCGTGAGCTCTGGTTTGTTCCAGCGGCGGAAAGAATGCCGTGAGCTTGCGGAACGCTTCCTCAGGATCGGCGGCCGCGACGCGAGCAAAAATGAGCCTCCGTTCAGAGGCTACGAGTGCTGTGCTTAGCGTGTCATGGTCGGAGAGGTCACTCAGCGCGACAACTTCGGCATCATCATCGAGCGCCTGGTTGAGCCCGGGTGCGAAATCTGGAGCGTCGAGGGCAATCTGCCTCTGTTCGATGAAGGAACGGTTTTTCTGGTGGCAGTAAAGGATCGGCTCCTCGAGCGTTATGACGCGCTGGGGCCGAGTTTCATTGATGCGGTTAACAATCGCCGCCAGGGTGGCACTCCGGCCGCTACGCCCGATCCCGGTGATGAGCACCAATCCTGATTTCAGCCCGGCAAACTCACTCACCAAGGGCGGAAGGTAAAGATCTTCAATCTTGGGTACGACGGTCGGAAGTTTTCGAACTTCTACGACCGAATGGCCTGCAACTCGCTGCACGCGCATTCCCCACAGGATTCGGTTTTCCAACCGGGAAGCGCTCACCGTCCAGCCGCGAGTTGCAAGCCGCTCGGATTGCCAGGGCGTCAATATCTGTCGCAGAGTATCCTCTAACTGCGATTCACTCCAAACGCTGCCGCCGGGCAGCGCTTCAATCTCTTCGCCAATGCGAATGGATGCCACCTCGCCGGGTTTGAGCAGAAGCGTACTCGCCCCGATCTCCAGAGCGATTTGGAAGTCGGCTGCGAAAGCCGTCAGCCAATCACCGATCTTGGCTGCCCAAGAAGGTCGCGATTCCGAGACCATGACGGCGCCAACGTCGACTGTCGGGGCGAGCCGTACCGGTTCATTCATTTGCTTGGCGATAGGGGCAATTTCCGAAGCCAGAAAGGCAACCCCTTTAGGGGTCAAACCGTAACGCACTAGGGGACGCCCAACCCCCGCCGCATCCATGTTTGCCTTCATGACAAAGTCGGAACCGGCCTTTTCCAGCCGGTTCACGAACGCTTGGACAATGGGGCGATTGGCCTTCGAGGCGGAAGCAAGCTCCGGAACGGTAAACTGCCGCAACTGGGCAGCGAACTTGCGCAGGCGGTACTGGGTGAGGGGGTCCTTCATCTCGATTGCTACTATCGCATATTTAATTGATTTATGTCAATAAAATAATAGACACTACCCAAAGACTAGATCGATGTCAATAAGCCATTTATATTCTTATACTTAGAAGACATAAGTTTCTGGGACTCCTCAGGGCCAAGGTATGTGAGGTGCAGAATCACCTCCTTGATCTGGCTCGCCTGCTGTTCATCTTCTTCCTGGTCAACTCGCAGAATCTCTGCCGTGAACCTCCAAAACTCCTCTGGCGCATTCAAGTATAAAGAGGATGCAGTGGTTTCGACGCCTGCATAGCCAAAAGATCGCATTCTTGCGAGCGCTGGATTTCTGGCCTTCTCCACTGCATGCACATGTTCCTCGAAGTCGTGCCGAAAGACGGGCCAGAGATGATTTCTCCAGGTAGGCTCCCCGGATTTTTGCAGGAATGCTTCCTGGAGCAGCGCCACCAGCCATTGCTCGCAAACGATCCGGCCCAAAGAGGAATTGCGTGGGACGAGATGCGACAGGTATTCGTGCGCCAAGATCCGGTCGGCCAGCACCATCGCACTAAGGGCGTGCGGAATCATCTGCTGCGCCCACTGAATCTCTCCACTCGAGTGGTCCGAGCCCGCGCAAAACATGGTTGACAGAAGGTCCTCGACGACGCTTACGGGGGCGGGTTCTGCTACCAGCAGATCGTCCAGTTGCTGAGTCCCGAGCAACGCCCGGACGAACGCGTGCGCGGCACGATTCGCCTTGTTGAGATAAGCGAAGTTGAATGGGGTTTTCGCCAGCCGTTCCAAGCTTCTTCGCTCTTTGTCTTTGAACTCAGCCAGGACAGCAGGCGAGAATCGAGAGATCCGATCGTCATTGAAAAAGTCGTTCCAAACAAGCGCCAGCGCAGCCTGACTCTGTTCCGAAGATGGTTTCTTCGGGTCGCTTCCGATCGTAGGAAGGCGTTGTGCCGCGAAACCACCCAGAATCCGCAACACATCGAACGTTCCCAGTTCGAGGTCTGCGCAGTCGTACACCAGGCGGGGAAGATTCATCGGCTGTTCGAGGGCTTCGGCCAGCAGCTGTAGAATCCAGACCTGCGCCTCGAAGGCGGGCATAGCCTCGGGAACGAATTTGACGCTCTCCTTCATGCCCTCACCGAGGCTTGCGGCGAGATTTTCTGTCGCTACGCTTCGAGGCAGGTTTTGCGGCCTTTAGTTTTTTCGCTGGGCGCCCAGATTTCTTTCTCGCTTTGCTTTTCGATTGCGGATCCCGCGAGGTCTCACTTGGCTTGACCGGCTCCACCGCATTAACGCTAAGGTTGCGTTTGCGCAGGGCACTTTTGAAGAAAGTGAACAGCTGCTTCCCCCCTTCCTTTCCCAGTTCCCCAACGGCTTCTTCTCCGGCCTTGTAGATCAAATGTCCAGCGATAGGCCCGGCCACCGAAATGATCCATTGCCACTCGGTTGCCCCGAGTCCCAAAAACCCTCCGACCGCATCGCCCCGTGTCGTGATGCCGGGTGAAGGACTGGCAGTCGAAAACTCCTCTGTTGCCTCCGCCAACGCGGCGCGCACGTCCTTCCGGACGTCTGTCTCTGATCGTAGCGATCCGGCAACCGAGATACTTACTCGGAACTTCTGTTCGCGGTTGTTTCTCCTCGTTTGGGCCATGGGTAATCCTTTCTGAGATACGAACGCGCAGATACTACAACCCTAACTGCTATTACACTAATGCCTTTGGAATCGCGTCATTTGTCACGAATTCGGAACAGATTTGGGACCGCCACAATAATCTGCCATCCCGGGCCAATATTAACCACTCCGAGAAACCAACAGCCGGAGGCATGAGAATATAGGCCAAAAGACGGCCGCTCCGAGAAAGAAACTTCAACCCCGTATCCATCAAAGGTTACTTCACAGTGTTGAGGCTCGGTTCAATCCATGAGACCAGAAAGTCGGTTATCCCGGGAAACTGGGCTGCGAGCAATCCCATCATGGGAATACCGACGAAGCTCGCAATCCTGACCCAGAAGTCCATTCCCAGGGCGCCGGGCTCAGTGTTGGTAATGTGGCTGACCGTTGCATCGCGGGAAAGCCCAGCGTAGACGAATGCCACCACGGATCCAACGACCAACAATAAAAAAAGCAACGAGAGGACAATCGCGGGACGTGGGGTGTACGGGTAGAACGCGAGCGAAAATGCGATCGCGGCGAACAGTCCGATGATCGAAAGAACCATGGTGCGCATGCGGCCAAGAAGATTCTGCAAATAGCTTACATAGGTGAGGCACACGAACTCCTCCGCGTGACGAGTCACTTCGTCTTCAGATAACAGCAAAACTTCAGTAGAACTTGCCTGTTTCCCGTTCTCTGCAAGATCGAGAGTGCGCATCTCGCTGAACCACTGGGGAAAGATCAATTTGTTAAAGACTTGCTCGGTACACCGGCGGAGCGTTTTCCGCATGCGGCGGCCGCTGGGGTTGTTGATCATCGCGAGGTCAGCGGTGCTAGAGACCTTTTCAATGAACTCTCTTCCCAGCCTCCAGGTATCATCGATAACCGTGCGTATGTTTTCATCCCCCGAGTCGCGGGCATCAAACGACTGAATAACGTTCCGAAGGTGGTGGAGCGATTCCAACTGGTGGGAAAAAATGGTGTACCGGGATCGCGAAGACGTACCGCTCATGCTCCACAGGGAACGCATGGACAGCCCTTGGAGCGCGAAGAAAGTACGGCGCAAGGGCGTGCGGTTGAGGGCCAGCAGCAAACGCTTGAGCGACAGCCACGTACTCAGCAACTGAGCGCATTCGAGTACCGCGAGATAGAATGCGATCCCGAAAGTTGCCTGCAGGGCTCTGTCGAAAGGGACGTTTTCCAGGCTGTGAAGCATCAAGTCAAGACCATCCGCCGAGGAACGGCGGAGAATCCAAAATTGCAGCACAAGGAGCGCCAAGGGGAAGAAATAGAAAATCCCCTTCCCAATACTGGGACTGGGCAATGGGATAGCAAAAGCTTCGATATTGCGTGCCATTTCATCGCTGATGCGAGCGAAGGCTGGAGGAAGCCCCGCTCGCCGCGGGAGTACAGGCCGCCCCTGGCCGAGTAGCGCCAGACCCGACAGCGTAAGCCAAAACCACCAATAGAACCCGGCCAGAATAACCAGGAGCGAAACCATGGGCGACACGCCACTGGTCAGGTGAACGGCACGATAGGCAGTGGGCACTGCGTTGGGGTCGGAACCATAGAAGATGCTCAAACCCGCCCAGAGGGCGATTGCGAGAAGCAAAAGTGGAAACGTGATCCACACGACTGCCGGTCGAATGCGTCTGCGAATTGAGCGGGGCTCGCCAGAGAATCGCCACCGTATGTCGCGGCCGCTGCCAAGACATCCCAGCAAAGCAACAAATGCAAGCGCCCAAAACCACACGGAGTCCACGAGCTGCAGATAGTTATTGATACGGGCGGAGCACAGAAACATGAGGACGAGCGCAGAAACAATGATGCCCCAACCGAAACTGATCAGGGTGAGCTGGCGATATCCGGGAGCCGGTGCGAACTGGATAAACATGCTCAGATTCTGGTAGTTCCATCCGTAACGGCAGGCGAAGAAGTGCAACAAGATGGCAAGGACTGCGACCTCGCAGCAAAGCTTCCAGGCCGCTGACAAGGAAAGACGCATCTGGAGAGGAAATTCAGGTGAGCCAACGTTGCCGTCGCTGGGAGCGCGAACAATTGCCAGATTCGACCTGAGCGCTGGTGAGCTCGGAGATGGGGCCTTAAATGGATCCTTCAAGACAGCCAAGGGCCAATATCCATTCCGTCCCACGACTGAGAGCCAGGTAGAAGGTGTAAGGCCGGCTGAATGGTTCGGCCCCGATACCCAGAGGGGCGGTGCATAGTCCGGGATATCTGGTTTGGCAGGGTGTACGTATTGCGGCGGCTGTTGACCCATGGCTAATTGTGGTTCGTCACGGGCTGTCTTGGGATCGCTAATGAGGAATCGAGTGGCCAGGTACTCGCCCTCCATCGAGTTGCTGCCGAAGACCCGGTGAGCGTGGCGCTTGGCATTCTCCGTAACTGCGGTCCAATCCTGACCGCGGGGCAAGAGCGGAAAGGCAGTCAAGGCCACCACTCCACGAAATTCCGTGGAGTCGATTTCGCGTCCGAAGAGCATATCCGTTCCCATGGTCACGATGAATGCATCCGCATAGGCTCGATGAAGGAACCGGGTCAAGAACAGTTGGTCGAGACTGCTGGTGCTGCGCAGAATGACAAAGCGAATTCCATGCATCCTCAGCGAATCAACCACCCCATACATCTGCGCTTCCTGCGCCAGCGCCGAGTTCGATCCGCTGAAGGTTGGGATGGTGTCTGTATCCTGGTGGGTGGATCGTGCGAATTGCGGCTGCAACACAAGGTGTGCCGAATTCGCGTTGTCTGAGGAAGCGAAGATGGATTGCTCCTCATAAGCCGATCGTAGCGCGGAGATATCCCGCGGATAGTAGAGATGCAGAGGGCGGTTCGTCGCATCGTATGCTGGGTCACAGGACGGTGGAGGTAGATTCTGCGGTTGAACGGGATTCGGCAGGGGAGTCTCGAGTGGGTGATTATCGGGAAGACCACCATAGGCGGTTTCGTCTTCAGAAAGAATCGCGATTTCCGAGAGCGAATGGCTGCGGTCGGTCAGATACTTGAAATAACGGTCGATCTGGATGGCGTCGTTCTCTTCGAAATCCGCAGTGCGCACCGGCAGCCCGCCCGGTTTACTCAGTTCCCCATTCAACCATGCGTAAGCCGAGCAGCCGCGAATCGTTCCCGTGTAGAGAAGAACATTGGTGACGGAGTTTTTCGGCTTTTGCTTTCCCACATCGACGAGGGCACGAACCATCGAGGGGACAGACCCAGAGAATGTGGGTCCCAAGACTCGCAGCGTGCCATCGAACGAAGTGTGGTCGGCGTGCTGATCTATCCACTGGAGGGCATTGTTCCATTGAATTCGGTCGATTCCCGTGGTGGGTTTCTCCGACACGATAAATAAGAAAAGTCCATCGGTGTAGGTAGCGTCGTATCGCTGTGTGCTGGGCTTCTCAATGCTCTTGCGGAACAGAACCAAGCCGGGGCATTTTTCGCGACGGACAATGTCTTTCTCCTCCGCAATTTCATCGTTCCGGCTGGAGTATTCTGCGGCGCGCTGTTTCCATGGGAGCCAGGATGAGTCGTAGGTGTACCTTTCATCCTGCGCGGCTTGCTGAATTGCCTCCGTCGTTCGATCGAACTGAAGATTTAGGTGGGTGTGCAAGGGGTCGGGCACGGTCGCGACAATGAAATGTATGCCAGCGGGTAGCGTTCCAGACGGCGATCCGGACTCCGGTTTCGCCTGCCCAGGAATCCCGCGGAGGTACTGGTCTACTAGGGTGGAAATTTCCCCTTGAGAAAACGAACCCTTGGCGTCTCGTTGATCGAAGAATTCGGAACAACTGGTGTCCGCAACCTGCAGGCTGAGGGGGGCATATTCCAACAGACTGCCGGCACTCTTGCCCGTCTTAGGAGACGGCGGTGCGACGGCTAACCGGGCTCCTGCCACCAGCACCGCCAACAACGCGAAGACTCCCATACCACGTTTCATGGACGTCCTCTTTTAACCAGACTCTTCAGATTTCGATCCATTAATCCAATAGAGGCCGGGCAGAGCCTCCGAGCAGCGAAGTATTCATATTGAAAATGTTGTGGTGCCCCTCGGGACCTCCCCAGGCAAACATCAGCGAGACCATTGGGAAGCCACCCGCGCGGAGAGTCAGCCCCGCAGCGAGGCTATGTTTCAGGTGATCAAATCCGAGATCACCACGCGTGACCGCAACCCTCCCTTGGTCGGTCATGAACTTGAGCCCGAACGGACCCCAGATCGAGTGCTCGAAACTCTCTTGCAACAACAAAAGATTCGGAGCGCGAAACCGGTAGTCCTGGTAGCTTCCCAGCGCCATCGCGCCATCAATGTCAGATCCACCCAGCGTCTGCTGAAAATAAAACGGCACCGCGCTCGTCGCCGAGTTGATCGATTCCGACAGCAACAGCCGCACTCCAATCGACCCGTTCAGGTTCCGCGAGTGCGAAACCTCCGGACATCTCTCCCCGCCCGGCGCGCACTCGTCCGGACCGTTCGTATCCGTGTTCTTCGGCGCCGACTCCGTGTAGCCATACAAATAGAAAGTGTGATTCAGGTCAGCGGTCCAGCGCAGGAAGGAATTCTGCGAGCTCGACGGCGCAAAGAACTGCTGAAAGTTACCCAGGTAATTCAGTTGAAAGTGGTCCCCGAACACCGGTTCGACGCGAAACCCTTCGCCAAGCTGCACAAACCCGGGTTGGCTGGCCAGTCCGGGTGCCGTGGCATTCGTGTAGAGGGTCTCGATCGACGGAAGAGACTGCCCGGAATCGCCTCTCACGTTCACGGAACGTCCATTCACTTCGCCCAACAACGCGAGCTTCAGCTTGCTGATCGCGGGCCACTCATAGACCGGCTTGATCACGTTGCCGCCCACGATGGTTTGCGTCATTCCAAACACAGACTGCCCTGCCAGTGGGGAATCATTGCCGAGGCCGAAGAAATAGAGTTTGTTCAGAGAAATCGACTGCGCATAAAGGTTAAAGACGGTATAAGGATGAACCGTTAGCTTCGATTGTTCCGGGTGCTCTTTGGACGACGCCTCCGGGGTTCCGCCGGTCTCAGGAATGATCGGTTTGATCTGGATCACCGGCGTGTGGATCATCTTCATGTACCCGCCGGCTCGCCACGAGCCGTTGGTCGAGCCCACCGTATCCACGTCCCAGCTCAGCCGCCAAGCCTTTGTGTTCTTGTCGGCGACGAACGCCGCGCCCACTCCCAATCCGTTTTGCGGAGGCATACTTCCGGCCGCGATGTGAAGGGGATGGTCGGTGAAGAGTTCGATGGCACAGCCCGGCACAGTCTTGAAACCGAAGTCTTTGCAGGCATCGCTAACCCGTTCGCCTTCGCGGCGGAACTCCGCTCGCAGCATGCTCTCCTGAGCGACGGCGAACGTGCTCGCAAGCGATAGCAGCACCAACACACCCCAACGCATACTGCCTCCCGCACAAACCAATCTCGAATGCCCCGAAGACGGACACCTACGTCTCCTGCCTCGCCTTCGGAGTGCTCTTCTTCTTGGCCTTGCCTTTGCTCGTCCGCTTAGCCGAAAGCCTCGCTCGCTTCGCCGCTGCAGCTTGATGCGCCGCGTGGATCGCCTCCGTCACTTGCCGGACATAATCGGCCGCCTCGCCTTCGGTCTTGATTGCGTTGATGTAAATGTCGGTCTGTTGCCTCACGGGTAATTTCAATTCCGCGTCGTGCAAGTGGAGAATCTGCGACTTCAGCAACGCATTGACCGGCCGGTTTGGATTCCATGCATTCTCAGGTCGGGGTACGTGGATGAGGGCCATCTCGTCACTCCTTCGGGGGCGGGGCCGTAGCCACCCTGCTAAGCGTCATTCCTACACATCAAAGTCCGGACAATCCGTCCGCATGATGTCCAGCGAAAGCAAGTTCCGCGCCGGGTCGACCGGCGGCGCGTTCGGCTCGATGAAAACATCAGCGCTTGTCTCCCGTGGAGACCTCGGCGAGTAGTCTCCCAGAAAGAACTTTGTGACCGTTCCTGGAATCGAAGCATGATCAAACACCCGGCTTACTATCGTCCCCCTCGGGATCCATGGCGAAATCAGAATAGCCGGCACGCGCACACCCAGTCGGTCAAACGCAAACGGCATTCCAGTCCCCGTGTCATTTGCCGACGCCTGAAATTGGTCTGGCGTACAAGCCGGCGGCACCACATGATCGTAAATTCCACCGTGCTCGTCATAGACGATCAGTAGCGCCGTGCTCTGCCACAAATTCGCGTTCTGCTTGATCGCGTGGTATACCGACGCGATGAACAACTCTCCTGCCTGGACATTGTGGTCAGGATGCTGGTCCGATGCCACTTCTTCGCCGTCATCGCTGTCATGATCGCTATAGTTCGGTTCGACAAAGGAATAATCCGGAAGACTACCTTTGCTGCAGTCGTCCAGAAATTGCTCGTAGGTGCCGAACAACTCGGGCTGATTCTGCAGCAGATTTACGATCTCCATCGTCGAACTGGCCGTGTCGTAGTAATAAAGCTTAGCCGTGTGCTTGGGAGTCGCATTGATTAGCCGATCGTAGATACTCTTGAACGGCTCGTTCACATACAGCAGGTTCATGTCGACTCTGCCGAACGATGTGCCGTAGTGCGCAAACGCTCGATTACAAATCGTCGGCCCCGGAATCGACGCAAACCACCGGTTGAACACCGCGAATTCCAACGCCAATGTCGTCAGCACGGGCAGCTGATTCTGAGCAAAGTAATACATGATCTTCTGCGAATGCCCGACGTCTTTCTGCTGATTGAAGTAGCTCTTCACGAACCCCTGCATGTTCGCCACGCGATTTGGGCTCGTATCGCCGCCGAAGATCTGCATATCGACGGCTGGAAAATGATGGTCGGGATCGGGATCAACCTGCCCCTGAAACTGTGCCAGCGGCAGTGGCTGTACAGCGGCGCCGGTCGTATCAGGATTGCTAAGCTGAGTTGTTATTCCGTCGATCTGTGGATTTACGCCCGTAAGAGAGCCCAGCATGTGATCGAACGAGCGGTTCTCCATCATCAAGACGACAATGTGTTTGAGATTGTCAAGACCGGGCGGCACGGCGTACTCCTGCGATGAATAGATAGTGCAGCTAGTGGCAGAAACGTTTCGCTAAAACGAGTTTTTGTTTATCCGAATCGAACTAAGTTGCCCGCCATGATCGGGCGGAGATCCATCTATGTTAAGAACTAATCTCAGAATTTGTAGGGGATCAACTTCTTGTTACGAAATCCGAACATGACACGGTGCGATTCCTGCATCCGCCTTCCAACCTGCTTTGGGCGCGCTCTCTCTATAAGGAGATTAGTAACTTTACTTGAGGGGGACAGTTTCTGTTACATTCGCTGCAAAATCGTCTTCTGGCTACGCGCTGCATATTTTGCTGCCTTGTGCTCGACTGGCTGAAACGATGTCCCTGCTTTCACCACTATCCTTACAATAGGAATCCATTTAGGTCAGGAGACCGGAGGAGGGAATTCCGATGCGTATTCCGCGGGGTACCAATGAGCGACCGTTGTGTAGCGCATCAGGGTGGGGCTACGCTATCCAAATAGATAGCCCTCTATCCCACGGGATAGTTCGCACATTGTTTCACTAACTCTTTAATTTCGCTGAATAGTCGCGAACACTGTGTAAGAGAACCGGTTATCGAGATTCCCGATTCGGATGAAGATGGCCAGGAAACTGCTTGAGTTGGATTTGCACGCGGTTGAATTCAGAACCTCGTTAAGCGCAACCTTCGGCAACAATTCAATAGGTGTGCCTCGCAGCACTGGCAGTATTGACGAACATAACAATTTTAGGCCTCTTGTAAACCTTTGCTGAGGAATTGAACCGTGCACTAAGAAGGAGAATTACAAATGAGCGACACGAACCCCAGAGCATCCATCAAGCTGCCCAGTGACTTCGTATTCGGGCAACTTCGCCCGGATCATACTAAGCCCGTCCCACCCACACCTCCACCGCCGCTCGGTCCACTCTTCGCATTTGTTGGAGATTGGGTCGGGAACGGCTTCAACACCATCTTCCGGCCCGATAGTGCCGCTACGCCAACAACGCTGCCGAATCCAGTTCCCCCGCCCCCGCCTCCCCGCGACAACATTTTGGAATTGAACCTTACGTCCGAGAGCCTCTCGTTTTCGCCCCGCCTAGGCTCGGTTCCGAATCGCGGCACGGGGGCACAGCCAGACGCTTTTCTCAACGGGGTGCCCTATCTGCAGACGATCAACGATATTACGATCCACGGCGAAAGTGTCGGTATCCACGTCGAACCCGGAATTTGGATTCATGTGCCCGCGACTACGATCCCGCAGCTGGGGGAGACGGTTACGCGTATGGCCTCCATTCCCCACGGCACGACTATCGAGGCTCAAGGGCTCGTCGATCCCGCGAAGCCTGGGCCACCGACAATCGCCTCAGTGGACATCACGCCGTCCGTGACGGGCAGTAATCCTGTCAAGAAGGTTCCGTTCGCCAGCCAGACCGCCAGCAATCCGAACACGCCGAGGATCCCTCAGGATCTTGGTCCGTTTATCACGCGCGGTACCATCACGCAGGCCATGCTCAACGATCCAAACAGTTTGCTGCGAGATCACATCAGCAAGCAAAACATCGTCAGCACGACCACCATCTTCATTTCGACCGCCCCGCCGCCCCCGGTTGGGCTCTTCGGCGGTGGAACTGACAACATCGCGTTCCTGCTCGGCCAGGCCGCGGCCACCGCGCCCAACGCTCAGGCCGCGCAGATGACGGCCGTCTTCTGGATTGAAACCGTCCAAGAGATTATTAAGGTAGGGCCCCATAGGGTGGGTGACCCGCCGCTCCTGATTAAAGCCAAACGGAGCGTTCCTGGTCAGCGCGTGCCGAGGTTCTCCGTCACACCGCCGTTTGATTTGGACAAGGAGCGCGAGATCACAGTTACGTTCACGCAGATTCAATACTCCCAGAGCGTGCTGCTGAATTTCGCTGGTCTGACTTGGCCGCATGTCTCGGTGAACACGCTTGTGCCAGCCGACGACATCATTGTTCCTCCCTCTGTGTGGAAGTGAGCTGTTCCGCTGTTACGCGCGGCGGCTATCGTTAGCGGTGGCCGCCGGCAGTTTTGAGCTGAGAATATTGGTTGAGACGAGGGTGCATCGCTAACTGGGTTCCGTGGGAACTATCTGCAACGGTCCAGGACGGGTCCGGGTATTGTCAGCCGTACAGATGAAACGTTGCTCAGCTTAATCGATTTTCCGATTCGCGTTGTCACTGACTGATAGGAGGACACATGAAACCCGGTCGCTTATGCCTGCTCATCTGCACATTCCTGTTCGCAGCTGCTGAGAACTGCGTGTCCCAATCGCCCATGGTGCCGTGGCTCACCCGCTCTGCCGATAACTCAAGAAGCGGTTGGAATCAGCACGAGACTCAATTGACGCAGGCGTCAGTTGAGTCTAAGGGAATTCTCCGAGCGACGATTATTCCAGTTATCGGGGATGCGCGAGGTATGGAAGCGCAGCCTCTCATCTTGCCGAATGTAAAGACCGCGCGCGGAACCCGCGATGTCATGGTACTTCCGTCGATGGCTGACGTAGTGCGTGGAGTTGACGCTCATGATGGCTCCGGCATCTGGCAGGTTACGCTGGGAACGCCAATAACTGGATCACAAAGTATCGACAGTCATCAAATCAATCAATTCTGGGGATGCCTCTCAACTGGGGTCATCGACGCGGACACGCAGCGCCTCTACCAGGTTTGCTGGGTTTCGCCAGACAAAACTGGCAACCCTCAAACGGGACGTTACTTTATGTTCGTGCTGAAGGTGGCAGATGGAACTCCGGTAGTTCTACCGGTGCTGATCCAAGGAAAGAGTGAAACCCAAGACTTCAACGCGGCGATGCGTAAACAGCGATCCTCCCTCGTGGAGACGAACGTCAACGGTGTGAAAACAGTATTTGGGTGTTCTGGGACGATCTTCGAAACCCAAGCGGGGGTTGCTTCTGGCTATTGCTTTGCTTTCGATGTTGCGAGCAACACGGTAAGCGCGATGTTGGCGATGACCGCGGGCGAGGGTGCCGGCGTATGGATGGCTGGACAAGGCGCAGTTGCCGATGCGCAAGGCAATCTCTACGTACTCACGGGCAATGGCGACTTCGACGGTGCGACTCAGTGGGGCGAGTCTTTCCTCAAACTGAAGTACACGCCTTCTTCAGGAGGAGCTCCGGCCAGTCTGCAGGTGGTAGACCACTGGACGCCATGGACTGACCTGGTACGATCCGGGCAAGCGCGACTGCCGGCGACGAAGCTGGCGGGGCAAAGCGCGCCCAGCGAAGCTGTCAAGCCGGTGGGGAGCAGGATGAACCTCTCGCTCAAGGACGCGACGCTGGTGGCAAATATCAACGAGCGTGGCAAGCCAGTCCTTCTAGTCTTCCCCAAAATGGCCAGCGGA
>Ga0181538_10002776_pt1 | contig 17727 bp, 13 predicted proteins | sample PEATcosm2014_Bin_40_FD_119773 | JGI IMG/M metagenome (GOLD analysis project Ga0181538, IMG submission 119773) | Peatland microbial communities from MTU Mesocosm Facility, Houghton, MI, USA - PEATcosm2014_Bin23_30_metaG | ecosystem: Environmental > Terrestrial > Soil > Wetlands > Peat | place...
GCACGAGGGATGGCACCAGTTCGTCGCGAGGCATTTTCGGGGCCGGTTGCCGCCGTTTCTTGAAGAGGGCCTGGCCTGCATGTTCGAGGACGTTCAGTGGGATAATGATCTGCCGAGGTTCAATCTGTCGTTGAATCCGGATCGGGAGACGTCCCTGCGTCGGGCGAGTGACGCCAACGCGCTGTTTCCATTGAGCGAGCTGGTCACCCTTCATGCCGGGCAGGTGGTGGGCAAGTCTGGGATTCGGATCGAGGCTTTCTATTCGCAATGTTGGGCTTTTGCTCGATATCTTTGGGAGGGAGAAAACGGAAAATACCGGCCGGCGCTGCAAAAGCTGCTTGCAGATGCCGCTGCCGGAACGATTTACGATCCGACGGGCTCGCTTCGGCTGGCCTATTTGGGTTGGAATCCCGCCGGCGTGCGGCCCATGCTGGAACACTATCTGGGGGCGGACCTTCCCACCATCGAGGCCGGGTATCGGCAATTCATTCATAAGGTTGCATACGACGACGTGATGGAGCAGTTTCAGATGCGGTAAAGAAATTATCTTGGTGCCAGGCGGGGCGCCGAGTTATATTTGCGATATGCACACGCGCATACACCCTAAACATCGCCGTGAATGTCGATTCAGCGGGCGTGTGCAGGGGGTGGGGTTTCGATATACGGTGCAGAACCTGGCGATGCAGTATGACGTGCTGGGATACGTGCGGAACTTGCCGGATGGGCGAGTGGAACTGGTCATGGAAGGCTCGCCCCAGGAGATGGAAGGGCTTTTGCAGGATGTGAGCAGGAAATTGAGCGATTACATCAAGGGGCTGGACCTGACCGTCGCCGATGCCACGGGGGAATTCGATCAATTCGCGATCAGACATTGAAGGGGAAGAGCAGTTGCGAGTTACGAGTTGCGAGTTGCGAGTCACGAGTGATGGCTTCTTTGTCTTCACTCGCAACTCGTAACTCGCAACCCGCAACTTCCCCTTTCTGGATTTCCCCGCGCCCAGCCGATAAGCTTCTCCTAATTCTCGATGTGCCGCACGCTGGTCATAATCCGATACACGTTTCTGGAAGCGGTTTTGCAGCCGATTTATTCGCTGCTGTTGACCCTTGGGGCGGCGATTCTGTTCATTTTCGGCCTCCTCCCGTTCTTCACCCTGGGCGAAGACACCAAGATGTTCAAATCCGTCGCGCTGGACGTGATCCTGCTGCTGGTTCTGCTGGCAACGCTGTTTGCCACCAGCAAATCCATCTACGAGGAAATCGAAGACCGGACCATGCTCACGCTGATGAGCAAGCCCGTGCGCAGATGGCAAGTCATGATTGGGAAATACCTGGGGATCGTTCTGGCGGCCGCGCTGGGAGTGGCCATTCTGGGCGTGGTGGTCATCCTGGGGACCTGGCTTCGAATTCCCACCGACTATCTCCTGAACGCCTCGTCGCTCAACGATTTGGTGCGGAATCAAATCTGGGACTATCGGCTCATGCACATTTCCGGACTTTTGCCGCAGTTGGTGTTGACCTGGCTCCAGATCAGCGTGCTGGCGGCGGTCGGGGTGGCGCTTTCAACTCGGTTTTCCCTGGTGGTCAATCTGCCCACGGTCATCATCCTGTACCTGGCGGGGAACCTGACGCGGTTTTTGATTCCCATCTCCGGTGGCCCGCTGGCCGGCAAGTCCGAGGCGGTTCAAATCGTGGGCCGCGCCGTCGGGCTGGTGCTGCCGTACCTGGGCACTTTTGATTTGAAGGACATGACGGTGCTCTCGAACGTCAAGGTGGGGAGCTTTGCCGCCGACCCCCAGGCCGTGCCGCTGGCATTGCTCTGGGGATACGTGGGCATGGCGGCGCTGTATGCGGTATCTTATTGCACCTTTGTGCTCGGCGCCGGGATGTGGAGCTTCCAGCGCCGCGAACTGGGCGGCGGCGAAGGATGAGAGGGGAATATGAAATTCGAAATTCGAAACTCGAATGACGAATCAAATTCGAAGTCTGAAATTCGAATTTCGAGTTTCGAATTTGATTCGTCATTCGAATTTCGAATTTCGAGTTTTCTTGGCGTATGATTCCCCATGAGCACTCCCACGCGCGAGCAGTTTCTCGATGAAGTCCTCAAGGTGGTTGGGGATAAATTTCCGCTGGTGAAGATTGCACGCGCGGACCAGCCGTTTTCGATGCGGATCAACGGGCACGTCGCTTCGCTGGAAAATCTCTACCGGATGTCGGTGCTGCGTCCGGATGGCACGCGGCGACACGTGGAGCGGTGGATCGTCGAGTTGCTGCGGGCCGCCGAGGGGACGCCGGACCTGGATGGAACGTTCGAGGAGCTTCGGGCGCGGATCATGCCCATGGTCGTGCCGGAGAATTCCGATCCCCATCATCTCTCCGTGATGCAGCCGCTGGTGGAGGGGCTGGCCGTCGCGTACGGGATCGACAACGATCGGACGATTTCCCACGTGACGCAAAAACGGTTGCAGAAGTGGAAGACGACGATCGACGATCTGCACGAGGCCGCGTTGGCGAACCTGGCCACCAGGAGCCGATCCATCGAGGGACACGCCGCTCAGGACGACCACGGCCGGATGGAGTTGATCCTGTTCCAGACCATGGACGGATACGACGCCAGCCGGCTGTTGCTGCGCGATCTGCACGATAAATTGCGCGAGCATTTGGGCAGCCCGTTTGCCGCGGGGATTCCCAATCGCGACATCCTGTTGTGCTTCCGCAATGATGAGGCGACCGTGGCCCGCTTGCAGCCCCAGATTGCCAGGGATTTCGACCAGATGCCGCATCAGATCACCAATAAAATCCTGCTGGTGACGGCGGATGGGATTGCCGTCAGGCAATGAATTAGTCATTGGTCATTTGCAAAGCAATTCGGAATCGGCGATGCCAATGACAAATGACAAATGACCAATGACCAATGACAATTGATCTGGCGTATTTGCCCCTTCCCCACTAAAATCAAATCCATGCGTTTCGGAATTTGTGCCAAAGCTCAGCGCGCGGAGGAATTGCGGTCGGCGGGCGCCGATTTCGTGGAGGAGAACGTTCAGACGTTCTTCCGCGGGTTGGTGAGTGATGCCGAGTGGCAGGGGACTTGGAGCGGCGATTCGGCGCTGCCGGTCTTCGCGGCCAATTCGCTGGTGCCCGGGGATTTGAAAATCGTCGGGCCGTCCGTCGATTTCGAGCGATTGCGGAAATACTTGCAGACTGTAGTCGCGCGGGCGCAGCGGGTCGGGACCAAGGTCCTGGTGTTCGGCAGCGGCACGGCGCGGAACGTCCCGGATGGTTTCGACCGCGAACGGGCGCAGGTGCAGATCGTCACTTTCTGCAAAATGGCGGCGGAATTGTGCGGAGGCGCCGGCGTGACGCTGGTGGTTGAGCCGTTGAATCGCGGAGAATGCAACATCATCAACACCGTCGGCGAGGCGCTGACGTTTGTGAAATCGGTGAACCACCGGAATTTTCAATGCCTGGTGGACTCCTATCACTTCTGGGTGGAAAACGAGAAGCTGGAGGAGTTGGAAAAGGCGATGGCGTCGATTCGCCACGTGCACGTCGCCGACAAGGACGGCCGCGTGGCGCCGGGCCAGAGCACGACCGCGGATTACCGCCCGTTTTTCCGGGTCCTGAAACGAGCAAATTACCAGGGGGCCATCAGTGTCGAGGCCCTGGACTTCAATGATTTTCAGACGGTTGGGAAGCGCGTCATCGCTTTCCTTCATCGCCAATGGGATGAAGCCTGACCATCGGCTTTTTTTGGAGGAGATCATCCATGTCTCACCGCATATTCAATTTCAGCGCCGGACCGGCCATGTTGCCAACCGAGGCCCTTGAGAAGTCCGCGATCGCGCTGGTCGATTACGAGGGCAAGGGATTCGGGATTGCCGAAGTGAGCCATCGCGGCAAGGAATTCGAGGCGGTCAACGACGAGGCCATTGCCCGGTGCAAGAAACTCCTTGGCCTTGGCGACGGTCACGACGTGCTGTTCCTTCAGGGCGGGGCGACCCAGCTATTTACCGTGATCCCCATGAATTTCCTGCATACGAGCGCCGATTACCTGGTCGGCGGGGAATGGAGCAAGAAGGCGGCGTCAGCCGGCAAGGAAGTCGGCGCCGTCAATCTCGTCGCCACCAGCGAGGCCGGCAATTTCGATCACTCCCCGGCGTCCGGGGATTGGAAGCTCAGCGACAAGGCCGATTACTTCCACGTCTGTTCCAATGAGACGGTGCATGGGCATCGGCTGGTCAACTGGCCGAAGCACCCGAATTTGATCGTCGATGCCAGCAGCGAATTCCTCTCCCGGCCCCATCCCGTCAACGATTGCGCCCTGGTCTACGGCGGAGCGCAGAAGAACCTCGGCCCGGCCGGCGTGGTGCTGGTGATCGTGCGCAAGGATCTTTATCCCAGGCAGAAAAAGACGCCCAGCAAGCTCTGGAGTTTCAAGGACCAGGCGGAGAACAAGTCGATGATCAACACCCCGCCGACTTTCGGCGTTTACGTCCTGCTGGAAGTTTTCCGCTGGCTCGAAGCCCAGGGCGGCCTGGCGGCCATGGAAAAACGCAACGCCGGCAAGGCCCAAATGATCTACGGCGCCATCGACGCCAGCAACGGGTTCTATAAGGGCACCGTCTCCAACAAGGAGCAGCGCTCGCACATGAACGTGACCTATCGCCTGCCCAGCGAGGAACTCACGGATGAATTCGTGAAGACCGCATCCAAGAGCGGCATGATGGGCTTGAAAGGCTACCGCACAGTCGGCGGCATCCGCGCCAGCATTTACAACGCCATGCCCGTCGAGGGATGCCAGACGTTGGCGCAGTTCATGAAGGATTTCGCGTCGAAGAAGGCGTGATTGGCCTGAAGTCCGTCGCAACGGGAAGGACGCCGCGCATGGGCTGTCCGGATTCGATCAGACAACTCATCGGGAAATTCACCGAACAAGCGGACCAGTACCGCTCGGCGGACTACAACGAGACGCAGGTTCGCATCGATTTTATCAACCCGATGTTCAAGGCATTGGGTTGGGACATGGACAATATCGCCGGATATGCCGAGCCGTACCGCGATGTTGTCCATGAAGATGCGATCCGAATCGAGGGGAATACCAAGGCGCCTGACTATTCGTTCCGAATTGGAGGCGTAAGGAAATTCTTCCTGGAAGCGAAGCGCCCTTCGGTGAACATCAAGGATTCGCTTGAGCCCGCCTATCAGCTTCGGCGATATGCATGGACGGCGAAATTACCGCTTTCGATTCTTACGAATTTCGAAGAATTTGCGATCTACGACACGCGCAAGCAACCGAAGCATTTGGACAAGGCCTCGAACGCGCGAATCAGCTACTTTACTTATCAAGAATACCCAGAGAAATGGGACGAAATCGCCGCGGTCTTCTCCAAAGAGGCGATATTAAGGGGGGCATTCGACCGTTACGTCGAATCCAAAGGCAAGAGCGGGACGTCGGAATTCGACGATGAATTCCTTAAAGAAATCGAGCAATGGCGCAAGGATCTCGCGCATAACCTGGCCTTACGAAATGACTCGCTTTCCGAAGGGGATTTGAATTTTGCGGTGCAGCGGATCATCGACCGAATGATCTTCCTGCGCATTTGCGAAGCACGGGGAACGGAGAGATTCGGACAACTTCAGGCGCTGCTCGGCGGCGACCAGACCTACGCGCGACTACTGGCCCTGTTCCGGTCGGCGGATGACCGGTACGACTCGGGGCTGTTTCATTTCAAGCCGGAGACTGATCGTCACGAACAGCCCGATGAACTGACGCCGAGCCTGGAGGTCGACGACCAAACGCTCAAGACCATGATCCGCCGGCTTTATTACCCGGAAAGTCCATACGCATTTTCGGCCGTTGCTGCGGATATTTTGGGAAACGTATACGAACGATTCCTTGGCAGCGTAATTGAATTGACGCCTGCCCATCGCGCCAAGGTGGAGCCTAAACCGGAGGTCAGAAAGGCCGGCGGTGTTTATTACACGCCGACGTACATCGTCGACTACATCGTGAAGAATACCGTCGGGAAGCTGCTCGAGGGCAAAAGTCCGAAGGAGGCGGCGAAGCTGAAGGTCGTGGACCCGGCCTGCGGATCAGGATCGTTTTTGCTCGGAGCGTATCAGCACCTGCTGGACTGGCACCATAATTGGTACATAACTGACGGCGCGGATAAATGGCTCAAGGGCAGGGGCGCAACGCTTCGGCCAGGGTCCGCACGTGAGCCATTACTGACGAGCAAGGAACGCAAGAGAATACTCCTGGACAATATCTTCGGTGTAGACATCGATTACCAAGCGGTGGAAGTGACAAAGTTGTCGCTGCTGCTCAAAGTGCTGGAAGGGGAGACGACCGAATCGGTGGAAGCGCTGTCAAAGCTGTTCCACGAACGCGCGCTGCCGGACTTGGGCGACAATATCAAGTGCGGGAATAGCCTGATCGGGCCGGATATTTATGAATCCGAGGGGGGGAAGAATCTGACTGCGGACGAGAAAACTCGCATAAACGCCTTTGATTGGAAGGGAGAATTTCAAGGCGTGTTCAGACAAGGGGGATTCGATGCGGTGATCGGGAATCCGCCCTACGTTCGCATGGAAGGGCTCGTTCCGATCAAAGCCTACCTTTCCCAGAATTATGAGGTCCATGATGAGCGAACCGACCTATACGCGTATTTTGTAGAGACGGGCCTGGATCTGCTTCGAAAATCCGGCGTTTTTTCAATGATCATTTCGAACAAATTTGTACGCGCTCGGTACGGTACCAATCTGAAAAAGCTCATTCCGGCCAAGGGCTCAATCGATTCCATAGCCGATTTGGCCGGGGTTCCGGTTTTTCGGGGCGCGACGGTTCGGACCTTAATACTCTCGATAACCAAACCCCCGGGAAACGCATCCACGCTCTATTGCCCCCCTCCGGGTCGTAAGGCGTTTCTTGCCATAAGCTCGGGCAGCTTGCCATTAAGTTCCTACGTGAAGTCTGAAGGGTATCAAATAGAATCGCTCGAGAAGGATGGCAATAATTGGTCGTTCGGAAGTCAAGGCGCGGAAAAAGTGATGGCCAAGCTTTGCGCTTCGGGTTTGACGCTCGGCAAGTGGCTCTCCGAGCCAATCTGCTACGGCGTCAAGAGCGGATTGGTTGACGCGTTTGTCATTGATCGCACAACAGCTCAAAGCCTGCAAATTGGATCGTCCAAATGTCGCAAGATTATTCGGCCATATATCGTGGGTCGAGAAATTCGTCGTTACGAACCAGTCGAAGGTTCCAACTATTTGATCTATACCTATCACGGCGCGGACGTTGCCGGTTGCAAAATGATTCTTAATCATTTGCGACGGTTTCGCGAAAGGCTGATTGCCCGAGCGACCAAGCAGGCGTGGTATGAACTGCAGCAACCACAGGAGCGATATGTTACGCTCATGTCGCGGCCCAAGATCGTTTACCCCGATATAGCCAAGGAATGTCGCTTTGCGTTGGATTTTGGGAATCACATTTGCGGTGATACGAGCTTTGCAATTCCTCTGGATGATCGCGCGCTCCTCGGAATCTTGAATTCACGAACGGCGTTGTTCTACTTCCGGGCGACCTGCGCCGCCTTAGAATCACACCAGGAAAGCTACATGCGTTTCAAACTTCAATACGTTGAGCGGTTCCCATTGCCAAAGAAATTCGATGAGTTTCAAGGGGGAGCTGCCGGGAAATCGATGCGGCAATTGGTCGATTCGATGCTTTCCCTGCACAAATCAGAATTGGCTGCCAGGACCCCGCATCGGAAAGAGGTCATCCGTCGGCAGATCGAGTCAACCGATCGGCGAATTGATACGCTCGTATATGGTCTCTATGGTCTTACCGCGGAAGAGATTCGGCTGGTGGAGCTGGGAACGGCATGAGATTGTACCTCGATGTGTGGTGCCTTGATCGGCCGACTGGCGTTCAACAGCAATCCATATTTCGTCTTGCGTCCTGGATACGGAAACACGAAGATGCGCAAAACACCTGAACAGATCCGCGCGGCCGGGCTGGCGGCGCTGAAACGCGAGCTTGGCATCGCCGGCATGATTCGCTTTCTTCAGCAATTTGAGCGTGGCAGCGGGGATTGGGCCACGGATCGTCATGGGTGGGTCGACCGGACTACTCTGGCTGAAATCCGCAAGGCCGCCACGCGTGGGCGAAGCCGAAAGCGACATCCGGAATAGACCGCCGGTGGCTGGCGATCACCATCATCGTCAAGTATGTTTTAGGAGTCGTTCGCATGGAGAGCGATTCGGAGCGTAAAACGTAATTTCAAAACGGAGGTGATTGCGTGTCCGATCAATCCATCGAATCGGCAATGCGGGAAGACCGCGTCTTTCCGCCGCCCGCGGCCGTTTCGGCCGGGGCGTGGATCAATTCCCGCCAGCAATATGACCGCATGTATCGCGAATCGATGGATCGGCCGGAGGAATTCTGGGCGAAAATAGCCGGCGAATTGCATTGGTTCAAAAAATGGGATCGCGTGCTTCAGTGGAACCTGCCTAACGCCCAATGGTTCATCGGCGGAACCACCAACCTTTCGTATAACTGCCTGGATTTGCAGATCGAAAGAGGCCGCGGCGGCAAAACGGCGATCTTGTGGGAGGCCGAGCCTCCCACCAAGCCGGGCAACGGCGGCCAAATCCGGCGGATCACCTTCGAGCAGTTGCGCAAAGACGTTTGCCGATTCGCCAACGGCCTGAAAAAACTGGGCGTGAAGAAGGGAACGCGGGTCACGATTTACATGCCGATGATCCCGGAGGCGGCGGTGGCCATGTTGGCGTGCGCGCGGCTCGGCGCGGTGCACAGCGTCATCTTCGGCGGGTTTTCCAGCCAGGCCATCGCCGATCGCGTTGACGATGCCAAATGCGAAATCCTCATCACCGCCGACGGCGGCCGTCGCCGGGGACAGATCGTCCCCCTGAAGCACAACGTGGACGAGGCCGCCAAGAAGACCTCGCTACTGAAGCGCGTGATTGTATTCAAACACACCGGCGAAAAGATCGACTGGGTCGAGGGCCGCGACGTGTGGTGGTCCGACGTGATCGCCGGGCAAAGCGACCAATGCGACGCCGAGCCGATGGACGCCGAGGACCCGCTCTTCGTGCTCTACACCAGCGGATCGACCGGCAAGCCCAAAGGCATCGTTCACACCACCGGTGGATACATGGTCGGAACTTATATCACCACCAAATACGTCTTCGATCTGCACGATGACGACGTCTATTGGTGTACCGCCGACGTCGGCTGGATCACGGGCCACAGCTACGTCGTCTATGGCCCGCTGGCGAATGGCGCGACCACGCTGATGTACGAAGGCGCGCCGAACTTCCCCGATTTCAGCCGGTTCTGGTCGATCATCGCCCGGCATCGCGTGACGATTTTCTATACCGCGCCCACCGCCATTCGCGCCTTCATGCGCGCCGGCCGCCAATTCGTCGATCCGCACGATCTCTCTTCCCTGCGTATCCTCGGCACCGTGGGCGAGCCGATCAATCCCGAGGCGTGGATGTGGTATCACGAGGTGGTCGGACATGCCAAATGCCCTATCGTCGATACTTGGTGGCAAACCGAAACCGGCGCGATCATGATCACGCCGTTGCCCGGCGTCACCCCGACCAAGCCGGGGACCGTCACCCTGCCGTTCTTCGGCGTCGATGCGGCCGTGGTCGACCGCGACGGTCATGAGATGCCCGCCAACGAAGGCGGCTTGCTGGCCATCCGCCGTCCCTGGCCGTCGATGCTCCGCGGAATTTTGAACGAACCCGACCGCTATGTCCGCCAATATTGGAGCGACGTAAAGGACTGCTATTTCACCGGCGACGGCGCTCGCCGGGATGCCGATGGATACTTCTGGGTCATGGGCCGCGTGGATGACGTCATCAACGTCTCCGGGCATCGGCTGGGGACCGCCGAGATTGAAAGCGCCCTTGTGTCCCACGCTTCCGTTGCCGAGGCCGCCGTCGTGGGAATGCCGCACGAGATGAAGGGGCAGGGCATCGCGGCTTTCGTCACGCTTCGCGCCGGGTTCAAGCCCAGCGAAGCGTTGAAGAACGAACTGATGGCCGTGGTCACCCAGCAGATCGGCAGCCTCGCCCGGCCGGATCAGATTCGATTCACCGATTCGCTCCCGAAAACGCGCAGCGGGAAGATCATGCGGCGGCTGCTGAAGGAAATCGCTGCCGGCGGGGAAGTGAAAGGGGACGTCACGACGCTGGAGGATTTGAACGTGGTGGCGCGGTTGAGTGGGAAAGAACAAGGGTGATCGATCGGATTATTCACCGCCCGCTTCGCTTGAAATTGCCGAGGACGCGGAGAAAAACATGTGCGCCACAGATGCAGACCGATGGACACGGATGAGAAGAAACGGGTTGCGAGTTGCGCGTTGCGAGTTGCGAGCGAAGGGATTTGCAGTGCTCGCAACGCGCAACTTCCTTGCTCTTATCCGTGTCCATCTGATTTTCATCTGTGGCGGATACCTTCCCTCTTCTTCTCAGCGATCTCCGCGGCCTCTAGCGAAGCGGGCGGTAAATCCGCGTTGACGCCGCGGAGGGGCGAGATCGCCGCATCAGATATCCGCTTTGATAAAAGGTCCCTCGACCCTCTTGAGTTACGCCGATTGCCGTCGCCGCCGCATCAAGATCCCGGTGCCGGCGATCAGCAGCAGCGACCCGGTCGCCGGCTCGGGCACCACCACCGCAATGCCGAGCGGCCCATCCAACCCCGAGACCAGGGAAGCATTCACCGTGTCTCCCGAGGTGGTGTATTCGCCGATCATATCACCGAACAGGTTCGCGACAAACAGGTCCGATCCAGATACGGCAATACCAAGCGGGTAGTCCAACCCAGAGACCAGGGAGGCGTTCACTGTCGCTCCTGACGTCGTGTATTCGCTGATCGTGCCGCCATACTGGCTCGTGAAAAACAGGTCCGATCCAGACACGGCAATGCCAAACGAGTTCTCCCCCAACCCTGAAACCAGGGAGGCGTTCACAATAGCTCCCGACGTGGTGTACTCGCCGATCGTGCCGTTATAAGTCAGGACAAACAGGTCCGATCCGGACACCGCAATGCCTTGCGGGTTAGGCACCGAGACCAGAGAGGCGTTCACCGTGGCTCCCGAGGTGGTGTATTCGCCGATCGTGCCATTGCCAAAGTTCGCAACGAACAGGTCTGATCCAGCCACCGCGATGCCAGTCGGGTCGGCCAACCCCGAGACCAGAGAGGCGTTCACCGTTGCTCCCGATGTGGTGTATTCGCCCATCGTGCCGTTGCCATTGTTCACGACAAACAGGTCCGATCCACACACGGCAATGGCGAATGGCTCATCCAATCCCGAGACCAGGGAGGCGTTCACTGCGGCTTCCGACGTGGTGTATTCGCCAATCGTGCCGCTCGTACCGCCGTTGTTAAAGTTCGCGACAAAGATTTGTCCGCGAGCGGTCACCGGCGTGAGTGCCGCTCCCGCCGACAGGACCAATGCTATGATGGACATGGCGCGTGGATTGAACGTGCCGCTGGCGAGCAGAGGAATAGTTTTTCGATTCATCATTCTCCCTCTCCTTATCGTGGGTGAGAATCGGTCGTGTTACCAAACACTAACGCAGGCGCGAAATATTTCGCGGCCCGTTGACAAGCTATTAGAGCGACATGGACAACTGCCGCTTCAAAGATATGACGTCTCAAGGGATAATCAAGTTAATATTTGCTAAATACAGGGAGTGGTAATGTCCTAATCTGCCCACGGCGCGCTACGGTTGTGGGGATGAATCATCCAATTTCGCCTTTCCAGCCGCAAGGATAGAATACCAGCCATCGGGAGGCCGGCCTAATTACCCGGTCCAACGGTTCGGCGCATCGCCGCTGTTCACCAGTGGCGGCGATGCCCGGACCCGCCCGATGGAACTGGTGAAAAATGGCGATACGCAGAATCCGCCGCTTCCGAACAGCGCAACAAATGGCGGACGGAATTTATCCGTTTGCAAATCCACTAAAATCTCCCAAACTCATATCCGCCATTTGGGGAATAGGCACAAGAACTCGCGATGTCATCGAGCAAATCCGCCAACTTCGAGCACAGGGAAAAGAAATCGCGGTCAATCCGTATGATCTTTACCCAGACCCGGCTCATGGTGTCTCAAAGGAACTGGTTTTAACGTTTTCGGATGGCCAGACGCATAGGCTTGAAGAAGGGGAAATTCTGTCGTCATTTCTTGATATTATCGAATCTGGGAACACCCCATCGAAATTTGAGCATCAATCGCATGTTCCCGCCCCCATTTCGCCAAAAATCTCGAAAACGGACATGCAGAGACAAGCGATCAAGAAGATACTCCCGACCTTAAAATCGGGCCGCGGCATGTTCGCCAAAGAGATTGCCGACAAGCTGGCAAAAAGGTATCCACGGCTCAAAATCTCCGAAAGCACGATTCGCCGTCACATCCTCCCGCCAATGATGAAAGCGCCGGAAATCACGAATACGCCGGGCATCGGATATCACTTGCTGCATTAGGCGCTGGTCAGGCGCTGGTTGGGCGCACAAGAGCGCCTAACTGCGCCTAATCGACACGCGAAGAAAGCCTCGTATAACCCAAATTGAAATGACGGATTGGCCCGAATCGGGCGCGCAAAAACGCCCGTCGGAGTTCGTAGCTCCACGGGCCGGTAACGCCGTCTAGGAGAGTGTGTCGTGAAATACCGACGCCTAAACGGGCGCTACGTCCCTATCGTAGCCAGACCGCCACCAGACAGTCAACCCCGCTTCGGCGGGGTCACTTCCCGGCAGCCGCCAAAAGGATCAGCCGCGCCCAAGCCGAAAGATCGGTATCTTTGGCAGCCGCCTCAACGGTCTTTTTCTCGGCCGGAGTCAGAAGCACTTTAATGAATTCGGTTTTCCGCTCCGACTTCGGTTTTGGTGGTCTACCCATTTTCATGGACTTATTATTGACTCAACAATTCTTTGTGTCAAGGGGATTTTGTTCTTGACATTTACACTTGCATGGTACATAATAAGTCCATAAGAAAACCCCGATTGCTTGTAACAACCGGGGCAAGTGACAATCAGCGGGATACGCTAACTGCCGCCTAGGAAACAGCATTTTAGCGAATTCCGCCCGGAATAGGAAAGGAATTCGCAATGGCAAACGCACTACCCCGATTGAAGCAACAGGCGATTATTCACCTTTTGGTTGAAGGAAACTCCATCCGTTCCGTTGAACGGCTGACCGGCGTTCACCGGGATACGATCATGCGGCTGGCCGTGAACGTCGGCGGCAAGTGCAAGAAGTTCCTCAACGCTTGGCTGCGTAACCTCAAGCTCCGGCATGTTCAGGCGGACGAAATCTGGACATTCGTCGGCTGCAAGCAAGAGAAGCTAAAGCGGGCGCTGGTCATCAACCCCACGATGGGCGATCAATTCCTCTACGTCGCGTTCGATCAGGACACAAAGCTGATTGCCAGCTACGCCATTGGCAAGCGATGCACAGAAGTCACTCAGGCGTTCATGTACGATCTTGCTGACCGGATCGTCACGGATGCGCCGCAGCTTTCAACCGATGGATGGCAAGCCTACCCCAATGCCGTCAAAAACGCTTTCGGCGACGAAATAGCCTACGGACAAATCATCAAGGAATTTGCCGAGCCGATTCAACCCGGCCGGTACGGCCCACCCGTTCTGGTGGCGTCCGAGCGCCGCCAGATTACGGGTCTAACCGACATTGATTTGAAGTCGATTTGCACGAGCCACGTTGAACGGAACAACCTCACGATCCGCACGTTTCTGCGGCGGTTCACGCGGCTGTCATTGGGCTTCTCAAAGAAGCTGGAGAATCTCGCGGCTGCTGTGGCCCTGCATGTTGCCCACTACAACTTCTGCCGCGTCCACAGCACCACGCGCGTTACTCCGGCGATGGCTGCTGGCGTCACCGATCACGTTTGGGAATTGGAGGAATTACTTGCCGCGATTTGAACGCGCGTGAATTCTCTTTGCTGGCTCAATGTATTCGGGCGCAATAAAAATGTGGCCTGTCTGCTCATCCTGCTTAATTAGGCCGGATATCATTAGCGGGCGCAATTTGTCATCGCGATAATAATACTTGTCAGGGATTCGACCTTCCCGAAAGGTTTTCCAAAATAGCTCGCGTGCCTCATTGAATTCAAATCCAGCGAGTTTCTCTTTTAATTGCGTGTCCTGCATGTCTGCAAAGATTTGATCCGGAGTTTCTTGCTGGGCGGCCGCTCTTTGCATATCAGCTTCGGATTTATTTGCCCGTTGATGCTCTTTCTTCCAGACTCCGAAAGCCGACAGAAAAAAGTAAATGGCCAGCGAACCCCACCAAATCCATGGTGGAGGCGCATGTTTGCCGAAGAACGTCCAGATAGTCAAAAACGCGGCCAAGATTCCACCGGTGATGAATGAAATGAGCGTGCGCCAAAAGGCCCAAAGGAATTTCCAAAGGTCTCGCATCCCACAATTCTCCGTATCTGATATCGGAAAACTGCCGGGAACTGCGGTAGCTGGGGATTTGCGGGGCGGCGTTCAAATTAGGACACTACCCAGGGAGTTATGGTGCGGTTTATTGTCGCATGGGTTTTGGCGATGTGGGTTGGCTTTGCCGGAAACTTCGAGTTACTAAAGGGCGCTGAGCCCGAAGTGTTTGGCGACCGCGGTCGGCTTGCGCTGCCTCCTACCGGTCGAGCCACACCCCTCTCGGCCCCGGGGCGGGGCGGGGACGCCCCGGCTCTGTGTCTTAAGATTGGCCCGTTGCCTATGGAAGTTGTAACCTTACGTCATGCCGACGGAACGGATTCTGCAACTGGCGACGGAGCACCACAAGGCCGGGCGGCTGGGGGAGGCCGAGGGGTTGTATCGACAAATCTTGCAAGCGGAGCCGGAGCATGCCGATGCGCTGCATCGGCTGGGGGTGCTGGCGATGCAGAGGGGGGATAATCCTGGTGCGATCGCGTTGATCGAGCGCGCCATCGCGGCGCGGCCGGAGGCGGCGAATTTTCAGGCCAGTCTCGGTCAGGCGCTGGCCGCGGCGGGACGAACCGATGACGCGATCGCCGCATTCGAGCGGGCCATCGAAATCCAAGGCGATCTCGCCGAGGCGATGTTCGGACTTGGCTTGGCACTGCAATCCGTTGGCAAGCGGGATCGGGCCGTCGAAGTTTATCGCCAACTCGTCGCGATCAAGCCGGATTTCTTCGAGGCGCACAACAACCTCGGCAACGCGCTGTTTGGCCAGGGGAAAATCGCGGAGGCGGCGGCGGCCTATCGCCGGGCACTGGGAATTCGCCCCGATTCCGCGGAGGCGGTGGGAAATCTTGGCAGCGCCCTGAACGCACTGGGGCGAACCGATGAGGCCATCGAGATGTTTCGCCGGGGGATGAAATTGTCCCCGGATTCAGCGCTGGTTTGCAATAATCTGGGCAATGCCCTGTGCGCCCGCAAGCGGTTCGACGAGGCGGTGATCGTGCTTCGCCGGGCGATGGAATTGAAGCCGAACTTCTCGCAAGCGGCGTATAACCTCGGCAACGCGCTGGCCGGGCGGGGGGAATATGCCCAGGCCGTCGAATCCTTCCGCAAGGCCGTGGACCTGGACCCCAAATACGTCGATGCCCACAACAATCTCGGCAATGCCCTCCAGGCGATCAGGAAATACAAGGAAGCGGCCGAGGCCTACCTGGCCGCACTGAAAATCCAGCCCGATTTTTACGTCGGATACAACAACCTCGGCAACGCCCTGCGGACGATGAGCAAGACCGATGACGCCATCACCGCCTTCCAGCAGGCGATTCGATTGCGACCGAATTATCACCCCGCATATTGCAATCTGGGCAACGCGATGAAGGATGCGGGCCGGCTCGACGAGGCCATCGCCTGTTATCGCCGGGCCGTCGAGCTTCAGCCGCGCGATTCCATCTCCCACAGCAATCTTTGCTTCACGATGATGTACCATCCGGATTGCGATCCGGCGGCGATTTTGCGCGAAGCGCTGCGGTGGAACGTCCTGCACGCCCAGAGCGTGAAATCCGAGATTCGGCCGCATGAGAACGATCGGCCGAGCGATCGCCGATTGCGTATCGGCTACGTCGGCGCGGATTTCCGCGAGCATTGCCAATCCCTGTTCACGATCCCGCTTTTTTCCAATCACGACCGGACGAAGTTCGAGATTTTCTGCTACGCGCACGTGAGCCGGCCCGATGCGACCACGGATCGCATTCGCGGCTGCGTGGACCAATGGCAATCGATCCTGGGCCTGTCCGACCAGGCCGCCGCCCGGAAGATTCGTTCCGACGGGATCGACATCCTGGTGGATTTGACGATGCACATGTCGCACGGCCGTCCCCTGGTCTTCGCCCGCAAGCCCGCGCCGGTGCAGGCCGCGTGGCTGGCCTATCCGGGAACGACCGGCCTGGCCGCGATGGATTACCGACTGACCGATCCCTTCCTCGATCCGCCCGGCGTGGACCATTTCTACAGCGAAAAATCCATCCGGCTTCCCGAAACGTTCTGGTGTTACGATCCGCTCTGCGAAGATTTGGACGCTGGCCCGTTGCCCGCTTCGACCAATGGATTCGTCACCTTCGGCTGCCTGAACAATTTCTGCAAGGTGGCGGAGTTGACGCTTGGGCTTTGGGAGGGGGTTTTGAGGGGAGTCGAGAATTCACGATTGATTCTGCTGGCCGCGCACGGCGGCCATCGAACCCGCGTGCAGGAATATTTCCGCGATCGCGGCATCCATCCCAACCGCATCGAATTCGTCGAATTTCAGCCCCGGCGGCAATATCTGGAGGTTTATCATCGCATCGATATCGGCCTGGATACGCTGCCGTATAACGGACACACAACTAGTCTGGATTCATTTTGGATGGGCGTTCCGGTCGTGACGCGGATCGGCTCCACCGTCGTCGGCCGCGCCGGCTGGAGCCAGTTGTGCAATCTCGAACTGAAAGAATTGGCAGGGGAAAGCGACGAGCAATTCGTAAAGATCGCCCTGGATTTGGCGGCCGACTTGCCGCGATTGAGCGAATTGAGAAAAGTTCTGCGCCAGAGGATGACGCAATCGCCCCTGATGGACGCCCCGCGCTTTGCGCGGAACATGGAAGCGGCATATCGGGCGATGTGGAAGGGATATTGCGAATCCTGCGGCCAGTGCCAATAACACGGCAAGCAGCACGCGCCAGTGTATCAAGAAATCTGCGCCACGGGCTGATAATCGGCTCGCGTCCAGTATTCCAAATTGAGTTGACCCTGAATCCGTAGCGGATGACAAACGACCGCAAGCCATTCCCAAAACATTACTTAGGTTAAGCCCGTAATCGGCCGGGGGTGATGGCCGGGGTTGTGGGCAAATCCTTTCGGCTCATATCGAATTTCATTTATTTCACCACTCATCCATGACGATCCACATAGGCGTAATGAACATTACAGGCATCTCAAACCCACATCAGGAAGAGCTCTTTTGCGGAATCGGGGTTTAGCCATGTCAATAGATTGGCATACACGAGATTGGCATACACGGGCACTCGCAATCGCAGTCACCTTGGGCCTTGTGAGCGCAACGGCGGCATGGGCCGACACGACGTCCGGTCCTTCAACCCGCCCGGCCGTAACGAGCCAAAAGGCGCCGGACGCGGACGGGTCGAATGAATTTGTCAACTTGTCACTTGAGCAGTTGCTGAACGTGGACGTTTCCAACGCCGTTGGTTTGACC
>Ga0181538_10002782_pt1 | contig 17698 bp, 13 predicted proteins | sample PEATcosm2014_Bin_40_FD_119773 | JGI IMG/M metagenome (GOLD analysis project Ga0181538, IMG submission 119773) | Peatland microbial communities from MTU Mesocosm Facility, Houghton, MI, USA - PEATcosm2014_Bin23_30_metaG | ecosystem: Environmental > Terrestrial > Soil > Wetlands > Peat | place...
CCACCACCAGCGTTAACTCTTATCTCAGCACTTCCGCCACCTTCGGTCTTGACCATAACAGGCTTCATGCCCCGATAATGTCCAAAAATTCGATTTTGGCAAGCAACCGGATAAGCATGGTTCGAACATGAGCGGTACGAGTATGCGCCGAAGATTTTTCAGCGTCAATCTTCGCGTCTTTGGGCAATGGTAAATAAAAAGCGCGGACGGTTTCCCGTTCGCGCTGGAATTGATTTCGCCAGGGTTATTTGACTTCGGTCGCAGTCGCGGCCGCGGCTTCCTTGTCGCGGTCTTCCATCGCGGCCTTCCGCGACAGACGCACCCGGCCCTTTTCGTCCACCCCGAGGCATTTGACCGTGATGTCGTCGCCCACCTTGACAATGTCCTCGGTTTTCTTGACGCGGAAGTTGGCCAGTTCGCTGATGTGAACCAGGCCGTCCTTGCCGGGCAGGAACTCCACAAAACAGCCGAATTCCTTGATGGTGACGACTTTGCCGCGATAGATTTTCCCGACTTCGGCTTCCGCCGTCATGCCGGTGATGGCGTCGAGCGCAATCTTCATGCCTTCGGGCGAGACGGAGAAAATGTTCACCGTGCCGTCGTCTTCAATGTCAATTTCGCAGCCGGATTCCTCGACGAGGCGCTTGATGTTCTTGCCGCCCGGGCCAATGAGCGCGCCGATTTTTTCGGGGTTGATCTTGACCGTTTCAATGCGCGGGGCGTATTTGCTGATTTCCTTGCGCGGGGCGGCAAGGGTCTTGGCCATTTCCGCCAGGATGTGCAACCGCGCGACGCGGGTCTTTTCAATCGCCTCGGCCATGATGGCGTGCGGCAGCCCCTTCAACTTGAGGTCGAGCTGGAAACCGGTGATGCCCTTTTCCGTCCCGGCAATCTTGCAATCCATGTCGCAGTAATGATCCTCCCAGCCGATGATGTCGGTGAGGAGCTGGTATTTGGAAATCTTTTTGTTCGCATCCAATTCGGTGCAGATGCCGACGCTGATGCCGGCAACGGGACGAATCATCGGAACGCCTGCATCCATGAGCGCCAGCGTGCCGCCGCAAACGCTCGCCATCGAGGTCGAGCCGTTGGATTCCATGATCTCGCTGGTGATGCGGATGGTGTAGGGATAATCCTCCATTGGAATCATCGGTTCGATGCTGCGCTCGGCGAGCGCGCCGTGGCCGATTTCGCGCCGGCCCGGACCGCTGATGCGGCCGGTTTCACCGACGGAGAAATTCGGGAAGTTGTAGTGCAGGATGAATTTCTTTTCGCTGCCGCCGCCGGTGTAGGAATCAAATTCCTGCGTGTCGTCACCGGTGCCCAGCGTGGCCAGTGTGACCGCCTGGGTTTCGCCGCGGCAGAACAGCGCCGAACCATGGGCGCGCGGCAAAATGCCGACTTCGCTTGAAATCGGGCGCACGACGTCAAAGGCGCGACCGTCGAGACGTTTGCCGTGATTCAAAATCAAACCGCGAACACCCTCTTTTTGGATATAGTAAAACGCGTCGTTGATGACAAAGTCAGTGACTTTTTCCGCCCCGAATTTTTCAACAAGTTTTACGCCGACTTCCTCCTGGATGGCGTTGCAAGCGGCTTCGCGGGCGAGCTTGCCGGGCGTGAGCAATGCCGGCACAAAACGTTCGCCGGCGAGCTTCTTGGCTTCCTGAAGAATTTCGTCAGGGACGATGTTTAACGTAATGGCGCGTTTCTTCTTGCCGGCTTTGGCGGCGAGTTCCTTTTGTGCGGCGATGAGCGGTTGGATGGCTTCCTGTGCGTATTTCAACGCGGCATTGAAATCGGCTTCGGTGATTTCCTTGGCCGAACCCTCATACATCACGATGTCATTCGCGTTGCCGACATAGACAAGGTCGAGGTCGCTTTCGGCCTGTTCGGCATGGGTTGGATTGGCGATGAACTGGCCTTTGATGCGGCCGACGCGCACCGCGCCGAGCGGGCCGTCCCAGGGAATGTCGCTGACCATCAGCGCGGCGGACGCGCCGATGATGCTGAGGATGTCGGGATCGTTCTGGCCATCGGCGCTGAGAACGACGGTTTGCACCTGCACTTCGTTATACCAGCCCTTGGGAAAAAGCGGGCGAATGGGACGGTCGGTGAGCCGGCAGGTGAGAATTTCCTTTTCCGTCGGGCGGCCTTCGCGTTTGAAGTAGCCGCCGGGGAACATGCCCGCCGCCGCCGCCTTTTCGCGGTAGTCAACGGTCAGGGGGAAAAAGTCCTGGCCTTCCTTGGCCTTGGTGGCAGCCACGGCGGCCACGATGGCGATGGTTTCGCCGAGTTGGACGGTTACGGCGCCGTCCGCCTGTTTGGCGAGTTTTCCGGTTTCAATGATGATTTGTTTGTCGCCCACCTGGGCGGTGATTTTTTCTGGCATAGATGCTTGCCCATTGCCACCGGAGGAACTTCAGTGAACTCCGAACGGTTTCGGAGCTGATTGAAATTTCCCAGGGGCAACGGATTTTTTATTCGCGATGATTTCGGTTTGGGAATCGAGCCGTTCGCGTTTCCGGCTCAAATTCGAGAGCGGAGAAGGCGGCTGGTCAAAATAAAAGCCGCGCCCCCGCAAATTCAGTGGCGCAGCTTCAATTTCTTCGTGACCGCCTGATAGCGGTTCAAATCTGTGTTTTGCAGGTATTCGAGCAGGCGGCGGCGCTGGCCGACCATCATCAGCAGCCCGCGGCGCGAGCTGTGATCCTTTTTGAACGTTTGCAGATGTTCGGTCAGATGGTTAATCCGCTGGGTCAGCAGCGCAACCTGCACATCCGCCGAACCCGTGTCTTTGCCATGCAACTTAAATTGGTCAATCGTCTTCGACTTCGCTTCCATATTTAATAATTAGAATGGGGGATGCTAGTTATTCACCGCCGGGGTGTAAAGCACTTTCCCTGACACTTTCGGAATTCAACAATTCATGGAATTCAGAGCTTTCATGCTGTTTTTGAAAAGCCGGCCAAATGCCGCCAGCGCCAGGCCAGCCGGCGCCTGGTCTGCGGAGTTAGTTTGTAATTCTCCGAAATCCGCAGCCCTTCAACCCAGAAGATTTCACCCGATTCAGCAACGGCAACCAACAGTTCCCTCCGCCGGGCGCGTGGAATTTTCCAGTTCGTGAACAAATCCTGAAGTTTCACCGGTGACTTCAAACCAATCGGTTGAAACCGGTCGCCCGGACGCCAATGACGCAACGTGATTTTGCCACCGACCTCGTCCGCGTCAAACGATTCACAGGCCGGCCGGGCGGCGGGTCGCTTGAATTTTTTTACCGCGTCAAATAACCAGCACACGCGGACGCCGTCAAAGGTCACTTCCCCTGCCCTGCCCGCCAGTTTGACGGCCGTCTCGTTGGCCTTGAAAACAGAAGGCCGGGCCAGGCGCAAGCTGACCGCGCCAGTCGCATCGCGCAAAACGGAAAGCTGAGGGCCAAGGCTGACCGGAACATCGGCCGATTGCCGGAGGGATTCGATCAACTCAAAATCCGCCGCCACACCGGCCTCCGACAATTGCAATTGCACAACCCGCCGTTGAACCGCAACGGGCAAGGTTTCAAAAATCAGTCTGGCAGGGACGCGCTGCCGCGCGTCCAGGCCGACCAGCAGGTCGGCCCTGCCAAACTTATGAGAGACGAGCCATTGCCGCGCGGTTTCACCAACCAAATCCGATTCCGCGCCGACGATTTCCATGAGCCGCAAAACTGTTTTCGCTACGGCCGGCTGGTAGCGGCGCTGCAGCAGCGGCAGCAATTCGTTGCGAACGCGATTGCGCGGCTGATCGAGCGATGTATTGGTGGCATCTTCGCGGAAACGAATTTTGTTTTCGCGCGCGAACCCGCGCAGTTCGGCCCTGGTCGCGTCGAGCAATGGACGAACGAGCATGATTTTGGAATCCACCGGCGACGGCGACCGCCATTTCATTCCGGCCAAACCTTCGCCGCCCGCGCCGCGCAGGACGCGCAGAAAGAACAGTTCCACCTGGTCGTCGGCATGATGCGCCAGCGCGATGACGCGGATTTTGCGTTCCTTTGCCGTGCGCGCAAAAAAATCATGCCGCAATTTTCGCGCGGCCATTTCAACGGACAATTTTGTTCTTTTCGCAAAGTCCCTCACGTTTGCCCGTCCGGCGACGAAGGGCAGCCCCATCGCGGCGGCGGTTTGACGGACCAGTTTTTCGTCAGCGTTGCTGCTGCGGCCCCGGAGCCGGTGGTTAAAATGCACGACGGTCAGCCGCCAGCGATGGCGGGATGAAAGTTGGTGGAGCGCATGCAGCAAGGCCATGGAATCCAACCCGCCGGAGACAGCCGCCAAAACCGCCTGCCCGCGCTGGAGCAGCCGGCGATTCTGGATGTTTTCTTCAATGCGCTGGAGCAAACCGGTCACGCGCCCATGCTACTTCATTGGGCCGACGGGGCAAGCGCGGCGGAATTTCAGTACAACAACTGGAGACGATAAAATCGCCGCAGGTCGGGCCCGATAAGATTGGTGGCAGTCGCGGTGGAATTGGTCGCGGTGATGGCGTTGCCCAGATTGATCCAGTTGGTTTGGAGCAAATTGGTCTTGTATTGCACTTGATACACAAGTCCGGTCAGGGCGTTCCAGGTGAAGTTGAGCGTGCCATTGGTTTTCGTCACCGTTTGGAAAAGAATGGCCGGAAGGGGCGTAACCGTGATGTCGTCGAGACCGAAACCGTCAGGTACGTTTTCGGCGCCGAACTGGAGCGTGGTGTTTGTGCCGGTGGCGGTCACCACCATTGCTATATTTGTCCAGGGCATAACCGGCGGGTTGGTGAGATAGTAAATCCGGTTGACGCCGGGGCTGTTGGTGTTCCAGTTGACGAGAAACTGCTGCACCGAACCATTCGTGGGATTATCGAGCCAGAAGGACAGCAGATAGATCTGGCCGGGAAACGTGTTCAGCTTTTGAGACAGGGTTGCGATTTGATTGTCCCCCAGAAAAGCGCCATACGTTCCCGAATGGATGAAATTGGTTCCGGAATTGTCACCGAAAGAGCCGGCACTGACGACGGCATTGTAAATGGTGCTCCCGTTGGTGGTGTTGCCCACCAGTGTCCAGCCATTGAAATTGCCGGTCTCGAATCCGCCGTTTTGGACGATGGATGTGCCCGCCAGACCAACAAGCGCGTTGATGAGATTTGTTCCTGCCGGCGTGCCCCAGCCGGTGCAAAGATCGTAGCCGGTGGTGGCCGGATAATTTGCCGGGCTGCTGCTCCAGAAATTATTTCCCGCCGTGATGTCGTGGAAACAGCTTGCGTAATTTGTCCCTTTCGCCAGCGCATAAAGCGAAGGATTGGCAAAGCCGATGGCCGCCCGGCCGGCCGCCGCCGCCTGCTGATTCACCAGTGCCATGAAACCCGCCCACAAGGGCGCGGCGCAACTGGTGCCACCGAACGTGGCGTTAGTGCCATTGCCATATTTGACATAGACATTTTCCGCCGTCAGGGCCACATCCGGAATGTTGCGCTGCGTGGTGGAACCCAGATTGGCTGTCATGCTGATGCCCTGTTGCCAGGCGGGGAGCGAATAATAGCTGCTGATGCCGCCGCTGCTGCCTTCATATTGACCATCCCTGGCGACGTAACCCCGATTCCAATTCGTCTCCGACGCATAGGCCGCGCCCAGGCCGCTCATCGTCAAAGTCGTCCCGCCAACCTGGGTGATGTTGGGACTGCTGGAGGGGGTATTTGGCAGGGATGTGTTGTCCACCCCGTTGGTGGAGTTGGAGCCGACGGTGAACGCATCGCTGTCGCCGGTGGCATTGAAGAAAGATTGTCCCTGCGCAGCCATCTCCAAAAAAATATTTTCCGTGGTTGTCTGTGGCCCGCCGCTCCAGCCCCAGGAACAGCTCAAATTTCTGACCAGGTAGCTCGCCGCCATGCTGTTCAAAACATCGTTGGGAATGAAATGTCCGTTGGTCGGATTCCCCTCAAACACAACAATTTTCGCCAGGCCCGGCGCCATCGCGATGGCCATTTCAATATCCAGGGAAACTTCGGCATTGCCGCTGTTGGCGCCGGTGGTCGGCTTGCCGCCGAAACCATCCAGCAAATTGGTCTGGATCGACACCCGCGGCGAACCGGGCAAAAGATTTTCGTAGGCCACAATGTCGTTGGAATAAAATCCGTCGAACTCCACTAAACCGACCATCTGCCCCGCGCCGTTTAATGCCGTGCCGGGCACATACGCATTCTGAAAATCCGTGCCGACGTAAGTGCCACCCGACCCCGATCCGTTCCTGGGTGTCACCACCGAGGTAATCGCCGAGGGCTCGAATCGGATGCTTTTGGGATGCGGCAGTGAATAATCGCTGAGGCCGCTGATGTCTGCCAATGATACGTCCAGATCCACCGACGGCTCGGCATCCGGCGCGAAGAATTTGCGGTTCTCCCGCGGGTGTTGATAAAGGCGCAGGGTGACATGAAACGCCTTTTCAATGTTCGCCACGGAACCGCTGACATCCAGCAACACGCGGTTGCCGTGTGTGCCGGTCACCATCAGACCGTTCCTCTTCGCAAAATCAATGACCGCCTGATAATCCTGTTCCGTGGGACCGAACCTTTCCGTGAATTGTTCCGGCGTCAGATACTGGCGAAAATTGGGGCTGGCCGGGTCGTAGATTTGCTGGAGCAGATGGTCCAGCGATTCCTGGTTCCGCAATGACAACCCGATGGCCAGGTACAGGCGATTTGTGCCCGGAAAGCGGCCCATCGGCTGCAAGTGCGACACGGCTTCCGGAATATGACCGTGTAACAATTGACGACCGGCAGCGAAGCTTGAACCGATGGGTCCGAAAAGCAACGTCACCCCAAGTCCGATTATCAGCCATGACCGCCGAAAATTCAACATACAGTACAACAATGGCCTATTGGGATTAGTACATGACTAAGACAGCATTGGAAACGCAAAAAAAACGCCGAAATGCCGGATAATTGGTTCGCACAAATGAAAAAGCACATCTCATTCCACAATACGCAACGCTGGCTTGGATTCACGATGCAATCTACGCGCAGACTGCGCCAAAAGTCAAATTGCCGCCCGGTTAAGGGCCTGCCACAATAAAAGGAACACCGAATTGAATTTTGGTCCATACCGGGCGCATTGGAGGCTCCCACAGTAGCGGCAGCCATCCTTGGCTGCCGTATCGCCCGGCTTCCAGCCGGGTGGCAGAGAGGCCTGCCACTACAGATCAGTGGCAGTGTCCGAATATGCTCTTTCCTGCCTCCATGGTTGAAAAAAGTTTGCCCCGTTGCTTCCGCGACACTAACGTCCATGCGTGTCCGTTAAATTCACCATTCTCGGCAGCGGTTCCGGCGGCAATTGCGCCTACATCGAAACCGATGATGCCCGCATCCTCGTGGATGCCGGGTTCAGCCCGCGCCAGATCCGCCAGCGGCTCGCCACCATCAGCCGGGTGCCGGAAAACCTCACCGCCATTCTCATCACGCACGAACATTCCGACCACGTCCAGGGATTAATCGGCATCGCCGCCAAACTGAACATCCCGATTTATTGCAACCGCGACACGAAGGAAGCATTTGAATTCCAACTTGAAACAAAATTCGACTGCCGGCTGTTTGAGACCGGCGCGAGCTTTGAAATCGGCGACCTGATCGTGGACACCTTTGCCATCCCGCACGATGCCCAGGACCCCGTCGGTTTTCTGATCCGCACTGGTGCCGGCAACATCGCCTTCGTCACCGACCTCGGTCACATGACGAAACTGGTGCTCGAACGCATCCGTCCGGCCAATGTGCTCGTGCTCGAATCCAATCACGACGTGAAGATGCTTCAGGATTGTCCGCGCCGCTCGTGGAGCCTCAAGCAGCGCATTCTTGGCCGTCACGGCCATCTTTCCAATGAAGCCGCCGCCGAGGCCGCCGCGGAAATCATGTCCGCCGAACTGCGCCATCTTTACCTCGCCCACTTGAGCCGCGAATGTAATCGCCCCGAACTGGCGCATTACGTCATGGCCGAACAACTCCACCACATCGGCGCCAAACACGTCCAGCTCCAGATCGCCGCGCAGGATGCGCCGTGCGCGACGCTGAAGCTTTAATAAAAAATCAAATTATGATTCGCGTTTTAATTCTTATCAGTCTTTTGATTACATCGAACATTGTTTGGGCAGAAGATACCAACAGCACGATTGAAATTAAAACCCTCATGTCCGTTCCTGAAAAACGGCATAATGCACTGGTTTTATACACAATAACTGGCGATGACAGTACGCCGGACATAAGTACGAAACGGGAAAATTACTACAATGCCCTGAAGCAAATAGCCCATGAACTTCTTGTCAAATATTACTGGCTTGATGGATTTCCTACCAACGAGTTTGCTGGCATTGATGAAAGGGCAGATGTTTTGGCGTATGCCAATTATCCACTCTGTAAAGGAGCAGGTTGTTCGGGTTGGGATTACCTGCGAGAAAGTTATCGCATTCAAATGGCGGAAGAGACGATATGTTTTATGGCCAAAGCTATTTTTGAGCGCTTCAAGGACGGTGATGTTCATCCGGCTGGCAAGTCTGTTCCTGCTTTTTCAAATTGGAACAAACAATGGAAGAAGGCTGGAAAAGTTAAGGATGGACCGAACCAAAATTTGGCTCCTTTGAGCAATTAAAATCGGCAGACCCTACCTCTGTGGTCTTGCCTGAAAAAATAAACAGCCATATCGTATTTTCATCATGGGCTACAAAGCGGAGTTGGTTGCGCCACCACAAATCGAACACGCCATCCTGCTAATTCGCGGCCAACGCGTGATGCTGGATCGCGATCTGGCCGCGATGTATGGCGTCAGCACCAGCAATTTGAACAAGGCGGTGCGCCGCAACCTGTCGCGTTTTCCCGCCGACTTCATGTTCCAGCTCACGGTGGATGAAGCGGAGGCTTTAAGATTCCAAATTGGAATCTTACAGAAGGGATTGCATTTCAAGTATTTACCCTACGTTTTCACGCAGGAAGGCGTTGCCATGCTTTCCGGCGTGTTGCGCAGCCCGCGCGCCGAGCAGGTCAACATTGCCATCATGCGCGCGTTTGTCCGGTTGCGGGAAACTCTGTCGTTGCACAAGGAACTTGCACACAAACTTTCCGAACTGGAACGCAAAATCGAAAATCACGACGAAAACATCCGCACACTTTTTGAGGCCATTCATCAATTGATGACACCCCCGGAGCAGCCGCGCCGCGAAATCGGCTTCCATGTCAAGGAAGTTGGCCCGCCATATCGTGTGAAAAGGATTGGGCATAAACATGGCTGACCTGCGGATTCAAAAAATCACCGCGCTCGATCTGTCGGAACTCGCGCCGTATCGCACCATGCGGCGGCCGCTGGAGCATGAACGGCAGGGCATCTTCGTGGCCGAAGGCGAAAAGGTCGTGCGCCGGTTGCTCGAAAGCCGTTTCGAAGTCGTCTCTGTTCTGCTGCCCGAAAAACATCTGGAGGCATTTCGACCGCTGCTCGAAGCGCGCCCGGAAAAACTCACCGTTTATCTCGCGGACAAAAAGCTGCTGGAATCCCTCATCGGCTTTTCGATGTATCAAGGCCAGCTCGCCGTCGGGAAGATTCCCCCGCCTGTTTCACTCGACGACATTTTGTCGAAAAACCCAAAACCGTTGTTGCTGGTCGCCGTGGACGCGCTGACGAGCGCAGAAAATCTCGGCGCGCTGGTGCGTAACTGCGTCGCCTTCGGCGTCCAGGCGCTGATTGTTGGCGAAACTTCCAGCAGCCCGTTTTTGCGCCGCGCCGTGCGCAACTCCATGGGCACGATTTTGCAATTGCCGGTCCTTGAATTAAACAATCGGAGGGGTGAGTTATACGAGCCCCCAATTTCATTTCCAGAGTCAGTGACTCGTGTAACTCGTCCCTCCGAAACGTTGGCGCAAACGATGCAAAATTTGCGCGCCCGCGGCATCCGTTGCATCGCGGCGCATCCGCATGCCAATGGCAAAACGCTTTCGCAGGCGGATTTCACCGGCGATTGCTGCATCGTCTTCGGCAGCGAAGGAGACGGGATTTCTGCAGCAGTATTGGAACATTGTGACGAAGCGGTGGCCATTCCCATGCCGCCCGCGGTGGACTCGCTCAATGTGGGCGCCGCCGCGGCGGTTTTTCTTTACGAAGCCAACCGGCAACGGAATAAAACCTGAACCGCCGAGACGCCAAGATGCCGGGTCCAAAGAACGGAAATTCGTCTGGACAGCCCCCCTTTTCGGATTAAGGCTGGCCCGTTCCCAAACCAAAACCTCAAAATTTATGAACCAAAAACAATTGGCAGACGTCCTCATTAAAATTCTTGGCCTTTCCTCGTGCGTGCAAGGCGTTATGCACATTGCATCTGGAATATTTTCGTTGCTCGAAATGCTCTCGAACAGAGGAAACGTGGGCAACTATTTTCTCTGGGTTAATATCCTGACCGGCTTGATTCTGGCTGCCATTGGAGTTTTCTTCATCCTACAAAGCCGCTTGGTCAGCGATAAATTATTCAAGAACGAGTAGTCAAAACGGAAACATCGTCGCGTAAACTGCACGGATCGCCCGCCGCCACTTCGCCAGCGCCTTTCCAAATTCCTCCGGTGTGGCAAAACCGCAGCGCACCGAGACGCGATAATACGGCGCGGGATCGTCCGGCAAAACCGTTTCCCCTTCGTAACTCCATCGCCGCAATATGCCCTCGACGCGCCGCAGCTTGCGGTAATTTTCCAGCAGCTTTTCAAAATCTCCGCGCGTCAGTGGTTGGAGTTCACGCTTTAGCGTGCCTTTGGCCGGAACACAACCTGAAGGTTGAACTCCAACGGCATCGCGCGCCCGCTCGATCGCGCACAGGGTGTTGGCCTCCTGCCAGCCATTTTCCAGGCACAAAGTTTGGGCGATGAACTCCGCATCCATCAAACCGCCCTGGCCGGTCTTGATGGCCAGGGCGTCCCGGCCCTGCGGTGTGCGCTCTTTCTCGATGCGCAGACGCATCTGGTGAATTCGCCTTTTCCAGTCAGGCGTGAAGCACGCGGGCAAAGTAGCACGGGCGTCTCGCCTGCGCTCCGGTTTGGGCAGGCGGGACGCCTGCCCTACTTCTGAAAAATTCGTCAGCGTTGCCGCCAGCTTCTGAAACTTTTCGCCCAGCGCAAAATTTCCGGCCACGGGCCGCGTGCGGGTGAGCGCCTGGATTTCCCAAAGCTGCGCCCGCCGCCGGTAATAATTTTCGTAAGCCGCCAGCGTGTTGACCAGCAGACCTTTCTCGCCGTCAGGACGCAGCCGCGCGTCGGTGTGAAACACCATCCCCTGCTCCGTCCGGCGCGACAGCAAATCCATCACCTCCACGGCCAGCCGCTGCAATTTCGGCAATTCCTTCGTCTTTGCATCCGTGACAAACAGGAGGTCCAGGTCGGAACCGTAATCAATTTCGCACCCGCCCAGTTTGCCGAGGCCGATGATGACGAACGGCGGCGTCCGGATTTTGTTTTTGCGCATGACCACTTCCAGCGCGTATTGCAGGCAGGCGTCGGCGAGCGCGGAGAGTTCGGCGAGATTTTGCTCGAAATCGGCCAGGCCCAGGATATCGCGCAGGCTGAGGCGCATCAATTCCGCCTCGTGATAGCGGCGCAGCCAGAAAAACTGGTCTTCGTCACCGTGTCCGTGCCGCAAATCCTTCAAAATCTCCGGCGCCATTTTGCGCTGGCGCAGGCGCCCGCCGGCCACAAAATCGTCAATCAAATCCGGGTCGCGAATGGCGGCCTCGGCCAGAAATTCGGAACGGTCGAACAGCAACAGCATCAACTCGAACGCCGCCGGGTTGCCGTGCCACATTTCAAACAGCGCCGTGCGCGTGCCATAAGCTTCAATGAAGCTGTCCAAACGTGTCACCACACGGTCGGGATCGGACAACGTAGGACGGGCTTCCAACCTGTCCCCATCTCTCTTTCCGATTCTCATTTCTGAAGCAGGGACAAGCTGGAAGCCGGTCCTACGTTTTTTTGGACAAAGCGCAAGAAATTTCAGGATCAATTGCCGGGCCAGTTCCGTCGTATGCGGCGAGACGTGAACATAACCCGGGCCTTCGGCGAATTCCTTGAGCAGGCGAAACGCTGTCTCCGGGTCACGAAACGAATGCGCCGCGAGCAGATTTTCCCATTCCGCCTTTGCACCATCGAATTCCGATGGCAGGACCGCATGCGTTGATTTTGGCGCGTCAGATTTCAGGATTCGGTCATAAACCCGCCGCACATTGCCGGTGTGCGTCTGCCGCGCGGCCTCAAATTCCGCCCATGACGCAAAGCCCATCAACCGCGCCAGCCTCAGTTGCGCCGGGCGGTCGGCGGGAATCATGTGCGTCTGCTGATTTTCCTCCATTTGCAGGCGATGCTCGACATCGCGAAGAAACTGGTAGGCGACATCGAGTTGCTGCGCTTCCGCTTCCGCCAGCAATTTGTATCGCGCGAGTTTGGCCAGACATGGCAGCGTTTGCGCGGTCTGGAGAAAGGGCAGCTTCCCGGCATGCAGGATTTGCTGTGACTGCGCGATGAATTCAATTTCCCGGATGCCGCCGCGCCCCAGTTTGACGTTGCGCTCCAGTTTTTCCCCGCCCACCACCTCCTTTTCGATCCGGTCCTTCACCGCGGCAACTTCCTGGAGCACGTCGGCGCTGAGCGAAGGCGGAAACCGGAAGGGCTGGATCATTTCGAGGAACTCGGCGGCGAGCCCTTCGTCCCCGGCAATCCCGCGCGCCTTGATGAGCATCATCCGCTCCCAGGTCTGCCCCCGCTCCGTGTAATAATTTTCATAGCTTTCCAACGAACGGCACAGCGGCCCGGCGTCGCCTTCGGGTCGCAGTCGCATATCAACTCGGAATAACATCCCGTCCGGCGTCACGCGGGAGACTTCGGCGATGAAAGCTTCGGCGAGCTTGTTGAAAAATTGGCGGTTGGACATTGTGGCGCGCTGGGTGTTTTTCTTCGCTGGCGTTGTCTTGAACACTTCGCCCTCCTCGCTGTAAAGGAACAGCAGATCCACGTCGGAGCTGTAATTGAGTTCCTGCCCGCCGAGCTTGCCCATGCCGAGCACACAAAATTCCGTGCGCTGCCATTTCCCCGCCGCAGCCTGATGAAAAGGCTGGCCGAACCGTTCGGTGAATTGCTGCCGGCAAATCCGCCACACGGCGTCCAAGCACGCATCGGCCAGGTCCGATATTTCAAGGGTGATTTCAACCACGTGGCTGAGGCGGGCCAGGTCGCGCGCGGCGATGCGCAGCATTTCGCGCTGTTTGAAGCGCCGCACTTCCGCCAGCGCGCCGGCGTAATCGCGCGCCTCCAGTTTCGGCTTCAACCCGCCTTCGATCTCGCGTCGAACGCCATCCGCGCGGCGTGGAAATTTGAGCTGCCCGATTTCGAGCACTGGAAGCCAGCCGGGATTCGCGACCAGCAAATTGCCAAGGGCCTGTGAGCCGCTCGACAGGGCGACCACGGCGCGAATCTGGCCGGCGGGAAATTTTTCAAGCCGGGGACCGGCGCCCGCCGCGGCGAGCAAATCGAGGAAATGTCTGACCCGGGCCGGATCGGCGGATTTTCCTGCCAGTTTTTGCCAGTCCGATTCTTTCATGGGACAAGCGCCCGTCAGTGTTTGGAACGCGAATAAATCCCTTCAATGAAATCAACCGCCTTGCGGCTTAACGGCTTCCAATCGAGTTCGGCTCTGACCCGCGCGGCGGACTGGGCGGCGTGGATTTGCCAGTCCGCGGGTGGCTCATCAAGCCGGTCGAGGATTTTTTTGCCGAAATCCGCGCCATTGAATTCCGAGAAGCGCACCATCGGGTCGTTTTGAAAATAGCCCCGGATGCTTTTAAGGGGCGTGCAGACGGCGGGCAGGCCGCAGGCGACGTATTCGACAACCTTGGCGACGAACGCGCAGTGCGTGCCGGCGGATTCCTCATAGGGCACGATGCCCACGCTGGCGTCGGCCAGATGTCGGGCCACATCGGCGTAAGGCACAAAGCCGGTGGCTTCAAATTTGAAATGGGGAATCGTCTGCGCGCGATGCAGAAATTTTTCCAGCCCGGCGGTGTGTTTGCCGACGAAACGGAAAATCGTTTCCGGCTTTTTGGCCACGACCAGCTTGATGGCATCAAAAGCAATCCGGCCGAGGTGATGCGCGTCAAACGAACCGTGCATGACGACAACCGGCGGGCGGTTGGGCGCGATCAGCCGCAAATAAAATGGAAAATATTCCGCCGCATAGCCGAAGTAAATCGGCAGGATTTTTTCGCGCGGATAGCCGCGTTCGACAATGTAACCGGCCAGGGCGTCGGAAATCGCCAGCACCCCGTCCACGCCGTAATGGACGGGCATGGAAATTTCGAAACGTTCGAGCAGCTCCACCAACGGACGGGGCGCGATGTAGGCCGGCCAGGTTTCCATGAAACCGGTGAGGAGGTCGGGGAAATTCATCACGACCGGCACGTTCAGCCGGCGTTTCAACCGGCCGGCGGCCACGGCGGAAATGGCGTGTTGCGAGAGCAGCAAATCGAATTTTATCGTGCCCGCCGCCAGGGCAACCATGCGCTCCAAAAAGGAAGGATAGAGCAGGTATTTGAAATTTCGCAACCGGGCGTAGCGGCCCATCTGCCAGGCGGTGAACTGATGCAAATGGATGCGGAATTTTTTCTGGACGGATTCGGATTCGGCGATTTGCGGGCAAAAAACGTGGACTTCGTGGCCGCGCCGGACCATTTCCTCGACCAGATAAACAGCCTCCGCCGAGCCGCCACCGGAGGGCGGATAAAACGGTTCATGGGTCAGAAACGCGATACGCAGCGGTATTTTGGATTCGCGCACGCGATAACGTTATGCAATTTTGGCCCGGCGGTTCAATCATAATCAACGTTCCACCAGCAGGCAAAAAGTTTGACAAGCACGCCTGAAACTTTAGATTGCTGCTCTCCGGATGGGGTCGTAGCTCAGTTGGTAGAGCGCCTGAATGGCATTCAGGAGGTCAGGGGTTCGAACCCCCTCGGCTCCACCAGTCTTCGCTTGGAGCGCAGCGCAGAGCGAAGACTGCCGCGCCGAAACGCGGCGAAGGCGGGCCAAAGTCAAACTTCGCCACGGGCTTCGACCCGGCAAGCCGGCCATAATCCAGTCAACAGACGGGTGAACTTGCCCGGCCTCGAAGGCGTGACTCTGTCAGATCTCTTCATCAAACATATTCCGGGTCATGCCGTAAGTTTTGCTGTTCGTTATGCCGTCCATCAGCGTTGCTGTCCCATCATCCAAACGAGTTTTCAGCTTTGGGAAAAAAATGGGGGAATGTCCGGATTCACTTAACGGTTGCGTGCGGCGGCCATTTTGGCGAAGCTATCAGCGTCCGACGTGGATGGGGTCGTAGCTCAGTTGGCAGAGCGTCTCGTTCGCAATGAGAAGGTCGCAGGTTCGATTCCTGTCGGCTCCACCAGTCTTCGCTTCCGAGCATTCAAGCCATGAAAACGTTGTTGCTAGACAAATGGGTTTTAATCACCGGCGCGTCGGGTGGATTTGGCGCGGCGGCGGCACGGGCGTTCGGCGCGGAAGGCGCAAAACTTTTGCTCGGGGCGCGGCGCGTTGACCGCCTGGAAAAGGTCGCCGCCGAGGCGCGCCAGGCCGGCGCACAGGAGGCGCATTTTCACATTTTGGACGTGACCAAAACGCCAAGCGTGGAAATATTCGTCGCCTGGGCAAAATCCAAAATCCAAGATTCCGGAGGCCGGACGCCAGACCCGGCGTACCTGCACGTTTTGATCAACAACGCTGGCGGCGCGCACGGACTGGACACCGTCGCCGAGGGCAAGGACGCGGATTGGGAGACGATGCTGCAAACGAACGTGCTCGGGGTGTTGCGCGTGACGCGCGCGGCGCTGCCGTTGATGCCGCGCGACACGGGCGCGAGCATCATCAATATCGGCTCAACTGCCGGCCACACGGCCTACGAAGGCGGCGCGGCGTATTGCGCGGCCAAGGCGGGCGAGTTGCAAATCACCCGCGCGTTGCGGATGGAATTGAACGGCACCGGCATCCGCGTCGGCACGGTGGATCCCGGTCTGGCGGAAACGGATTTTTCGCTCGTGCGTTTCAAGGGCGATGCGGAACGGGCGGAAAAAGTCTATGCCGGCATGAATCCCCTGACCGCGGAAGACATCGCGGAAATTCTGGTCTGGGTCGCCAGCCGCCCGCCGCACGTGAACATTGACGAACTGCTGGTCAAGCCGGTTGACCAGGCGGCGATGCACAAGATTTACCGGCGCCAGGCCGGGTAATTTTCAAATTCCGCGATTTGCGCGCCACAGCAGCACGGCGCCGACGGCTTGAAAGATAAAATTGGGCAGCCAGAGAACCAGATGCGGCACCAGCTCGGGCCGGGCGGACCAGTGTTCGGCGGCAAAGATGAAGCTGTAATAAACCAGCACGAGCAAAAGCGCGATGGCGATGCCAACGTTCGTCTCGCGCCGATGCATGCGGATGCCGAGGGGAATGCCGACGAGCGTGAAGCTAAAACACGCAAACGAAAACGAAATCTCCCGGTTCATCTCCACGCGAATCGGCTCGGTCAAATCATTTCGCTGGCTGGCAAGTTCCCGGGCTTGTGCGCGCAATTCATCGGATGTCAGGGTGGCCTCCGGCGGCAGGCCGATTCGCCGCTCCAAATCGCGCAGTTCGTCCCGCAGTTGCCAGAACGTCATGTCGCTGACTTTGAGTTTGCCCGACCGGTTCGTCGCCGTGTTCAGGTCGAAACTTTTTGTCAATTCCGGCACCGAGGAGATCGCCACCCGCGGCCCGTTTAACGTCACGCCGCGGGCGTCGAACAGGTGCAAAATCATTTGTTTGTTCGTAACATCCATTTCCAGCCAGCCCCGCGGCGCGCGCAGGGTGGTTTCCACATTGGTCTCGTTTTCGAGCTTGAAAATCATCACGCCCTGCAAATTGCCGTGCGAATTTTTTTCCGTGTAAAAAATGTAGCCCGGAAAATCATGAATAAACCGGCCTTCAGGCAATTGGGCATTCACCAGTTCAGCCCGGACCCGGAAAAGCAAACGGATGTACTCCACACGGAAACGCGGGCCGAGGTCCGTGTTGATCCAGGCGCTGAGCCCGCAACAGAAAAGACTTAACAACAAAATTGGCATGATGAGCGAAAGCAGGCTGACGCCGCTGGCGCGCGCAGCCGTGAGTTCCTGATCCGCGCTGAACCGGCCGAACACCAGCAGTGTTGCCGTCAGCAAACCCATGGGCAGCGCATAGACCCAGACAAAAGGAATCAACAGGCTGATGGCCTGGAAGATGATGCCGGGACGCGCCTGGCCGTTGATGAGCAGGCTCAAAATCTCCTTGATGAAATTGCCGAGCAACAGCACAAAGGTGAATACGGCCACCGTCAGCACCAACGAGGCGAGCACCTGGCCGGTCAGATATTTGTGCAGCGTTTTCACATTATTTTATACAGATGCCGGCACAATCCTAAAGCCGGGGAACGAAATCCGAAACCCTAAAATGAAGCAACCGGCCTGACGACGTGGCGGATATATCAATTTATACCCTGATACTAACTTGCAATCAATAGGCCACTAAAATAAGGTGGGGCCATTATGCGCCCCCGAACAGAACTTTCCGCCGCGCAGGTCGGCGCGATCCATCGCGCGATGCTGGCGGCTCCCGGCAA